>Ga0316622_100001199_pt1 | contig 16557 bp, 10 predicted proteins | sample OWC_Aug_OW2_C1_D_FD_207646 | JGI IMG/M metagenome (GOLD analysis project Ga0316622, IMG submission 207646) | Wetland soil microbial communities from Old Woman Creek delta, Ohio, United States - OWC_Aug_OW2_C1_D5_C | ecosystem: Environmental > Terrestrial > Soil > Wetlands | place: USA: Ohio... | reverse complement strand
AGCCCACCCGCTTCTTGACCTCCATCGGCTGGGCGAAGACGTCGTAGCCGGCCACCCGCGCGGTGCCCTCGGTCGGGGGCAGGTAACAGGTGAGGATGCGCATGGTCGTCGTCTTCCCCGCCCCGTTCGGGCCCAGGAAGCCGAGGATCTCGCCCTTCTCGACGCGGAACGAGACCCCGTCCACCGCCGTCGTGCGGCCGTACCTCTTGGTGAGGCTCTCGACCTCGATCATCTGGTCGTTTCTCCGTGTTTCGTGCCGGGCCCCCGCTCCGCCCGGGGGGCCGCCGAGGATGGCAGCCCCCGCGGTCCCGAGTCGCCAGGGAGGCTCTCGTGTCCCGACCGGTCCAAGTATCATAGCGATGGCTTTTTCGAGGTGTCAAACAGAACGCCATGCCGGTCTTCTCGTTGCGCTCCGGCCGCCGTCGCACCGCCCTCGGGCGGATCGCCGAAGGGATCCTCGAGTCACCCGACCTGCCGTCGCTTACGCGGCTCCTCACCGAGGACCTGCCCCGGGCGCTCGAGGCGCGCGACGCGTCCCTGCTCCTCTGGGACCGCCGCCTCGAGAGCTTCGAAGGCCTGGCCCTCGACGACGGGGGGCGGCTCGTCACCCGTCGGCCCGAGGCCGCCGGCCCCGGGACGCGATGGCTTCTCTCCGAGGGCCAGCTCATCGAGACGGCGGCGGGAGCCCAGGAGGGCATGCTGGTGCCCCTGCTCGCGCGGGGCGGCCTCGCGGGGATGCTGGTGCTCGGCCCCGCGCCCCGGCGGAGGCGGCCCGTCTCAAATGCCGAGGCCCACCTCGTGTCGATCATCGCCACTCGCGCCGCGCTCGCCGTCGAGAACCACGCCTACCAGAAGGAGCTCATCGCCTCCGAGCGCCTCGCGGCGCTCGGCACGATGGCCGGCATGATGGTGCACGACCTCCGCGGCCCCATGACCGTCATCCGCGGCTGGGCGGAGACCCTCCTCGAGGGCGACCTCCCCCCCGCGGAAACGGCCGCGCGCGCGCGTCTCATCGTGGAGGCGGTGGACCGGCTCGAGCGCATGACCACCGAGACGCTCGACTTCGCACGTGGGGCGGAGAGGCTCGTCCTGCGCTGGGTGCCGCTCGGCATCCTCCTCGCGGAGCTCGCCGCAGGGATCGAGGCGGAGCTGCCCGGGCTCGCCGTGGAACGCGACTTCGACGTCCCCGGAGGACGGCGCGGGACTCTCGACGTGGACAAGATCCGCCGCGCCGTCTCGAACGTCGCCGCGAACGCGCGCGACGCGATGGGCGGCAGGGGGCGGCTCCGCTTCTCGGCGCGAATCCTCGCGAGCGCGGACGGGTCGGGCGAGCGCCTCGAGCTCCTGCTCGCCGACGAGGGTCCGGGTGTCTCCCCGGAGATCCGGGACCGCGTCTTCGAGCCCTTCGTGACCCTCGGCAAGAAGCGCGGCACCGGCCTCGGCCTCGCGGTGGCCCGCCGGTTCGTCGAGGACCACGGCGGCAGCCTGGAGCTGCTCCCCCCGCCCGAGCCGCCCGCCCGAGGGGCGTGCTTCCGCTTCGCCCTGCCCCTCGCCCCCCCAGGCGGCGGCAAGCCCCCTGCCGGGGGCAGGCCCCCTAACGGGGACAAGCCGGAGCGGTAGAATCGGTACATGCCCTCGCTGCGTGGCGCGGCGCTCGCCGCCCTCGTGCTCTTCGCCGGGACCGCCTGCAGGAGCCACGACCCCTCCAGGGAGCTCTCGGTGAGCGGCGTCGAGACCTACTGGGTCGTGGACTCGCCTCAGCAGGGGCAGAACTTCGTCGCCCCCGCGGTGCGCTTCCGGCTGAAGAACGTCGGCCCGGAGACCCTCGGCTCCGTCCAGGCCAGGGCGCGCTTCCCCGCCCCGGACCAGCGCGAGGCCTGGGGGTCGATCCAGGAGCAGGTGAGCACGTGGAGCCGGCCTCTCGAGCCCGGCAAGGAGGCGGTGGTGACGGTGCGCTCGGCGGGCCGCTATCACGCCCTCGCCGACCCCGAGGACATCCTGCGGTCGCCCGCGTTCAAGGACCCGCGAGTGGAGGTCTTCGTGCGCATCGGCTCCTCCAACTGGGCGATGCTCGCCGAGGCGCCGGTCGTCCGGCGGATCGGGGCGCCCGGGACGCAGGACCTTCTCGACGGTCGCTGAGCCCTCCTTGCTCGACCGCCTCCTGGAGCGCCTGCCGAGAGAGCCTCGGCGCACGCTCGTCCTCCTCGGGGCCCTGGCGCTCGTGGCGGCCCTCTTTCGCATCCCGGGTCTCGGCTACCCGGGCGAGGAGTACTTCGACGAGGTCTACCACGCGAAGACGGCGCTCCAGTACCTGCGGGGCGAGCCGCCGACGGAGTGGGTCCACCCGCCGACGGCCAAACTCCTGATCGCGGCCGGGGTCTCCCTCTTTGGCTACGAGCCTTGGGCCTGGCGCCTCGCCCCCGCTCTCGCGGGAACCCTTCTCGCCCCCGTCTTCTTCCTTCTCGCCCGCCGCGTGCTCGCGGCCGAGCGGGCGGCCGTCCTCGCCACCCTGCTCCTCCTTCTCGACGGCGTCTACCTCGTCCAGAGCCGGGTGGCGATGACCAATGTCTTCGCCGTGCTCTTCCAGCTACTGTCCGCGCTCCTCCTGCTGCGCGCGGCGACCGCGGAGCGCCTGGAGCTCGGCCCGATGGCGGCCACCGGCGTCGCCCTCGGGCTCGCCCTCTCGACGCGTTGGACGAGCCTGTTCGCCTGGGGGTTCCTGGGACTGGTGTTCCTCTTCCTGCGTCGCGCGAAAGTGCTGCGCCCCCGCGAGCTCGCGCTCGGGGCGCTCGCCTTCGCCGTCGTCCCGGCCGCGGTCTATCTACTCAGCTACGTGCCATGGATGCGCCAGGGCCACACGCCGTGGGAGGCGGTCACGCTGCAGAAGGCCATCTGGAGGTACCACGCGGACCTCACCGCCACCCACAACTACTTCAGCCCGTGGTGGACGTGGCCCCTGCTCATCCGGCCGACCTGGTACTTCTGGTGGTCGGGCGACGGGTGGGTGCGCGGCATCGTGGCCCTCGGCAACCCGGCGGTCTGGTGGGCCTCGGTCCCCGTCTCGGTGTGGGCGGTGGTGACGGGTGTGCGCTGGCGCGACCCGCGGCGTGTCTTCGCCGGAGCGGGCTTCTTTCTCCTGTACGTGCCGTGGGGCCTCTCGCCGCGCACGCTCAACTTCAGCCACTACCTCCTGGAGGCCATCCCCTATGCCTGCCTCGCCCTGGGGATCTTCCTCGACCGCGCCTGGGACGGTCGCCACCCCCTCCTCGCGCGGGGCTACGTGGCCCTGGTGACCGCGCTCTTCTTCCTCTTCCTGCCCTTCCTGACCGCGATGCCGGTGCCCATGAGCCTCTGGGGCTTCCGTTTCACCCGCTGGGGGCCCGGCCTCTGGACTTGGTTCGAGACCTGGGTCTAGGATCGCTTGTCCCCCGGAGCGACGGCCAGGGAACTGTACATCGACGCCTTCCGGGGACTGATGGCCCTCGTGATGGTGCAGGGCCACGTCACCGACACCCTGCTCACGTCGGCGGCGCAGGCCCAGCCCTGGTACGTCTTCCAGCAGATGTTCCACGGCTCGACGGCACCGGGCTTCCTCTTCGCCTCGGGCTTCGTGGCGGGGCTCCCCCGCGCGCCTTTGTCCCCCCGCGCGGGCCTTCGTCGCGCCCGGCGGCTCCTCTTCGTCCTGGGTGTCGGCTACTTCCTCCACCTGCCGTTCTTCTCGCTCTGGAAGACGCTCGGCGCGGCGAGCCCGGCCGAGCGCGCGGCGTTCCTCGCCTGCGATGCGCTCCAGGTCATCGCTGCGACCCAGCTCTTCGTGCTCGTGCTTCAGTGGGTCGCCGGGAGGCACTGGACGCAGTGGGCCGGGCTCCTCGCCGTCCTGGTGATCGCGGCCACCCCGCTCGTCTGGTCGTCGGGCCTCTCGACGCGGCTGCCCGAAGCCCTCGCTCCCTGGCTCGACCAGAGCACCGGTTCGCGCTTTCCGATCTTCCCCTTCGCGGCATTCGTGCTGGCGGGGACGCTCGGGGGGACGACGCTCGGCCGGGCCGAGCCGGCGATCCGCCACCGTCGCGAGATCGGATGGGGACTGGGTCTCGTCGCCCTCGGGGCGGTGCTGGCCTGGGGGCTCTCCGGCAAGGTGGACTTCTGGGGCGCCTCGCCGGCCTATGTGTTCGTGCGCCTGGGTGGCTTGCTGTTGTTGCTGCGCGTGGTCGAGGCGGCGGCGAACCGGGAGCTGCCGGGCGTCCGGGGCCTCGCGCTCTTCGGCCACGAGACGCTGCTCGTCTACGTACTGCACCTCTACCTCCTCTTCGGCGGCGTCTTCGGCCGCTCGCCCCTCACCCCGTGGCACGGCCAGCTCGCCGTCGCCGGCGCCTTCTCCGTGCTGGTCCTCATGCTGCCGGTGTTGCTCGCCGCCGCCTGGCTCTGGCGCGCGGCCAAGCACCATGCCCCCCGTGAGGCGCAGCTCCTGCTGGTATTCGTGACGCTCGCGTTCCTGTACGAGTTCGCGGTGCGGTCGTGGTGAGGGCCGGCTAGCGGAACAGTTTCTTGAGGCTGGTGAGAGCCGAGTCCCTGGGAGACAGGGCCTCGAGCTCGGCGCGGGCCCCCTTGTGCCTCGGGCTGAGCCGCACCGCCGTGCGCATCTCGGCCACGGCCCGGCTCTTGATCTTCATCACCTTGTAGTAGAGCCCCCACTGATAGTGGATCTCGGCATTCTCGGGCTCGAGCCGCGCCGCCTCGTAGAACTCGCGCTCCGCGAGCTTCGAGGTGCGGGGGTAGCAGGCCATCGCGACGGCGAGGCGGAGGTGGAACACGGCCACGCGCGGCGCGGTCTCCACGAGCTTCTCGTATACCTTCACTGCGTTCGCGTAGTCCGCGACGGTCATGCGCACCTCGCCCTCCATGAGGAGGTGCTCGATCTGCGCGCGGCCCTCGAAGCCGGACGACCCCGGCGGGGCGGCGGGCATCGAGTCGTCGGGACGGCCCAGGGGTGGATGGGTCTGGTCGGGCGGGCGATCCCGCCGGACCGGGGGCCGCGTTTCCTCCGGGGGCGCCGGGGCGGCCGTCTCGAGGCCGGCCGGTCCCTCGTCGACGGCAGGGCCGGTCGGGGTCTGGCGGACGGCCGCCTCCGCCTCCGCCGCGTGGCGGGCGAGCACGGCGTCGGCACTCGCCGTCTCAGGCGCCTGGCGGGCGAGGCGCAGCGCCGACGAGGCCCGCCCGAGGATCACGTCGATGTCCGTGCGCAGCGAGTCGTCCTCGGCAACCCCGTCCCGCAGCGCGTGGTAGCGCTCCATCTTCTCCTCGAGCGCTCGGACGAGCTCGTCCCGCGGGGCCGCGCGCGCGAGCTTCAGCCAGGCTTCGCGGTCGAGGCGGGCCGAGTGCTCCAGCTCCAGGTGGACCTCCCGGCGGATCGCCTCGCGAAGGGAGGGGTCGGGGCGATTGTGGAGGGCCGACAGGAGGAACATGCCGGTCTCGATCTGCACCACCGGCTGGGGGGCGAGGGCCGCCGCGTCCGCCTCGCGCAGGATGCCGGCGGCGAGGAGCGCGTAGACCGCCCGCAGGCGAGGGAAGGTCAAGCCGCCCTCGGCCCAGCCGAGTCGCCGCACGGTGACGCGTCGTTGAGCGAGGTCGAGGATCTCCAGCTCCTCCGTGGAGCGGCCCCGGGGCTCGTAGGGGAAGGGCGGAACCTCGGCGAGCACGACGCCGCGGTCGAGGTACCCCAAGCCCTTCAGGAGGAGTTCCTGGTTCTTCATCCCGCGGATGCCGTCGTAGAGGAGGCGGTGCACGGAGAGGCTGACCATGTACTCGAGGGGGATGGAGCAGGCCCTCTCCTCGAAGACCGCGGCCCCGTCGGGGAGCTCGAAGAGCGAGAGCGCCACCCGCCGCACCTGCCGCGCGACGGCGGTGCCCACTTCGTAGCGGTCCATGACGCCGGCCTGCACGAGCGCCTCGCCGAAGCGGCGGCCGAGGGCCGCGCGCATGAGCGCGGAGACGCGGTCGAACTCCTGCTGCGTGATGCGGCCGTCGGCCACCAGCGCCTCGCCCAGGCGGTCCCGGCGGAGGTTGCTCGCGGCGAAGACCAGCCGGCCGTGGTCGAAGAAGGCGATCTTGACCACGCGGCCCGAGCGCACCTGCAGGTCGCCGCTCCGCCGCTCCGCGGAGAGCTTGCGGATGGTCTCGGAGATCGGGCTCCGGGCGATGTCGGTCAGCATCCGGCGGCTCTATTCTCCACGGTGGCGCCTCCGCGGCAAGGCGCCCCCCCCGGGGAAGGCGGGGGAAGGTATCATCGCCGCGGCCGCCGGAACGTGAGCCGGCGCACGCCAGGAGGCCATGCATGAAGCGGGCCGTCATCGTCGGCAGCGGGAGCGAGATCGCCCCCACCCGGGTAACCAACGCCCAGATGGCCCGGATCATGGACACGAGCGACGAGTGGATCCGGGAGCGGAGCGGGGTCGAGGAACGGCATTTCGCGACGCCCGAGATCACCACCTCCGATCTCGGGGTGGCCGCCGCCGCGAAGGCCCTCGAGGCGGCGGGGATCGCGAAGGAGGAGGTGGACCTGGTGGTCTTCGCCACCATGACTCCCGACCACTACTTCCCGGGCTGCGGCACGCTCCTGCAGCACAAGCTCGGCCTGCGGCCGGTGCCGTGCTTCGACATCCGCCAGCAGTGCTCGGGCTTCCTCTACGGGCTGCAGCTCGCGGACGCGCACGTCCGGGCGGGCCTTGCGGAGACCGTGCTCCTCGTGGGGGCCGAGGTGCACAGCGGCTTCGGGCAATGGACGCGGGAGAACTACGCCTACGCGCTCGGCGAGTCGGACGTGCCGCCCACGAAGGAGGAGTGGGACTGGAACACCCGTTTCCGACACCTCGCGGTCCTCTTCGGCGACGCCGGGGCGGCCGTCGTCCTGCGGGCGGTCGAGGGCGGCGACCGGGGGCTCCTCGACCACGAGCTCCACGGGGCGGGCGCGGACTACGAGAAGCTCTACGTGCCCGGCACCGGCTTCAAGCACCGTCCCTACACCGACCCCGAGCAGATCAAGCGGGGCGACCACATCCCGGTGATGGAAGGGCGCCACGTCTTCAAGATGGCCACCACCCACATGATCGAGGTGACGAAGTCGGTCCTGCAGAAGAACGGCGTCGCCCCGGAGCAGCTGAAGCTCGTGCTCATGCACCAGGCCAACAAGCGCATCAACGAGTACTGCGCGAAGGCCCTCGGGCTGCGCGACGAGCAGGTCCCTCACAACATCCACAAGTACGGGAACACCACCGCCGCCACCATCCCGCTCCTCTGGGACGAGTGCGTGCGGGACGGGCGCCTCGCGGCGGGGGACCTCGTCCTGATGGTGGCCTTCGGCGCCGGCATGATGTGGGGGGCGTCGCTCGTCCGCGCGTGAGCGTTGCACCTCGGCGGCGGGGAGCCTAGAGTCACCCCATGGTCCCCGCCCTCGCCGCGTCCCTCCTCTCGGCCGCCGCAGCCGTGGCCACTCCCGCCCCCCGTCCGAACGTCGTCTTCGTCATGTCGGACGACCACGCCGCCCACGCGATCTCCGCCTACGGCTCGCGGGTCAACGAGACGCCGAACCTAGACCGGCTGGCCCGGGAGGGCACGCTCTTCCGGAACACGTTCGCCACGAACTCCATCTGCACGCCGAGCCGCGCGGCGATCCTGACCGGCGCTTACTCCCACCGGAACGGGGTCCCCGTCTTCAACCGCTTCGACGGGTCGCAGACGACCGTGGCGAAGCTGCTGCAGGCGGCGGGCTACCACACCGGCATGATCGGCAAGTGGCACCTCGGGAGCGACCCCACGGGCTTCGACCGCTGGGAGATCCTGCCCGGCCAGGGCGTCTACCACGACCCCGTGCTTTACACCGCGGCGGGTGAGACGACCTATCGCGGGCGTTACGTCACCGACGTGATCACGGACCTCGGGATCGACTTCATCCGCGAGCGCCCGAAGGACCGGCCCTTCTTCCTGATGCTCCACCATAAGGCGCCGCACCGGGAGTGGACACCCGACGAGAAGCACCGCCGGATGTTCGAGGGCCGCTCCATTCCCGAGCCCCCCACGCTGTGGGACGACTACGCGACGCGGACGGACGCGCTGCACGAGAACCGGCAGCGGGTGGCCGACGACCTCACGCTTCGCGACCTGAAGCGCGAGCCGCCCGCGGGCCTCGAGGGGAAGGACCTCACCCGCTGGAAGTACCAGCGGTACATGCAGGACTACCTGGCCTGCGTGCAGTCGATCGACGACAACGTGGGACGGCTCCTCGACTTCCTGAAGGAGAGCGGTCTCGAGCAGGACACGATCGTCGTCTACACGAGCGACCAGGGCTTCTTCCTCGGCGATCACGGCCTCTACGACAAGCGCTTCATGTACGAGGAGAGCCTGCGCATGCCGCTCCTCGTGCGCTGGCCGGCGGTGGTGCGTCCCGGGTCGACGGCCGAGGCCATGGCCCTGAACGTGGACTTCGCCCCCACGTTCCTGGAGGCTGCCGGGGTCACGGTTCCTACGACCATGCAGGGCCGGAGCCTGCTGCCGCTCCTCCGTGGCGAGGTGCCCGCGAACTGGCGCACCGCGATCTACTACCGCTACTACCACGACCCCGGGCATCACAACACGCGCGCCCACTACGGCGTCCGGACCGCCACCCACAAGCTCATCTACTTCTGGAAGAAGAACCAGTGGGAGCTCTTCGACCTGCGGTCCGACCCCGCCGAGCTGCGGAATCTCTACGGCCAGCCCGGCCAGGAGGCGGTCACCGCCGAGCTGAAGGCGACCCTCGGCCGGCTCCGGAAGGAACTCCAGGACGACGACCGCTTCGCCGACGAGCAGCCGCCGGCCGGGGTGGACGGCTCGGTCGCGGCGCTGCGCGGGAAGTAGACCTCAGCGCTGGCAGGCCGGGCAGAAGTAGGTCGAGCGGGCCTGCTCCCTCTGCACCCGGCGCTCGATCGTCGTCCCGCACTTCCGGCAGGGCTGGCCGGACCGTCGGTAGACTCAGAGACGGCCGGGCGCGAGCGCCGTCGTCGTCCGGCGCAGGCCGGGCCCCAGGTTGCCGCGCAGGAGGTCCCCCGCCTTCGCGACCAGACGCTCGATCGTCGCGTCGTCGAGCGCGTTCACCCGTACGAAGGGCGAGACGCCGCACAGAAAGAGGACCTCGGATTTGTAGACGTTGCCGATGCCGGAGACCGCCGTCTGGTCCATGAGGGCGGGGCCGATCTCGAGATCGCCGCGCTCGCGCAGGCGTCGGCAGGCCGCGACCGGGTCGAAGCCGGACCCCAGCAGGTCGGGACCGAGGCGGACGAGGGCCGGGTGGGCTGCGGCCTGCGAGGCGGACAGCACCTCGACCACCGGTGCGAGCGAGCAGGTGGCGACGACGTCGGCCGTCTCGATCACGGCCCGGGCCGCCGATAAGGGCCGGCGCACGCCACCGGCCACTCGGTGCAGGCGCCAGCTGCCCCTCATCCCCTGGTGGGTGTGCAGCACCGCCCCTCCGGCGAAGCGCACGAGGAGGTGCTTGCCGCGCGCCTCGACGGCCTCGACCGTACGGCCGACGAGGGTGTGACGGCGGGACGCGGCGACGACCGCCGGGAGCACCGAGTCGAAGGCCACGACGGTCTTGCCGGCGAGCGCCGCGTGGAGGGTCCGCGCGGTGCGCCAGATGGTGTCGCCCTCGGGCACGATCAGGGTTCTTCTTCGAGGGAGCGCGGCTCAACGTCCACCGCCGCGGAGACCGGAGCGCCCAGCAGCCGGAAGCCGGGCCCGGATCGGACGAAGCCGGCCTCGGCGAGGAAGGGAGCGAGCGGGCCATCGGCGAGCGCGGGACCCTCGCCCACCGCCCAGCCGAGGGCTGGGCGGGACGTCGCCTCGCACCAGTGGCGCAGCGCCCGGGCGGCGCCCGCCGCCGCGCGCGAGCGGGACGGCTCGTCGTCCGGAAGGAGCGGCGTCACCTGGCGCGCGCCGCGGCTCACCACCGCCGTCACCGCTCCGTCCACGAGAACGACGTGGGGACCCGCTGCCCGCGCCAGCCGCGCGTCCTCGCTCTTCGGCCACGCGAGCGCCGCGCCGTACGGGTTCGCGGGGTCGGCCGCGGCGAGGACGGCGGCTCGCGCCGCGTCGGGGTCCGGCTCGCGAAGCGCCCGCAGCCGGTCGAGGGCGCCCGGGTCGGCGAACTGCAGGCCGCCGAGCCCGGCCACGAAGTAGCCACGGCGGATGCGACCCGCCTCCTCGAGGGCCCTCAGCACCGGGTAGACGGCCGAGAAGCCGCCCGGCACCTCCTCGAACGCGACCGCGTCGCGGGTGAGGACGCCGTGGCGCTTCAGCAGCTGCTCGGCGAGGGCCTTCATCCTTTCGGTGGGGCTCGGGGCCCGGCGCGGCGACGGTAGCAGGCTCCAGCGCCCCACGGCCGAGGGCGGGACCTGCCGGCGCGAGCGGAAGCTTGCCATTCGGTGCCTTCGCTCCGCCCGGACGGCGTGTGCCGTCAGAAACGCTCGCAGGGCCTCCGGCGTGTCGTTCGTGATCTCGCCCGCCCAAGCCAAGTCCCAGACGGCGTCCACGACCGGTCGCGCCAGCCCGCCCCCGGCCGCGTCGAGGATCTCCCCGAAGAAGGACGCCCCGTGGCGGGTGAGGTACTGGCGGATCTGGTCGTGGACGTCACCCCCCTGCACCGCGGCAGGCGCCGAGGCGCGCGGTGGCGGCGTCGCGGGCCGCGGCGGTAGGAGGAGGGCCAGGTCGTCGGCGAGGAACAGGGCGAGGCGACCGTCCCGATCCCCGAGCGCCCCGAGGCCGACCCAGACCACCTCGCCCGCCGCGGACAGCGTGTCGAGGTCCTCGCCCCGGTAGCCGGGGATGCGCGCGGGCAGGACGTCGCGCTCAAGGATCGACGCGGGAACGGCCGCGCCCTGCAGTTGCTCCACGACGTCGAGGAGCGCGTCGGGACCGCGGCGCGTCGCGGGGGGGCTCGCGACTCCCTGCCAGTCCGCGAGCAGCCGCGCGAGCGCCGTCGGCTCGGCGGGCTCGACCTGCTTCCGGAGCACGGCCAGGGAGCGCCGGCGCAGCGTCGCGAGGACGTCCGCCCCGCACCACTCGCGCCCGTGGCCCCCGGGCCGGAACTCGCCCTCGAGGACGCGCCCGCCCGTCGCGAGCTCGCCGAGGGCGATGAGAACGGGGGCCTCGCCCGTCGCGAAGCGTCGTGCGACGTCGATCGCAGTGAACGGCCCGTGGGTGCGCGCGTAGCGCGAGACGACCTCGCGCAGCGCGTGGGGTTGACGCTCCAGGAACGCGGCGGGCAGCCCCGGCGGCGGCGCGATGCCCAGTGCGTCGCGGAGGCGGCCCGCCTCCTCGGCGGCGGCCCAGCGCTCCTCGCCGGCAAGGTGGATCCGGATGGCGCGCCTCTCCCGCTCGAGCTCCTCGAGCCAGGTCAGCGCAGCCCCCGCGGCGTCACCCTCGGGGGCCGGGCGCACGCGAGCCGCCGCCTCGTCTTTCGAGAGGTCGCCGAGGCGGAGCAGCAGGTCGTGGAGCCGTTCGGGGCTCGTGGCCTGGTGGCTCGCGTCGAGGCACTGCAGCGCCACCTCCAGCTCGCCGAGCGCCCGGCGGTCGACGAGCTCCCGGAGCTCTGCCTCGCCGAGGAGCTCCCGGAGCTGCGCCTGGTCCACGGCCAGCGCCTGGGCGCGGCGCTCGGCGAGCGGTGCGTCCCCCTCGTAGAGGTAGTTGGCGACGTACCCGAAGAGGAGCGACGCCGAGAAGGGAGACGGCGACTGCGTGTCCACGGTGACGAGACGGATCTCGCGCCGCCGCACGCGGGAAGCGATCTCCACGAGCCCCGGCAGGTCGAACACGTCCCGCAGGCACTCGCGGTAGGCCTCGAGCACGATCGGGAAGGACGGGTAGCGCGCCGCCACCTGCAGGAGGTCGTGGGCGCGCTTCCGCTGTATCCAGAGCGGTGTCCTCTGGCCCGGCTTGCGGCGCGGCAGCAGGAGCGCCCGCGCCGCCGCTTCCCGGAAGCGCGCGGCGAAGAGGCTGGTGCCGCCCAGCTCGCGCACCACGAGGTCCTCGATCTCCTCGGGTTCGGGCAGGAGGTCCGCGGCCTCCGGCGGGCGCTCGCGCTCGGGCAGGCGAAGGACGATCCCGTCGTCGCTCCAGATCGACTCGACCTCGGTCTCGCCCGCCTGCCGCAGGCGTGCCTCGAGCGCGGTCGCCCATGGCGCGTGGACCCGCCCGCCCCACGGCGAGAGGAGACAGAGCCGCCAGTCCCCCATCTCGTCGCGCGTCCGCTCGAGGACGATCGTCCGGTCGTCGGGGAGGACCCCGGTCGCCTCGCGCTGGTCTTCGAGGTAGGCGAGGAGGTTCTGCGCGGCGAGCGGGTCGAGGTCGTGCTCCCGCCGCAGGCGCTCCGCCGCTTCGTCTCGGGTCATCGCGAGGAGCTCGCGGGTGAGACGGCCGATCGCGCGCCCCATCTCGACGGGACGCCCGCCGCGGTCGGCCCGCCAGAACGGCATCTTCCCCGGCTCGCCGGGGGCGGGGAGGACGAGCACGCGGTCGCGCGTGATCTCGGTGATCCGCCAGCTGGTGGCCCCGAGGACGAAGACCTCGCCCGCGCGGCTCTCGAAGACCATCTCCTCGTCGAGCTCGCCCACGCGCTTGCCGCCTCCCTCCCCGTCAGCGAGGAAGACGCCGTAGAGCCCCCGGTCGGGGATGGTGCCGGCGTTCTGGACGACCAGCCGCTGCGTGCCCTCGCGCGGCTTCACGACCCCGCGGAGGCGGTCCCACACGAGGCGCGGCCGCAGCTCCGCGAACTCGTCGGACGGGTAGCGGCCCGAGAGCATGTCGAGGACGCCCTCGAAGGTCGCGCGGGTGAGGCCGGAGTACGGCGCGGCCCGGCGGGCGAGGGCGTAGACATCGTCCACCTTGCGCTCGCCGAGGGCCACCATCGCGGCGAGCTGTTGGGCGAGGACGTCGAGCGGGTTCAGGGGGACGCGGGTCTCCTCGACCGCGCCTTCCTTCATGGCCTTTGTGATCGCGGCGCTCGCGAGGAGGTCGCCGCGGTACTTGGGGAAGATGACCCCGCGCGAGACGGCCTCCACCTGGTGGCTCGCCCGCCCGATCCTCTGCATCCCGCTCGCGACCGAGGTCGGCGTCTCGATCTGGATCACCAGGTCCACCGCACCCATGTCGATTCCGAGCTCGAGCGACGAGGTGGCGACGAGGGCGGGGAGGCGGCCGACCTTGAGGGCGTCCTCGATCAGGAGGCGCTGGTCGCGGGCGATCGAGCCGTGGTGGGCGCGGGCGACCTCCTCCCCGGCCAGCTCGTTGAGGGCCGCGGCCAGGCGCTCCGACAGGCGGCGGGAGTTCACGAAGAGGATCGTTGAGCGGTGGGCGCGGGCGAGCTCCAGGAGGCGCGGGTGGATGGCGGGCCAGATCGAGCGGCGCGGGAGGACGCTCGCGGGCTCTTCCGGGATTGCGTCGACAGACGGCTCGAGGGCCTCCCCGAGGCGGGCCATGTCCTCGACCGGCACCTCGACCCGCAGGTCGAAGGCCTTCTTCGCCCCGGCATCGACGATCGTCACCGGCCGCGGCTTCCAGGTGCGCAGGCCCTCGCCCCCGCCCAGGTAGCGGGCCACCTCCTCGAGCGGTCGCTGCGTCGCGGAGAGGCCGATCCGCTGGAGAGGCCGTCTTGCGACCTCTTCGAGCCGCTCGAGCGTGAGCGCGAGGTGGGCCCCGCGTTTCGTCCCCACGAGGACGTGGATCTCGTCCACGATCACCGTCTCGACCGACTCGAGAAAGGCCCGCGCCCGCGAGGTGAGGACGAGGAAGAGCGACTCCGGCGTCGTGATGAGAATGTCGGGCGGGTGACGCAGCATCCGCGCCCGCTCCTCGGACGGTGTGTCGCCGGTCCGGATCGCGACCTCGGGGAGGTGGACCGTCTCGCCGCGCCGGCCGGCTACCCGCGCGATGCCCGTGATCGGCGTCCGCAGGTTCCGCTCGACGTCCACCGCGAGGGCCTTGAGCGGCGAGACGTACACGACCCGGCAGCGCTCGAGCTTCTTCGGGACCGGGGTGAACATGATCTGGGAGGTCGCCGCGAGGAAGGCCGCGAGCGTCTTGCCGGACCCGGTCGGCGCGAAGACGAGTGCGCTCTCCCCCTTCACGATCGCCCCCCAGCCCAGCCGCTGCGCCTTGGTGGGCGCTTCGAAGGTGTCGGCGAACCACTCCCGGACCGCGGGCTCGAACGGGAGGTCCTGGGGGCGGGGGCTCACCCGCCCATCATAGAGGAGGAGCGAGACGCGGCAGGACCGGCTCGTCGCCCGTTCGGGGCCGTGACATACTCCGGCGCGACGGTGCCCGACATCATCCCTCCGCCCCTTCTCGCCCTCCGGGGGATCCGGAAGCGCTTCGGCCGGCTCGAGGTGCTGCACGGGGTGGACCTCGACCTCGCGGCGGGCGAGGTCCTCGTCCTCGCCGGAGCGAACGGGGCGGGCAAGAGCACGCTCGTCAAGATCCTGGCCGGCGTCTACGACGACTGGGAAGGGACGATCGAGCTGGCGGGCCGCCGGGTCCGGCCCCGGAGCCCCCACGAGGCGGCGACTCTCGGCATCTCCACGATTCACCAGGAGCTGGCCCTCGTCGGCCCGATGAGCGTGACCGACAACCTCTTCCTGGGGCGGGAGCGCTGCCGCCGCTGGGGCGGCGTCGACGCCCGCGCGCAGGCACGGATGGCGCGAGGCTGGCTCGACCGCCTGGCGTTGGAGGTGGACGTCTCTCGGCCCGTCGAGGAGCTCCCCATCGCCCTCCAACAGTCGATCGAGATCGCGCGGGCCCTCTCGATGGACGCCCGCGTCATCGTCATGGACGAGCCCACGAGCGCCCTCACCGAGATGGAGACCCGGCACCTCTTCGAGCGGGTCGACCCGCTGAAGCGCGAGGGGCACGGGGTTCTCTTCATCTCCCACAAGATGGAGGAGATCTACAGGATCGCCGACCGGATCGCGGTGCTGCGGGACGGGCGGCTCGTGGGCACGCGGCCGGCCTCCGAGCTGGGGCGCGGCGAACTCGTGGAGTGGATGGCGGGACGGTCTCTCGAGGAACAGGTCCGTTCGCCCCCGGCCGGCGGGATGCCCCGCCTTTCGGTTGAAGGTCTCACCGTGGAGAACCCCACTCGGCCCGATCGGCCCTGGGCCCGGGACGTGTCCTTCGAGGTGAGGCGGGGCGAGGTACTCGGGCTCGCCGGGCTGGCCGGCTCCGGGGCGAGCGAGATTCTCGGCGCGGTGTTCGGCCGCCTCCGGCGTGACCGCGGGCGCGTGGTCGTGGATGGCGTGCCCGTTCCGCCGGGCCGGCCGCCCGCGGCCCTGCGGCGGGGGCTCGCCTTCCTGACGAGCGATCGCAAGGCGGAGGGGCTCATCCTGTCGCGGTCGGTCGTCGAGAACGTGACGCTCGCGAGCCTCGCCCGCTTCTCGCCGATGGGCTGGCTGCGGCCGGGCAAGGAGGAGACGGCCGTGCGGGGGGTCGCGCGGGAGCTCGATCTCCAGGCCCCCTCGCTTCAGGCCCCCGTCGACACGCTGTCCGGCGGGAACCAGCAGAAGGCGCTCCTCGCCCGCTTGTGGCTGACCGAGCCGAAGGTGCTGCTCCTCGACGAGCCGACGCGGGGGGTGGACGTCTCGGCCAAGGCCCGCATCCACCGGCTGATCGACGAGTGGAGCCTCGCCGGCTGCGCGGTGGTGCTCACGAGCTCCGAGCTGCCGGAGTTGCTGGCCCTGGCTGATCGCATCCTCGTGCTGCACCGGGGGGAGGTGCGGGCCGAACTCGAAAGGCAGGAGGCCAGCGCGGAGCGGGTGATCGCGGCGGCCCTGGGAGGGGCTTCGTGATGGGGGTGAACGAGACGTGGTCGGCTCCGCTGCGGGCGCTCCTCGCGCTCGGGCTCGTGCTCGCGGTGGGGATGGTGTTCCACGCCGATGGGGCCTTCTTCCAGTGGAGCACGCACAGCGCGATGCTGCGCCAGGCGTCCGTGCACGGGATCCTGGCCTGTGGCATGACCCTCGTGATCGTCGCCGCCGGGATCGACCTCGCCGTGGGGAGCGTGCTGGGCCTCTCGGCGGTCGTCTTCAGCCTGCTGACCATCCAACTGGGCTGGGGGGCGCCGCTGGCCGTGGCCGCGGTGCTCGGGGCGGGTCTCGCTCTCGGGGCCGTGTCGGGAGGACTCATCTCGGGCTTCGGGCTGCAGCCTTTCATCGTGACCCTGGCGATGATGGTCTTCGCCCGGGGCCTCGCGAAGCTGGTGTCGGGCGGGCAGAAGATCTCGCAGGCCGTCCTCCGGCCGGACGGCAGCGGCTACGACTCCGTGGACCTCCCCCGGGTCTTCGACCTCATCGACAGCCGCCTGCTGGGCGATGCGGTCTGGGTGGTGACGCTCGTCCTCGTGGCCGTGGCATCCGTCTCCTGGCTGATCCTCGCCCGGCTGCGCGTGGGCCGCCACGCCTACGCGGTGGGGGCGAACCCCGAGGCCGCGCGTCTCGCCGGCGTTCCGGTGGGAGGGACGCTCGTCTTCGTCTACGCGTT
>Ga0316622_100001198_pt1 | contig 16569 bp, 13 predicted proteins | sample OWC_Aug_OW2_C1_D_FD_207646 | JGI IMG/M metagenome (GOLD analysis project Ga0316622, IMG submission 207646) | Wetland soil microbial communities from Old Woman Creek delta, Ohio, United States - OWC_Aug_OW2_C1_D5_C | ecosystem: Environmental > Terrestrial > Soil > Wetlands | place: USA: Ohio... | reverse complement strand
GTACTTGCCGGTGATCACCGCGTTGTTCACATACTTTTCCAGTTCGCCGTCCAGCCGAACATAGGTGATGAACTTGCGCTTGGAGAAGTGCGGCTCGGCGATGGACAAGGTCTTGAACACGCCGTCGGCGTTGCGCTCTCCCTTGAAGTAGATGAAGCTCAGGTCCGACGAGTTGACTACTCCAGTGTCTTCCTTGGCCACTGCCAGCCGGTAGGACTTTGCCTTTTCAGTCGGCTGGATGTCGATGATGGCCTGAAGGACGGCGCGATTGAAGTTGGTGATCAGCATCGGATAGGAAACGCCATCGCGCTGGATCTTGATCGCCGTGGCCACGTTGGCGCTGGCAGCCGCGCGCGGTGAGCGCGTGCTGGCCAGCTTCTCCTGATAGGGACGGGCGATCCAGGTGCCTTCAACATCCTTGTAGAACACGCGGTCCTTCTGCTTGGCGCTCTTGGGCTTTGCTTGCGTCTTCTCTGCGTCCGCGCCACCCGGCTTGCCCGCCTCGGGCGGGGTTGCCGGCTTGTCCTGCGCCTGTAGCGACGTCACCGCCATGTTCAATCCCAGCACCAGCGCTAGCACCAGGCGCATGTCCTTGATTCGATCTGCCATGATTCGGTCTACTTTGTGTGTGTTCAATCAACCACCGGCGGCCGTCGCCTCCACGACCCGGTCTGCTCCTGGAACGCGAAGGCGAGCTGGAGCAGTCCGAAGTCGTCTCGATGGCGCCCGATCAGCTGCAGTCCCACCGGCAATCCGTCCGCGGTGAAGCCGCAGGGAATCGACAGCGCCGGCAACCCGGTAGCGCTGATGCGGCAGCAGGACTTCATCCAATCCAGGTAGGTCTGCATGGGCTGGCCGTTGATCTCGGTCACCCAAGGCCAGTTGACGTCGAATGGCGGAACCTGCACCACCGGCGCAGCGAGGAATTCGTATTGTTCCATAAACCCCCGCACCCGATGATACAACTCAGTTCGGAGGATCTGCGCCCGCGCCACGTCGTGCCCGCTGAGGCGTCGGCCCTCCTCGATGTTCCAAATCACCGTGTCCTTGAGCAGGTCCCGCCGGGTCTCGAGCAGGCTGCCGTAGGCGCCCTCGAAGTGCCAGGCACGCAGGACGCGGAACACATCGTCGGCTGCGCTCAGGTCCGGCTCCGCCTCGTCCACTCTGCAGCCGAGCGCCTCCAGCGCCATGCGCCCCGGAACCAGCGCTGCGGATACGGCCGGGTCGATCGGCAGTCCACCCAGGTCGCTCGACCAGGCCACGCGCACCCCGGTGAAATCGCGCCCCAGCGGCTGCGCGAACACGCTGCCGGGTTCCTGCATGGACTGCGGCGCGCGCGCGTCAGGCCCCGCAATGGCCTGCATCATCAGAGCCAGATCCTGGACGGTCCGCGCCATCGGTCCGAGGATCATCATCGAGAACCAGGCGTTGATCGCGGGCCAGGCCGGGACCCGCCCCGCCGAGGGGCGGAAGCCGGCAATGTTGCAGAAGCTGGCCGGGTTACGCAACGAACCGCCGAGATCGGAACCGTCGGCGATGGGCAGCATGCCGCAGGCGAGCGCCACCGCCGCCCCGCCGCTGCTCCCGCCGCAGGTTTTGGAAACGTCCCACGGATTGCGGGTGGCGCCGAACACGGCGTTGAAGGTCTGCGACCCGGCGCCGAACTCAGGCGTATTGGTCTTGCCGATCAGGATTGCGCCGGCATCGCGGAAGCGCTCGGCCAGGATGGCATCGGTATCGGGCACGAAATCGCGATAGATCGGCGAACCGAAGGTGGTGCGGATGCCCTTGGTCGGCAGCAGGTCCTTGTGGGCCACCGGCAGCCCGTGCAGCACGCCGGTCGCGGCGCCGCGCGCCGCTGCATCGTCGGCGGCGCGTGCCCCCACGATCGCGCGCTCGGGATCGAGAGTGACGATGGCATTGACCTTCGAATTCACGCGCTCGATCTGGCCCAGGTGCGCGCGCATCACCTCCTCCGCCGACACCTGGCGACGGCGCAGCAGGTCGGCCAGCTCGGTGGCGGTCTTGAAGCACAGTTCTTCGTTCATGAGAGAGGGGTCCGCGTCAGGACCTGAAGATGAAGTAGACCGCGCCCAGGATACACAAGCCGGCCCACACGTAATCGAGCTTCACCGGCTGATTCATGTAGAACACCGCGAACGGGACGAACACGCTGAGCGTGATGACCTCCTGCAGTATCTTGAGCTGGGGCAGCGTCATCACGGTGTAACCAATGCGGTTTGCGGGCACCTGCAGCAGATACTCGAACAGCGCGATTCCCCAGCTCACCAGCGCAGCGACAATCCAGGGACGGTCGCTCAAGTTCTTCAGGTGTGCATACCAGGCGAAGGTCATGAACACGTTCGATGCGCTCAACAACAGGATGCTCTGCAGCGTGACGGGCATGGGTGGGCAATGGGTTGTCCCGGGGCGCGAACACGCCCGCTCGTGGCTATCGCGAGGGAGCCAGCGCGGTTGATAGCAGAAAATCGCGGCGGCTGCTGCCCCTGGCCGGGCGACCACGCAGCTAGTGCGGGGCCGCGCCGTGGGAACGCATGATCGCGTCGCGATCGGCGATACGGGGTGCGTCGGGCAGCAGGGCAATGGTTTCGCCGCTGGCATTGAGCCCCAGCCCGAGCTGACGATAGGTGTCGATCAGTTCCGGGAAGCGCGTGGACGCGATGTGCTGCTCGTACAACTCCGAGAACACGCTGGTACCGCTCAGCTCGTCGAGCTTGGCGAACAGCCTGTTCGCCTGCCATGCCTGCCTGCCGTCCAGGCAACACTCGCGCAGCTCGCGCAGCAGCGTGTCGAGCGACTGCCTGCCCTGGGTGCGCTCGCGCAGCCGCTGGTCCGCGATGAGCGTCATCGCTGCGCCGTGCCAGTACACGCGCATGTACGCGCCGTCCCGGTGCATGCGTTCGGTGGCATCGGCGAGGCTGATGCCGGGCATGCTGCGCATGCCCCGCCGGAAGCCGCTGTGCATGCGCTGCCACGCTTCGCCCACCGGCAGCATGCCCGCGCGCGCGCGTAGCACGTTCTGATAGTAGCTTGCCATGCCTTCCGGCAGCCAGGCGTCTTCGGCGCGCACATAGGGCAGGAACAGGTGCGCCATCTCGTGCACGGCGGTCCAATCCACCAGGAAGGCGGCGAGGGATTCGCGCTGATTGATGAAGAAGTGGAGCGCCGGACGCCCGCCACGCAGCACGAAGGCCCACGGAACCGGCTCGTCCCCGCGTGCGCCGGGCACGACCACCACCTGCGCATCGTCCACGGGAAAGCGACCGTACAGCGTGGTGACTGCCTCCGCCGCCCGCGTGAGCCACTGACGCACGAGTCCCCATTCAACCGCCGGCGCGCCGTGCAGCAGCGCAACGCGCAGGCGTGCCCCGCCGGCGTCGATTTCGCGCTCCTGGAACGTGCCGAACGCCACCGCCGCCGGCCAGTCATAGGGCGCGTGGCCGAGGCGGTAGGCGACGAGCTTGCCTTGCCCGTCGCGCACCGGGGTCCAGGGTGCGGACACCGATACGCCTTCGGGAAGGGCGAATCGCAGCTCGACGTCTTCGTCCTCTTCGAGCAATTCCGGGCGCCACAACCAAGTGCCCACGTCGGTGACCAGGTCCGGACCGACACGGCGCGCCGCGCCGCTGCTGCCCTGATGGCGTCCGCCCTGCATCAGCAGCACCGAGCGATACCTCAGGCAGCCATCGACCGCCATGCCGCCGAGCCTGAGCTGCGCGCCGTTGGACTCCAGGCGCTTGCGCGTGCCGTCGATCTGCGCTTCGGCCAGCGCGAGCGAAGCGTCCAGCGACTCCGCGACCAGATACCGCGGTGGCGTGCCGGCGAAGCAGGCGCGCACTTCGACTTCCTGCAACGCCTCGTCCACCGTGACGGTATAGCGGTGGACGCGTGCAGGCTCGGCCTGCGCAGGCGTCATGATCAATACGCCGCTCAGGGCCAGCAGGAGGCGGGCAAGAAGCAGTCGGGAAAACATCTTCGGCGCAGGATAGCAGCATCCCGGGGCAGATCCGCTTGCGCGTTGGATCACGGCCCCGCGGCGATGTTCCCTTGGGTGCCAGACGCTACAGCGCGATGGCTGGCAAGCTGTCCGAGCGCGTGCCGGGCAGGGGCGCATTGTCCGCCGCGTGGTAGGTGAAGACCAGCGAGAACTTCGCCGCGGCCGTGCGATTGGCCCCCGCGGCATGGAAAGTGCGGCAGTGGAAGAAGACCACATCACCCGCTTCCAGCGCGGGCGTCTGGCGCCGCGCGATGAGCGCCTGGTTCTCGGGCAGATCCTCGCGCAGGAACAGCGCATGGTCGAGCCGTTCGCGCGCGAATTCCATACGATGGGTGCCCGGGATGAACGACAAGCCGCCGTTCTCCGGCGTCTCGCGTCCCAGTGCGAGCCACACGGACACCAGCTCCGGCCGTTGGAACGTCCAGTAGCGGATGTCTTGATGCCATCCAGTCACCGAGCTGTAGCGCGGCTGCTTGGTCATGACGCAGTTGTGGTGCGCCTGGGCCAGCCGCACCTGCTCGCCCAGCAGCTGCCGCAAGCGCGCGGCCACCGGGGCACTGGTGCCCCATTCACGGAACACCGGATCGCGCACGCACGCCTGCAGCAGACGGCGCACGGTATGTCCGCCGGGTGCGTCGAGGGATTCCGGCGCACCCGGGTAGTGCAACTGCGCCTCGTATTCGACCGGCGCGGTTTCCTGCGCGAGATGCGCGCGAGCCACCTCCAGGATGCGTTCACGCACGGAGGGATCGACCATGCCGCGAACAACGACGAATCCGTCGCTCTCGAAGCGCGCCAGTTCCTGCGCGCGAAACCGGTCCTGCATCGCCTCCTCCTGCAACTCAGGCGGCCTGAACCGCGGCGGCGGGCTGATGCGGATCGTAGGACAGCGCTGGCGCCAGCCACTTGTGCGCCGTGTCGATGTCCCAGCCGCGGCGGCGCGCATAGTCTTCGACCTGGTCGCGATCGATCTTCCCCACGGCAAAATAGCGCGATTGCGGGTGCGAGAAATAGAACCCGCTCACGGCGGCGGTGGGCAGCATGGCGAAGCTCTCTGTCAGGGTGATCCCCGCATTCTCCGGCGCAGCGAGGAGTTCGAACAGCGGCCCCTTCTCGGTGTGATCGGGACAGGCCGGATAGCCGGGCGCCGGCCGGATGCCGCGGTACTTCTCGTTGATCAGCTCGTCCACGCTGCATCGCTCGTTGGTGGCATACCCCCACAGTTCGCGGCGCACCCGCAGGTGCATCAGCTCGGCGAACGCTTCGGCCAGGCGGTCGGCGAGCGCCTTGAGCATGATCGAGTCGTAGTCGTCGTGGCGGGCCTCGAACGCCTCCACCAGCGCATCGATGCCCAGGCCGGCGGTCACCGCGAAAGCGCCGATGTAGTCCTTCACGCCGCTGCTCTTCGGGGCGACGAAGTCAGCCAGGCAGTAGTTGTCCCGATCCTCCGGCTTGACCGCCTGCTGGCGCAGGAAATGGAAGGTCGTCAGCACCTGGGTGCGCGACTCGTCGGTGTACACCTCGACGTCGTCGCCCACGCTGTTGGCGGGGAACAGGCCGACCACGCCGCGCGCGCGCAGCCACTTCTCGCCGACGACACGCGCAAGCATCGCCTGCGCGTCTGCGAACAGGTTGCGCGCCGCTTCGCCCACCACCTCGTCCTGCAGAATCTTCGGATAGCGGCCGGCCAGTTCCCAGGTCTGGAAAAACGGCGTCCAGTCGATGACCTCGGCAATCTGTGCCAGATCGTAATCCTCGAACACTTGCAAGCCCGTCTTAACGGGGATCGGCGGCTGGTAGGCGGCCCAATCGGTCTTCAGCGCATTGCCGCGCGCACCCTCGAGCGTGTGGTGCGGAGCCTGCCCGCGCCGACCTTGGTGCTGCTGGCGCACGCGCTCGTACTCCTGGCGCGTCTTGGCGACGAATTCCTCGCGCAGCCCGGTGCTCACCAGGCTGGTGCACACCCCCACGCTGCGCGATGCGTCGGGCACCCACACCACCGGGGAGGCGTAGTGGGGTTCGATCTTCACCGCCGTGTGCACGCGCGAGGTCGTCGCCCCGCCGATCAGCAGCGGCACGGTGAAACCCTGTCGCTGCATCTCGCGCGCCACGTGCGCCATTTCCTCGAGCGAAGGGGTGATCAGGCCCGACAGGCCGATGATGTCCGCGTTTTCGTCGCGGGCGCTCTGCAGGATCCTTTCCGCGGGCACCATCACACCGAGGTTCACCACCTCGAAGTTGTTGCACTGGAGCACGACGGCCACGATGTTCTTGCCGATGTCGTGCACATCGCCCTTCACCGTCGCCAGGACGATCTTGCCCTTGGCCTTGTGCGTATCGCCCGAACGCAGCTTCTCCGCTTCGATGTACGGAATCAGGTGGGCGACCGCCTGCTTCATCACGCGCGCGGACTTCACCACCTGCGGCAGGAACATTTTGCCGGCGCCGAACAGGTCGCCCACGACGTTCATGCCATCCATCAGCGGGCCTTCGATGACCTCGATGGGCTTATCCGCCTCCAGGCGCGCCGCCTCGGTGTCCTCGACGATGTAGGCGTCGATGCCCTTGACCAGCGCATGCGCGAGGCGCTCCTTGACGCTGCTCCGGCGCCACGCGAGGTCTTCCACCGCCTGCTTGCCTTCCTTCTTGTAGGACTCGGCGAAGCTCACCAGCCGTTCGGTGGCATCCGGCCGGCGGTTGAACAGCACGTCCTCGACGCGCTCCAGCAGCTCTTTGGGAATCTCCGCGTAAACCCCCAGCTGGCCGGCATTGACGATGCCCATCGTCATCCCGGCCTGTATCGCGTGATACAGGAAGGCGGTGTGGATCGCCTCACGCATCGGTTCGTTGCCGCGGAAGGAGAAGGAGATGTTCGATACCCCGCCGCTGATCTTCGCGTGCGGCAGCGCCTTGCGGATCTGGCGCGTGGCTTCGATGAAGTCGACGCCGTAGTTGTTGTGCTCGTCGATGCCGGTCGCGATGGCGAAGATGTTGGGATCGAAGATGATGTCCTCGGGCGGAAAGGACACTTCCTTGGTGAGCAGGTGGTAGGCGCGCGTACAGATCTCCACGCGCCGCTGCAGCGTGTCGGCCTGGCCCCGCTCGTCGAAGGCCATCACGATGGCGGCCGCGCCATAGCGGCGCAGCAGGCGGGCCTGGCGCAGGAACTCCGCCTCGCCCTCCTTCATGCTGATCGAGTTCACCACGCACTTGCCCTGCAGGCACTTGAGCCCGGCCTCGATCACGCTCCACTTGCTCGAGTCGATCATCACCGGCACCCGGCAGATATCCGGTTCAGTAGCGATCAGCTTGAGGAAAGTGGTCATGGCGGCCTTGGAGTCCAGCATGGCCTCGTCCATGTTGACGTCCACCATCTGCGCGCCGTTTTCGACCTGCTGGCGCGCGACGCTCAGTGCCTCGGTGTAGTTGCCGCTGAGGATCATGCGCGCGAACGCCTTGGAACCGGTGACGTTGGTGCGCTCGCCTACGTTGACGAACAGAGCATCGTCGCCGATGTTCAGCGGCTCGAGACCGGACAGGCGCAGCTTGCGTTCCACCTTCGGCACCGCGCGCGGCGACAGATCCGACATCGCATGGGCAATCGCGCGGATGTGCGACGGGGTCGTGCCGCAGCAGCCGCCGACGATGTTGAGGAAGCCCGCCTGCGCGAACTCGCGCAACAGCCCGGCCATGTACTCGGGCGACTCGTCGTACTCGCCCATCTCGTTGGGCAGGCCGGCGTTCGGGTGCAACGACGTGCGCGTGTCGGCGATCTGCGCGAGCTCCTCGATGTGTGGACGCAGGTCCTTCGCGCCCAGCGCGCAGTTCAGGCCAATGGCGATCGGCTTCGCATGCGCCACCGAGTTCCAGAAGGCGCCGACGGTCTGGCCGGAGAGCGTGCGGCCGGAGCGGTCGGTGATGGTGCCCGAGATCATCACCGGCAGCCACGCCTGGTGGCGCTCGAAGTAATCCTCGATGGCGAAGATCGCGGCCTTCGCGTTCAGCGTGTCGAACACGGTCTCAATCAGCAGGATGTCGGCGCCGCCCTGCACCAAGCCGTCCACCGCTTCCAGGTAGGCATCGACGAGCTCGTCGAAGGACACGTTGCGCGCGCCGGGATCGTTCACGTCCGGGGAAATCGACGCCGTCCGGTTGGTCGGCCCGAGCACGCCGGCGACGAAGCGGGGTTTGTCCGGGGTGCGCGCGCTGTACTCCTCGGCCACTTCGCGCGCAAGGCGCGCGCCCTGGAAGTTCAGGTCGCGCACGTGCGACTCCATCGCGTAGTCGACCATGGCGATGCGCGTGGAGTTGAAGGTGTTGGTCTCGAGGATATCCGCGCCGGCTTCGAGATAACCCGCGTGGATCATGCGGATGATGCCGGGCTGGGTCAGCGTCAGCAGGTCGTTGTTGCCCTTCTGGTCGCAGGCATGATCGTGGAACAGGTCGCCGTGATAGTGATGCGTCTCGAGCTGGTGGCCCTGGATCATCGTGCCCATCCCACCGTCGAGGATCAGGATGCGGCGATCGAGCGCCTGGCGCAGAAGATGGATGCGATCGGATGACATGAATGAAAAAACCCGTGCGCAAAAGCGGACGGGTTCGGGGACGTTCCCGCGCTTTAGCGATATTTGTTAAGCGCCCGCAAGCTGCGATCAAGACGGCGCGATGACGAGCAATGTTAGCCCGGATCGGTCGTGCCCGCAACACGCCGCAAGAAGCTCGCCAGCCGCGCGCTTCAGGGCAGGGCGACTCCCAGCAGCCGGCCGATCGACCAGGTCAGGACGCCGGCGACGCCGCCGATCAGCAGCATGCGCAGCCCGCCCTTTCCCGCTTGGCGCCCGGTGAACAGGGACAATGCCGCCCCGACGCCGAACAGGGCCAACGCAGTCAGAACGATGGACCCACCCAGGGCCAGCCTGGCATCGAGGACGAGAAACGATAGCAGCGGCACCAATGCGCCCGCCGCGAACGCCAGGAAGGAGAACAAGGCCGCTCCCCACGGCGATCCGAGCTCGTCGGGATTGAGGCCCAGTTCCTCGCGCACGAGTTCCGTGAACAGGCGCGCACGCGGCGTTCCCGCCTCCAGTTCGGAAAGCAGGCGGTACAGATAGGCGGCGCGTTGCTCTTCGCGCCAATTGTCGATAGGTCGAGACATGGATTGAAGTATGAACCGGTTCCATGAGGATCCCTCAACGAGGAAATGCCAGGCGCCGGTACTGGACAGCCTCGCGCACGTGCGTCGACTCCACCTGGTCGCTGCCGGCAAGATCGGCGACCGTGCGCGCGATCTTGAGCACGCGGTGGTAGGCGCGCGCGGACCAACCCAGCTTTGCCGCCGCCTGCCGCAGGATCTGCATCGCCTCGCCATCGGGCAGCGCATGCCGGTCGAGCTGCTGCACGCCGAGTTGGGCATTCAGGCAGTCCTGACGCTCGAGCTGCAGCATGCGCGCACGGACCACGCGCGCGCGCACGGCCTCGCTCGCCTCGCCGCCAGCGCCATGGACGAGATCGCTCTCCGGCACTGCCGGCACTTCGATGTGGAGGTCGATCCGGTCCAGCAGCGGTCCGGAGATCTTGCGCCGGTAGCGCTCGATCTGGTCGGGCGTGCAGCGGCAACGGCCGGCGGGATGGCCGAGGTAGCCGCAGGGACAGGGATTCATCGCCGCCGCGAGCTGGAAGCGTGCGGGAAACTCCGCCTGCCGTGCCGCGCGTGAGATGGTGATGCGACCCGACTCCAAAGGCTCGCGCAGCACCTCCAGCACGTCGCGGTCGAACTCTGGCAGTTCGTCGAGGAACAGCACGCCATGCAGTGCGAGAGAAATCTCGCCCGGCCGGGGATTGCCGCCGCCGCCGATCAGCGCCGCGGCCGACGCCGTGTGATGAGGCGCGCGGAACGGCCGGCGTCGCCAGTCACGTAGCCGGAATCCTGCAGATGAAAGCGATTGCACCGCTGCCGTCGCCAGCGCGTCTTCGTAACTCATCTCCGGCAGGATGCCGGGCAATCGCTCGGCGAGCATGGTCTTGCCTGTTCCCGGCGGCCCGGACAGCAGCAAGCTGTGCGCGCCTGCTGCTGCCACTTCCAGGGCACGCCGCGCGGAAGCCTGGCCCTTCACGTCGCTCAGGTCCGCGTAGCCGCCGATCGCGACCACGGCGTCGTGCTCGCAGCGCGTGAGGCCCTCGCGCGCGCACAGGTGCGCGCACACCGCCAGCAGGGACTGGGCGGCGTAGACCGTCGCGTCGCGCACCAGCGCGGCTTCGGCCGCGCTCGCCGGCGGCAGCACGAAGGCGCGGCCGCAGCGCTGGGCATGCAGCATCATTGCCAGCGCGCCGCGTATCGGTCGAAGTTGTCCCGTGAGCGCGAGTTCGCCGGCGAATTCATAGCGCTCGAACTGATCCTGCGGTATCTGGCGCGAGGCTGCGAGGATCCCCAGCGCGATCGGCAGATCGAACCGGCCGCCCTCCTTGGGCAGGTCCGCCGGCGCGAGATTGACGGTGATGCGGCGCGCGGGGAAATCGAAACCGGCGTTGTGCAGTGCCGCGCGCACGCGGTCGCGCGCCTCGCGCACTTCGGCCTCGGGCAGGCCGACCACAGTGAAGCTGGGCAGGCCATTGCCCAGGTGCACCTCGACGGTGACCAGGGGTGAATCCATGCCGGCCAGGGCTCGGCTGTAGAGGACGGCGAGCGACATGCGGACGATAAGAGAATCGAGGCGGTCACAGTCTACCCTAATGTCATATCGGCTCGGGGCGTACTTGCACTGCACGGTATCGGGCATACTGCGTCGCGCATCGCCGCTTCCCGATCTTCGACGCAACCGCAACGCCTGGCATGCACGTGACCGGTAACGAAGAATTCATGCGCCGCAGCCTGGCGGCGGTCTGGCACCCCTGCACCCAGATGAAGTTGCACGAGTCGGTGCCGCTCGTTCCGATTCGTCGTGGCGAGGGCATCTGGCTGGAGGATTTCGACGGCGCACGCTACCTGGATGCGATCAGTTCGTGGTGGGTGAACCTGTTCGGCCACTGCAATCCGCGCATCAACGCGGCGCTGCACGATCAGCTCGGGCGCATCGAGCACCTCATGCTGGCAGGGTTCACCCACGAACCCGTGGTGCAGCTCTCCGAGCGGCTGTCCGCGCTCACCGGCAACACCCTGGGACGCTGTTTCTATGCCTCGGACGGCGCCTCGGCCACCGAGATTGCCCTGAAGATGAGTGTCCACTTCTGGCGCAATAGCGGCATGGCCGGGAAGGACCGCTTCCTCGCGCTGAAGAACGGCTATCACGGCGAGACGCTCGGCGCGCTGTCGGTGACCGACGTGCCGTTGTTCCGCGACGCCTACGCCCCCTTGCTGCGCCCGGCCGGCATCATGCCCAGCCCGGACTGGCGCGGCGCGGAAAGCGGCGAGAGCGCGCAGGCGTTCGCACTGCGTCAAGCCGAAGCCCTCGAGCGTTGCCTCGAGCGCGATCACGCTCGCATCGCGGCACTCATCGTCGAGCCCCTGGTTCAGTGCGCCGCGGGCATGGCGATGCACCACCCGGCCTACCTGCGGCGCGTGCGCGAACTGTGCGATCGATATGCGGTGCATCTGATCGCGGACGAGATTGCGGTTGGGTGCGGGCGCACCGGGACCTTCTTTGCCCATGAGCAGGCCCACATCCGTCCGGATTTTCTGTGCCTGTCGAAAGGCATCAGCGGCGGCTATCTGCCGCTGTCGGCGGTGCTCACCACCGACCGGGTCTATGCGGCCTTTTATAGCGAAGACCCCGCACGCGGCTTCCTTCATTCGCACTCCTACACGGGCAATGCGCTCGCCTGCCGCGCCGCGCTCGCCACGCTGGACATCTTCGAGCAGGACGACGTGCTGGCCGCCAACCGCGGCACGGCAGCCAGGCTCACGCAGGCCTGCGATGCGCTTCGGGGACATCCGCGCGTCGCGCACTTCCGTCAGTGCGGAATGATCTGGGCCTTCGACGTGGCGCGCGCGCCGCGAGATTTCGCGCGCCGTTTCGCGCAGCACGCGATGACACGCGGCGTGCTGCTGCGCCCCATCGGGAGCACGGTCTACTTCATGCCGCCCTACGTGATCGACGACGAGGCGATCGCGCTGCTTGCGCGCGCGGCGCTGCTTGCGCTGGACGCCGCGCTGGAGAGTTGAGATGGGCGAGGGATGGTTCGTGACCGGCACCGACACCGGCGTGGGCAAGACCGTGGTGAGTTGCGCGCTGCTGCACGCGCTGCGCGCGCGCGGGATGCGCGCGGTGGGCATGAAACCGGTCGCTTCGGGGTGCGAGCGCACGCACGCGGGCCTGATCAACGAAGACGTCGAAGTGCTCCTGGGTGCGAGCGACCCGGCGGTGACGCGGGAAGAGATCAGCATCTACCGCTTCGAGCCGCCGATTGCACCGCACCTGGCCGCGGCGCAGGCCGGCGTGAATATCGACATCGACGCGATCGTGCGCCGCTACCACGCATTGGTGGCCCGCTTCGATGCCGTGGTGGTCGAGGGCGCGGGCGGCTGGCTGGTGCCGCTGGACCATGCGCGCAGCCTCGCTGATCTGGCGCAGGCGCTGGCGCTGCCGGTGGTGCTGGTGGTGGGAATGCGGCTGGGATGCATCAACCACGCCCTGCTCAGCGCCGAATCGATCCTGCGCCGGGGCCTGCCCCTGGCCGGATGGGTGGCCAACAGCATCGATCCGGACATGGCCTGCCTGCAGCAAAATGTCGACACGTTGCGTGCGCGCATCGAAGCACCGCTGCTAAGAGTCATCCCGCACCGCGCGTCAGCCGACCCCGCGACGGTGGTGCTGGAACCACCGGCCCGTCACTAGCGGACCGCGGCTGGTGGCGGGCGGCGTCCGGGCGATCGCGTCCGGACCCGCGCGCCCGCAAAGCTCAGTCCTTGAACGCTTCGACGTTGATCAGCAGCTTCACCTCGTCGCCCAGGCCCGGCGTGTAGGTGCTCATGCCGAACTCGCTGCGCTTGATGGTCGCGACCGCGTTGGCGCCGCAGGCCATCTTCTTGGCGAATGGATTCTCGGCGCAGTGGAAGCTGCCGATGGCCAGCGTGACGGGCTTGGTCACGCCCAGCATGGTGAAGTGTCCCGGCACCGACTTCGGCTTGTCACCTTCGAACACCATCTTGTCGGACTTGAAGGACATGGTCGGGTGCTTGGCGACATTGAAGAAATCCTCGCTCAGCAGGTGCTCGTCGAGCTTGGCCACGCCCGAGTCAATGGAGGCGACGTCGATGAGCACCTGCATGCTGCCGGTCTTCGCGGCAGTATCGAGCGTGATCTTGCCCGTGACCTTGTTGAACCGGCCGCGCTGGGTAGACCAGTTGAAGTGGTTGATCTCGTACACCGGCAGGGTATGGTTGGAATCGATGGTGTAGCTTTCGGCGGCGAACGCAGGAATCGCAATAAGACCCGCGAGCAGGGTTACGAGCACATGCTTGTTCATGGAATTCTCCTATTCTGTTGGTGTGGCGAGCGATGATGCTGCGGGGCGCGGCTACTTCCCCGCCGCGCCCAAGCGCACTTCGCTGCGCACGCTGTCGATGGCGGTCACGCGCTGTGCGAGGGCAGACGGCTAGCCAACCAGTGCGTGCAACGATAGAGATCAATTTTCAGCGAGTCGTACGGCACACCTGGACGTTGCCCGCGCCCGACCGGGCACGCTCGCTTACTGCTTCGGCAAGTCCGACGCGGCGGCTTCGAGTTCCTGCACGCGCTTCGACAGGCGCTCGAGTTGTTCGAGCGCGCGCTGCAGCACCGCCTGCTGCACGTCGAATTCCTCGCGCGTGACCAGGTCCAGGCGCGAGAAGAATCCCAGCAGCATCGCCTTCATGTTTGCCTCGACGTCCCGGGCAGGCGTCTTCGCGATCAATTCGGAGATGCGCTTCTGCAATTGTTCGAGCCTGGCGCTATCGATCATGAACCTCCTCCTCGTTTCCGCGCATGGTGCTGCGCGTCATTCCGACGCACCGGTCGGGCGCATCGTGCTCAGAGTACGCACTTAAATGGTGCGTTATCTCGCTCCTCGACGCCTCTATTTCAGCTAATACATTGATTAAATTTAGAAACTCTTCGGGCACAGGAAATGCAAAAGGGCCTGCGTTCCAACCGGATTCATGATTCCACAGTTCTTCCAACGCCACCATCCATCACTAAGAGACTGCACATGAAATTCGTAACCGCGATCATCAAGCCGTTCAAGCTTGACGAAGTGCGGGAGGCCCTCTCCGCCATCGGCGTTCAGGGCATCACCGTCACCGAGGTCAAGGGATTCGGCAGGCAGAAGGGGCACACCGAGTTGTACCGGGGCGCGGAGTACGTCGTCGATTTCCTGCCCAAGGTCAAGATCGAAGTCGCCATCAAGGACGAGTTGCTCGAGCAGGTCATCGAAGCGATCGAGAAGTCCGCGAACACCGGGAAGATCGGCGACGGAAAGATCTTCGTCTTTGACCTCGAACAGGCCATCCGCATTCGCACCGGGGAAACCGGCGCGGAAGCGCTCTAGGAAGAACAGGGAGAAATCGAAATGAAGAAGCTCCTCATGCTGGTCGCCCTGTTGAGCGCCATCGCGCTGACCGCACCGGTCGGGGCGGAGGAACCGACAGCCGCACCGGCAACGACCGAGGCGGCTGCGCCTGCTGAAGAAGCAGCACCCGCCGCGGAGGCTGCAGCGGAAGAAGCGCCCGCGGCCGAAGCGCCGGCGCCTACAGTGGACAAGGGCGATGTAGCGTGGATGATGACCGCCACGGTACTCGTTCTGCTCATGACCATTCCTGGCCTGGCGCTGTTTTATGGCGGCATGGTGCGTACCAAGAACATGCTGTCGATGCTCATGAAGGTGTTCATGACCTTCTCGCTGCTGTCGGTGCTGTGGGTCGTGTACGGCTACTCGGTGGCGTTCGCGGATGGCAATCAGTTCTTCGGCGGACTCTCGAAGATGTTCCTCGCGGGCGTCGACACCAGCTCTCTGGCTGCAACCTTCAGCAAGGGCGTCTACCTTCCCGAGTACCTATTCATCGTGTTCCAGCTGACCTTCGCCGCCATCACCCCGGCGCTAATCGTCGGCGCCTTCGCGGAACGGGTGAAGTTCTCCGCCATCCTGCTGTTCATGATCATCTGGTTCACCTTCTCCTACCTGCCGGTCGCGCGTATGGTTTGGTTCTGGGCGGGTCCGGATGCAATCACCGATGCCGAGTCGCTGGAGAAAGTCACGGCGACCGCCGGTTGGCTGTGGGCCAAGGGCGCACTAGACTTTGCCGGCGGTACGGTGGTGCACATCAACGCCGGGATCGCCGGCCTGGTGGGCGCGCTCGTGATCGGCAAGCGTCTCGGCTACGGTCGCGAAGCCATGCCTCCGCACTCGCTGACGATGACGATGATCGGCGCCTCTCTGCTGTGGGTGGGCTGGTTCGGTTTCAACGTTGGCTCCAACCTCGAGTCCACCGCGCTTGCTGCAATGGCGATGCTCAACACGCAGATCGCCGCGGCTATGGCGGCGCTGGCCTGGATGTTCGGCGAGTGGATCTTCCGGGGCAAGCCGACCATGCTGGGCGCGGCATCCGGTGCGATCGCCGGTCTGGTGGCAATCACCCCGGCGTGCGGTTTCGTCGGCCCGGTGGGTGCGCTGGTGCTCGGCCTGGTTGCTGGACTGGTCTGCCTGTGGGCGGTCACCTGGCTCAAGCACAAGCTCGGTTACGACGATTCGCTCGACGTGTTCGGCGTGCACTGCGTGGGCGGAATCGTGGGCGCGCTGGGAGTCGGCATCTTCGCGGCACCGTCTCTGGGCGGCTCCGGCATCTACGATTACGTTGCCAATGCCGCCAGCCCCGACTACTCGATCGGCAGCCAGTTCATGGTGCAGCTCACCGGCGTGATCACCACGGTGATTTGGTCGGGCGTCGTCTCCTTCGTCGGCTTCAAGGTCGTCGACATGATCATCGGTCTGCGCGTGACCGAAGAGCAGGAGCGCGAAGGACTGGACGAGAGCCAGCACGGCGAGCGCGCCTACCATATGTAAGCCTCTGTTGAATTCTGAGTGGGTAGACTTCCAGCCAATTTCGTAGCGTGGGTTGATCGTTATGAGCGAGAAGCTGTTCGAGACGGCGCTGGGGATCGGTGCGCCGTGGTACGTCGCCGATGCGAGCTTCGATGCCGCGGCGCGCACGCTGACCATCCGTGTGGACTTCCGCACCGGCACCCGGTTTGCGCTGCCGCAGGTCGACGGCGAGCATCCGGTTCACGACACCGTCACCAAACGCTATCGGCATCTGAACTTCTTCCAGCACGAGTGCTTCCTGGAGGTCCGGGTACCCCGGGTGAAGCTGCCCGACGACTCGGTGCGCCAGGTCGAGCCGCCGTGGGCGGGCAAGCTCTCGGGCTTCACGCTGCTGTTCGAGGCGCTGGTGCTGATGTTGTGCCAGCAGATGACCTTTGCCGGGGCGGCGCGTCTGGTGGGCGAGAGCCGACACCGGGTCGCCGCGATCTGCGAGCGTTATGTGGAGCTGGCACTGGCGCAGGCCGACTACTCGCAGGTGC
>Ga0316622_100001195_pt1 | contig 16580 bp, 16 predicted proteins | sample OWC_Aug_OW2_C1_D_FD_207646 | JGI IMG/M metagenome (GOLD analysis project Ga0316622, IMG submission 207646) | Wetland soil microbial communities from Old Woman Creek delta, Ohio, United States - OWC_Aug_OW2_C1_D5_C | ecosystem: Environmental > Terrestrial > Soil > Wetlands | place: USA: Ohio... | reverse complement strand
CTCGGCCGTGAAGGACCGACCGGCGAGCTGCGTGAAGTACGCCGCGTCGGCCGCCGACTGGGCCTGCAGGATGCCGTCCACGGCGCCGACGAGCCCGATGAGGTCGTCGACCGCCTGATCCCGCTGCCGCTCGGTCAGCCGGTGGTGCTCCCGCACCCACTCGAGTTCGTCGAGCATCGCGTGCTGCACCTCCTCCATCCAGTGGTACTTGAAGACGTCCTTCCAAACGGGCGACAGGTTGACGTCGGGTTCGATGCTCTGCTGGTAGTGCGCCTGCGTGAACAATTCGATGTTGCACGTGAGCGCGAGCACCGCCCAGGTGCTGCTCGCAAGCACCGCTCGTGCGACGTCGTTCGGGTCCGCGACCTGCCGGTAGCCCCCCGGCATGCCGGCGGCGACCATCGACTCGATCCGGCGGAACAGTTCCTGGTGCTTCAGTTCCTCGTCGCTGAAGCGGACCAGCGCCTCGAGCGCGACCTGGTCGCCGAGCCAGTGCTGGCCCGACAGCTCCAGGATCTTCACGCTGATGAACCGCTCGACGAGCCCGAAGATGTAAGCGTAGGTGCGCCCCTGCACCTGGCTCATCAGGCGCCGCTCGTCCGCGTCGAGGAACGGGAATCCGTCCATCTTCGCCAGGGCGTCGGGCAGGAACTTCTGCGAGAAATCGAACGATCGGCCGCGGATCACGTCCGCGTCGATGTCCCAGCGGACCCGCTTCGAGGCCTTGATGATGCGCGCGTAGCGGGCGCTCTCGGCGCCATCGACGGCCTCGCGGATGTCCTGCTTCAAGAGTGCGTTCTGCATGGTGGTCTCCCTCTGGTGGTGTTGCCGGTGTCCTGCGAGCGAATTCGCTCGCGTTGGGTGGCATGCTAGGGAGCGCCGGTATCGCGCCGATGTCGCCGACGTAATTTCTTGTATCCGTGTGTAACGGCGCGCCCGGCGCCGCGCTACGAAATCCGGGCGATGCCGCTATACTGGCCGTGCCGGAATCCGCACGAGGGGGAATCAGGGTGGCGCACACCGGCTCGGTACTGATCGTCGACGACGACCGCTCCATCCGGCAGATGCTGGCGGAATACCTCACCGCGCACGGCTACAAGGCCGCGCAGGCCGAGGATGGCGCGGCGATGCGTGCAGCGATCGAACGCGAACTTCCCGACGTCGTGCTCCTCGACCTCCGGCTGCCACGCGAGGACGGACTCAGCCTCGCGCGTTACCTGCGCGAGCGTTACGACGTCGGCATCATCATGGTCACGGCGGCCGGTGAGGTCATCGACCGGGTCGTCGGGCTCGAGGTCGGCGCCGACGACTACGTGCCGAAACCCTTCGACCCGCGCGAACTGCTTGCGCGCCTGAAGAGCGTCATGCGACGCAGCCAGGCCCGGCCCGCCACGAGCGTGGCCGGCGACGCGGCGCCACAGCGGAAGCGCTTCGGCCAGTGCCAGCTCGACCTCGCCTCGCACCAGCTCTTCGACGCGGACGGCACCGAGATCCCGATCACCGGCATGGAGTTCGACCTGCTCAAGATCTTCGCCGAGCATCCCGGCAAGGCACTGTCTCGCGATCGCATCCTGACGCTCACCAGGAACCGCGAATGGGAGCCCTTCGACCGGTCGATCGACATCCGCATTGCGCGCCTGCGCCGCAAGGTCGAGGTGGATTCGGAGAACCCGCAGGTAATCCGCACCGTGCGCGGTGTCGGCTACATGTACGTGCCGCCCGTGGATTGAGCCGGCCGGCTGCGATTGTTTCCGTCGTGTAACAGTCGGGCGGCCTGCGGTTGTGCTTGCCTATACTCGGTCCATGGCCACGGAATCTTCAACCCTGCACGACGTCGAGCGCGCATTACACGAGAGCGAGGCGCGTCTTCAGCAGGTGCTCGACAACACGTCCGCCGTGGTGTTCGCGAAGGATCGGGCGGGCCGTTACCTCTTCGTGAACCACCAGTTCGAGCGCCTTGCTGCACGACCGACGGGGGAGATCGTGGGGCGCACGGACGGTGACGTCTTTCCGCCGGGGCTCGCCACGCGTTTCCGCTACAACGACCTGCGCGTGCTGCACGAAAAGCGCGCGATCGAGTTCGAGGAGTCGGGCGACTTCGGCGACGGCGAGCGGACCTTCCTGTCGTCGAAGTTCCCGTTGTTCGATGCGGACGGCACGGCCTACGCAGTGTGCGGCATCGCGACCGACATCACCGATCGCAAGCGGATCGAGGACGCGCTGTCGAGCGCAGCGCTCGCCGTGTCCACGTCGGAGGAGGAAACGCTCTACCGCGGACTGGCTCGCTACCTGGCGACCATCCTCGGGGTCGACGGCGCCTTCATCTCGACGGTCGACGAGCGCGACCCGACGACGATGCACGTACTCGCCTTTTACCTCGACGGCAGGATCGTCGAGAACTTCAGCTACCCGCTGGCTGGCACGCCGTGTCAGACGGTCGTCGGCCAGCAGTTCCGCTTCTATCCCACGCATCTCTTCGCTGCGTTCCCGGCCGATGCCGACTTCAAGAAGCTCGGCGTCGAGGGCTATGCGGGCTATCCCCTCAACGACGCGACCGGGCGTCCGCGGGGCCTGATCTCCGTCATATCGCGCAAGCCGCTCGAGCGGCCGGCGTTCGTCGAGTCGGTGCTGCGCATTTTTGCGGTGCGTGCGTCGGCAGAGTTGGACCGCGCCCGGGCCGCCGAGGCGTTGCGGGCCTCCGAAGCCAGCTACCGCGAGATCTTCGAGGCGAGCGAGGACGCAATCTTCATCCAGGACTGGGACACCGGCGCGATCGTCGATGCCAATCCGCGCGCCTGCGAGAGCTACGGCTATACGCACGCGGAACTGCTCAAGGTCCGATTGTCGGACCTGAGCTCGGGCGTGCCTCCATACACCGAGGCGGAGGGCCTGCGCCTGATCGAGCAGGCAAAGCGGGATGGCATCGTGCGATTCGAATGGCATCGCCGCAACAAGGACGGCAGCCTGCACTGGGACGAGCTGGTCCTGAAGAGTGCGCGCATTGCCAGCCGGCCCCGTGTATTGGCCGTCACGCGCGAAATCACCGAACGGAAGCTCCGCGAGCAGGAGTTGCGCCAGAGCGAGGATCGGCTGCGCGCAACGGTCTCGGCCGCGCTCGACTGCATCGTGGTCATGGACCACCAGGGTCGCATCATCGAGTTCAACCCGGCCGCCGAGGCGTGCTTCGGCCATCGCCGCGCGGACGTGCTCGGACGCCGGCTCGTGGAACTGCTGGTGCCCGTGCGTGGTCGCGAGCAGTTCACGCACGACCTGGAGCAGTACCTGCAGGGCGGCGAGGGCCCGTTCCTGCACCGGCGCATCGAGACACACGCGCTGCGGGCCGACGGCAGTGAATTCCCGGTGGAACTCGCGACCGGCGTGGCGCAGGGCGCGGACGGCACGATCTTCATCGGCTACCTGCGCGACATCAGCGGACTCAAGGCCGCCGAGGCGCGCCGAGTCCGCCTCGAGGCCCAGTTGAGACAGGCGCAGAAGATGGAGGCGATCGGTCAGCTGACGGGCGGCATCGCGCACGATTTCAACAACCTGCTGACGAGCATCATGGGTTACGTCGTGCTGGCCTCCGAGCGGCAGGAGCGCCTGGGCGACGGTCGCCTCGAGGGCTACCTGGCGCAGGCCCGGCGCTCGTGCGAGCGGGCGCGCGACCTCATCCAGCAGATGCTGATGTTCAGCCGGGGCCAGCGCGGCACGGCGCGCCCGGTAGCGATCGGGCCGCTGGTGGAGGAGTCGCTGCCGCTGGTGCGTGCGGCCCTCCCGCCGTCCATCGATCTCGAACTGGAAATCGCGCCGGATGCACCGGCCGCCAGGCTCGATCCGCTGCAGTTCGAGCAGGTGTTGCTCAATCTCTGCATCAATGCGCGCGACGCCTCCGGGGGCGCCGGCTCCCTGCGCATCGGCGTGCGCCCGGTGCAACTCGAGGACGCCACCTGTGCAGGCTGCCGCGCGTCCGCTAGCGGCGCCTTCGTGGAACTCAGCGTGCGTGACTCGGGTCATGGCATCGCCCCCGAGGTGGTGGAGCGCATCTTCGAGCCGTTCTACTCCACGAAGGAAACCGGCAAGGGAACCGGCATGGGGCTCGCCATCGTGCACGGCATCGTGCACGAGCACGGCGGCCACGTCCTCGTGGAGACAGCGCCGGGGCAGGGGGCGCGGTTCCGCGTGATATTCCCCGCGCTGCCCGCGGAGACCAGGGTCGAGGAGACGGCAGAGTCGATGACGCCACGGCCGCGACGGGGGCTGCAACCGCTCGAAGGCACGGTCCTCGTCGTGGACGACGAGGAGTCGGTCGGCGAATTCATGCGCGAACTGCTCGATACCTGGGGATTGCGCGCCACGTACCTGGCGCGGCCGCTGGAGGCTCTGGACGCGGTCGTTCGTGAACCGTCCCGCTTCGACGTGGTGATTACCGACCAGTCGATGCCGCGCATGACCGGCGTGCAGCTGGCCCGCGCGCTGCGTGAAATTCGCGGCGACCTGTCCGTGATCCTCTACACGGGGTACAGCGACGGCGTCGGCCAGCAGGACATTGCAGCCGCGGGCCTGAAGGCCGTGCTCAAGAAGCCCGTCGACCCGGTCGCGCTGCGGACGGCCCTGGACACCTGCCTGCGTCCAGCTCGCACCGGCTAGGCCAGCGCCCGCGGCGGGAGCGAGAGGAGCGACGTCGCGTCGGCGGCGGGGTGACGCCGCACCTGCGGAACATTTGAATCGCCTGGCCGCATGCCGGAAGATGCGCGGCTGGCCCGCTCGACTGTCCAAGATGATCAACCCGGCCGCGTCTTACCCTTCCGTCTCGATCGCCCTCGCCGGCAGCGGCGGCGCCGGTGTGATGACCGCCGGCAACATGCTGCTCGAGGCGGCGGCACACGCCGGCTATTACGCACTCATGACACGCTCCTCCGGCCCGCAGATCCGTGGTGGCGAGGCCGCGGCCATGGTCCGCATCGCCTGCCGGCCGACCGAGTGCATGGAGGACACCTTCCACGTGCTCGCGGCGGTCGACTGGGAGAACGTCCAGCGCTTCAGCGCCGAGATTCCGCTCGGCCCGGACAGCCTCCTCGTCGGGGACCCGGACCAGGGCGCACCGCACGAGATCTTCACTCGCAGCGGCGCGACCTATGCCCCGCTGCCACTCAAGAAGATGGCCAAGGGCATCGTGGAGGGTCGCGCCAACATGCTGCTGCTCGGCCTCGTCGCCGAACTGGTCGGGCTGCCCGACGATGCCGTGGTGCGTGCGGTGGAGAAGACCCTCGGCAAGCGCCCCGCGGCACTCGCGCCGAGCCTCGCTGCGGTCGCGGCAGGACGCGCCGCGGCGGCTGCCATCCCGACGCGCTTCCCTCTTGCGCCGCCACCGCCGTGCGACGCGCCACGCTGGCTGCTCACCGGCAACGAAGCTGCGGGCTATGGGGCCATCAAGGGTGGCGTGCGCTTCGTCGCCGCGTACCCGATCACGCCCGCCACCGAGTTGCTCGAATGGATGGCCCCGGCGCTTGCCGAGGTCGGCGGCACCCTGGTACAGGCCGAGGACGAACTCGCCTCGGTCAACATGGCCATCGGCGGCTCGTATGGCGGCGTACCGGCGCTCACGGCCACGTCCGGGCCAGGCCTGTCGCTCATGGTCGAATCGCTCGGGCTCGCGGTTGCAGCGGAGGTGCCCCTCGTCGTCGTCGACGTCATGCGTGTCGGCCCGTCGACCGGCATCCCGACCAAGTCGGAACAAAGCGACCTCAACATTGCGCTTTACGGCCTGCACGGCGACGCACCGCACATTGTCGTTGCGCCGAATTCGGTCGCGGACTGCATGCGCACGACGCAGTGGGCCGTGCGCCTCGCGGAGACGTTGCAGACGCCGGCGATCGTGCTGTCCGACCAGTTCCTCGGCCAGACGCGAGCCGTGATCGACCGTCCGGCGGACCTCGCGGACGCCTCGGGCCGTGTCGTCGCGGAGGCCGGTGCGCCCGGCTACCAGCGCTACGCCATCACGCCCTCCGGTATATCGCCCATGGCAATTCCCGGGACGTCCGGCGTGACCTACACCGCCGACGGCCTCGAGCACGGCGAGCGCGGCACGCCGTCGTCACAGGGCACGGACCACCTCGCGCAACTCGACAAGCGGCAACGCAAGCTGGAACTCGCCGATTATGGCTCGCACTGGGCCGACGTCGAAGGCGACGGCGACGTGGCGGTGATCACGTTCGGCTCCTGCACCGGCGTCGTGCGCGAGGCACTCGCGCACGCGCGCAGGCGGGGGTTTGGCGCGCGGCTCGTGTCCATGCGCCTGCTGTCGCCCGCGCAACCTGCTCGGCTGGCTGCAGCGCTGGCGGGCGTTCGCAAGGCACTGGTCATCGAGCAGAACCACTCGGGCCAGCTGTACCGGTACCTGCGCGCCGAGTTCGACCTGCCCTGCCCGATCGAGAGCCTGCGCCGGCCCGGGGCGCTGCAGTTCACACCGGCCGAGATCCGTGGCCACCTGGCCGAGTGGAGCCGCACATGACCGAGCCGCTCACCCACGCCGACTTCAAGTCGGACATCAAGCCCGTCTGGTGCCCCGGCTGTGGCGACTTCGGGGTCGTCAATGCCATGACCAAGGCACTGGCGAAACTCGCGTTGCGGCCGGAGAACGTCGCCGTGGTCTCGGGCATCGGCTGCTCGTCGCGCATCCCGGCGTACACGTCGTGCTACGGCTTTCACGGCGTGCACGGCCGCGCGCTCGTCGCCGGCGCCGGTCTCAAGCTCGCGCGCCCGGACCTGACCGTCATCGTCACGGGCGGCGACGGCGACGGTTACTCGATCGGCGGCAATCATTTCCTGCACGCCTGCCGGCGCAACGTCGACATGACCTACATCGTCATGGACAACCGCGTGTACGGCATGACCAAGGGCCAGCCCTCGCCGACGACGGAGCCGGATTGGGATTCGAAGCTCTCGCCCGACGGTACGGGCCTCCGCGAGTTCCTGCCGATGGTCATCGCGCTCGCCTCGGGCGCCAACTTCATCGCGCGAGCGTTCACCGGGGACCCGAACGGCCTCGCCGACGTGATCGTGCAGGCGGTGCGCCACCCCGGGTTCTCGTTCGTGGAAGTGCTGTCACCCTGTGTCACGTTCCGTCCCGAGCAGCGCGAGTGGAAGAGGATGGTGCGGACGGACGCGCTCGAGCCGACCGCCGACATCGCGCGGGCCACGCGTCGCCTGATGCGCGACGACGGTTTCGACCTTGGTGTGCTGTTCGCGGGAGGGCGCCCGCCGTTCGAGCCACGTGGGACGCGCGGCACGAAGCCGGTGGACGAGCTCGAGGCGAGGTTTGCCGTATGAAGCGCAAGCTGCCGCGCACCGTCGGTGAGTTCATGGCGTACGCGTGGGCGATGGAAGTCGAGGCGGCCGAGCGGTACGCCGAGCTCGCCGAGCAGATGAGCACGCACCACAATGCGGAAGTGGCCGATCTCTTTGCGTGGCTCGCGCGCATCGAAGGCAAGCACCGGGACCAGATCATGCAGCAGATGGGCTGGACACAGCCGCCGGACACCGCGGCGTTCAGCTGGGATACGCCGGAGGGGCCTGAAACCACCGACTACGGTGACCTGCACTATCTCATGACGCCCTACCACGCGCTCAAGCTCGCCGAGCACAACGAGCAGCGGGCAGCGGAATTCTTCGAGCATTTCGCCGCGTCGAAGGTACCGGCGGGCGTGCGCGACGCGGCGGCCGAGATGGCTGAGGAAGAGCGCGAGCACGTCCGGTTGATCCAGGAATGGCTCGCGAAGTTTCCCGAGCCCGAAGCCGGCTGGGACGAGGACCTCGATCCCCCGCAGGGGGCCGATTGAGAGGTGTCAGTGGTCGGATCCGTCGGATCCGGCAACCGTGCCAGCCCCGGCAGTGAGTGCCGATACCTGTCGTCCGTGGATCCGCGATACGCAAACGCCTTGCCGCCGGTGTGTACGAACAGCAGGGGCGCAGGCAAGGGCGGAATTCGCAGTACCTCGATCACGGCCTGGTGCCGCTCGATGACCAGGACGGGGTCGGCCGCGATGCGCCGGGCGAACTCCGGAATTCTCAGCCGCTCGTGAATGATCGCGAGTGTTGCGTTGCGTCCCAGCGCGCTGATGCGTGCGATGGATCGAAGTCCAACTGAAAGTACACGCAAAACACGCCGTGCTCGACCGCCAGAGGCTCCGGCACGTGGGGCAAATCTTCCTGCCCACGATGAGCCCACGGAGGACGGCGCAGCGCTGCTGTGCCTCTTTTCGCCTTCGTCGTGCCGACCGCACGACCCGCCGCCGCGTGGTTGGTCGAGTCGGGCGGCGCAGACATGGCGATGGCATCGGCCGGCCGTGCGGCACTCGCCGCCGACGCAACCACCGTGGCCTCCAACCCTGCCGGGATGTCCCATCTGTCGGGCAACCACATGGCCATCGCTGTCCTGCCAGCGCGGCTGGACCTCGAGTTCGACGCCGATGACCCGTCGGCTGGTTCGGCCTCCAATTCAGACGGTGTCACGCCGCTGGGCTCGGTCGTCGTCGTCCACACCGACGGCCGGGTCTCCTGGGGCCTGGGCGTGCACAGTTACCTGGGCCTTGGATTCGACTACGGCGACGACTGGACCGGCAGCCGGATGATCCAGAACGCACATCTTGGATCGTTGAACGTGACACCTGCGGATTCCTGCCGTGCGTCGGACGACGTCGATGTCGGCGTCTCACTCAATGCCCAACGGGCGGACGCCGAGGTGGCCCTGGGTGCGAGCATCGGCGTCCTGTACCGACCCAACCCCCGGCCACGCGACTCGGCCTCGCGTGGACTTCACGGACGAACCACGTTCTGGATCTCGACGTGGATGCGGCTGACCTGCACCCTGTGCCGGCCACGATGCTGGCGGTCGGTACCCCGCGCCTCACCATAGGGTTCTCGCAAGAGATGCTCCTGAGCGGTGTTGGGCAGGTCACGCCCGCGATGTCCATTGCGGCAAGCGTTGCGGGGCAGGAGTGGTCCAGCGTCGGCGATTCACAGCTGCGGGTCGCCGATTTTGGCGTGCCGATCTTTCCGACCAGCCTCAATGACACCTGGCACATTTCCATGGGAGTGCGTCATCAGCTGACGCGCCGGTGGACGATCGCGTCCGGGATTGCGTACGACACGGACCCTGCGGGCGGCGAACCCATGCCGATCTACTTTCCAGTGAGCGACCAGTGGCGTGCCGCGGTCGGGCTCGAGTACCGGTCGTGGGACGAACTCACCATTCGGCTTTCCTGCTCGATGCTGAACCAGGGCGCCGTTCGCGTGGACCCGCTGTACCACCCGCTACCCCTGCCAGGCATGACGTCCGTGTCGGGTGAGGTCGCGCCGAGCCGACCGCACGCAGTCGGAATCACGCTCGAGCGGCGGCGGTGACGAGACGCGGTTCCACGGATCCGACGGATCCGACCTCTGACACCTCTCGCTTAGGTAGTTATACCCACGCCGACTTTGCTGCAGCGCAGCTACCATATATTAGATTTTCCTAATGAGCAGGCTGCGGACGGCCACGGATGAACAGAATCTCGCGACGGCGCTTCCTGAAGATCGCCGGCATTGGCGCAGGAGCCGCCACCCTTGCCGCCGGCACGAGCCGTACGCTGCAGGCGATGGCGGGGAAGCCGGCCGGGGGCGAATCCCGCACCGTCGCGACGTCCTGCGACATCTGCTTCTGGAAGTGCAACGCCATCGCCCACGTCCGCGACGGCCGCCTCTGGAAAATCGTTGGCAACCCGGCAGACCCGCTCTCCCGCGGACGGCTCTGTCCCCGAGGGACGGGCGGCGTCGGCGCGCACTTCGACCCGGATCGACTCAAGGCACCACTCATCCGCCGCACGACGCGCGGCGCCGAGGAATGGGTCGAGGTCACGTGGGACGAAGCCCTCGGTTACATCGCCGAGCGCATGCAGCAGATCAAGACGGAGCACGGCCCCGAGGCCATGGCCCTTTTCAGCCATGGCATCGGCGGCAACTTCCTCAAGCACACGCTCAAGGCGTACGGCAGCTCGAACATTGCCGCGCCCTCCTTCGCCCAGTGCCGCGGCCCGCGTGACGTCGGGTTCGAACTCACGTTCGGCGAAGGCATCGGCTCGCCCGAGCGCACCGACATCCGGAACGCGCGTTGCCTCGTGCTGATCGGCTCGCACCTCGGCGAGAACATGCACAACACGCAGGTGCAGGAGTTCGCCGACGCGATCGGGAACGGCGCCTCGATCATCGTTGCCGACCCGCGCTTCTCCATCGCCGCGAGCAAGGCGAAGCACTACCTGCCCGTGAAACCCGGCACGGACCTCGCCCTGCTGCTGGCCTGGATGCAAGTGATCGTTACCGAGGGACTGTACGACAAGGAGTACGTCGAGCAGCACGGCTTCGGCTTCGACCACTTCAAGGCCGAGATCGCCGCGCGCACGCCCGAGTGGGCCTATCCCGAGACCGGGATCCCGCCCGAGCTCATTCGCGAGACGGCTCGCGAAATGGCGCGTCATCGCCCCGCAACCCTCGTCCACCCGGGGCGCCACGCCACCTGGTACGGGGACGACACACAGCGCGGGCGCGCGATCGCGCTGCTGAACGCACTGCTCGGCAGCTGGGGCCGCAAGGGCGGATTCTATTTCCCCAACAGCATGGACGTGCCCGGCTACCCGTACCCTCCGTATCCGACCTCGGAGCGCGGCAAGGTCGACAACCCGGATCACAAGTACCCGTTTGCCAGCGAGACGATCACCACCGGCATCCGCGACGCGACGCTCACCGGCAGGCCGTACCCGATCAAGGGCTGGCTCGTGTACGCAAGCAACCTCCTCCAGGCGTTGCCGGGCCAGGAAGAAACGATCCGCGCCATACAGGCTCTCGACCTGATGGTGGTCGTGGACGTCGTCCCCTCGGAGATCGCGGGCTGGGCCGACGTCGTGCTGCCGGAGACCACGTACCTCGAGCGCTTCGACGACCTGAACGTCGAGTTCTTCCGCGAGCCGTTCGTCGCGCTGCGTCAGCCGGTGGTACCGCCGCCCGATGACCAGAAGCCGAACTGGTGGATCGCGCGCGAGCTCGCGATCAAGCTCGGCCTCGGCGCGTACTACCCGTGGCAGGATATCGAGGAATACCTCGATTACCGCCTGAAGGGCGCGGGCTATGGCCTCGCTCAACTCAAGGAGCGCGGACTCGTCACGGGACCGCAGCCGCCGCTCTATTTCGAGGACGGCATCCCCCCGGAGTTCGCCACCCCGTCGGGCAAGATCGAGTTCTTCTCGCCGCAGCTGCAGCAGGCGGGCTTCGACCCGATACCGCGGTACACGCGGCCGGCCGACGGTCCGGCGGGTTCGTTGCGGCTGCTCTACGGCCGCGCACCCGTGCACACCTTCAGCCGTACGCAGACGAACCCCGTACTGCGCGATGCGATGGCAGAGAACGAGGTCTGGGTGAACGCGAACGTCGGCGCGCGGCTGGGCCTGAAAAGCGGCGATTACGTGAGGCTGCGCAACCAGGACGGCGTGTTGAGCAATCGCGTCAAGGCGCGCGTCACGGAGGCAATCCGCCCCGACTGTGTATACATGGTCCACGGCTTCGGCCACACCGCGAAGGGACTGCGCAGCGCCTTCAACAAGGGTGCGAGCGATGCGCAGCTCATTACGCGTTATGAGACGGATCCACTGATGGGCGGCACCGGAACCAACGTGAATTTCGTGACCATCGAGACGGGAGCCTGAGCCATGGCACGCCTCGGCATGGTCATCGATACGCGGAAATGCGTCGGCTGCATGGACTGCGTGGTCGCGTGCAAGACAGAGAACGACGTCCCGGACGGCTTCTGCCGTGACTGGATCAGCCAGCGTCTGCAGGGCTCCATGCCGGACCTCCGCCTCACGATCACCTCGGAGCGCTGCAACCATTGCGATACGCCGCCCTGCGTGACCTGCTGCCCGACCGGCGCGAGCCACGTCCACCACTACGGCAAGGTGGTGCTCGTCGACCACGGGAAATGCATCGGCTGCAAGGCGTGCCTCGCGTCCTGCCCGTACGGCGCGCGCTTCATCCACCCCGAGGGTTACGCGGACAAGTGCACTTTCTGCATCCACCGTGTCGAAAAGGGCGAGTTGCCCGCCTGCGTCGCGGTGTGCCCGACGCACAGCATGACCTTCGGCGATCTCGACGACCCGGAGTCGGAAGTGAGCCGCCTGATCGCATCCCGCCGTCACTTCCTGCTGAAGCCGGACGCCGGCACGAAGCCGCGCATTTTCTACCTGGAGTGAGGCGATGATCGAACTCATCACGACACGCCACAACCCGATGATCGACCCCTCGATGCACGTGTGGGGTTGGGAGATCCCGGTCTATCTGTTCCTGGGCGGGTGGGTCGCGGGTTCCATGGTGATCTCGGGCTGGTTCATGCGGCGGGGACACACGCCCGGCGAGGGCTGCGTCGGTCATATGTTGCCGTGGATCGGCCTCGTGCTCCTGAGCCTCGGCATGGGCGCGCTGTTCCTCGACCTCGAGCACAGGCTTTACGTGTGGCGCATGTACCTGACGCTGCAGCCGGCCTCGCCGATGTCGTGGGGCGGCTGGATCCTGGTCCTCGTCTATCCGTTCCTCGCGCTCGGCGCGCTGGCGTCGATTCCGGGAGACCTGCTGTCCCGCTGGCCGGCGCTTGCAAGGCTTGCGGAGCGCGTGCGCGACCCGGTGACCGCGCGCTGGCTCGGCACAGCCAACATCGCCGTCGGCGTGGCGCTCGGCATCTACACGGGAATCCTGCTCTCGAGCCTGGCCGCACGCCCGCTCTGGGCCAGTGCAGCCCTCGGTCCGTTGTTCCTCGTCTCGGGTCTCTCCACCGGCGCGGCTTTCGCACACGTAATCGCGCGGGACACGGCGGAGCAGACGACCTTGCTGCGCGCCGACAACGTGTTTCTGGTGGTCGAACTAGCGCTGATCGCACTGTTCCTGATCGGGCACCTCACCTCCGGCGAAGTGCACGCGAATGCCGCGGCGCTGCTGCTCGGCGGGCCGTACACCGCGGTGTTCTGGGTGTTCGTCGTTGGCCTCGGCATCGTGCTGCCGCTGGCCATCCAGTCCCTCATGGCCATGCACCGGATCGCGCACACGCTCGTCGCACCGGTGCTGGTCATGCTCGGCGGACTCGCGCTGCGCTTCGTCATCGTCTCGGCTGGTCAATACAGCCACTGGATCACACCATGAACAATCGACCGCCGAGCCCGTACGTGAACCCATACCTCGCAGGCATGGGCCTGGGGCTGGTCCTGCTCGCAGCGTTCGTCATCATGGGCCGCGGCCTCGGCGCCTCGGGCGCCTTCAGCTCCACGCTGAGCTGGCTGGTGAACCTCGTCGCCCCGGCCCATGCCCAGGCCAACGAGTACTTCCAGGGCTACCTCGGCGATGGCACGACACACCCGCTCAAGGCATGGCTCGTGTTCGAGGTGATCGGCCTCGCGGCGGGCGCCCTGCTCTCCGGACTGCTCGCCGGCCGCGCACGAATCGCCGTCGAGAAGGGCCCGCGCGTATCGACCGGCATCCGCCTCGGCTGCGCCTTCGCCGGCGGCATCCTGATGGCGTTCGGCGCGCACCTCGCCCGCGGCTGCACGAGCGGCCAGGCGCTGACCGGTGGCGCGCTGCTCAACGTGGGCAGCTGGGCCTTCATGCTGATGGTCTTCGTCGGCGGCTATGCGGTCGCCTGGTTCTTCCGGTGGCAATGGCGATGATGACACCCCTCTACAAGTACGGCCTTTTCGGCGACGAATTCTCGCTGCTCTTGGCGTTCCTGCTGGGCCTGGGGTTCGGCTTCGCCCTCGAACGGGCGGGCTTCGGCAGCGCGCGCAAGCTCGCGGCGCAGTTCTACCTGTACGACATGTCCGTGTTCAAGGTGATGTTCACGGCCATCGTCACCGCGATGCTCGGCGTCACGTACCTCGGCTGGATCGGCTGGCTCGACCTGGGCCTCGTGTACCTCGTGCCGACGCACCTCGGTCCACAGATCGTGGGTGGCCTCGTGCTGGGTGTCGGGTTCGTGGTCGGGGGCTATTGTCCCGGCACCTCGGTGGCGGCGCTCGCAACCGGGCGTATCGACGGGATCGTTTATGCGCTCGGACTCTTCGCCGGCACGTTCGTGTACGCAGAGGTGTATCCCTGGATCAAGGACTTCGTGAACTCCGGCGCAATGGGCCAGGTGACCCTGCCCGACGTCTTCAACGTTCCCTGGGGACTCGTGGTTTTCGTCGTGGTGGTGATTGCGGTCGTTGGATTCTGGGGCGCGACCTTGATCGAGCGACGGTCCGGAGGCAACCCATGAAGCTGCCGGTGCTGACCCTGAACCAGAAGCTCGCGGCGCTTGCGCTCGCCCTCGGCGCGGTGGCGATATTCAGCCAGCCGCACCGCGGGCCGTTCGTCAAGCTCGATGCGCGCGAACTCGCGCTCGTCGTGGAGCAGGAGGTCGATCACGTCACCCCGCCGGAGCTCGCGGCGTGGATCGTCGAGGGGCGACCAGATTACCGCCTGCTCGACCTGCGGGCGGAGAAGGATTTCGCCGAGTACCACATTCCGACGGCGGAGAACGTGCAATTGTCGGGCCTGCAGGATTACCCACTGCTACGCAACGAAAAGATCGTGCTGTACTCCGAAGGTGGGATACACGCGGCGCAGGCCTGGCTGTTGCTTCAGGCGCAGGGTTATCGCGGCGTGTACACGGTGCTCGGCGGGCTCGATGGGTGGAAAGACGAGGTCCTGTTCCCTGCCTTGCGCACCGATGCGTCGCCGCCCGAACGCGCGCAGTTCGAGCGGGCCGCGGCGCTCGCGCAGTTCTTCGGCGGCCAGGCGCGCGTCGGCGGGGAGGTCGCTGCGTCTGCTGCTCCGGCGGAATTGCCGAAGCTGGCGGCGCCCGCGTCGTCCGGGGCCGTCGTGCCGTCCGCGCCTAAGAAGAAAAAGAAAGAAGGCTGCTAGAGCGCCCGGCTCACCCACACCGCCATTTCCTCGGTGCCGGGGTTGCTGTCCTCCAGCCCGGCGTTCGAGATGTGCGTGAACGTGACACCGACGCGCCACGCGGGTTGAAATCGGTATCCGAAAGACAAAGCCGTGCGGAACTGCAGGCCGTGCCCGAGATCGAGATCGCTCCCATCCTGGAAAAAACCGAGCCCGAACGCCGGGATGACGAGCCATCGTTCATCGATCGGGAAGTCTCGCTGGGCCTCGACGTAATAAAATCGCGCCCCGCCCGTCGCAGCCTCGACGCCCGCCGCTGGCGCAACGCGCCACGTGCCGACAGGGCGAATCCGGTATGCCACCTCGATCGCATACGGCCAGTCGAGCCCGTTATGCAGACGTATGTCGGCGGCACCCACTCGAAGGAGGTGCGTGTCGTCGACCGGCAGCGGCCCGGCCGCTGCGGCCCATGCGGTGAGCGCGAGCACCAGCCCCCAGGCACGCAATGACTATTTTTCCACGTCCGCTGCAGCGCCCGCGTCGGCCGGCGGCTCGGCGACGGCGTAAGCAGGCATCGGCTCGGTGGGCGCGGGCGGCGGCGCGGTGACCTCGAGCTCGAGCACCTTCTGCACGCTGGTCAGGAATGCGTTGAAGCCGAGCATGACGAACAGCACGACCCCCAGCGCCAACGCCGCAGCAATGACACGCGGGAGCACGTGTTTCGGCGGTTTTACCTGGTCGAGTTCAGCCTGGGCGCGCGCCCGATCCATGAGCGCGCGCTGCAGGACGGATCTGTCGCCGGTTGCGCCGGTCACGCCGGGGCACCGATCGCGCGACTCGTCGACTGGTCACTCCAGCTCATAGGCAAAATCGTACTCCGTGCCCTTGTCGTTCCTCGCGTGCAGCTTCATCTGGCCACGCGCGGAGGCGTACTTACCCGTCCCGCCGGTGATCGCGAGCACCGAATCGCCCTTGTCGAGGAACGGGCCCTGGACGGTGATCTGCCCGGCCGGCAGCGACAGCGTCCACCAGCATTCCCACGCCGTACCCGCGACGGTTCGCACGCAGAACCCCTGGTCGGTGCCCACCTTAACCGCGTTCGCCTTGTCGAAGACTTCGTTGGCAAACGTGAGGATGTCGCCGGCGGAGTCGCCAGTGGCGCCGGTCTCGGTGACAGCGTCGGTCGTGGCGCGCTCTACCAAGGGCAGCACCTCGCCGGCGGCGGCACTGGCGCTCGCAAGCAGGCAGGACGCTGCCAGGACATACATGGTCTTCATATCCAACCCCCTGATGTGATTATGGTCCGAGGCCCCGGGGCCGCACTGGCGTACCGGCGGGAGGCGATCTTCTACCACAATTTTCGGTCTCGGTTTATGTCTAAATGCGAATCATTTGCATTACTGAGCCTCCCGAGCTAGGATTCGCCCTGAGGATCCGAACCATGTACGTCTGCGTCTGCCACGGTATCTCCGACAAGCGCCTGAACCAGGCGATCCAGGAAGGCGTGCGCTCATTCGAGCAGCTGCAGGCCTGCACCGGCGTCGCCACCTGCTGCGGCTCCTGCGAACCCTGCGCCCGCCAGATCCTCGACGAGAGGCTTGATTCCGCGCAGGCCGCGCCTCAGGCTGCGT
>Ga0316622_100001194_pt1 | contig 16587 bp, 13 predicted proteins | sample OWC_Aug_OW2_C1_D_FD_207646 | JGI IMG/M metagenome (GOLD analysis project Ga0316622, IMG submission 207646) | Wetland soil microbial communities from Old Woman Creek delta, Ohio, United States - OWC_Aug_OW2_C1_D5_C | ecosystem: Environmental > Terrestrial > Soil > Wetlands | place: USA: Ohio... | reverse complement strand
TCGGGACGATGTAGCGGTAGCCGTAGTGCTGCTGGATCGCCGCTTCCAGGTTGTAGAAGTTGCGGCTGCCGGCATAGGCCTCGTCGCCCATCATCATGCCGGCCCACTGCCAGTCGCTCATCGCGCTGGTGCCACTGTCGGTCAGCAGGTCGATGTAGACGTCCTCGGAGCGCAGCAGGAAGGTGTTGTAGCCGGCTTGCTCGAGCGCCTGCTGGCGCTGTTCTGCCGACAGCATGCGGATCGGTTCGACGACCTTGACCTTCCAGGGTTCGGCCCACGAGCGGTGCCTGTTCATGTCGCGTCTCCGGGCCTCGCTGGCCGCGTCGGTCTCATTCGGTTGTCGCAAATTCCCGGCTGTGCAGCCACGCGGCTTGCCTGACCGTGCGATGGGTGCGGCTCCACTCGTCGAGCATCGCCGGTGCCACCTCGCGCAGACGCGTTAGCATGTCGGGCGTCGATGTGTCTGCAGCGAGCTCGACGCGGTGGCCGTTCGGGTCGAAGAAGTAGATCGACTGGAACAGCTCGTGGTTGGTAGGTCCGATAACTGCAATGCCGCTGGCTTCGAGGCGCGTCTTGGCTTCGAGCAGGCTGGCCACGTCCTTCACCTTGAACGCTATGTGCTGCACCCAGTCCGGCGTGTTCGGGTCCCGTCCCATGGGCGGCGAGTTCGGGATTTCGAAGAACGCCAGCACGTTGCCGTTGCCCGCGTCGAGGAAGACATGCATGTAGGGGTCCGGCTGCCTGGTCGACGGCACCCGCTCTTCCGAGATCGCAAGGAGGAACTCCATGTCGAGATGATCGCGGTAGAAGTCGACCGTCTCGCGCGTGTCGCGGCAGCGGTAGGCAACGTGATGGATGCGTTCGACGAGCATGGTGGTGGTCCTCTCGTGGATCGATGCGGCTGTCGGCGCGTCCTTACAGGGTGCCGCGGCGTTCCTGGTCCTTCTCGAGGCTGCGGAACAGGGCGCCGAAGTTGCCTTCGCCGAAGCCCTGATGATTGGCGCGCTGGATGATCTCGATGAAGATCGGTCCGATGATGTTGCGCGTGAAGATCTGCAGCAGGTAGCCGTGCTCGTCGCCGTCGATCAGCACCTTGTGTGCGGTAAGCCGGGCGCGATCCTCGCGCACGGTCGGCACGCGCGTGAACGCCTCCGCGTAATAATCGGCGTCGATGTCCAGCGTCTCTATGCCGCTGCCAGCCATCGCGTCCAGCGAGGCGAGAATGTCGTCGGTGCGGAACGCCAAGTGCTGTACACCTGGGCCGTGGTACTCGTTCAGGTACTCGGAGATCTGGTCGACGCCGGACTTGGGCTCGTTGATCGGAATGCAGAAGCTGCCGTCCGGCGAGCGCAGCGCATAGGAGGTCAGGCCGGTCTTGGCGCCGCGGATGTCGAAGTAGCGCACCTCGGTGAATCCGAAAATCCCTTTGTAGAAGTCGCCCCAGCGCTGCAGTTCGCCGGCCGGGACGTTGTTGGTCAGGTGGTCGACCTCGAGGAAGCCCTTGTCGGCGCGCAGTTCAGGGCAGTCCACGGCGACGAAGTCGCGCTCGAAGATGCTGCCACGCTTGCCGAAATGGTCGATGAAGTAAATCAGGCTGTCGCCGATGCCGTAGATCGCCGGGTAAGGCAGATCGGTCGTGCCGGACTCGACGACGCGGGCGCCGCGCCGTACGGCCTCCTGCTGCGCGAACTGCGCGTCGTCGACCCGCCAGCCCATCGAGCAGATCGATGGGCCGTGCAGTCGGGCGAACGCTGCCGAGAAGCCCTGGCGCCCGGCATTGAGCAGGAAGTGGATGTCGTTCTGGCGGAAGTACGTGATGTCGCGCACCGGGTGGCGCCGCAGCTTCGAGAAGCCGAAGGCGAGGAACAACTGCTCGAGCGCCGCGACGCTGGGTCCGCAGAACTCGGTGAATTCGATGCCGCGCAGGCGCAATGGATTGTGACTGGTCACGACGAACCGCCCTCTCTGGTGTTGCCGAGGGACAGGTTAGGTTTCCGGCTCAATCGAAAAAAGCATATGATTTAGATAAGAATAGTCAAAATATTAGATATTCATGCGACTCGACCTGGATGGCCTCGAAGCTCTCGATGCGGTGGTGCGCTGCGGCGGGTTCGCCCGCGCGGCAGAGCGGCTGCACAAGGTCCAATCCGCAGTCAGCTACCAGGTGCGCAAGCTCGAGCGGCAGCTCGGTGTGCCCATCCTCAACCGCTCGGGTTACCGCGTCGAGCTCACCGCAGCGGGCGAGGCGATCCTGGCCGAGGGACGACGGCTGCTGGCCGAGGCTCGCCACGTCGAGTCGCTGGCGCAGCAACTCGCCGAGGGCTGGGAGGCGCGGCTGCTGGTGATCGTCGACGGCATCCTGCCAACCGAACCGACCCTGGCGGCGTTCAAGACACTCGCTGACGAGCGCATCCCGACTCGCTTCCAGGTCAAGGTGGAATTCCTGCGAGGCGTCCAGTACTGCTTCGAGCGCGACGACGCGGACTTGATGCTCGTGAAGGACTACGAGCCCAAGCCCACGCTGCAAACCGAGGAACTTCCGGAGATCGAATGCATCCTGTGCGTGGCCCCGGGGCACGCGCTGGCATCGTTGAAGTCGGCCGGTCTCGAGGAACTGCGCCACCACATCGAGCTGTCGGTGCAGGACTCCAGTGGGCGCCGCGACGATGCTCACGGCTTCGGCGGTGAGCGGGTGTTCCACCTGTCAGGATTCATCGCCAAGCGGCAGGCGCTGCTCATGGGACTCGGCTTCGGCTGGATGCCGGCCTACCTGGTCGGTGATGACCTGCGTTCGGGCCTGCTGCGCGAATTGCCCTTTGCTGGTGGCTCACGCTACCGGTTCACGCCACGACTGGTGTATCGCGCTGACCGACCGCTCGGCCGGGCCGGGCGGAGGCTTGCGGACCTGCTCAGGCAGTCAGCGTGGCCGTCTCCGCCGCCCGCGCGCCGTCGCCGGCGGGCGTGACGGCGGACTCTGCGCGGACCGCGGCGATGTCCCGCGCGGCGAGATAGCCAAAAGTCAGTGCGGGCCCCAGCATCGCGCCGGCACCCGGATAGGTCCCGCCCATCACGCTCGAGGCGACCGTACCGACGGCATACAGGCCGGGGATCGGCTGGCCGGCGGCGTCCAGGGCTCGTGCCTTGGCGTCGACCTTCACACCGACGAGCGTGCCGATGTCGCCAGGGACGATGCGTACCGCGTAGTAGGGGCCGGAACCGAGTGGTGCGACGCAGGGATTGGGCGTGACCTCCGGATCGCCGGCCGCGCGCTCGTAGGCCGTCTCACCCTTCCTGAACTCCGGATCGACGCCCCGGCGAGCATGTTGGTCGAAGTGGCCGATGGTCTGCTCGAGGCCATCGGCGTCGATGCCGAGTCGTTCAGCGAGCTCACGCGGAGTGCGGCCCCTGACCAGGTATCCGCTGCGCAGGAACGGGCGGATGCGGCCGGGGAATCCGGGCACGCGGCCAAGGCCGTACTTACGCAGGTGATGATGGCTGGTGAGCACGTAGCACTCGGCGTCGCCGCGTTGCGCGTTCGTTTGCAGCATCGCCTGCGCGAAGTCGTGGTAGTTCAGCGCCTCGTTGGCGAAGCGCCGGCCCTGCCAGTTGACCACCAGCACCCCTGGCTTGGCGCGGTCGCCGAAGTGCGGGGCGAGGCCCTGGGTGCCGTCACGCAGCTTCACCACCGACACCGGCGTCCACGCGCCGGGCTGGGCGAGGTGCTGGTCGATCACGCCGCCGCAAGCAGTGACCAGCCCGAACGCCGAACCGTCATTGCTGGCTGGCAGGTGCGAGTAGTGTGCCTTGCCGGCCTGCACGTGGGGGTAGAAGCGGGCCTGCATCGCCGCGCTGCCGGAGAATCCACCGCAGGCGACCACCACGCCGCGCCGAGCACGAATGCGGCGGACCTCCGCCCCCTGGCGCACGCGCGCGCCGGTGACGCGGCCGGCCTCGCGCGTGAGCTCCAGAGTCATCGCGCCGAGCCACAACGGCACTTTGCGCTCGAACAGCGTCAGCGCCAGTCGGCCGATCAGCGCGTTGCCCATCACCATGCGAGTCCCGCGCGCATGGCCCGCAAGCCGGTCGCGGCCATGGCGCAGCAGCATACCGGCGACGTGCATCGCAGAGCGGACCGAGCGGGTGAAGCCGGTGAAGTGCGGCAGGTCCTCGCGGCCGAGCGCCATGCCGCCGAAGATCATCGACACTGGCAGCGGCGAGCGGATCTCCGCGAAGCGCCGTCCGAGTCGCCGGCCGTCGAAGGGCATGGCGCCGAGCGAGCGCACACCGCAGGTGGCGCCGGGCAACTCGGTGAAGTAGTCGACGACACCGGGCAGCAACTCGTACTCGACGTGGCTGTGGTCCTCGAAGAAAGCCAGTGCCTCGGCCGCGCGCGCCACATAGGTCTCGGCACGGACGCGGTCCAGGTATGGACCGACCACGTGCTCGAAGTAGGTCAGCGCCGCCGCGGCACTGTCCGCCGCCACGCCGCCGGCCTGGCGGTTCATCGGGATCCAGACCTCGCCGCCGGAGATCGCGCTGGTGCCGCCGAAGCGATCGGCGTGCTCGCAGACCAGCACCTCGAGACCAAGATGCGCCGCAGTGACCGCAGTGGCCAGGCCCGCGGCGCCTGAACCGATCACCAGGACGTCGCAGTCGTATGTCTGTTCTTGCATGGAACGATGCGCCAAGGAAGGACCGCAGGCCGGGCGTCACGATTGACGTCGTGCAATCGTCAGCCTACATTCACAATGTACGCATCGTGCATACAGCGTGTCAACAAACTAGATTCGGTGGTGGAGCACAGATGGTCAAGGTTGTCTGGTTCCTGCGGAAGGCGGAGCACCTGTCCATGGACGAGTTCCGCCGCTGGTGGCTCGACGGCCACGCACCGGTCATCGCGGCCAGGCAGGGCGCGCTGATCGCCCGCTACGTCGTCAACGTCCGCAGCGAGCCGGACACCCTGCCAGGCGCCACCGGTACGCCATTCGATTGGGACGGCATGGCCGAGGAGTGGTTCGAGTCGGAAGAGGCGGCGCGGCAGGCGTTCTCGCTGCCGTCGGCACCGGAGACTCGCGCCGACGTGATGGCACATGTCAGTGCGATGTCACGCCTGATCGTGACCGAGCACTGCGTGCTCGACTGGCCGGATCAGCGCGGCGGCTGATCCCGTCCGGCACGATTCAGGACAGGACGAGCGACTTCAGTTCCTCCATCGTGCGCAGCAGCTCGGCGGCGACGCCTGGCTCGCTCGCCAGGTGTCCGGTGTTCGGCAGCAGCGCGAGGCGCGACCCCGGCCAATTCTGGTGCAGGCGCACCGCGGACCACGGCGGACAGACCCAGTCGCACTGGCCCTGGACGATGAAGCCCGGGAGGTGGTGGATCCGCCCGAGATCCCCGATGAGCTGGTCGGGCGCCAGGAAGAAGTCGTTCATCACGTAGTGACACAGCAGGCGCGCGTAGGTTAACGCGAACTCTGGCGTCAGCTCCGCATCGATGGAGGCCTCGTCCGGCGCGACGCTCGCGCAGAGCCACTCGAACTTCGCCAGAGCGGTCGCCGCCGCCACAGCGGTTTCCCGGTCGTTCCCCATTACCCGCGCCCTGATGGTGGAGTGCAAGTGCTCCTGCTCGGCCTCGCTCATACCCGTCACGCACCGCTGCCATTCGAGCGGGAACAGCTTGCGCATGCCCTGGTTGACCCAGTGCATCTCGTCGCGGTTGCCGAGGAATACGCCGCGCAGCACCAGCGCCGAGCAGCACATCGGGTAGGCTTGGGCATAGGCCAGCGCGAGGGTCGTGCCCCACGAGCCACCCGACACGATCCAGCGCTCGATGCCGAGGTGTCGGCGCAGCAGTTCGATGTCCTCGATCAGCAAGTGTGTGGTGTTGTTGCGCACATCACCGGGCGGGTGGGATGCGCCCGCGCCGCGTTGGTCGAACATCACGAAGCGATAATAGTCGGGGTCGTGGAAGCGTCGCATAGCGGGTTCCATGCCAGCGCCGGGACCGCCATGCAGGTACAGCACCGGGACTCCGTCCGGCCTGCCACTCTGCTCGAAGTACAGGTCGTAGCCGTGATTCAGCGGCAACCGGTCGCAGCGCGCAGGCGCCTGATTGTCGTGGAAGTCAGCCATGGCGCAGTGTCCCCGGATCGGCATGTGGAAGCCCGCATTGTAGCTGTTGTAGACTCTGTGTATGCAAAATGGCCCGACAGCCTCCGCGCGCCTGTATCCGCAAGCCCAGCTCGTACGCTCCGGCCGTTTGGCACTCGATGGCCTGCACACCATGTACTTCGAGGAATCAGGCAACCCCGCCGGGATTCCGGTCGTCTACCTGCATGGCGGACCCGGCGCTGCCATGGAGCCGGGAATGCGCTGCATGCACGACCCAGCGGCCTATCGTTTCGTAATGTTCGACCAGCGCGGCTGCGGCCAGTCGACGCCGGAAGGAGAGCTGCGCGACAACACCACCTGGCACCTGGTCGCCGACATTGAGCGTCTGCGCGAGCACCTGGGCGTCGAGCGCTGGATCGTGTCGGGTGGCTCGTGGGGCACAACCCTCGCGCTGGCTTATGCGCAGACTCATCCAGAGCGCTGCACGGCGCTGGTGCTGCGTGGCCTGTGGCTGGGCACCGAGGCGGAGGTCCACTGGTTCGAGAACGGCGTAAAGATCTTCTACCCCGACGTCTGGGCCGCCACCATCGAGGGTCTCGACGAGGCAGAGGCAGCGGGTTACCTGGCGCGCCTGCGCGACGCGCTCTTTGATCCCGACCCGGCGATCGCTGGCGCCGCCGCGGTACGGAAGGCGCGTTACGAGTGGCTGGCCTGTGAGGTAGACCCGCACGTCGATGCCATCATCGATGAGCTGACGCCGGAGTATTGCCTGCCGTACCAGCGCATCGGCGCCCACTATAGGAGCAACAACTTTTTCCTGGCGCCCGACCAGCTGATGATCGGGCTGGCGGGCATCCGCCACCTTCCCTGCTTCATCATCAATGGTCGCCTCGACATGATCTGCCCGCCGGCAACCGCCTATCGGCTGTGGCAGGCTTGGCCGGAGGCTGAACTCCACTTGGTGCCTATGGCTGGACACTTCTGCAGCGAGCCGCCAATCGCCGCGGTGTTGCTGGCGGTGATGGAACGGCTGAAGCAGACTTCCTGAGCCGAGTGGTACGACCCCATGCGCGTATTGTTCGTGATGTTCGACACTCTGAACCGGCGCTCGCTCGAGTTTCATGGGGGCAACACGGTCAAGACGCCGAACTTCGACCGCCTCGCCATGCGTTCGGTGATCTTCGAAACTCACTACGTTGGCAGCCTCCCGTGCATGCCGGCGCGCCGGGAGATGATGACGGGGCGCTACAACTTCCTGCACCGCTCGTGGGGCCCGCTCGAGCCGTTCGACCACGCACTGCCCGAGCTCCTGTTCCGTGCCCGCGGCACCTACAGCCATCTCGCCACCGATCACTTGCACTACTGGGACGACGGCGGCTCGACCTACCACAACCGCTTCGACAGCTACGACCTGATCCGCGGCAACCAGGGCGACCCGTGGAAGGGCGTGGTCGAACCCGACGAGACCGCGTGGCGCAAACGGTATCATCCGGTCCAGATGCAGCCACAGCGGCGCCGGCCCTGGCGGCGAGACATGATCAATCGCGAGTACATCCGCGAGCCTGAGGAGTACCCGGCGGCGAGGACCTTTGAGGCGGGGCTGGAGTTCCTCGCTCGCAACAAAGACGCGGACAACTGGCTCCTGCAGCTGGAAACCTTCGACCCACACGAGCCCTTCGACGTGCCGGCCATGTGGCGCGCGGATTATCCGACCCACTACCGCGGGCCGACGCTCGACTGGCCGAACTACGGACCAGTGCAGGAGACCCCCGATGAGGTTGCTGAGCTGCGTGCCAACTATGCTGCCACGCTTGCGCACTGCGACTACCAGCTCGGCCGGGTGCTGGACTTCCTGGACCAGCACGAAATGTGGCAGGACACCGCGGTCGTGATGACCACGGACCACGGCTTCCTGCTCGGCGAGCAGGACCTGTGGGGCAAGTGCATCATGCCGGTCTACAATGAGGTGGCGCACATCCCGCTGACGATCTACCACCCGGCCTATGCGGCGCGTGCGGGGCAGCGGCGCACGGCGCTGACGCAGACGATCGACCTCGCGCCGACCTTCCTCGATATGTTCGGCGTCGATGCGCCGGCCGAAGTGCAAGGCCGATCGCTGCTGCCGCTGCTCGGCGATCCGACGGCGACGGTGCGCGAATTCGGCCTGTACGGCCAGCACGGCTGCGCGATCAACGTGACGGACGGGCGCTACACGCTGTTCTACTATCCGCCGGACATCGACGGCGGCGACCTTTACAACTACACGCTGATGCCCACCCACCTGCGTCGCATGTTCAGCGTCGAGGAACTGCAAGGCGCAACGCTGGCCCCGCCTTTTGACTTCACCCAGGGCGTGCCCCTGCTCAAGGTGCCCTGCGACGAGAAATCGCCGGTCTACAACTTCCTCGGTTCCGGCGTGCAGCTCGACTGCCGCACGCGCCTGTACGACCTGCAGACGGATCCCGGGCAGATGCACCCGATCGAGGCGCCCGAGATCACGGCGCGACTGCTGCAGAAGCTGGTCGAGCTGATGCAGGCCAACGACGCACCCGCTGAGGCCTATCGCCGCTTCGGACTCGTTGCGCAGACGCGCGTGGTGTGATCCCGCCGGTCAGGCCCCGGCGGCGATTGGCAACCTCAGCACCGACTGCCGCCGCGGTTCGTGGTGCAGCAGCACCGTGCAGCAACGGGCGTCCTCCGGCCCTTCGTCGGTGACCGGCTTGCCGGAATTCTTGTTCTTCTCATACTGGATGGAGGCGGGTGCGCGCACCACCAGGCGCAGGCGTGATCCCTGGCGCAGCCGGCGCGACATGAACTTGGGCATGCCGAAGCTGAACTGGAACGGCTGCCCGGGCTCGACGAGTTGCGGCTCGCGCCAGCCCTTGCGGTAGCGAAGACGCAGGAGATCGGACCACAGCAGGATGGTGCTGGCGTCGTCGGGCAGCACTTCGTAGAGCAGCGCCACCACGTCCGTATCGGGCGTATCGATGGTGAGCCAGAGCGACAATTCGGGCGTGCCGGCGATCTCGAGATCCGTCGGCAACGCCTCCGAGTGGTAGACGACCCCCTGGCCGCGCAGGTTGTAGGCGTAGGCCTGCTCGGTGGGATCCTCGCCCGCGAGCTGCCACTGCAGGCCGCGTAGCGGGTCCGGATACTGGATCGTGGTGTTGCCCTTCGAGGCGCGGTCGATCGGCCGCCGGAACAGCTCCATCTCGATGATGCCGATATCGAAAGGATCGTTGACGTAGCGGTCGGCCGGCGTGGCACGCTCGTCGTCGTGCAGCCGGCCGGAGTGGAACAGGTCGTTGGCCGCGCCGTCAGAGCTCATGAAGAAGCTCTTCTTCGTCGAGAAGGCCTCCTCCAGCGTATCGCAGCCGCGCCATTCCTCGGCGCCGGCCATGTAATACATGATGCGGTGCTGCAGGAACGCTGGCTTCTCGCCCATCCCGAAGGCCCACCTGAACCACTCGTAGCGCACGGTCGCCATGTCCACCTTGGCCTGCGGCGCGAACTGCAGAGCGCCGACGCTGTCGTTGCCATCCATGCCGGCGTGCTGCCAGGGCCCGATCACCAGGAAGTGCTTGCGGCGCGCCTGCTCCGAGGCGTGTTGCTCGAAGCGCTGGAAGTGCCACAACGTGCCTGGGTGGGTGGAGTCGTAGTGGCCGGTCGAGGAGAGGATCGGCATGTCGATGTGGCGCAGTTCCTCCTCCGTCGGCAGGAACGTCATCGCCTTCAGGGCGTAGTACGGGTCGCGCAGGCACTGCTCGAACTTCGGCCGCCGGATGCCGGCGAGGCGCGGCAGCTCCGCGGCGGATCGGTTGTCGCGGTAGAGCGTCGCCAGCAGGTCGGCCCACGTGCCAGAGTCCGCGCCCATCTGCCAGTAGGTATCATTGCCGCTGGTCAGCAGGTGCCAGGAAACGTGGCCGATGAACGGGATTCCGCCGCCGTTGATGTCGACGCCCGGGCAGCCGGCACCCCAGGGCGTGATGGTCTTGAGCGCTGGATGGCAGGCCTTCGCGGCCGTCCACTGGTTCGCGCCAGAGTACGAGCCGCCGTACATGGCCACCTGGCCGTCGCACCACGCCTGGCGCGACAGCCAGTCGATCGCGTCCACCGTGTCGTTGACGTCGACCTCGAACATGTCGAACACACCGCCCGAGTCGCCGCGGCCGCGGCTATCGATGAGTACGAAGTTCAGGCCGTGGGCGGCAAAGTCCTTGCCCCCCGCGTAGAACGCGTCGATACCGTAGGGCGTCATTTCGAATACGACGGGACCAGGGTCCTTGCGGCCCCGCGGGCGAAAGACCATGGCATTCAGACTGACGCCATCGCGCATCGGGATGCGTACGCCCCATTGCACGTCGGCCGGCAGGCGAATGCGGGCGGAATCCTGCTGGTTGTCGCTGATGATTGGCATTCGCACGGCTCCTCTGATCGCGCTAGCATACAACGTGTCGGCAAAAACCTGGAACAACTCCATGAGCGTCCTGCGCAAGATCTTCGGCCTGTCATGCCTGGCGATCGCCTGGAACGCCTCGGGCGCGGCCGCACCGGATGCCGCGGAGCGCCCGAACGTGGTGGTGCTGCTGGCGGATGATCTCGGCTATGGCGACCTCGGGTCCTACGGCCATCCGGTCCACCGCACGCCGCACATCGATCAGCTCGCAGCCGAGGGTCAGCGCTGGACGGACTTCTATGCGGCGGCGCCGGTGTGTACGCCGAGCCGCGGGAGTCTGCTGACCGGCCGCCTGCCCATCCGGCTCGGACTCGAGGCGCCAGCCGGCAAGCCAAATGTCTTCTTTCCGTTCTCGACCAGCGGACTGCCTCTCGCGGAAGTCACACTAGCGGAGCTGCTCAGGCCGGCGGGCTATGCCACGGCGCTGATCGGCAAGTGGCACCTTGGCTTCCCGGTCGCATACTCGCCCAACGCCCAGGGCTTCGACTACTTCTTCGGTACGCCCGGCAGCAACGACATGAGTCCGGCAGGCCCCTGGAGCATGGGTCTGTTCTTCAAGGAGCCCGACTCCAGGGATTGGGACGTCCCGCTCTATCGCAATGACAAGGTAGTCGAGCGACCGGTCCGGCAGGACACCCTTACGGCTCGCTACACCGAGGAAGCGGTTGCGTTCATTCGGCAGAATCGCGATCGGCCGTTTTTCCTGATGCTGTCGTGGAACATGCCGCACGTGCCGCTGTTCGCGACTGACACGTTTCGCAAGGCCAGCGGTGGCGGCCTATACGCCGCGGCGGTCGAGGAACTCGACTGGAGCGCTGGCCAGGTGGTTGCCGCGCTGAAGGAACTGGGTCTCGAACGGAAGACGCTCGTGGTCTTCACCTCGGATAACGGTGCGATTCCGCTGTTTCGGGAGCGCGGCGGTTCCAACGGACTGCTGCGTGGTGGCAAGGGAACGACCTGGGAAGGTGGCCTGCGCGTGCCAGGAATCTTCTGGGGTCCGGGTCGGGTCGAGCCCGGCGTTGTGCACGGAATCGGCTCGCAGCTCGACCTCCTGCCGACGGTGGCAGAACTTGCAGGTCGTCAACCAGCGGCGGATCGGGCGCTGGACGGAGTGTCGCTTGTGGCGACGCTGTCCGCGCGCGCTCCGAGCCCGCGCGACAGCGTCGTGTATTACCGGCAGGGCGAGATCTATGCCCTGCGCAAGGGCGCCCTCAAGGCGCACTTCACGACCGAGGGAGTTTACGGCGACGGTGAGGCACGCAACGCGCACGATCCGCCGCTGCTGTTCGACCTTTCCCAGGATGCCGGCGAGCGATTTCCGATCACGGAAGCTGACACGGCACGGCTGCGGCAATTCGAGCAGCTGAAGGCCGCACAGGAAATTGCAGCGCCTGCGGCACCGTCGGAATTGCTCAATGGGCTGCCACCCGGTCCCGGGGGCTGACCTCTGAACCGGCGGCCCGCCTGCGGTTGACGGTTCCGTGGAACGTGACTAGGCTTCTTGCATGCAGAATGTCGACGAGATGTTTCCCACCGGCTACCAGGACGCGCGCCGCCGCTTTGCCGCGCTGGCGGGCCAGGCCGGGTTCACACTCACGAGCTACGCGCATCCGGCCCGGCGCGGACCCGCCGGCGAGGAACTGGCCTGTGACGTTGCGTACCGTGGGCCGGCCAATCCCGCCAGCATCCTGCTTGTCAGTTCCGGCACCCACGGGGTGGAGGGCTTCTGCGGTTCCGGGTGCCAGGCCGCGCTGCTGACGGACGGCATCCTCGGCTCGATGCCGCCTGACGCCGGCGTCTTGCTGGTACACGCTCTCAATCCGTTCGGCTTTGCGTGGCTGCGCCGGACCAACGAGGACAACGTCGACCTCAACCGCAACTTCGTCGACCACAGTCATGCCCGACCCAACCCTGCCTACGACGAGATTCACCGTTGGCTGGTCCCCGAGGACTGGGACGGTCCGGGCAGGGCGCGCGCCGACGCAGAGATCACCCGCTACATCGAGACGCAGGGAATGCGCGCCTTCCAGGCAGCCCTCTCCACCGGGCAGTACACGCACGCCGACGGTTTGTTTTATGGCGGCAATCGTCCAGCCTGGTCCAACCAGACGTGGCGCCATCTGCTTAGGCAGCATTGCGGCCGCGCTGGTCGCGTCATCGCCGTCGACTTGCACACCGGACTCGGGCCGTCCGGCGTCGGCGAGGCCGTCTGCGTCGCTGACGAGGCGGAGTACCTGCGCGCAAGGGAGATCATCGGAGATGATGTGACCTGGACGGGCAGTGGTGCGTCGGTTTCAGCCCAGGTGGGCGGTTCCTGCGTCCATGGCGCCCACGAGGAGCTCGACGGGGATCGTCTGACGATGATCGGGCTTGAGTACGGAACTCACCCGATCGCGGTGACACTGGAAGCGCTGCGGGCCGAAACCTGGCTGAGCGCTCACGGTGACGTGGATTCACCACAGGGCAGGCAAATCAAGCAGGCGCTCCGCGATGCGTTCTACGTCGATACACCGGAATGGAAACGTGCCGTGGTCGAGCGCCTGCTCGGCGTCGTCGAGCGCGTGAGGTCATCACTGTCATGAGTGACAATCAAGATATGACCCTGCACCGGGCAGCGCTGCCAGCGGACGCGCGTGCGCTGGTCAGGTTTCAGGGTGAGTTCGCGGCGGCGGTCGAGCGATTGACACGCGAGGCGATCGCGGCAGGGCGCTGGAATACGCCCGAGGACGTCAAGCTGGACCCGAGCGATCCAGCCTCCTGGGCCTATTGGCTCTACAAGACGGGAAAACCAATCGTAAGGGGTATGCCCGGGCGGGGTGTCGAAGAACATTTCGAGCCGTTCCGGCGAAGTCGCTTCGAACTGTTGCCAGCTGGCTTCGAGGTCGAATCCGAGCTGACCATGAGCGCATCCGGCGACCTCATGTGCACCAGGGGACTGGACGGTGCCACGGACCGGTTGTACGAGGATGTCGCGGATCTCATCTTCGGCGCTGACATCGCGTACGCCAATCTCGAGTCGACCCTGACCACGGGTGAGATCGTGCCTACGGTCGTGAGCGCCGACGACACGCCCAGGATCAATCTCACGCCGGCACAGTATCAGACCGTCGTATCGCACCGCGGGCGGCGTTACGACGTCGTACAGTTGGCAAACAACCACATTCTCGACTGCGGGGAGGAGGGCGTTCGAACGACGCTCGCCCGCCTGGCGCGGGACGGCATCGAGCAGGTGGGAGTCAACGCCACCGCCGAGGACGCTGGACGACCTAGAATCACCGAACTGAAGGGCCTGCGCATCGGCTGGGTGGCGCACACCTTCAGCGTGAACTTCAAGCCGTTCCCGGATGGCATGCCGTGGATCGTCAACATGACTCCCTTCCACCTCGTGCCAAATCCGGACATCTCGGTGATCGAGGGTCAGATCCGGGCCTGCCGAGATGCGGGCTGCGACCTGGTGTTCGTGGCGCTGCACTGGGGCCTGGAATTCGAGTTCTATCCGCACCCCGACCAGGCCAAGTGGGCACATCGCTTCGCCGATGCGGGAGCGGATGCGGTGATCGGTCATCATCCACACGTGCCCCAGCCAGTGGAAATCTACCGGCCCGCGCAGGATCCGTCGCGGGCGGTGCCGATCCTTTACAGCCTCGGCAATCTCACCTCCGTCGTTTCCGGCGCCTCGTACGTGGTGAGCCTCGTCGCCCGCCTGCGCATCGCGACCGGTCGCATGGGTTCAACGCGCCGCACCGTCATAGCGGGGCTCGACCTCACTCCCGTCGTACTGGTCGCGCAAGGCGAGGCCGAACAGGAAATCCTGAAGCTGGTGCCTGCGGCCACTCTGTTGCAACAGTCGCACGAACCCACGATGTCCGCCTACGTCAACGAGATCGCGTCGTATGCAGACATCGTGCTGGGAAAAGCATGGCGGGAAGAGGCCCCCGCATGATCACGCAGCCGTCGCCCGCGCGCAGATGAGAACAAGGGCGACCAGATGCCTCGCGGTCGCACTCGGCGCACTGACGCTGCTGTCGCCGGCCGCGGGGGCAGGCGAAACGCGTCGGGATCCACGCCCGAACATCGTTCTCATCCTTGCCGACGACGCAGGCGTTGAGACGGTCGGTGCGTATGGCGGCAGTATTGCAACGCCGCGCCTCGACCGGCTCGCGCGTGAAGGCGTACGCTTCGACAACGCCCACGCCACGCCGCTGTGCACGCCTTCGCGCGTGCGCCTGCTGACTGGTCGCTACAGCTTCCGCAACTACAAGGCGTTCGCCCACCTCGGCATCGACGAGCCCACCATGGCGAAAGTCCTGCAGCGAGCGGGTTATCGCACCGCGGTCGCGGGCAAGTGGCAGCTCTCGGGCAATCCGCTCGATGGGGTGCCGGGTTCGGTGCCGCGCCAGGCGGGCTTCGACGAATGGAGCGTGTGGGGCGGCGGAGTGGACTTCATTGACGATGGGTGCCAGCACTGGGGTCCGACGCTCGACACCAACGGCCTGCGACGCACCTTCCCAGGGGAGTTTGGCTCGGACCTGGTGCATCGCTTTGCGCTCGATTTCATCGGCCGCAACGAGCACCAGCCGTTCTTCCTGTTTTACTCGATGATCCTGCCGCACGACCCATGGGTCGCCACGCCCGCGCGGCCCGGTGCGTCGGCACCCGAACAGCAGTTCGAGGCGATGGTCGAATACCTAGACTTCCTGGTCGGCGACCTGGTCGACCAGATCGACCGGCGTGGCCTGGCGGACAACACGCTCGTGGTTTTCGTGGCGGACAACGGCAGCCACGTCCTGACCCGCAGCCTGCGCCACGGTGCCCCGGTCCAGGGTGGCAAGAGCGGCACCACGGACGCCGGCACTCACGTTCCCTTGATTCTGCGCTGGCCGGGTCGACTGGCCGTGCCCGCGACGAATTCGCAGATGGTCGACCTGACCGACCTCTTTGCCACGATCGTGACGGCAGCGGGGCAGGGGCGCGCGGCCGCCGACTCCGATGGCTACGACCTGATGCCTGCGCTCGTCGACGGCGCCGCACCACGGCGTGATGCAATCTTCATGGATTACGCGCTGGGCTGGTGGCCATTCGATACCGTCCGCTACGCCTTCACGGCGCGATGGAAGCTTTACGACGACGGCCGTTTCTTCGACATTGCGACAGATCCCCTGGAAAAGTCTCCGCTGCAGCAGGCCGGCCTTCCCACAGAGGCGGGCACCGTCCGCGACAGGCTGGCACGGGTGCTGGCGGACATCGGTGACCACCCCCTGACCTTGGCCGATCCGCACTTCAAGCCGGGCTTCGATCCGGACACGATCGACTACGAGGCAGTGGGGCTGCGTCTCAAGGCGCGGAACAGCGAGTGCGGCGATCCTGCGCGCGCCGCTCAGCCGGCGCCCAGCGCCACGATGCAGTAGCCCCAGGGTCCGAGCGACGCGCGACCCGCTGTGCCCGGGCGGTAGTCCTGCGATGCAAGTACTGTCGCGCCGATGAGCGCTTCTGAGTCCACGCCGGCCGGTGCTGCCGACACGTTGAAGATGCATGCGATGCGGCGACCGGCCGCTGACCGCTCGAATCCGAACAGGGGCTCGGCGAAGTCCATGAAGCTCAGGTCGCCGGTCCGCAGGGCCGGCTCGGCTCGGCGCAGCGCAAACAGCTTCCGGGTGGAGGCCAGAGTCGAGTCGTGCTGCTTTTCCTGCCGGTCGACGGCGAGTGGCGGGTGCGCGCGACCGATCGGCAGCCACGGCTCGCCAGTGGTGAAGCCGGCATGCTTGGCGTCGGCCTGCCACGGCATCGGCGTTCGTGCACCGTCGCGCTGCAGGTAGTCCGGGTAGAAGCGCCGGCTTGCCGGATCGCGCAGCTTCTCATACGGCACTTCCCCATCAGGCAGGCCGAGCTCGTCGCCCTGGTACAGCAGCGTGGTACCGCGCGCCGTGGCGAGCAGGGCAACCAGCAGCCTGGCGAGTTCCGGCCCCGCGTCGGCGCCGCCGCAGCGTGTCAGGCCGCGCACCACGTCGTGGTTGCTGACCG
>Ga0316622_100001193_pt1 | contig 16593 bp, 12 predicted proteins | sample OWC_Aug_OW2_C1_D_FD_207646 | JGI IMG/M metagenome (GOLD analysis project Ga0316622, IMG submission 207646) | Wetland soil microbial communities from Old Woman Creek delta, Ohio, United States - OWC_Aug_OW2_C1_D5_C | ecosystem: Environmental > Terrestrial > Soil > Wetlands | place: USA: Ohio... | reverse complement strand
GCCCTGGCCGTTTTCGCGGGGGCTGTTCGTGTACGGCGATCCGCTCCAGGTCCCGCGCGACGCCGACGATGCGGAGCAGGAGCGGCTGCGGGTCGCGCTGGAGCGCGAGCTCAACCGGATCACGGACCTCGCCGATCGGGAGACAGGGATCGGCGCCGAGCAGCCGTGAGCCGCCCGCTCACGATCATGATCTCCGCGGGCGAGGCCTCCGGCGACCGCCTCGGGGCCGGGCTGGCGCGGGCGCTGCGCGCGCTCCGACCCGAGGCGCGGCTCCTGGGCATGGGCGGGGACGACATGGCCGAGGCGGGGGTGGAGATCGTCCAGCACGCGTCCGACGTCGCGGTCATGGGGATCGTGGAGGTGCTCGGGAGGCTCCGCGAGATCCGAGCGGCCATGACGAGACTCGAGCAGACCCTCGAGCGCGAGAGGCCGGACGTCCTGGTCCCGGTGGATTTCCCCGACTTCAACCTGCGCCTCGCGACCCGCGCGCGGCGTCGCGGCGTGCCAGTGGTCTACTTCGTCAGTCCCCAGGTCTGGGCCTGGCGCCGGGGCAGGGTGCGGCAGATCCGAGACCTGGTCCGGCGGATGCTGGTGCTCTTCCCATTCGAGGCTCCGTTCTACGAAGCCGCAGGCGTTCCCGTCACCTTCGTCGGACACCCCGCAGCGGAGCCCGGCAGCGAGCCCGACGTCGAGCCTCAGGAGCTCGCGAAGAGAATCGGCTTCCGCACCGGTTCACAGGTCGTGGCGCTCCTTCCCGGGAGCCGTCTGGCCGAGGTGGAAATCCTCCTCCCTCTCCTCGTGGCGGCGGCAGAAATCCTCCGCCAGGAGCGACCCGGTCTGGAGTTCCTGGTCCCCCGGGCGCGGACCCTGCCCGAGGGCCTGCTCGAGACGGTCGTCCGGGAGGCCGGCCTCGAGCCGTGCGTGCGGGTGCACGCGGGCGACTACCCTTCGATCCTGCGGGTGTGCAGCGCCGGAGCGGTGGCTTCCGGGACCGCTACCCTCGACGCAGCGCTCGCCGGCCTTCCCATGGTGGTCGTGTACCGGGTGCGGCTCGTGACCTATCTTCTGGGCCGTTCGCTGGTCCGGGTCGACCACATCGGGCTCCCCAATCTCGTGGCGGGCAAGCGCATCGTTCCCGAGCTGCTGCAGGGCGAGTGCACGCCGGCTCGCATCGCTCACGAGGTCGCCCGCTATCTTGACGATGGGGCATACTCAGGCCGCGTGCGCGGCGCCCTGGCCGAGGTGCGCGAGAAGCTCGGAGGGCCCGGCGCTTACGAGCGGGCCGCTCGCGAGGTCCTGCGCGAGCTTTGACGCTCCGAGAAAGTTGCGGTAAATTCCCGCCAGTTCGGCCTGACAGAATCTTCTCTGGTCAGGAAGGGGGGGGTAAGCATGAGAGTTATCGAGGTTCAGTTCCCAAAGAGTGGGCCACCCACCGTCGCTCCAAACATGACGCTGGTCTTCCCCGGCGAGCCGATTATCTGGAACTTCTCATCGGCGAACCCGGACGTCACGGAGTTTCTGATCGTCTTCGACGACCCTTCGGCCGTCTTCTTCAACGGAAACAGCGCGTTCTCCAAGCCGCAGCTGGGCCCGACGTTCGTCTACGGCAAGGCACCCTTCTCGACTGCTGGCAGGAGAGACAAGTACACCGTGAAAGGACTGGACAGCAGTGGCACAACGGTGGCGTATCTCGACCCGATGATCATCACGGTTCAGTAGCAGAGGCCGCTCGCGCCGGGCGGGCTCCTCAGCTGGCGGTCTCGAGGATCTTCTTGAACCGCGGATTATCGCGGAACCGCCCGAACTCCGGGGCGAGGCCGATCTGTGCCTTGCTCACGCCGTGCTTCACGGCTCTTTCGAGCCAGTCGAGGCTCTCGTCATCCCGGCCGAGCACGCAGCGCACGACGGCATTGACGAAGAGGATCGTCGCGTTGTCCGGCTGCATCTCGGCCGCCGCGTCTCCCTCCTTCAGAGCGCACGCGGCATCCCCGGCCCGGGCGCAGTACAGAGCGACGTCCATCCTGGCGCCGGGGTCGAGCGGCTGGCGCACGGCCCGTTCGCGAGCGCTCTGTGCAGCCTTGAGGTAAGCGCCGCGCGCCTCGTCCGTCTTCCCTTCCATCACGAGGACATCCCCGAGGTTCCCCCAGTGCGTGGCGTTCGTCGGTTCGAGATTCGTCGCACGCCGGTACTGCTCCTCGGCCTCTGGATAGCGCCCCAGAAAGTAGTAGGCGGTTCCCAGGTTCGAGAGCGCGAAGGGGGTCGCCTCGTTCTTGAGGGAGCGCTGGAACGCCGCGACCGCCTCCTCGAAGCGCTGCATGTACAGGAACGCGGCTCCGAGATTGCTCCAGGCCACGCTGCTGTCGGGCTTCAGCTCCGTGGCCTTGCCGTACTCCTCCGAGGCATGGTCGTACTCGCTGAAGTGCTCGTAGAACTTCCCGAGATCATTGTGCCTCTGCCAGCTCGCGGGCTCGAGCTCGACCGCCTTGCGCTGCGCGTCGAGGCCCGCGGCGTAGTTCCCGAGCTCGCGGTGCACGATCCCGAGGTTCGCCCAGCCCTTGGCGAGATCCGGTTTCACCTTCAACGCCTTCTCCAGGTCCGCCCGGGCCGCATGGAACATTCCGCCGGCGATGAAGCCCATGGCCCTCGCGTTCAGGACCTCGGGCAGCGCCGGGTCGAGCTGGTAGGCTTTGGCGGCGGCGCGCTCGGCCTCGCTGCGGGACAGCTCCGTCTGGTTGCGGCGGAAACGGATCCAGTGCGCCTCCGCCAGCGCCGCCCAGTACAGAGCGGAATCGGGAGACCGGTCCAGGGCCCGGTTGAACATCTGGATGGCGTCGTCGATGCTCCGTAGGGCCTCGGGGCCCTCGTTGAGATAGTGAAGCCCTTCCTTGTAGAACGCCATCGCCTGCGCATTGCCGTCCGAGGAAGACGGCGCCCAGAGGATCCAAGCGACCGCGGCCGACACCACGACCACCACCACCGCGGCTGCGATCCACAGGATCGGAGCCCGTCTCCTGGGCCGGGACGGAGCGTGGATCTCCGCGATCGGGGTCATGGTCGAGATGCCGGGGTCCTCGAGCAGGGCGCGGATCGCCCGGCGGACCTCCGCTGCGGACGTATAACGCTGCTCTCGATCCTCCGCGAGCAAGCGGTCGAGGACCGTCACGATCAGGGGGTTCAACGCCGCGCGGGCGCCGCTGGGAAGGCCGGGACCGAAATCGGGACGGAAGCCGAGGAGCAACTCGCGGAGGATCAGGCCCAACGAATAGAAATCGGCCCGATGGTCGACCTCTCGGAGCGTCGCTTGCTCCGGGGCCATGTAGTAGGGCGAGCCGACCACGACGCCGATCCCGGTGATCTCTCCGGCCCCGCGCTCCATGGCCAGGCCGAAGTCCATCACGTGAACCTGTCCGCGCGCGTCGATCATCACGTTGCCGGGCTTCAGGTCGCGGTGGATGATCCCCTGTTCGTGCGCGGCCTCGAGGGCCAGTGCGATCTTCTCCGCGATCTCGAGCGCCCGGCTCTCCTTCAGCCTCCCGGCCTTCCGCAGGAGCTGCTGCAGCGTCTCACCCTCGACCCACTCCATCGACAGATAGAGGATGCCCCCCGCCTCCCCGATGTCGTGGACGCGGCACACGTTCGGGTGCGCGATCTGCCGCGTGAGCCGCACCTCGCGCCGGAAGCGCTCGGCGTACTCCGGCATCGTCGCCAGGACCGGCCGGACGAGCTTCAGCGCGACCTCGCCCTGCAGGACCGTGTCGATCGCCTTGTAGACGACCCCCATGCCGCCCTCGCCGACCTTCTCGATGATCGTGAAGCGGCCGGCGAAGACCTGGCCCGGCACGAAGCGCAGGGGAGCGGGTTCCATGGCGGGCGCCCGTATCTCACCGACGGCGAACGTCGACCCGATCGACGTCCCGCACTGCGGGCAGGTCCGGGTCTCGCTCTGCACGGCTGCGTCACAGCGCGGGCAGTGGACGGTGGTCAATGCGGCCCCCTATTCGCTGACGGCATTATACCGTTCCCGACTCCGCGCACGGAGGGATTCGCGATCCAGCGAAGGAGACGGGTCCGCGCCCGACGACGACACGAGCGCCGTGCGGATTGCGTCCCGGCGCGAAACTTCGTACCCTGTTCGCCACCGGTTGCGAAAGCCCAGAGATTCGAGGGCAATTGAACGTGATCCGCTCCATGACCGGTTACGGCAGAGGGACCGCGGAGACGGGCGGGCTTCGCGTCGCGGCGGAGGTCAAGAGCCTCAACAACCGCTTCGCGGATCTGAGGCTGCGCCTCCCCGCCGAGCTCCAGTCGGAGGAGGTGCAGATCCGCCGCCAGGTCCTCTCGAGGGTCAGGCGGGGCAGGATCGAGCTGAGCCTGACCGTGGAGCGCAGCGACCCGTCGGCGTCCGCCGTCGGCGTCAACCGGGCGCTGCTCGAGGCCGCGCTCTCCGCCGCGCGCATGGCGCGCGAAGAGTTCGGCCTGCCCGGCGAGCTCGACGTGAACACGCTGCTGTCGGTGCCGGATCTCCTGCAGCGCTCGTCCCAGGGAGCGGGGTTGAGCGTCGAGGAGCTGCAGGCGGTGCGGCGCGCGCTGGATGCGGCGCTCGATGCGCTGGACGCCGAGCGGCGCCGCGAAGGGGAGGTGCTGCGCGGGGAGATCCTCGCCCGCACCGGGCGCATGCGCGCGCTCGTGGAGGAGGTCCGCCGCCTGGCGGGGGAGATTCCGCAGGCGGTGCAGCGCAAGCTCCTGGAGCGGCTCGAGGCGCTGCTCCAGTCGATCCCGGTCGACCCGGCGCGGCTGGCGCAGGAGGCGGCGTTTCTGGCCGACCGCTGCGACGTCACCGAGGAGCTGGTGCGCCTCGCGAGCCACATCGATCAGGCCGCGAAGCTCCTGAGCGAGCCGGATGAGGAGCCGCTGGGCAAGCGCCTCGACTTCCTGCTCCAGGAGATCCACCGCGAGACGAACACGATCAACAGCAAGTCCGGGGATCTCGAGATCGGCCGCCACGCGCTGGCGCTGAAATCCGAGGCGGAGAAGATCCGCGAACAGATCCAGAACCTGGAGTGAGGGCGGTGGACGAAGGCGGCGCCCGCGGGATCCTGTTCGTCCTGTCCGCAGCGTCGGGTACGGGGAAGACCACGCTCGCCCAGCAGCTGCGCGAGCGCGATGGCGGGATCGACCTGTCGGTCTCGTTCACCACCCGCCCGCGGCGCGAGTCGGAGAGGGACGGCCGGGAATATCACTTCGTGGACGATGCGCGCTTCGACGCCATGGTCGCCCGCGGGGAGCTGCTGGAGTGGGCCGAGGTGTTCGGACGCAGGTACGGCACGGGGAAGGAGGCCACCGAGCGCGTGCTGCGCTCCGGCCGCGACCTGATGCTCGTGATCGACGTGCAGGGCGCACGCCGGATCCGGGCCGCCGCGGTCCCCGCGGTGTTCGTCTTCCTGCTGCCGCCCTCCTTCGCCTTGCTCGACTCCCGGCTGCGCGGGCGCCGGAGCGAGACGCCGGCGGACCTGGAGCGCCGCCTGCGGGTGGCGCTCGGGGAAGTGGAAGAGTATTCGAACTACGATTATCTTCTGGTGAACGACGACCTGGAGCGGGCGGTCGAGGACCTCCGCTCCGTCGTGCGCGCCGAGCGGCTGCGCGTCGCGCGCCGCGAGGCGGTGGCGAAACGGATCGTGAGCACCTTTCCCGCGCGGGCGGGGGGTGCCGGAGGGAGCTGAGACGATGTTCAAGCTGACCGAGGAGATCGAGAGCAAGTATCGGTTCGTCACGCTCGCGGCGCTGCGGGCCGAGCAGCTGCAGGCGGGGGCCCTGCCCAGGGTCGAGTCCGCGTCGCGCAAGGCCACCGTGATCGCCCAGCAGGAGGTCGCGGAAGGGGCGGTGGCCGAGTGGAGGCCGGAGCAGGAGAACGTGGAGGGCGAGGTGGCCGCCGAGGAAGAGGGCGAGGAAGACTGAGCGCATGCGGATCGCGCTGGGGGTGAGCGGCGGGATCGCGGCCTACAAGGCCTGCGAGATCGTGCGCGGGCTCGACCGGGCCGGTGCCTCGGTCCAGGTGATTCTGACGCAGAACGCGACGCGCTTCATCACCCCGCTCACGCTCCAGACCCTCTCGCGCCGCAAGGTGCTGCTCGATCCGTTCGATCTGGACGCCGTCCAGACCGTCCAGCACGTCGAGCTTTCGCGCGAGCTGTCCGCACTCGTGGTCGCCCCCGCGACGGCGAACGCGCTGGCCAAGTTCGCGCGCGGGATCGCGGACGATTTCCTGTCCACGTTCTACACCGCGGTCACCGCTCCCGTGGTCCTGGCGCCGGCCATGAACACGCGCATGTGGCTGCACCCGGCGACCCAGGAGAACGTCGCCGCCCTGAAGGCCCGGGGGAACCGGGTGATCGAGCCCGCATCGGGCTGGCTCGCGGAGGGGGAGAGCGGCTGGGGCCGGCTCGCGGACCCGGAGCGGATCGTGGAGGCCGCGCTCGCCGCGGCGCGGCGCTCTTGCCAGCTCCAGGGAAAGAGCGTGGTCGTGAGCGCCGGTCCCACGCGGGAGAGCCTGGATCCGCTGCGCTACCTGTCGAACCGCTCTTCCGGAAAGATGGGCTACGCGCTCGCCGCCGCGGCCCGGCGCCGGGGCGCGAGGGTCGTTCTCGTGAGCGGGCCCGTGGACCTGCCCACGCCGTACGGCGTGGAGATGGTGCGCGTGACCACCTCGACGGAAATGCTGGAGGCCGTGCGCGGGGCCTGCCGGGGCGCCCACGCGCTGCTCATGGCCGCCGCGGTTTCCGACTACGTGCCCGTCGCGCAGGGCTCGAAGATCAAGAAGACGGGGGGCCCGCTCGTTCTGACCCTCGAGGAGGGGCCGGACATCCTGGCCGCGATCGCGCGTGAGAAGGGGGATCTCCTCGTGGTCGGCTTTGCCGCCGAGACGGAGGATCTCCTGGCCCGCGCCCGCGAGAAGCTCGAGCGGAAGGGGCTGGATTTCATCGTCGCCAACCAGGTCTCGGCGGTCGGAACGGGGATCGGCGCGGACCGCAACGCGGTCACGGTGCTCGACCGACAGGGAGGGGAGCACGCCATCCCCGAGGCCGGGAAGGGGGAGGTCGCCGAGGCGATCCTGGACCGGATCTTCGGCGAGGAGTCCTAGCGCGTGGCTGCTGGACCCTCGCATGCCGCAGGCGACGCGCTGCGCGCCGCCGTGCTCGAGTGGGTCGCCTACCTGAAGGACATCGGCGTGAAGGACCTGCGGACGGTCGCTGCCGCCGAGCCTGCGCCGGCGTCCTCCCCGGCGCCCCGTTCCGCGCCTGCCACGACCACCCCCGTTCCATCCAGGTCGGGAGAGCTGTTCCGGATCGCCGCGCCTTCAACGGAAGCGCCCGTGGATCCGGCCGAGCGGCTGAAGCGGATCCGCGAGGAGATCGGGGAGTGCACCCGCTGCCGTCTGCACGCGGGCCGCACGAACCTCGTGTTCGGCGTCGGCGATCCCGCCGCCCGCCTGATGTTCGTGGGCGAGGGGCCCGGGGCGGACGAGGACGCGCAGGGAGAGCCGTTCGTGGGCAGGGCGGGGCAGAAGCTGAACGAGATGATCCAGGCGATCGGGCTCACGCGCGGCGCGGTGTACATCGCGAACATCGTGAAGTGCCGACCGCCGGAGAATCGCGAGCCCTTGCCCGACGAGGTGGCCACCTGTTCCCCCTTCCTGTTCGCGCAGATCGAGGCGGTGCGCCCGCGCGTGATCGTGACCCTGGGCTCTCCCGCCGCCCGCACCCTGCTCGGGACCAAGCTCGGAATCACCAAAATCCGCGGGACCTGGCACAGCTACCGCGGGATCCCCGTCCTGCCCACGTTTCATCCCGCCTACCTGCTCCGGGCCTACACCCCGGAAAACCGCCGGCTGGTGTGGGAGGACTTGAAGGCCGCGCGCACCCGCATGGACGAGGAACGGTGAGCGGTCGGGACCGGGAGGAGCCCCCGCTCCACGTCTCCGTCGCCCTCGCGGTCCCCACGCGCCAGCTGTTCACCTACCGCGTTCCCGCGCCGCTGCGCCCGCGTGTGCAGATCGGGGTCCGGGTGCGGGTCGCCCTCGGCAAGCGCAGGATGGTGGGGACGGTCGTGGCAGTGTCGGATGCGCCTCCGCCTCCCGACCTCGAGATCAAGGATCTCGAGGCCGTGCTCGATTCCGCACCGGCCCCCGCCCCTTCGATCCTGTTCCTGACGCGCTTCGTGTCGGAGTACTACCTGTGCCCGTGGGGCGAGGCGATCGATGCGGCGCTTCCTCCGGAGCTGCGGCCGGCCGCCAGAGAGAGGCTCGTCAGCCGGACCCCGGGCGCGGATCCGGCCGCGCTGCCGGCGCGGGCGCATGCGCGGCGCAGGACGCTCGAGGCGCTCCCCGCCGACGGGACCCCCGTCCCGCTGGGACCGCTCGGGTCCGCGGGGAAGCGGGCGGTCGCCGCGCTCGTCGCGCTGGGGCTCGCGCGGCTCCACGAGCGCGCCGCGCCGGAAACGGGGGAGGAGCCCGGGCACAGGGGCGACGCGGAGAGGGGACCCGACCCGACCCCCGCGCAGTCCGCCGCGCTCGTGCCCCTGTTCGACGCGCTCTGCCGGGGGGAATTCGCGCCGCACCTGCTGTACGGCGCCACCGGCTCCGGAAAGACCGAGGTCTACCTGCGCGCCGCCGAGGCCGCCCTCGGGCTCGGCCGCGGCGTGCTCTACCTCGTGCCCGAGATCGGGCTCACGCCGCTGCTCGTCTCGAGGATCGAGCGCCGCTTCCCCGGCGAGGTCGCCGTCCTGCACAGCGCCCTGGCGCCGCGCGAGCGCCATGCGGCCTGGGAGCGCGTGCGCAGCGGCCGCTGCCGGTTTGCCGTGGGGGCGCGCTCGGCGATCTTCGCCCCGGTGCCCATGCTCGGGCTCGTGATCGTCGACGAGGAGCAGGACGCCTCGTACAAGCAGCAGGAGTCTCCCCGCTACCACGCGCGCGATCTGGCCGTGGTCCTGGCCCGCGAGGCGCGCGCGGTGCTGGTCCTGGGCTCCGCGACCCCCTCGCTGGAGTCGTTTCACCACGCCCGTTCCGGCCGCTACAGGCTTCTCGAGCTCGGTGGGCGGGTCGAGAACCGGCCGCTGCCCGCGGTGCGCATCGTGGACATGCGCGAGGAGTACCGCGCGAGCGGCCACGTCCACCCGCTGTCGCGGATCCTGGTCGAGGCGCTGCGAGCCTGTGTCGCGCGCGGAGAGCAGGCCCTCGTGCTGCGCAACCGCCGGGGCTGGGCCGTGGCGCTGCTGTGCCCGGCATGCGGGACGCGCGTGACCTGCCCGGCGTGCAGCGTGGCCCTGACCTGGCACGAGTCGGCGCGCCGGCTGCGCTGCCACTACTGCGGCCGGGAGCAGCGCTCCCCGAAGCTCTGCCCCACCTGCGGCGGGGACGATCTGCGGCCGATCGGAGAGGGGAGCGAGCGCATCGAGCACGAGCTGCGTGGCCAGGTCCCCGACGCCCGGATCGCCCGCATGGACCGGGACACGGTGCGCAAGCGGGGAGAGCACGAGGCGCTCCTGCGCCGCTTCGATCGCGGCGAGATCGACATCCTCGTGGGAACGCAGATGATCGCCAAGGGCCACGACTTCCCGCGCGTGACCCTGGTGGGGGTGCTTTCGGCGGATCAGACACTCGGGCTCCCGGACTTCCGGGCCGCCGAGAGGTCGTTCCAGCTCCTCACGCAGGTGGCGGGGCGCGCGGGGCGTGGGGAGGTCCCGGGAGCGGTCGTGGTCCAGGCATTCGACCCGACCCACCCCGTGCTCGCGGAGGCGGCCCGTCAGGACTACGACGCCTTCTACGAGCGCGAGATCCGCTACCGCCGGGCGCTGCGCTACCCACCGCTGACCGCGCTCGTGCAGCTTCTGGTCGTGGACCGCGAAGCGGGGAAGGCGTACCGCTGGGCGGAAACGCTCGCGGAGGAGCTCCGGCAGCAGGGGGAGGGGAAGCTGCTCGTGGCGGGTCCGGGCCCCGCTCCTCTCGAGAGGCTCAAGGGGCTCCACCGGCAGCAGATCCTGGTCCGCTCCGCCGGGCGGCGCCGGCTCGTGAGCGCGGTGGACCGCGCGCTGGCGGCGGTTCACCGGAAGATTCCCCAGCGCTCGATTCACGTGGACGTGGATCCGGTGTCCCTGCTCTAGTCATGCTGGATCTCGCCGAAAGACTCGTGATCTGCTCGGTCCTCGAGGCCGACGCGGACGCGTCTTCGACGCGCATCGAGGAGGCCCCCGGCGGCTGCGCCCTGGTCGAGTTGCGGGCTGACTGCCTTCGCGCCGCCGAGGTCGAGGGGCTCGTGCGCCGGGCCGGCCGCGCGCTGATCGTGACCGCTCGCGCGCGGCGCGACGGCGGAAGGTTCGACGGCTCGGAGGAGGAGCGCCGGGAGCTGCTCGCTCGCGCGCTTCTCGCCGGGGCCCGTTACGTGGACGTGGAGTGGGGCGGGCCGGCGGCCCACCTCGCGCGGGGAAACGACGCCGCCCGTGTCGTGCTGTCGCAGCACGGGGCGCCGTGCGCGAGCGCAGCGCTGCTGCCTCTCCTCGACGACATGGCGCACGCTTCCACCGGGCCGCTCAAGATCGTTCCGCACGCCCGCTCGCCCGTCGAGGCGCGGGCGCTGCGGGATGTCCTGGGCGCGGCACGGAAGCACGGGCGCCTGCTCGCCGCCTTCGCGACGGGGCCCGCGGGGATCGCGACGCGGATCCTCGGGCCGGCCTGGGGGTCCTGGGCCACCTATGGGGCCGCGGGGTTCGGCGCGGAGACCGGCGAGGGGCAGCTGCGCGCCGTCGATCTTCTCGAGATCTACGACGTCCTCGGCATCCGCGAGACGACGCGGCGTTTCGCCCTCGTCGGCGCTCCCGTGCAGGGGAGTCCGTCCCCCGCGATGCACGCCGCAGGTTATCGCGAGCTCGGGATCGACGCGCGCTATCTCCCGGTCCAGGCCGCTTCCGTCGCCGACGTCGAGCCCCTTGCGGGGGAAGGCGGAATCCTCGGGATCGAGGGGATGGGCGTGACGATCCCCCTCAAGGAGGCGCTCGCCGCGCGCGTGACCCTCGAGGATCCCTGCGCGCGCGCCGCGAGGGCGGTGAATACCGTCCTCGCGCGTGCGGACGGCTGGCGTGGCTTCAACACCGACGGCCCCGCCGCGCTGTCGCTGCTGCGCGCGCACATCGAACCGGCGGGGGCGCGAGTGGCGCTGGCTGGGGCGGGCGGAACGGCGCGCGCCATCGCCGCCTCGCTGCTGGCGGCGGGAAGCCGCGTGACCTTCTACAACCGCGATCGCCTGCGCGCGGAGCGCGCGGCGCGGGAGATCGGGGGAGGCGCCGAGGACCTCGCGGCGCTGCGAGGTGCGGAGTGGGAGGTTCTCGTGCAGGCGACCCCGCTCGGGCGCGAGGGCGAGGAAGTCGTCCCCGCGGGCAGTCTGCGCGGGCGAGCCGTCCTGGACGTCGTCTACGGGACCGAGCCGACGCCGCTCGTGCGCGCGGCCCGCGCGCGGGGGATCGCTGCCGTGGACGGGTTCTCGCTCCTCGTGGAGCAGGCGCTGCTGCAGTTCGAACTGCTCGCGGGCCGGCGGCCCTCCCGGCGCACGCTCGAGGAGGCGGGGCGGCGCTGGCTTGACGCCCGGAGCGGGGGGAAATAACCTCGACGGCATGAACAGGCTGCTCGCCGTCGCCGGCCTCGGCGGCCTACTCCTCGCGGGCGCGTCCTGCGCGGAGCGGCCGCTCGCCGCAATCCCGGCCCCGAAGATCGACCGCACGCTGTCCACGTTCGCCTTCATCGAGGAGGGCAAGCTCGTCACGTTCGTCGTGGACGCGCGCTCGACCCGCGACCGGGACGACTCGGCCTATGTCCCGTTCGAGATCGCGGTGGGGAACCGCGGCCTCAAGAACCTCAGTTTGACCCGGGAGTCCTTCACGCTGATCGACGAGGACGGGAACCGCTATCCCTGCGTGGGTCCGCGCGACCTCCTGGAGGGTTACGACTTCCTGGACTTCGATCGCAGGCTCGAGGAGCTTGCGGGGATCGTCGCAGGCCGCTTCGCGACCTTCACGCGCTACCCCAGCATGTTCAGTCCGGTGCGGGACGTGGCAGCCGCGCCCTTCCAGTCGACCCTGGTCCGCGATTCCGTGTCCGTGCCGCAGTTCGGCTACATCGTGGACTTCATCTACTTCCCCAAGCCCAAGCGGGGGGTCCTCGGCCGCCGCTTCGAGATATTCCTCGAGGCGCCCGAGCTGGCGGATCCGATCTTCGTCAAGTTCGTGGTGAAGTAAGCTGGCGCGGCTCGTCGTCAAGATCTGCGGGATCACCGAGGAGCGGGACGCCGTGGAGGCCGCGCTCCTGGGCGCGGATGCGCTCGGCTTCCACTTCTGGCCCGAGTCTCCCCGTTACATTCACCCCGACGCGGCGCGCCGCATCGTCGAGCGCCTGCCGGCGTTCGTGACCCGGGTCGGCGTGTTCGTGGACGAGGAGCCGTGGCGGATCGCCATGATCGCCCGCGACGTGGGCCTGAGCGCGGTGCAACTCCATGGGGACGAGCCTCCGGAGGTCGGCGCCGCCCTCTCCCCGCTCTCCTGGTACAAGGCGTTTCGCGTGGGTCCGGCCTTCCGCGGCGAGGCGCTCGGCCGCTACGCCTGCACCACCTACCTGCTGGACGCGTGGCGTCCCGAGGTCGGCGGAGGCGTGGGCGAGCGCTTCGACTGGAGTCGGGTACGGCCGCTCTCTCTGTACGGGAGAATCGTGATCGCAGGCGGGCTCGACCCGGAAAACGTGGAGGACGCGATCGAACGGGCGCTCCCATACGGTGTCGACGTGGCCTCGGGGGTCGAGTTCGCCCCCGGGACGAAGGACCTGGACCGCGTCGAGGCGTTCATCCGCGCGGCCCGGCGGGCCCAAGCGCGTCTCGGCTCGCCTTGACAGAGGACCAGGGGTCGTCGTAGTCTTACACGCAATTTGTGGCGCGGGCGGTCCTGAGCGCTTGCCGGGAGAGCATTTCGTGAGAAGCGTGTGTGCCTGCAGTGTCTCCGTGCGCAACCTCGCGGGCTTGGTCTGCGGGCTCGGGGTCCTCGGAGACGCACGCGCGGAACGGAGACACACGGTGAACGACCACCGAACACGCCTGCTCCGTCCGTGGCCACTCTTGATTCTCTTGCTCCTCTCCGTCCTGCCGACCCGCGCTCAGGTGATCGTGCGGGGACCCTACGTGCAGCTGGGGACCCCGACGAGCATCGTCGTCCGCTGGCGCACCGACGTCGCCAGCGACAGCAGGGTGAGCTTTGGATCGGCTCCGGAAACCCTCGCGAGCTTTCGAGACGAGGCCACCGTCACGACCGAGCACGAGGTCAAGCTCGACGGCCTGACCCCGGACGCCAGGTATTACTACTCCGTCGGAAGCACGACCCAGGTCCTGGCGGGGGGCGACGCGAACCACTTCTTCCAGACGTCGCCCACGCCCGGAATGCGGCGGCCGTACCGGATCTGGGTCCTCGGGGATTCCGGAACGGGCAACTCGAATGCGAGGGCGGTCCGCGACGCCTACGCCAGCTTCAACGGCAGCCGGTTCACGGACCTGTGGCTCATGCTCGGGGACAATGCGTACGCCGACGGCACGGACGCGGAGTACCAGACCAAGCTGTTCGACATCTACCCGCAGTGGCTGCGGCAGTCCGTGCTGTGGCCGACCCTCGGCAACCACGACGGCCACAGCGCCTCCTCGGCGACCCAGACCGGGCCGTACTACGACAGCTTCACGATGCCGCGGGCGGGAGAGGCGGGCGGCGTCGCCTCGGGGACCGAGGCGTACTACTCCTTCGACTACGGGAACATCCACTTCATCTGCCTCGATTCCTACGACAGCGACCGCGCCCCCGGCGGGGCGATGCTGACCTGGCTCGAGCAGGACCTGGCGGCGAACACCCGTGACTGGACGGTCGCGTACTGGCATCATCCTCCCTACAGCAAGGGCTCGCACGACTCCGACACTTCGAGCGGCCTGACCGAGATGCGCGAGAACGCCCTGCCGATCCTGGAGGCCTGGGGCGTCGACCTGGTGCTCTCGGGTCACAGCCACGCCTACGAGAGATCGTTCCTGCTCGACAGCCACTACGGCGTTTCGAGCACCCTGACGGAGAGCATGAAGCTCGACGCGGGGGACGGTCGGACCGACGGCACGGGCGCGTACTCCAAGCCGACGGCGGGCCCCGCGCCGCACGAGGGCGCCGTGTACGTGGTGGCGGGAAGCTCCGGTTCGGCGTCGGGCGGCTCGCTCGATCACCCGGCGATGTTCCTCTCGCTCAACGTGCTCGGTTCGGTCGTGCTCGACGTGGACGGTGATCGTCTGGACGCCAGCTTCCTGGACAGCGCCGGCACCGTCCGGGACCACTTCACGGTCCTCAAGAACGCGGGGGACGGCCCGCGCGCCAGCTTCAGCGCCTCGCCGACGAGCGGCGCCGCTCCGCTGCAGGTGACGTTCGCCGACCTGTCCACGCGGGCGAGCTCTTGGGCCTGGGACTTCGACAACGACGGCACGACGGACAGCACGCAGCGGAATCCCAGCCACACCTACGCGTCACCCGGAACCTACAGCGTGCGCCTGTCGGTCACGGGGGCCACGGGATCGGACGACGAGATCAAGACCGGCTACATCACCGTCGCATCTCCGCCGGTGTGCGGGAACGGGATCCGGGAAGACGGCGAGCAGTGCGACGGCGCCGATCTGGGTGGCGCCACCTGCGCCAGCCAGAACTGCGCGGGAGGGATGCCTAACTGCTCCGCCTCGTGCACCCTGAGCTACGCCTCCTGCAACCTGTGCCAGGTCTGCGGCGACGGGATCCAGGCGGCGTTCCAGGACGGCGTATCGCCGACGGCGGGCTACGCGGGGACGATCGACACCTACCTCGACCAGAGCGCTCCCACGCAGAATCTCGGCAGCTCGACCCTCCTGTCGGCGGACGGGGACGACGGCGGCGGGCAGGACCGGTCGGCTCTCCTGCGTTGGGACGTCTCCACGATTCCGGCAGGGAGCGTGGTTCGCTGCGTGATCCTGACCTTCGAAGTGACGAACCGCTGCACGCAGGCCTACGGGGTGTACGAGCTGAAGCGGGACTGGCTGGAGGATCAGGCGACCTGGAACGAGAGCGCGGCGGGGTCGCGCTGGGAGGTGGCGGGGGCGCTGGGGGCCTCGGACCGGGGAACCGTCGCCCTCGGGACGATCGATGCGCCGGACCTCGGGACGCACAGCTTCACGTTGAACGAGGCAGGGCTGGCGCTGGTGCAGTCCTGGGTCGACGAGCCGGCGACGAACCACGGGATCCTCCTGGGGGACCTCACGAACGCAGACGGCCTCGGCCTGAGCTCGAGAGAGAACGCGACGGCGACCCTGCGCCCGAAGCTCACGGTCACCTACGCTGCGCCGCTCCCGACGCTGACGATCGCGGCGACGGACCCGTTCGCCGCAGAGGCGGGGCCGGACCCCGGTACGTTCACGCTCACGCGGGACGGGGACCTGAGCTCGGCGCTGACCGTGGAATACAGGATCGCCGGGAGCGCGACGAACGGGGTCGACTACGGGCTGATCGGAGCTTCCGTGGTGTTTGGTGCCGGATCCTCGTCGGCGATGGTCACGATCGCACCCATCGACGACCTCGTCCCGGATGCGGAGGACGTGGAGCTGATCCTGGTGCCTGGCGTGTCCTACCTCGTGGGCACTCCCGGCAGCGCCACGCTGACGATCGCGGACGACGACGCGCCGCCTCCCGCGGTCACGCTGTCGTTCCAGGACGGCGTGTCGCCGACGGCGGGCTACGCGGGGACGATCGATACCTACCTCTCCCAGAGAAAGCCAACGCTGAATCAGGGCGCGTCGGCCGTGTTATGGGCCGACGGGGACGACCTCGACGGGCTGGACCAGTCCGTGCTGCTGCGCTGGGACGTCTCCACGATCCCGGCGGGGAGCGTGGTGCAGTCGGCGAGCCTGACCTTCGACGTGATGAATCGTAGCGTGCAGTCCTACGGGGTCTACGAGCTGAAGCGGGACTGGCTGGAGGATCAGGCGACCTGGAACGAGGGCGGCGCCGGGTCGGGCTGGGAGCTGGCGGGGGCGCTGGGGGCCTCGGACCGGGGGGCGGAGGTCCTGGGGACGATCGATGCGCCGGACCTCGGGACGCGCGCGATCGCGCTGAACGGCGCGGGGCTGGCGCTGGTGCAGTCCTGGGTGGACCAGCCGGCGACGAACCACGGGATCATCCTGGCAGATCCCACGAACACCGACGGCTTGGGCCTCAACTCCCGGGAGAACCCGACCGCGACCCTGCGTCCGAGGCTGACGGTCACCTACGCTGCACCGCTCCCGACGGTGACGATCGTGGCGACGGACCCCACGGCGGCGGAGGCGGGGCCGGACCCGGGTACGTTCACCCTGACCCGGGACGGAGACCTGAGCTCGGCGATGAGCGTGGAGTACACGATCGCCGGGAGCGCGACGAACGGGGTCGACTACCAGCAGATCGGCACGGCCGTGGTGTTTGCCGCCGGATCTTCCTCCGCGAGCGTCACGATCGAGCCGATCGACGACCTCGTCGTGGATGCCG
>Ga0316622_100001192_pt1 | contig 16596 bp, 13 predicted proteins | sample OWC_Aug_OW2_C1_D_FD_207646 | JGI IMG/M metagenome (GOLD analysis project Ga0316622, IMG submission 207646) | Wetland soil microbial communities from Old Woman Creek delta, Ohio, United States - OWC_Aug_OW2_C1_D5_C | ecosystem: Environmental > Terrestrial > Soil > Wetlands | place: USA: Ohio... | reverse complement strand
ACCGAGACTGCCGAAGCGATGCTGACAAGCCCCGGAACCGCCGTAGGAACTGTCGCCTACATGTCGCCCGAGCAGGCGCTGGGAAAGGAACTGGATGTCCGGACCGATCTGTTTTCTTTCGGTGCGGTGCTTTACGAAATGGCAACCGGGGTGCTGCCGTTTCGGGGAACAACTTCGGCGGCGACCTTCAATGCCATCCTGAATTCCGCACCCACACCGCCTGTTCGCATCAATCCCGACCTGCCGGGTGAGTTGGAACACATCATCAACAAGGCGTTGGAGAAGGACCGGGATGTTCGCTATCAGGTTGCCTCTGAAATCCGTGCCGACCTGAAGCGTCTGAAGCGGGACAGTGAATCGGGCAAGTCTGCGATCTCACCGGCTGGAAAGGCGCCGGCTATACGACGTTTGAATTTCCGATACTGGATTGCCGCAACCACCTTGGTGATCATCGCTGGGGGCGTCTGGGCGTTCCTTCGGTTCTATCCACGCGAAGCTGCATCGCCTCCGCCGAGATTCGCGCCCGTCACGACTTCAGGAGGAGAAAGTCCATCGTTCTCCCCCGATGGAAACTGGATTGCATTTCGGTGGAATGGAGAAAGGCGCGACAACTGGGACATCTACGTCAAGGAAGTGGATGGCCCCGGATTCAATCGGCTGACCACCGACCCGGCAGATGACTGTAATCCCGCATGGTCTCCCGACGGACGCCAGATCTCTTTCATGCGAGCTTCGGGAGATCGGTGGGGGCTATACCTGATAAGCGCGCTGGGTGGAGGAGAAAGAAAACTGACCGAGGTCGGATTGGGGTCGCTGAGCTGGTCGCCTGAGGGGAAGCACATCGCATTTATTGACAGGAAATCGCAGGGAGATCAATGGAGTATCTGGTCGCTATCGGTGGAGACGCTGGAGAAGAAACAGCTCACTACTCCGGACGCAAATTATTACCGCGGCGACGGTGGGCCGACCTTCTCCCCCGATGGTCTCTATCTTGCGTTCGTCAGACAGCGTTGGGGAGGAAACGGGATTTATATCATGCGCCTGCCACATGGGGATCCCATGCTCGTGACGGACTTTAACTATCCCGAGACCATATGCTGGACCACCGACAGCCGGGAAATCGTGTTCTCCTCCCTCATTGAAGCAGGGGAAGAGGCATTGTGGAGGGTTTCTGTGTATGGTGGAGAGCCTCGCAGAATCCCGGCGCGTGGCGAGAGCGTCTCAAGCCCCGCCGTCAGTCGGAATCGTCTAGCCTACGTAAGCGGAACCGGCAACTCGGACATCTGGAGAATGGAACTGACCGGAAAGGAGGCGATGGAACCGGCATCAAAGCCACTGTTCTCGTGGTCCTCAGATGAGATTCATCCTGAGATTTCACCGGACGGCAGCAGAATTGTCTTCGTATCCAACAGTTCAGGGAACAGCGAGATTTGGGTATGCAACAGCGACGGCACGAAACCGGTCAGGCTCACCAACATGAAAGCGAAGTCCGTCGGCGCCCCAAGCTGGTCTCCCGATGGAAAGCTCGTTGCATTCGATTCAAGCAAATCCGGAAACTTGGACATCTATGTGGTAAGTGCGGAGGGTGGGCCTGCCCGGCAGATTACGACGGACTCGGCGGACGAAGGTGCGCCGCAGTGGTCTAGGGATGGTCGCTGGATCTACTTCTTCTGGGCCAGAGGCGGAAGCCAGCCAATCTGGAAGATGTCGTCGGAAGGAGGCAAGGCGATTCAGATAACAAAAGGCAACGGCTACGCGGCCCTTGAATCGGCTGACGGATATCTCTACTTCAACTTCAACTACTACCGATCTCAAGAGTGGGGCGTGTGGCGCGTGCCTGTGTCGGGTGGATCGGAGACGCTCATCACGGAGCGGGGCTGGGGGTATCATTGGGATCTGACTGACCGGGGCATCTACACGATTGATCCGAATGCCAAACCTGTGGCGACCATATGCTTCTACGATTTTGCGACCCGGCGGGTAAGGAGTCTGGCTCCCGTCCATAGAGATCCGGGGTTTGAGCTATCTGAGGGGTTGAGCGTCTCGCCCGACGGGAAGTGGCTTGTGTACGACGGTGGAATTCGCACTTCCAACATCATGATGATTGACAATTTCCGCTGAGGTGCGGACCATGATCGGCACATCGCTCTCCCATTACCGCATCACGGAAAAGCTCGGTCAGGGCGGGATGGGAGAGGTCTATCGCGCAGAGGACACGAACCTCTCACGGCAGGTGGCGATCAAAGTTCTGCCTGACGAGTTCGCACACGACGCCGAGCGGCTCGCCCGCTTCCAACGTGAAGCTCAGGTGCTGGCCTCGTTGAGCCATCCGAACATTGCCACCCTGTACGGCCTCGAGGAGTCCGACGGGAAACGCTTCATCGTCATGGAACTGGTCGAGGGGCACACCCTTGCGCAGCGGCTCCTGAAAGGGCCAATGCCAGTGGAGGAGGCACTTGAGGTGTGCCGTCAGATCGCCGAAGGACTCGAATACGCCCATGAGCACGGCATCATCCATCGGGACCTGAAGCCTGCCAACATAAAGCTCCGGCCGGACGGCGTTGCGAAGATCCTCGACTTCGGCCTGGCACGGGCGCTGCAACCGGACCCGGCTGCGGCAGATGTGAGCCACTCGCCCACGATCACGGCAGCTGCAACGAGGGCAGGCGTCATTCTGGGGACAGCCGCATACATGAGCCCGGAGCAGGCGCGCGGAAAGGCACTGGACCAGCGCACCGACATCTGGGCGCTCGGCTGCGTCCTTTACGAGATGCTCACGGGACGGCAGGCATTCCAGGGCGACACGATTTCCGACACGCTTGCGGCGGTCCTGCGCGCAGAGCCGGATTGGGGTGCGCTTTCACCCGGCGCGGGAGCCCGCGTGCAGGATCTGCTGCGCCGGTGCCTTGCGAAGGACCCGAAACAGCGCCTGCACGCGGTCGCCGATGCGCGTCTGGAGATCCAAGCCGTCGCGTCGGAGCCGGCAGCCGCAGGGCCCGCGTCTCGCGCGGACCTCGCGCGCAGGCCGATGGCATGGAGGCCGCTGATCGCGGCAGCAGCCGTAGGCGCGGTGCTGACCGCACTGACCATTGCCGGGTTGCTGTTGCTGGGAGTGTGGCCTCGTGAAAGCCGGGACCGGGCGCAGCCATTGCGCGTGTCGGTCATCCACACCGAGGGGAGCGAAGTCGGGTTCCCGGCGATCTCCCCGGACGGCAGGCGTATCGCCTATCGAGCCCGCCGCGCCGACGGCATGCCGATGCTCTGGGTGCGCGATCTCGACTCATTCGAGGCCAGGCCGCTGCCCGGGACTGACGATGCCTTTTCCCCGTTCTGGTCGCCGGATTCGCGCCATCTGGGGTTCTTTGCAGGGGAATTCCTGAAGCGCGTCCCCGTCGATGGTGGCCCTGTCCAAGCGGTCGTCGGTGTATCCTGGTCAGAGGCGATGAGCGGTGCCTGGAGCCCTGACGACACGATCGTCTTCAATCATGCAGAGAGTCCGCTGTTTCGGGTCAGCGCCACGTCTCGTATTGCAGCGGCAAAGATAGTTCCTACGACTGTGGCGCCGAGTAAGGACTGGTCGCATCATTGGCCCTGCTTCCTGCCCGAAGGCCGCCGTTTCCTGTTCACGGCAAAGCTTTGGACCAGCTCAGCGGAGGCCAGCGAACAGGGGATCTACCTGGGCTCGCTGGACAGTCCAGAGAAGATTCAGCGTCTCCTGCCCGATCTCTCAAGTGCGGTCTACGCGCAACCGGGATACATCATCTTTGGACGCGAGGGCGCACTCTGGGCCGTGCCGTTCGATCTTAATACTGGAGGCCTCAGCGGAGAACCGAAGCCGCTCGGTACAACCGTTGCCTTCGATGGTATGTACTATCTGATCGGGGCCTCTGCTTCGTCAAGCGGGACTCTGGCAGTGCGACCGCCTCCTGCCTGCGCGCTGGGGCGGCCAACTGGAGTACAGTGCCCCACGGAGCTGTGGCTCATAGACCGCACGGGCAAGGTGCTGAGCACATCCGCCCCAGGACGATACGGTTTTTGCAGGGTCGCGCCGGACGGCCGCCGATTGGCAGCGCAGGTCATTGACACGCGCACTGGCACCAGCGACCTCTGGTTCGTTGATATGCAGACCGGGGCCCGGAGCCCGCTGACGATGACCAGCGGTTACGCCGGTGCGCCGGTCTGGTCGGCGGACGGCACGCGCCTCGCCTATGGCTATCAGCCGCCCGGGCAGTTGGACGACGTGTACGTCAAGGATCTTCGCAACGGACAGGTCACGGCTGTCATCGAAAGTCCTGCAGTTCTTGAGCACCCTGCGGCCTGGTCCCACGAGGGGGCACATCTGCTTGTCTGGGGATACAAAGGGTTGGGTGTCTGGTCGTTTGCCTCACGCACTTTGACCCCTTTTGTAAACTCACCTTCAGATCAGGTGGCGTGTTTCTCACCGGACGACCGCTACGTGGCCTTCTCCTCGATCGAGTCGGGCCGTTACGAGGTCTACGTGACAACCTTCCCTGAGCGCCGTCAGACCTGGCCGCTCACGACGGAGGGCGGCCACGTCCTGAGCTGGCGCAACGACGGGCGTGAGATTCTCGTCGCGACGCTCGCGGGCCACATCGCTGCCTACCCGGTGAGCACGGAGCACGGATTTACCTCCGGCAAGCCCACGATCCTCATCCGAGAGTCGGGCATTGCAGCTCAATTCAGCAGCGCGAGCCCGGATCACTCCCGGATACTCATCCGCATGAGCCCGGACGCGGCAAAGGACATAGGCGAGATCCGCCTTCTCTTCAACTGGGCCGAAGCGCTCAAGCAGTTACCCCTTGGACCGGCGTCGCACTGAAATCTGCGACTGAAACGAACTGACTAGCCGATCCTTTTCGCGCACAACGAAAGGGTTCGGTGCTATTCTTGGGCCGGCTGCAGGAAGCCATTTCCTGTCAATTCAGACAACTCGACCGGATCGGCTGGCGTGAGATGAAATGCGCGAGATGCGGCGCCGATAATTCAGGAAGTCAGCGTTTCTGCGGCGAATGCGGAACGAAGCTGACCCAGCCTCGCGAATCCCCTACCGCCCAGACTGCCGAGATCCAAACTCCGGACAGCGAACTTAGGACAGGCACGACGTTTGCCGGCCGCTACCAGGTCATAGAGGAGCTGGGGAAAGGCGGCATGGGAAGGGTCTATAAAGTCCTGGATACCAGGATCAACGAAAAGATCGCACTGAAGCTCATCAGGCGGGATTTATGCCCGGACAAGGAAACGGTGGAGCGTTTCTCGAACGAGCTCAAGTTCGCGCGCAAGATCCGCCACAAGAACGTCTGCCAGATGTTCGACCTTGGGGAATCCGAAGGGACACATTACATCACGATGGAATATGTGTCCGGCGAAGACCTGAAGGCCATGATCCGGATGAGCGGCCAGCTGGGCATTGCGACGGCGATCGCGGTTGCCCGGCAGGTCGCCGAAGGCCTGGAGGAGGCTCACAAACTGGGGATTGTTCACCGGGACCTCAAGCCGCAGAACATCATGATCGACCGCGAGGGCAAAGCGCGGATCATGGATTTCGGCATCGCCCGTTCGCTCAAGGGGCAAGGCATCACGCGCGCCGGGACGATAATCGGGACGCCCGAGTACATGAGTCCGGAGCAGGTCGAAGGAAGAGACGTCGATCAGCGGTCGGACATCTATTCCCTGGGTGTCATTCTGTACGAGATGCTCACGGGCCGGGTCCCGTTCGATGGGGACAGTCCTTTTACGGTGGGCATGAAGATCAGGAGCGAGATTCCGAGGGATCCGAAGGAATTCAATCGCCAGATCCCGCCGGACCTGAGCCGCCTGGTGCTGAAATGTATCGAAAAAGACAGACAGGCGAGATACCAGGATGCAAGAGAAGTTGACGAGGAGTTGGAGAAGATCGAGAAAGGAATCCCGACTGCGGCCAGGATCATTCCACCGACGAAGCCGGTGGCCTCGAAAGAAATCACGGTCACTTTCAGACAGAAGCAGATTCTGATCTCCGCTGTTGTCCTTGTCGCGGCCGTACTCATCGGAGTCACGCTCTGGTGGTTTCCTCCCAGGAATGAACGAATCCCTTCTGTTCCTGAAAAGCCGTCCCTGGCAGTCCTGCCCTTTGAAGATCTGAGCCCCCAGAAAGACCAGGAGTGGTTCTGCAACGGGATTACAGAGGAAATCATCAACCGGTTGAGCAATATCAGGGAGCTGAAGGTTCCTGCCCGGACCTCGGCCTTCTATTTCAAAGGGAAGCAGCAGGACATCCGTGAAATCGGAAAGACGCTGGGTGTCTCCGCGGTGCTTGAAGGCAGCATCCAGAAGGTAGGAACGAGGCTTCGTGCCAGGGTGCAACTGGTGAATATTGCGGACGGCTATCACCTATGGTCGGAAGAGTACGACCGCGAGGTGAAAGACGTCTTTGCCATGCAGGATGAAATCGCCATTGCGGTTGTGGACAAGCTGAAGGTGACGTTGTTGGGCGACGAGAAGGCACAGCTGGTGAAGCACCGTGCGGTCAATCCCGCAGCTTACGAGGAGTACCTGAAGGGACTGGACGGCTGGTGGCAATGGTCGGAGGAGGGCATGACCAGCGCATTACGCCACTTTGGCCGCGCGATCGAGATTGAGCCGGATTATGCCCCTGCTTATGCAGGAATGGGCCTGGTTCACATTACAGGATCCGGTTGGGCTCATATCTGGCCGCCGCGCGAGGGAGTTCCCAAAGGCAGGGAGTTCGCAAAAAAGGCGATAAGCCTGGATCCAGCCCTCGCCGAATGTTACGTCGCGCTAGGCTGGGCCTGCATGAATTTCGATTGGGACTGGGCCGGCGCCGAGAAGGAGCTCAAGAAGGCGCTCGAACTGAATCCGAATTCGTCGTCAGCGTTGGACGCCTATTCAGGCTTGTTGGCTGTACGTGGCCACTTCGAAGAAGCCATCGCCGTACAGAAGCGGGCATTGGAATTGGATCCCCTATCTCCGGCACTGTGGCATGACATGTGCTTCCCTTATTTTGAAGCTGGCGAACTCGACCGAGCCATACCGCCTCTGCGCAAGGCGCTGGAATTGGACCGCAACTTTCACCAGTCACGTGTTCTGCTTGCCTTTTGCTATCACCTCTCTGGGAAAGCCGCCGAAGCCGCAGTTGAATTCCAGACGCTTGGACAGTTGGCTCCAGACTTGCCCCTGGCCTTGGGGTCTGTCGGCTATTTCTGCGCGGTTACGGGCCGCCCCGAGGACGCAAGGAAGTTGGTCAGTGAGCTCGACCAGATGGCCCGCAAACGCTATGTCCCGTCATGGGCGCGAGCAATTGTTTATATCGGCCTCGGCCAGAAGAGCCCTGCGCTGGATTGGCTCGAGAAGGGCTGCGAAGAACACGACGGCTGGATGTGGACCCTGAGCCGCGACCCCTGGTACGACCCGCTACGGAAAGAACCGCGCTTCCAGGCACTGCTCAAGAAAGTCGGGCCCAACAAGTGAATCCTGACCGGGGGACTGGTGAAGGCAAGCCATTCAGTATCTGGGAAATCCACCATTTTGGGAGGGCGCAGCAGCGTGTCATCGTGGCAGGAGGGCGGTCCAGTCCTGGATCAGGACGATACGTGCCGGTGTTTCCTCAGGAAACGAGTTGATCAGAAAGCTCTGACCATCAGGCGATACAACATAGGAGCTCCATCCCTGCCAGATGGGGTGTGCCTGGAAGAGCCGCCGCGGTGTGCCCAGGTTCAGGCTGTCGCCGGCAGCGCGGACTTCGACCGCCATCAGCTCATCGGCAAGCGATAGGTAGAAGATTTCCTTGCCGTCGCGCCGCCACCTCGCTGCCCGCCCACCGGCGCTGGACACGATCAGCGTGCTGCCCGGGGAACCGAACGGCGCGACGTACACCTCATCTCGTCCCGAAGTGTTCGAGGTGAACGCGACCCAGCGATCGTCCGGGGAGAATTGCGCACCCACCTCGTTTGCCGGGCTCCGGCGGAACGCCGCCGGCTTGCGGTCGGCGGAAAGCGGCAGCACCCAGATGTTGCTCACCCCGGTCTCGTATGAATCGTAAAGGACGATGCGCCCATCCCGGGACCAATCGCGGGGGTAAATGAGATGGCCGGACTCCAAGATGACGCTGCCCGCATCGGCACCGATTGTCCGCTCGACAAGTTCCGATCCCGAGTCGCTCAGCAGACAGAACAGCAACCGCTTCCCGTCGCGAGACCAGACCGGGTCACTCGCCTGCCGCCCCGACACAACCGGCAGGCGATTCAGAGTGCCGTGTGCCAGATTGAGGACCTGAACCTCCCGCGCGTTTGTGTCCGGCTCATACGTGTCGAGCGCCACCTCCTGACCCGCCGGGGAGAGCACGAAATTCGAGGACAGCGGCGGCGAGGGTAGCGACTCGATGAGCTTTCCGTCGCGATCAAACCGCTGCAGCCGGAAGTCCAGCTCCGCTCCGAACTCCACATATGCGATCGCGCGCTCTCCCGCCACGGAAAACTGGGTAAGAGTGAATGCCGTCACACCCGTGTTCTTGATAACGTCACGGGCGATCAGAACAGGCTGTCCTGTCAGCGTCAGGCTCGCGGCATCGAACTTCTGGGCGAACAGCGCAGCCCCCCGATCAAAGACCAGGTATCCGGCGGCCGCAGATGCGACGGTGGCGTCGCGAAGGACCAGCCTGGAGGGGCGATCGTCGAGCGTCGTCGCGTAGATCCCGAGGGTGCGCGTGTTTGTTGCCGCCTGATACAGAAGGCCGCGTCCGCCCGGAAGCAGAGAAGGCATGTTGTGCCAGACTTCCCCTGCTTTGGCGTCCAGCGTCGTCGCCGGAGTGATTGGGCCTCCACCGGTCCCGGAGGTCCGGAAGAGCGGCCCAGTCCACGTGCGGCTGAAGAAGATCACGCCGTCCGGTCCCCAGCTGCCGCCCAAAGGCCATTGTCCTGTATCGCTCAGCGCTCGGGTCGGGCCGCCCGCAGTGTGAATTGCCTTAACTTTCGAGTCGGCGAAGAAACCGATCTGTGTGCCGTCGGGAGACCAGAAGGGCCAGTACGCACCCTCGGTCCCTGCGAGCGGCTGGGCTGTCAGCGAATCGAGCGGACGCAACCACAGCCGATTTTTCCCGTCCGGTGATGAACCGACATAGACTAGGTTGCGGCCGTCCGGGGAAAGGGCCAGGCCGACCTCAGTCCCGAACACCCTGACAGTCGACCCGGCCGCCGGCATGATCACGGAGCGCACCGCGAGTGCATCTTCCCTGGCCTTCGTTTGCGGGCCGCGGAGCGCGAGGAGCAGCCCAATGAGCCCGAACAGTGCTGCGAGGCCCCAGCCGAGCCAGAACAGGGTTCTTCGGGGTGGCATCTTCTCAACCTGCTCGCCGGGCACACCGCCTGCGCTTGCGATCCAGCGCAACTCCGCTGCCACGTCGTGTGCGCTCTGCCAGCGTTCGTCGGGGTCTTTAGCCAGGCACGTGCGTACCAGGCGATCGAGTGCAGGTGGTGCCATCGGCTGCAGCGTCGACAGAGGCCGAGGCTGTGCCGAAATAACGGCCGAGATGATGCTTGCTTGACTCGCGCCCTCGAACGCCCGTTTCCCGGCGAGCATCTCATACAGGACAGCGCCCAAGGAGAAGAGGTCGCTGCGTGCATCGGCTTCTTTGCCTTCCAGCTGTTCAGGCGCCATGTAGTGGAGCGTCCCGAGGATCGTTCCCGCAGCCGTCAGCGGCTCGGCCGCGGTCGCTCTCGTTGGCAGTTCCGTAGCCACGGCACTCGCCGGACGCAACTTTGCGACACCGAAATCCAGAAGTTTCACGCCGCTTCTGGTGATCATGATGTTACCCGGCTTGAGATCCCGGTGCACGATGCCGGCACGGTGCGCCTTGTCGAGAGCGTCGGCGATTTCCGTGCCGTAGCGGAGAGCCTGCTCCAGCGGAAGGGGCCCTTTGCTGAGGCGCTGGGCGAGCGTCTCGCCCTCGCAGTATTCCATTACGAGGAAATCCGTGTCTCCATCGCGGCCGACATCGAAGAGGGTGCAGATGTGGGGATGGCTGAGCGCCGCAATTGCGCGCGCCTCGCGCTCAAAGCGCTGCCGCAGGTCTGCCCCGCGAGAGGCATCGGGCCGGAGGATCTTGAGCGCAACGACACGGTCCAGCCGAGCGTCGCGTCCCTTATAGACTTCACCCATGCCGCCGGCACCGAGCTTTTCGACAATCTGATAGTGACCCAGTGTCTTGCCGATCATGCGCAGTCGACCCTCCAACAAGACCGTCCACCCAACTGCCTGAAAGCGGAACTACTGGTGCTCTAAGACGTGGGGCCATTCTAGCCCACACGGGAGGCCTCCGTCAGCAAGACTAATGGATGAATGGCCTGGAAGGTGTCGGTGAGGCAAATGGCCTGCAGGCAGCGCAGCGGCTCATCGCTGATACAAGACACAGCCGAAATCGGGAGCGCGTTGATCACGCTTTACCCTGCGTGGCTTCTGCTGCCGGCCGTGATGCGCCGGAGCTTCCGAGGTGCAGACCGCATGTGCGCTTCCTGCTGCTCGGAGGGCCGGCATGTTGCATGGTGGGAAGATGCGCAAAAGCTGGCCACTAGAATCCCAGCTTCGTAAGACATACGTGGGCCTTGTGGGTGGCCAAATGCGGCTTGACAAGTAAAACAGCCAGCATTCATGTTGATCTCGCGGCACGTCTCTATGGCCGACACCTCGGGCGAGCGACATGTTCCTTGCCGCCCAGGTCTGAATCCAGCGTGAGCGGGCTGGAGCTCCGAAATCAACCAGCTGCCGACAGGCGAAGCTTTGTCTGAAGATTTCGACGGAAAGGTCCTCAACCCCTCCGGCGTCGAGATCGACCTCCCATTCTGGGTGTTCAAGCGGCTCAAGAAACTCCATCTCCTCGAACGCGACCGCGAGACCGGCAAACGCAGAATCTGCGGGCATGTGTTCGGCCTGATGGAACTGTGGGACGGCCCGGACTTCAGGCCGGACCGCAGGTTCCGCGCTTTCGACCCCGGCTACCAGCGCGCGTGCTCGAATGACAGTGGGTACACGAGCGCCTTCCTCAAGGCCCTCGGCCGGGACTGCTCCGGCCTGGCGAACCCCGCGATCGAGCGCACACACGACTTCGAGTCCGACCTCGATCATTCGCGTCTTTCAGACGAATGCCGGAGGGCCGAGGTCGACCAAGTGTTGCGCGCGGTCAAAGTGAAAAGGGCGGCGACATAGGCATGTCCTGCGCGGACTGGCGCGTGGTGTACAGGGAGGAACGCCGTCGACCCGGATATGTGCTCGAGAATGGCAAGTCCCTGATCAGGCGAGGGGAAGATGCCGCATCGAAGCGGGAAACGAAACCGCCGGTTTACGAGAAGAGGAAAGCGGCGTGAGCCCGTTTGCACCGAAGCGCCCGTGCAGTTACCCGGGCTGCGCGACCCTGACCGATGCGGGCAGGTGCGACCTCCACAGGAAACAGGAGCAGCGCGAGTACGACAGGCGGCGGGGATATCCGGCTGCCCGCGGCTACAACCGCCAGTGGCGAATCGCTTCGAAGGCCTACCTCGAGCGAAACCCGCTGTGCGTCGAGTGCGTGAAACAGAAGCGGGTGGTCGCAGCCACGGTCACCGACCACATCGTCCCCCACAAGGGCGATCCCGCCGTCTTCTGGGATCCGGGCAACTGGCAAAGTCTCTGCCAATCCTGCCATAGCCGGAAGACCGCCGTCAGCGACGGCAGGTGGGGGGGTGTCAGCAGCGGTCTAAAAGGAGTCCAAAATCAACGGAATAGAATAGTGCCAGCTCCGAAGGGGGGATCTGCGGGGAGGCAGTAAGAAACTCTATAGATGGATTCTATATATAGAGCCGGGAAATGCCTGGCTCGCGCAGGATAGTAATTCTGAACCGAAACCACGCCACCCTCACTCCTATTCGCAAGAAGGAGGAGAACAAATGCGATCTGTCCTGTTGGTTCTGACTTCTCTGATATTCTCCATCCCGAACGGATATGGTTCCGATCGGCTGAGGCTCTTCGTTGGAGAAATCCAAGGCCAAGATCAGTCGGTCAATGAGCTGTTCAGGTCGCAGTTTGTCGAGGAACTGTCAAAGCTCAAGACAGTCGAATTGGTCAGCAGCAGGGATGCGGCGCAATTCATCCTTTCCGCTGAGGTTAGCATAACAGGAGTGCCTCGTCGTGAGGACGGAATGAGACCGTCCTCAACCTACCCCGACAACTTTAAGCGACCTCCCTATCCTGGTATGGACCCTGGTTTGGTAACGGAAGTTGTGTCAGCTAGTGTTTCCACGATGTTAAGCGATGGCCCAGCAGGAACAGTTATCCTAAGGATCACTAAGACCGGCGACTGTTGGCAAAAAACGTGCGCCGTCCACGACGCGGTGGGAGCCACACTGGGAGACATTAAGAAGAAGCTGAAATGGAGATAGGCTAAGCGTTGCTTGCTACTCCATCTGGAAGCAAGGAGGGTGGAAGTCTGTTGGCATCAGGACTGGTCCCCCACCTATTCCGCTGAAGTTGGCCCTCTTCTATAACGCTGCTAACAGGGGTAGGCCTGCCTCTATCATCTCTTGGCATTCCGGGCATTGTGCAGCCCATCTTGCCAGGATCTCGGTTACCTGACCGGGAGGAAGGGCTCGGAGGGGGGCTGCTCGAGATAGACCTTCTCCCATAGTCCATGGGACTTGACCATGAGTGTCCCGCTGGTGGTAATTGTTCTGTCTTCTCCTCTTGGAGATTCACTGAACAGGTTCAGGGCCACGCCGGCGTTGTCGCTGATCGGGATCCATGCGTCCGGCAATACCCCCAGCGGCACCTCGGCTCGCTTCGGCTGGACGGCGAGACTTAACACGACTGTGATAAGGAAGAAGGTCACTACTCCAAGAACAAGTCCGTTCCTTTTCATATTCCATCTCCCGATTCTGAGGCTTGATATACGGAATGCTCAGGAATATGACGGGGGCCATCCCTCCTGCTTGCAGACTATTCCCGATACCCGCGCGGGCAGGGAAGGTGCAGGCCGTACTGCTCGAGGAGGATAGCCAAGTCAAACGGAACGCGGGGGGTAGGGGCGTGTAAATACCTGCGGCGATTGGAGATGGATCCGGGCGCGCGGTGGTTTTTTTGTATTGTCAAAATGAACTAGGGGGGGGTGGGGGGCAAAAGCATGAATCAAGGGCCCAGGGAAAAGAACTCGACAGGGGCTGCCACGGAGCAAACGGAGGCCGTTCCTGTGAGCCTGAAGATCGAGTACCGGCCGCTGGAATCCCTGATTCCATTCGCCAGGAACCCCCGGGCCCATTCCGAGGAGCAAATCGCCCAGATCGCGGCCAGTATCAAGGAGTTCGGGTTCACCAACCCCGTCCTTCTGGACGGTGAAAACGGGGTGATCGCAGGCCATGGAAGGCTTGCGGCAGCCAGGGTCCTCGGGCTGGACAAGGTTCCTTGCATCGAACTCGGCCACCTGACCCCGGCGCAGAAGCGAAGCTACCTCATCGCCGACAACAAAATCGCTCAAAACAGCGGCTGGAACGACGAGTTTTTGCGCCTGGAATTGACCGATTTGAAGGAATTGGGCGCGAATCTGGAGCTTTTGGGCTTCGATCCGATGGAAATCGCCGACATCACCCTCGGAAAAGACGTCGATTTCAAGGAGTACGACGAGTCGGCTGCGGACGACGTCGACCTGATCACCTGCCCGGAATGCGGCAAATCCTTTCCAAAATAGAAGACTACCCGGCGCACCTGCGCGCCTGCTGGCAGGAGCACCTGAAGGCCCGGGAGCCCGACGCGCCCACGGTGATCTCGCTATTCGCCGGTTGCGGCGGCTCTTCGCTCGGTTACAGCATGGCCGGCTACCGCGAACTGCTCGCCGTCGAGTGGGACGATCACGCCGTCGAGACCTTCAAGCTCAATTTCCCCGACGTCCCGGTCTGGCATGGCGACATCGCCAAGCTCTCGGTCGAGGAGTGCCTTCGGATCACGGGCCTGAAGCCCGGGGAGCTCGACGTCCTGGACGGTTCCCCTCCCTGCCAGGGCTTCTCGACGGCAGGAAAGCGCAAGATGGACGACGGCAGGAACCAGCTTTTCCGGGAGTACGTCCGCCTGCTGCGCGGCCTGCAGCCGAAAGTGCTCGTGATGGAGAACGTGAGCGGCATGGTGAAGGGCAAGATGAAGCTGATCTTCGCCGACATCATGCGCGAACTGAAGGCATCCGGCTACCGGGTGTCGGCCCGGCTCATGAATGCCATGTATTTCGGCGTCCCCCAGTCGCGGGAGCGGATGATCTTCATCGGGGTTCGAGAGGATATCTGGGGCTGCATTAGGCCAGAGGATTAGCCTGACGGACCAAAGTGAACTGCCGGGAATTCGGCCTCAGGGCCGGGCCTGCAAGATACCCGGAGCCTGCGTTCACTTCAGTCTGACAAGAAAATGCCGATTCCCCGGTCGGCTCTGTCGCAATGTCTGGCTCCAGCCCCACGACTGCATGCCGCCTTCATTCATCACACATCGATGACGAGCTGCGAGTCGAACCCCGTAACTTCGCCTGGGTAACCTCGGGGATTACTGACAACTTGTGTGCTATCGATCTGGTATCTCCAAGCCCGATGAACATGTCCGTGGACCCACAATACCGGGTGATACGTCTGAATGGTTCCTGAGAGGTCCGATGCGTACGCTGGGTTGCACGGGTCACTCCCGATTCCATCGGGCAGAGACTTTGGGTGCGGAGCGTGGTGAGTTATCACTACAACACGCTGTGCTTGGCGGGCATCCAGGCAAAAGTGTAACCACTTCAGCGATTTCGCATGCACGACGGCTGCGTCTTTCGTCCGAAATCGACGGTATTCCGGACTGACCCGGATCCTTCTGAAATCAGTCATCAGCTGCGAGCATTGGATTCCGGAAGCAACCGGATTCCCCAGCAACGCGAAGTCCGTCCAGAGTGTGCAGCCAAGGAAGAGAACGCCGCCGATCTCCACGGCGCGCTTCTCAAGGACTTGCACCTTCGACCCGGCGGCGGCAGCCAGTGCTTTGTCAACCAGTCGAGGATAGGCGTGCCCGTAGTACTCGTGGTTTCCAAGAACGTAAAGCACGGGTGTTTCGGGGTAGCTACGTCGAGCCCACTCGACACCTCGCGTCCCCAGGTGGATGTCTCCGGCAAGAACCACAACATCCGCATCATGGCAATCAGACTCGTACGATCTGAACTCGAGGTGCAGATCACTCAGAATGTGCAGTCGCATTGCCGCTTTCAGGGAGCCGAACTTGATGTCTACGGAACTTGAGACCGCGACGGCCTGTCCCGGATTCTGACGCGCCAGGCTGCATCCATCTTGCAGAAAACCTTGAGCTTCGGCAAGCCCAAGTTCTGCCCATGTCCAGATGTCGCGCGAGGTCCAGACAAACATGCTGTGCTTCTGCGTGTCGCAGTCGCGTGAGTTGATGATCTTCATCGGCGTACGGGAGGACATCTGGACACCCATCCAGGCCCAGCGACGGTGCCGGTGAAGGCAGGCGAATCGCTTGTGGGGTGCTCTACGCCTCCGGAGCAGCTGGCAGCGCTTCTCGAGGCCGGGAAGAAATACAAAGCCTATCGGTTCTGGGACCGGATCAGGATCGGCAGATCGCAGCAGGACATTACGGGAAACGGATTCAACGCGATCCGGTTCGATCCCCGGAAGCCCGCCCACACCATAAGACGCATGGACAGCAATCTTGGAATGGGCGGCGCGATGCACTGGACCGAATGCCGCAGGTTTTCCCTTCCGGAGTTCAAGCGATTCAGTTCGTTTCCCGATGCTTTCATCTTCGCAGGAGATTTCACAGAGGGGATCCGCCAGATCGGCAACTGCGTGCCGCCGCTCTTCATGCGGGCCATCGGAGCGCACATCCGAACGCGGATCCTGGACGCAACGATTGCCTCTCAGCCTGGAGCATGAACCTGCATCCTGCCCCGCTCTATCAGCCAATCCCTGTAAAGCCCTAATCCCCCGCTCGCTCGGGACTAGGTCGCAGCGCATCAACCCATGGATCCCGGCAGATGAGCCTGCCGCGACCATCTGCAAGACCGATGCGGGATACGAGCTGAAGGAGGCGCAGATCAGGCCTACATGCCAGTCGTTTCGCGTTCTGACGGGGCAGGAACCCAAGAGGCACTTCGGCCTAGTGCGCCTGGACCCCGAAAAACCCTGCCCGACGATCCAGAAGTCACAGCCGGAAAGCAGCACAACGGGCTTAATACACCCCTACGATGTAAGACACCTGACGATAAGCGAGATCAAACTCATGTCATCATTCCCTGAGGGATTCAGACTGGAGGGCAGATTTCAAGAGAAGTGGGCCCGGATCGGGAACAGCGTCCCGCCGCTCTTGATGAATGCCATTGCAGACCACATACACCGCCGCTTCTTCATGAACAAATCTACCGCGCGATAATCCGCTACTTTCGGTCCTACGCAGCCCGAATTTGCTGACTTCCCCGATCGCGACTTCGCGGGCGTCATCGGCGCTTCTCCCAGCGGCTCTTAAGTCGGCCACCGAATCAGCGCACGGCAGGGCTAGTTTTCCAACCGTATAGTCGGAATAACCTGCAGTTTT
>Ga0316622_100001191_pt1 | contig 16601 bp, 12 predicted proteins | sample OWC_Aug_OW2_C1_D_FD_207646 | JGI IMG/M metagenome (GOLD analysis project Ga0316622, IMG submission 207646) | Wetland soil microbial communities from Old Woman Creek delta, Ohio, United States - OWC_Aug_OW2_C1_D5_C | ecosystem: Environmental > Terrestrial > Soil > Wetlands | place: USA: Ohio... | reverse complement strand
TCCGCTGGATCCACCTGGCGCGGGAGCGGGTCCACTTCCAGGGCCTGCCGGCGCGGATCTGCTGGCTGGGCTACGGCGAGCGGGATCGCCTGGGGGTGCTGGTCAACCGCATGGTGCAGGCGGGTGAGCTGAAGGCGCCGGTCGTCTTCGGCCGGGACCACCTGGATTCCGGCTCGGTGGCCTCGCCCAACCGCGAGACCGAGTCCATGCGGGACAAGAGCGACGCCATAGCCGACTGGCCCATCCTGAACGCCCTGCTCAACACGGCGGCCGGGGCCTCCTGGATCTCCGTCCACCACGGGGGCGGCGTGGGGATCGGGTACTCCATCCACGCCGGCATGGTGGTGGTCGCCGACGGCACGCCCGAGACCGAGGAGCGGCTGCGGCGCGTGCTCACCACCGATCCCGGCACCGGGATCATGCGGCACGCGGACGCGGGCTACCCCGAGGCCGTCACCGCCGCCAAGGAACAGGGCGTCAAGATTCCAGGCATCACGCTCTAGCCCCATCGCCCGCGCAGCCCACAGGCAGGCTGGCCCGGCGACGGGTCGCCCACCGGGACGGGGGCCTGTGCTCCTATACACGCGCGCCGGGCTCGCGTTCAGGTAGCCCCCCATCGCCAATCGGTGACGGGGCGCCCTGACCGGGAACGCGTCCCCGGGGGTCACTCAGCCGTCCCCCTTCTCGACGCGTCAGCTCATCTGCCCGGAGACCGGAGAACTGACATGGCAATCCCGCTGGCAGCCCACGTCCGTCGGTTCCGGAAGTACCTGATCGCCCTCCTCGTCCTCTTCGTCGTGTTCACCCTGTTCGGCTTCTTCGGCCTGCCCCATATCATCAAGGCCGTGGCCGAGAAAAATCTCACCCAGACCCTGCACAGGCAGGTCAGCATCGGCGAGGTCAAGTTCAACCCGTTCACCTTGGCAGTCACCGTGCGGGGCTTCAGGATCCTGGAGCCCAAGAGCTCGGAGACCTTCGTTTCCTTCGACGAGCTGTACGTCAACGCCGAGATCACCTCGATATTCCGGCTGGCCCCAGTCGTCAAGGAGATCCGCCTGACCAGCCCCTACGCGCACCTGGTGCGCAGGGCGGACCTGACGTACAGCATCTCCGACCTGCTGATCAGCGAGGCGCCCAAGGCCGACGGCCCGAAGAAGGAGTTCCGCTTCTCCCTCAACAATATCCGGATCGTCAACGGCAGCATCGATTTCAGGGACGAACCCGTCCAGACCAGCCACACCATCCGCGATCTCAACATCGGGATTCCCTTCCTGTCGAACATTCCCTCGTACGTCAAGATCGATGTGATCCCTGAACTGTCCTTGAAGGTAAACGGAACCCCCTACACTATCACCGGCGAAACCACCCCATTCGCAGAGGATCGAGAGACCACCCTGGATTTCCGCTTCACCGACCTGGACATTCCCTACTACCTGGGCTACTCACCCGTGGAGCTACCCTTCGCCGTGCCCTCGGGCCGCCTGGACATGCACGGAGTCCTGTCGTACATGCAGTCCTCATCGGCCAGCCCGACTTTGACGGTGAAGGGCGAGTTGGCCTTGCGGGAATTTTCCCTGGACGACCTGCAGAAGAACCCGATCCTCCGCCTGCCCCGCCTCGACGTCGTGCTGGCACAGGCCGAGCCGCTCAAGAAGTCCGCCCGATTCAGCAAGATCGCCATCGCCTCGCCGGTCCTCAGCGTGCGCCGAGAGAAGTCGGGCCGGATCAATCTCCAGGACTTTCTCCCGGAGAGCAAGGCGGCGAAGCCGGATGCAGCTCCCAAAGCCGAGGCTCCAGCCAAACCCGAGACGCCGCCGCTAGCGGAGGAGGGGGCGTTAGGTATCGCCGGCGCCAGGGTCCTCCCCCAGACGCCGTTGCTCGTGGAGGTGGATGAGTTCGGCATCGCCGGCGCCAAGGTCCTGTTCACGGACCTCGCCGCCAGCACGCCCTTCAAGGCCACCCTGGACCCGGTGGAGGTGTCGGTGACCCGGTTCAGCACGGCCAAGGACGCGGAGGGAAGCTACACCGTCGCCGTCACGACCGACGCCAAGGAGACCGTCCAGCTTGCCGGCACGTTCTCGGTCGAACCGCTGGGCGTGAGCGGCGAGGTGAGCGTGAATGGGATCCCCCTGAAGCGGTACGCCCCATACTACCGGGAGCAGGTGGAGTTCGACCTCGATGACGGGCGGCTCGACCTGTCCGCGCGCTACGCGGCCGCGTCGAAGGACGGGAGCCTGGCGACCAAGGTCACCCAAGCCGGCCTCACCCTGCGGTCGTTGCGCCTCCGGGATCGGGACCAGGCCCAGAACTCCGTCGAGATTCCCACCCTCTCGGTCACGGACACCGAGCTGGATACGGTCGAGAGGCGCATCCGGGTGGGCGGGGTCTCGACGCGGGGGGGCAAGCTCTCGGTCGTGCGGGACAAGGGGGGGGAGGTCCTGATCCTCCGGCTCTTCCGTCCGAGGCCAGGGACCCAGTCCGCCGGGGCCACCGCCGCTCCCGCCGGTGCGGAGCCCGCCGAGAAGCCCTGGCGGGCCGAGCTGGGTCGCCTCCTGCTCGAGCAGTACTCCGTGGTCACGGAGGACCGGCGGCCGTCGGTGCCGACGACGGTCCTCGCCGAGCAGATCCGCCTCTCCGTCGAGAACCTGTCCATGCCCGGCAAGACCCCCGGCAAGGTGGCCCTGTCGCTGCTGCTGGACAAGGCCGCAACGCTTGCCATCGCGGGAAACCTGCTGCCCGACCCGGTCCGTATGGACGGGTCCATTGACATCAAGACCCTGCCCCTGAAGACCTATGCCCCCTACTATCAGGACTTTATCCTCTTCGACATCCTGGACGGCCGGCTGGACCTGTCGACGCGGTTCACCTATGCCGCAACCCAAGACCAGGTGGAGACCCGCCTGTCCGGCCTGGCCGCCAGCCTCTCGTCCCTGCAGCTGCGCAAGCGTGGGGAAGCGGACGACTTTCTCACGATCCCCCGGCTGGCCGTCTCGAACACGTCGCTGGACCTGGAAAAGCGCCAGCTCACCGTGGGCGACATCTCGACGGAAAGCGGATCGCTCCTGGTGAAGCGATACAAGTCGGGGGAGATAAACCTCCTCGGGCTCGTCCCCGCCCCGGGAGCGGCGGCGCCGGGCGCGCCCGCCCCTGCCGCCGGGCCTTCGGGCGACGGCCCTGCTGGTGCGGCCAGCGGGGACAGCCAGCCCAGCCCACCCTGGACGGTGAACCTGGGCAAGGCCACCGTTGCCGGGTATCTCGTGCAGTTCAGCGACGAGGTCCCCGCGGAGCCGGTCCGGCTCAGCCTCGAGGAGATCGCCGTCACGGCGGAGCAGCTCTCGACGGCCGAGGGGAAGACCGGCACCGCCGCGCTGGCGTTCCGGTTCGGCCAGGGGACCATCTCGACCCGGGGGACCGTCGGGATCAGTCCGGTCGTGGGAGATCTCGAGGTGAAGTTCGCCAATCTTGACATCCGGCCGTTCCAGCCCTACTTCACCGACCGGGTCAAGGTGACCCTGACCGGCGGAAGCGTCTCGGCCAACGGTCGAGCGGTCCTCTCCATGAAGGCACCAGCTGGCCTCACGCTGACCTACACGGGTGACACCGCCGTCAATCAATTCGCCGCCATTGAGAAGGCCACCTCCGAGGACCTGCTGCGCTGGGAATCGCTGTCTTTGCGGCAGGTCGCCGCCGGCTACAATCCCCTCCACTTCCACGCAGAGAAGGTCGCCCTGGCCAACTTCTTCGCCAAGGTCGTGATGCAGGAAGGCGGGACGCTCAACCTCCAGGAGATCATGGTCAAGGACGAAGGGGCGACCCCTGCTCAGCCGTCCCCACCGGCCGCAGCGCCCGCGACGCCGGCGGCTGCTCCCAGCCAGCCCCCCGCACCGCCCATGGATATTCAGATCGCCGAGATGACTCTGCAGGGCGGGGACATCCAGTTCGCGGACCGCTCGGTGAAGCCGAACTACTCGGCGGATCTGACCGAGATCGGCGGGCGTGTGACCGGCCTGTCGGCGACCGAAACCACGCTGGCCGATCTCGAGCTCAGGGGCAAATGGCACAACAGCGCCCCCCTCGAGATGGTCGGCAAGATCAATCCCCTCAAGAAGGATCTCTACGTGGACCTGCGCGCCCGGTTCACCGGGATGGAGCTCAGCCCCACGACGCCCTACGCGACCAAGTATGTTGGCTACACCATCAGCAAGGGGAAGCTCTCGTTCGACCTGAACTACAAGATCGACAAGCGCAAGCTCGACTCGGAGAACAAGATCTTCGTCGACCAGCTGACCTTCGGCGACAAGGTGGACAGCCCCGAGGCAACGAAGCTGCCGGTGAAGCTGGCGGTGGCGCTGCTCAAGGATCGCAACGGGCAAATCAACCTGGACATCCCGGTGACCGGCAGCCTGGATGATCCCCAGTTCAGCATCTGGCGGGTCGTCCTCCAGATCATCGGGAACCTGATCGTCAAGGCGGTCACCTCGCCCTTCGCGCTGCTCGGCTCCGCCTTCGGCGGCGCGGCCGAGGACCTCCAATACCTGGAGTTCGACCCCGGCCGGGCGGTCGTCACCGAGGACGGCGCCAAGAAGGTCGAGGCGCTGGCGAAGGCACTGACCGAGAAGCCCGGGCTGCGCCTCGAGATCACCGGGTACGTGGACGCGGACCCCGACCGGGAGGGGCTGAAGCGCTTCCTGATGCTGCGGAAGGTGAAGGCGCAGAAGCTGAGAGATCTAACGAGGGCGGGCGGGACCACCATCCCGGTGGATGAGGTGACGGTGCAACCCGCGGAATACGAGCAGTACCTGACCCGCGCCTACCGGGCGGAGTCCTTCCCCAAGCCGCGCAACTTCGTGGGCATCGTGAAGAGCCTGCCGGTCCCCGAGATGGAAAAACTGATGCTGACCCACATCGAGGTCGGGAACCAGCACCTGCGGGATCTGGCGGCCCGCCGGGCGACCAGCGTGCGCGAGGCCATCCTGAAGGCCGGCATCGAGCCCGACCGCCTGTTTATCGTCGAGCCGAAGGCCCTCGCGCCCGAGAAGAAGGAGAAGTACAAGGATAGCCGCGTGGAGTTCAAGATCTCGTAGCCAGGAGAATTCACGAAGAACGCGTGAATTCTCCTGGCGTATTGGTCAGCGGCCAATTTCGCGACGGGATGACACCTGTCGGTAGGCGCAGCGAGCACCCGTCCCGCGTCCCGTGGGACGGGTGCGGTGTGGAGATGCCCCAGGAATTGTCACTCCGTCCTGGGCCACCAATCACAAGGGTTTCTTAAGCCCGCATCGTTCATGAGGTGCGTTCGCGAACGATGCGGGCTAGGGGGCGATCATGATCCAGGCGGATCTCATCGTCGAGGGGGCGGCGGAGCTGCTCACTCTGGCTCGCCACGGCAGCCGGCCGCGGCGCGGCGAGGAGATGCTGGAGCTGGGCATCATCCGGCAGGGTGCCCTCGCCGCCCGGCGCGGAAAGATCGTCTGGGTCGGGAGCTCGAGCGACCTGCTGACCTCCGTGAAGCCCCTCGCCTTCTCGCGCGTCCTCGATGCCTATGGCAAGACGGTCATGCCGGGCTTCGTGGATCCCCACACCCACCTGGTCTTCGCCGGTAGCCGCGAGAACGAATTCGCCATGCGAATCAAGGGGAAGACCTACATGGAGATAGCGGCGGCCGGCGGCGGGATCAATGCGACGGTGGCCGCGACCCGCAAGGCCGGCAGGGCCGAGCTGAAGGCCCAGGCCCGCAAGTCCCTGGACCGGATGCTTGCCCAGGGGACGACCACCGTGGAGGCGAAGAGCGGCTACGGGCTCGAGCCGGAGGCCGAACTGAAGATGCTGGAGGTCATCCAGGAACTCCACGAGGAGGGGCCGGCGGCCCTTGTGCCCACCTTCATGGGCGCCCACGAGATCCCGCCGGAGTTCCGCCAGGACCCCGAAGGCTACGTCGAGCTGGTCGTCAGCCGGATGCTCCCCGAGGTGGCGCAGCGGAAGCTGGCGCGCTTCTGCGACGTCTTCTGCGAGAACGGGGTCTTCTCCGTCGAGCAGTCCGAGCGGATCCTCAGGGCGGCCCAGGCGCTGGGCCTGGAACCCCGGGTGCACGCCGACGAGCTGACCGACCTGGGGGGGGCCGCCATGGCCGCCCGCGTCCAGGCCCGGACGGCCGACCATCTCCTGTTCGCCAACGACGACGGGATCCGGGCCATGGCGCAAGCCGGCGTCATCGCCGTGCTCCTGCCCGGGACGGCCTATTTCCTCCACCTGCAGCGCTACGCCCGCGCCCGCGACATGATCGCAGCCGGGGTGCCCGTGGCCCTGGCCACCGACTTCAACCCCGGCAGCTGCATGACCGAGTCCATGCCCCTGATCCTGAACCTCGCCTGCACCCAGATGCGGATGCTGCCCGCCGAGGCCATCACCGCCGCCACCGTCAACGCCGCCTGGGCCATCGGCGAGGAGGACTGCGCCGGCAGCCTCGAGGTGGGCAAGCAGGCGGACCTGCTGGTGCTCGATGCGCCGAACCACGAGCACCTCTGCTACCACTTCGGCGTCAACCTGGTCGAGGCGGTGGTGAAGAACGGCAAGGTGGTGGTGGAGAAGGGGCAGCGCGTGCGCTGATCCGACCGGCGGCTCGCCGCTGGGTTACCGAGTTACTTCTCGATTGGGAATCCTTTCGCCGCCCACTCGAGAACCCCGCCTTCCAGATTGTAGATCTTGGTGAGCCCGACAGCCGCAGCCAAGTCGCAGGCGAGGGCGCTCCGAATCCCCTCGGAACAGACGAAGACCACATTGTCGACGGTCAGGTATCGCCATGGATTCGCCAGCAGCGCGTCCAGCGGGACCAGGCTGGCCCCCGGAATGCGCCCCTCCCTGGCAAGTTCGTCGGGTTTCCGCACGTCTATCCAGGTCGCACTGTGGCTGTCGTAGAGTTCTTTGGCTCTGGTAGCATCTATCCGATCGAACGGCTCCTCTTCCTCGGTTGGTAGCTCTGGCATGACCCCTCCTGCTTCCTGAGGCACGACCGGCCGGGTATGGGCCGCGTGCTGGTGCCGTGCTGCTCCTGTTCCCAGGTTGGCAGAGGACTGTCAGGGCTTCTCCTCAGAATGGAGATTCCTCCCCCCGTCGGATCCCGAGACCGACCCATACGAGGCGGCGGTTGCCGCCTCCTGCTCCCGCAGGCGCTGCTCCAGCCCGTCCACGCGGGCTAGCAGGGCGGCAACCGACGCCCCCAACGCATCCGGCAGGACCGCATGCTCCAGGTCGGGGGCATCTTTCGCCGTGTGCGGCCTGCTCCGCTTGACGATCTGGCCAGGCACCCCGACGACCACCGAGTTTGACGGGACCGACTTGACGACCACCGCGTTGGCGCCGATCCGACTGTCGGCGCCGATGGTGATGGCCCCCAGGATCTTCGCGCCGGCGCCGACCACCACCCGGTCTTCCAGGGTTGGGTGGCGCTTGCCCTTGGCCAGGCTTGTGCCGCCGAGGGTCACACCGTGGTACAGCGTCACATCTGCACCTACCTCGGCCGTCTCGCCGATGACCACGCCCATCCCGTGATCGATGAAGAACCGGGGACCGATAGTAGCGCCGGGGTGGATCTCGATCCCCGTCAACCATCGGACAGCGTGGGATACCCAGCGCGCAGCCAGCCTGAAGCCATGCGTCCACAGCCAGTGCGAGAGCCGGTGCCCCCACACGGCGTGCAGACCGGGGTAGCAGAGCAGGATTTCCAGCGTGCTGCGTGCCGCCGGGTCCCGCGAGAACACAGATTGAATGTCCTCCCGTATAGTGTTGAGCATTCTCTCACCCACCCGCGGGGCGCCCGTTCGGCCGGCACACATGCCTGCCCGCCGACCCGGGCCACCACGCGCTCTAGTCAGCCAGGTTCGCGAACAAGGCTGTGCTCAGATACCGCTCGCCGAAGGAGGGGATGATGACCACGATCAGCTTGCCGGCGTTCTCCCGACGCCGGGCCACTTCCACCGCCGCCCAGACCGCCGCGCCGGAGGAGATGCCGACCAGGATGCCCTCCTCCTTCGCCATGCGGCGGGCCGTCTCAAGGGCATCGTCATTCTTGACGCGAACGATCTCGTCATAGATGCCTGTGTTCAGGACCTCAGGGACAAAACCGGCGCCGATCCCCTGGATGGGATGCGGGCCCTTTGGGCCTCCCGAGAGGACCGGCGAGGCATCCGGCTCGACGGCGATGCACCGGAAGGACGGCTTGCGGGCCTTGAGGACCTCCCCCACGCCCGTGATCGTGCCCCCGGTTCCTATCCCCGCCACCAGGACGTCGGCCTTCCCGTCCGTGTCGCGCCAGATCTCCTCGGCGGTCGTGCGGCGATGGATCTCGGGGTTGGCCGGGTTCTTGAACTGCTGGGGGATGAAGTAGCGCGGATCAGTGGCGGCCAACTCCTCCGCCTTCTTGATGGCGCCGGGCATCCCATCGCTGCCGGGTGTGAGAATGAGTTCCGCCCCGTACGCCCGCAGCAGGACGCGCCGCTCCTTGCTCATCGTCTCCGGCATGGTGAGCACCAGCTTGTATCCCCGGGCCGCGCACACGAAGGCCAGGGCGATGCCCGTGTTCCCGCTGGTCGGCTCCAGGATGATGGTGTCCGGCTTGATCTTCCCGGCCCGTTCGGCGGCGTCGATCATGGACACGCCGATGCGGTCCTTGACGCTGTGCGCCGGGTTGTAGAACTCCAGCTTGGCAACGACGTCCGCCCCGCAGCCCTCCACGACCCGCCGGAGTCGCACGAGGGGCGTATTCCCGATGAGCTCCGTGACGTCACCTGCAATCCTCATCGCATCCCTCCTCCCTCTCGTTCTCCGACGGGTGACCTGGAGGGCCACTCCATCTCCCCCCCGGGGGTCGCGCGGCCGGCCTCTCCCCTGCTCGGACTCCTTGGCCGCGTGCCATTCTTACTCGTTAACCCGAAAATCGCACCCATCATTTTCCGCGCTACCCGCCGAAGGACCGCTCGCTCGCCCCGATGACGAAACCCGCGCGAACCAGGCCGATCCACCCGGTTCCGGTTGGCCTCCGGGCCTCAGGACGCGCACTCGCCCACGCCGGTCTGGATCTGGTACCGCTCCGTCCCGCCCCAGTCGAGGTAGGCATCCGGGGCATCCGCCGGCGCCGACAGCTCCGTCAAGTCCTTGACGGCCTCCCGAATCCTGGGCAGCCCGACCCGCTCCACGAAGGCCTCGAAACGCTCCTCTTCCAAGCGCTCCTCACGGTACAGGTCCAGCAATCGGCCGACAAGGCTCGGGCCGTTCTTGGCCGGGACCTTGAAAGCGGGGCGCGCATACTTGGTCCCGTCCAGGTTGAGCGCCGCACCCAGGAACACCTGGTAGGTGGGGACCTGCTGCCCGTGGAACTCCTTGGCGCCGCCCGAGAAGCCGATGCTGGCGATGTGGTGGTGCCCGCAGGAGTTGGGGCAGCCCGAAATCTTGATCCGCAAGCCGGCCTCATCGGCCAGGTGAGCGTGGCCATTTCCAAAGATCTGGCCGATGGCCGTGGCGAGGCCCCGGGACGAGGTGATACCGAGCTGGCAGGTGTCGGCCCCAGGGCAGGAAGTGATATCGGCCAGCCGGTCTGCCGATGGGTCGCCCAGGTTCACCCCCTTCAAGAGGCGGTACGCGGCCGACACTCTGCCGTTGGGAACCCAGCGTACGAGGATGTTCTGCTGGTTGGTCGTCCGGACCCAGCCATCACCGAACTGGCGGGCCACGAAGGCCAGGACTCTGAACTGCTGGGCCGTCACATCCCCGAGGGGCAGACGGACCGTCACCATGGAATAGCCGACCTGCTTCTGGGGTCGGACGTTAGTGATCCTCCAGCGGAGGTATTCGGGGTCACCGCTGGGTGGGCCCGTCGGTCCGGCCTCCAAGGGCAGCGGGCGCGCGGGCTCCGGCGAAGGGACGACCGGGGGGATCTTGCCGGCCAGGACCCCCCGCAGGCCCTCCCGCTCCTTGAGGGCAAGCTCCCGGAACTTGTCCATCCCGAGCTTCCGGATGACGAACTTGAGCCGGGCGAGATTCTTGTTGTCTCGGTTGCCCGTCCGGTCGAACACCCGCACAATGGCGGCAATGGTGACCAGCAGATCCTCGGCAGGTGTGAACCCCTCCAGGAGTTGAGCGACCTGCGGAGACGGGCCCAGACCGCCGCCGACGTAGAGCCGGAATCCGTGGCGGGACGTCCCGTTCTCCCCGCGCACCGCGGCCACGACCCCGATGTCCTGGATGGGGGCGAGGCCGCAGTGGTCCCGGCAGCCGGAGAAACTGATCTTGAATTTGCGGGGCAGGTTCTGATTCATGGGGTTGCGGAGCAGGAATCGCGCCGTCGTCTCCGCATACGGGGTGACGTCGAAGGGCTCGTCGGGGGCCACCCCGGCGTGGGGACAGGCCGCCACGTTGCGGACCGTGTTCCCGCAGGCCTCCCGCGTAGTCAACCCCAAGTCCGCCAGACGCTGCAGGGTGGCGGTCACCTTCTCCGGCGCCACGAAATGAAACTGGATATTCTGCCGGGTGGTGAGGTGGCCGACCCCGCGCGGGCTCGCCTCGGCCAGCTCGGCCAGGCGCTCGAGCTGCCGCGCGGTGAGCCCACCCCACGGGATCTTCACCCGGACCATGTGGACGCCCTCCTGCCGCTGGCCATACACTCCGTGCTGCAGGCGGAATCGCTTGAACTCCTCCGGCATGATCTCGCCTCGCCAGAAGCGCTGGACGAAGAGGTCGAAGGTGTCGATTTCCTGCTGGTTGGCCCAGGATTCCGGCTCAGCCTGCAACTGCCCCGGCAGTTCCTCGGCCTCAGGGATGTGCAGGTGGCGCGGTCTCGTCTCGGTGCTCAGCTGCTCGCTCATCGTGCCCCCCTCGAAAAAAAGGCCACTCCCGCGTTTCGCGGAAATGGCCTCCAGTCGTCTGGTCAGCCCGTGGGAACGGTGCCGCGCTATGCCAGCCGCAGCTTTTCGGTCGTGTCGATCTGCACGACCCGTGAATCCTGGATGATGATCTGCACCTGGCCGTGGCGCACCCGCCGAATCGCCCGGACGATTTCCTGGACGACGGTGGCGCTCACGGATCCGCTTTCATATTGGTGTTCAGCTCGCACGTGTGCGGCCATATCTTCCCCTCGTTATCTCGATGCGTCAGTGGTCAACGCAGAGCATTCGAAACTTCAGCGCGCCGGTGGGACGCAACACATGCCCATCATGGTATCCCCCTCTCTCCGGCCCAGAATGAAAAACCCCTTCCCATCGCTCTGGATGAGAAGGGGCTGAATTGAGCTCGTCCCCCTCTCATCTTTCCCCGCCTGCTCGAACCGAACCTTCCGGTCGAGATTGCCAGGAGGGGCAGGAGTTGGCACCCCGCATGTCGCAGGGTTGCCGTGGCTTCGCAGGGCCAGTCCCTCTGCCACTCTGGATGAGAAGTGCCACTCTTGTAAGTTATTGGCCCCTTGCTGTCAAGGGAAAATCCCTCTCCGCCTTCTCCCCGCAAGCACCTTCTTTCACACTTCGTTCAGTGTCGTGGCGATGGCTCGCAAGGAGCGTTCAATGACAAAAGCGGGGACATCCTCGGTGATTCCGACGACAAACCCATTTCCGGGCGCCGCCTCTTCAAGCAGGGACACTGTGGTCTCGCGGATGGTGCGGTTGTCCGCGAGATGCACCGAGGAGGGGAAGTTGATCGAGAGCACTTTGCCTTTCCAGCGTCTGCGGGCGTCTCTAACGCTCAGGTTGCCGTTTGGTGGCGGCGTGAACGCCTCGACGATGTCCACCTCAGAGTCTCCGATGGCGTCGAGCAAGTTGTGCAGTCTCCCATCCATGTGATTCATGGTTCGCTTGCCTGCTCTGCGCATGATTCTGGCTTCTTCGGCGAAATGCGGTGCAAGGTATTTCTCGAACACCGGAGGACTCACCATGTCCTCGGAGATGTTTCCCCCGCTACAGCAGAAATCACTTGGCATGGCAGCAACGATTTCCCACATGCGACGACGGCGATCATCCATGGCATCGAAGATACTCTCGATCTTCTTGCGATGATCATTGAGATCAAAGCAGAATCTCTCCAGGCCGGTGAAGCGCCGCCAGAGTTCCTGATATGGCGGATCGGCGGCACGTGGAAGGGCGAGGCCGTTCGGGCCGTATTGGCGGTCCGCAGCGAGAAAGCCCTCCAGATCCGGCTCATAGAATTCGTCGCGGAAGACATATTCGAGGATGTCGTAATCTTCGGGCGCTGTCACATAGTGCTTGACCGGCCACTCGCTGTGGTATCCCGGATCGAAGACGTTCTTCTGCCAGATGACCCCCACCGGAGTCGTGAAGGATTTGACGCGGACGGGCTCCCCGTCTTCCGTCTTGTCCTCTTGGATGAACTCGACATTGCGGTAACGAAATCTGAACGGATGCAGGCGGTTGAGCGAGACCAAGCCCAGTTCGAACAACTCCCGGCGGACGGTCTCGCTCTGCGGTACAAGGGAATCGTAGCAACTGAATGGAATGCGGTCGGGGGTTTCTCCTTTCAAGGCCGCGATGAGACGTCCGCGCGGGGTGGGTCCAACGGATCGAGGTTCTGTTTGGGCTTTCATGCGTGTCCCTTTCGCTCTTGGAGGGAGGAGAGCGCCTCTCCGTCGGAATCGCTGCAGTCGCTCGGGCGGTTTCACTTCCACGCCGGGTGAAGCATATCCCAGCCGCGAAGCGCAGTGTCAAGGGAAACCTCGACGAACTCCGCGCCTGACCCTCGATCGCTCTCTGAGCACCCGATCGCCATTTCATGCGAGCCGGATGGGCCCGCACCGCCACCTCAATCTCCGGCTAACGGCAGGGCGTGCGAGGCTCACCCCCGCCGCGGCTGCACCACGGGCCGTGGGACCGCCTCTGCCCCGTGGGCCTCGGTGCACCCGGCGGGTGTCGGCCCACGGAGGCGACGCAGCAGTTAGCCGGAGATTTGGGGCCAATGTTCGCTCTGGACAAACACCTACCCGGAATGTAGCGTCATGTCCCAGGCGTCCTGTACTTCGTAATCTACGAAGGAGCGCACATGCTGACAGCCGTACGCGCGGCCATTGCCGTGGTCCTCTGGTGCACTTCGTCGGCGTGGGCAGCGGACTTCCACGTGGGACCCGGTCAGACCTACAGCAACATCGGCGACGTTGCCTGGGAGTCCCTCTCGCCCGGCGACACGGTGTGGATCCACGCGAGGCCGACACCCTACCTGGAGAAGTGGGTGGTGAACCGGGTGGGAACGGCGGCCGCACCCATCACCGTGCGCGGCGTACCCGATGCGGGCGGTGCGTTGCCGATCATCCACGGCGAAGGGGCAACGACGAGGCCACAGCTCAATTACTGGAACGAGGAGCGGGGCATCCTGAAGATCGGCGGCTCCAACTCACCGCCTGACGGCACGCCGGCATACATCGTGGTCGAGAACCTGCACTTCCGCCGGGCGCGCGGCGCCTTCACCGGGCGCAGCGGCGCGAGCAGCTACGCCGCCAATGCGGCCGGCATCTACGTGGAAAAGGGCGATCACATCACCGTGCGCAACTGCGTGCTGGAGGACAGCGGGAACGGTCTCTTCGTCGCCAGCTCCACGAGCGACATGGTGATCGAACGCAGCTACATCTTCGGCAACGGCAACCCAGGCAGTATATACGAGCACAACACCTATACCGAGGCGCGGGGCATCCTGTACCAGTTCAACCGTTTCGGGCCGCTCTGCGGCGGGTGTCTGGGGAACAATCTGAAAGACCGCTCCTCCGGCACCGTCATTCGCTTCAACTGGATCGAGAGCGGCAACCGGCAACTCGACCTGGTGGACGCCGAGGACAGTCCCGACATCGTCGGCGACCCGGCGTACCAGCAGACCTTCGTGTACGGAAATGTTCTGATCGAACCCGACGGCGCCGGGAATTCACAGATTGCGCATTTCGGCGGCGACTCCGATGTGACCGAGAACTACCGCGGAACGCTCTATTTCTGGAACAACACCGTCGTCTCGACGCGCACGGGGAACACGACGCTGCTCCGCCTCTCGACAAACGGGCAGACAGCCGAGGTGCGCAACAACATCATCTACGTAACCGCGGGCGGAAACCGCCTCGCGCTCTCCGACTCGGCCGGCACGCTGCGCTATGGGTGGAACCTCTTCAAGCCCGGCTTCGTGGATTCCCACTCGGGAGAGCTCGTCGTTGTCACCGACCTCGGCGGCAACCTTGTCGCGACGAGCCCCGGCTTTGCCGATTTGGCAACGCAGGACTTCCACCTGCTCGAATCATCACCCGCGAGGAACTCCGCAGGGGCACTTCCGGCCGCACTCGCCGCCTATTCCCTCGACAGCGAATACGTGAAACACCAGACGAGGGCGGCCCGACGTGCTGATGGGATGCTCGACATGGGCGCGTACGAGTACGCCCCCTCCGGCCCGCCTCCTGTCCCCAGAGGATTGAGGGTGCGATGATGGACGGCGTGCGACGGATCGCCTCTGGTTGGCTGCACCGCCGCGATGCTCCTGTGCTGCGTCGTGATGCAGATCGGCGCGAACCGGGGGAGGTCTCTTGCCTTTTTCGCGTGAGGGGTGCGAGCAGCGACGCCGGGAGTATCGCCAGGCACATAATCCCGGGGAGCCACGCAGAAGACCTGGCGTCCAGCCGAGAACGTTTTCCAACTTCCTATCCGGTGAGATTCGACCTTCGGGAAACTGTGTGGTATGATCCGGCCAGGCTGGCAGGGGGTCGAGCGGCGTGGTGTGGCGGAGGAACAGTCCGTATTCTACGCTGCTGGGTACGTTGAGGGGGAGTGTGCGATGCTGAGAACCGTGGCAGCCGTCGTCCGGGGCGGCAAGATTGAACTTCTGGAGCCGGTTCCGCTGACCGAAGGGGCTCACCTCCTGGTAACCATGCTCACGAACGGCGAAGAGCAACATTTCTGGGCGCAGGTGAGCCATCACGCGGTCGGCCAGGTGTGGGAGAATCCGGAGGACGACGTCTATGGCGAGCTCCTTCAGGGGTGACGTTGTTCTCGTGCGCTATCCCTTCTCCGACCTCTCCAGCGCTAAGGTTCGTCCCGCCGTGGTTGTGCATGCGCCCCATGTATCCGCAGACTGTTTCCTGGTTCCCCTGACGAGCCGGATCGAAGGTTTATTGGTGGGTGGTTCGCCCTGGCCGATTGGCATGGGGCCGGCCTGAACGTTCCCTCTGCCGTGAAGCGGGGCCTCTACACTGTCCATGAGAGCCTCGTCGTGAAGACCGTCGGCCGGTTGGCTTCATCCGATATGGCTCGGCTTGATGCCTCCCTCCGCGACTGGCTTGGCCTCTAGCCCCCATCCACGTATTCCGCCGGCTTTCCTTGCCACTCCACTCCATAACAAAGACAACGCCAAGAATGCCCTTGCCTATCCTTATGGATTCTGGACGGATTGCGGCTCACCTCGGCCTCGCCGTCCAGCGCCTGGCCAACCGCTACGCGCAGTGGTACGCGCCCCTCGCCTTCGCCATCGCCGTGGGCGTGCACGCCCTCACGGGGGACATCACCCGGGCGATCACCATCCTCATCGTCTTCTGCCCGTGCGCCCTGGTCCTGGCTACCCCCACGGCGGTCATCGCCGGGATCGGTAACGCGGCCAGGCGGACGGTCCTTATCAAGGGGGGCGGACAGTTCGAGGCGGCAGGCCGGGTGGATGTGGTGGCCTTCGACAAGACGGGAACCCTTACCCGGGGCGAGCCGGCCGTCACCGACATCGTCGGCCTCGATGGGTTCCACCCCGCAACTACGCCTGCCGGGGGAGCAACGAACCCAGGTCAGACAACCTCAGCCGTCCTCCAGCTCGCGGCCGCGGCGGAGGCGCTGAGCGAGCATCCGCTCGGTCGGGCGATCGTCGCGGAGGCGCGACGCCTGGACTTGGAGCTTCCCGCTGCCGCGGCCTCGCGGATCGTGCCGGGGGTAGGCGTCGAGGCCTCGGTGAATGGTCGGCGAATCTTTGTTGGCCGTATCGGGAATCCCGGAGGGTTCGCGGGGACGCTTGATCCAGCCGCCGGGGGGATCGTCGAGACGCTGGAGGCAGAGGGCAGGACGGTCCTGGCCGTGGCCGCCGACGGCCATGTGGTCGGCGTGATCGGTCTGAGCGACACGCTCCGGCCTGGCGCCGCCGACGCGGTCGCGGCCATCCGCCAGAACATTCTCCTCTCGGTGGCGGTCAATCTCCTCGCGGTGATCCTGGCAGGTCTTGGGATGGTGACCCCCATCCTGGGGGCCGTCGTCCACGAGGCGAGTGCCATGCTGGTGGTGGTGAACGCCGTTCGTCTCATGGACTGGCGACCCGCGACGACCGCCTGAATGGTTCGGTCCGGTATGGGGTACCAGGGAATCTTGGCCCGTCCTGTCGCAGCGGCCGCTCTGCCCCCGCGCTCTCGTCTTCGGCCACCAGCACCGGGTGTGGAGTGGCCGGATACCTCCCGGATGTTGAGCCACGTGTGTGCCAGGAGCACCGGGATGTAGCGAGCGCCGAGGTCGCAGATCGGAAGCGGCACGGGCTCCTCGGGGCGGCCCCCGACCGAGCCAGCCCGCGAAAGGACACGCGGGCGCTACTGGAAGCTCGGCGATCCTGGGCGCGCC
>Ga0316622_100001190_pt1 | contig 16603 bp, 10 predicted proteins | sample OWC_Aug_OW2_C1_D_FD_207646 | JGI IMG/M metagenome (GOLD analysis project Ga0316622, IMG submission 207646) | Wetland soil microbial communities from Old Woman Creek delta, Ohio, United States - OWC_Aug_OW2_C1_D5_C | ecosystem: Environmental > Terrestrial > Soil > Wetlands | place: USA: Ohio... | reverse complement strand
AATCTCTCCATACCCGATATCCGCCAGAACCATGAAAATTCGGTCGTCGTTCTTAGCGATCTCGAGCAGTGCCTGGTTGAAAACGCCTCTCATCAGTGGACTCCCAGTTCATTCAGCGCCTGTGCCAACTGCTCGTCATTCACTGAGCCGTAATGGCACGCCACGGTATTCTCCATGAAACTGACACCCTTGCCCTTGATGGTGTGGGCGGTTACCCAGGAGGGCTTTCCCGGCTCGAAGGGGGCACCGGAGAGGGCCTTCTCGAGCTCCAGTACTTCGTGCCCGTTCACCTCACGGACAGCCCAATGGGAAGACGTGAGTTTTTCGGTCAGCGGCTCCAGATCCAAAACATCTTTGGCGAAGCCAAGGGCCTGGACTCTGTTGTAGTCCAGAATAACCATCAGATTGTCGAGGTGGTGCTGTGCCGCGAAGAAAATCGCTTCCCAGGTAGATCCTTCGTTGATATCGCCGTCGCTGACGATGCAGTAGATCTTGTGTTTCTGCGAGCGATACCTCGCAGCGATGGCCATCCCCACGGCAACCGGCAGGCCGTGCCCCAACGAGCCTGTGGAGAACTCGACTCCGGGCACATGGTGGCTGATGTGCCCCATGAGCTTCCCGTCGTCACAATAGTAGGTCATCAGCCACTCTCCGGGGAAAAAACCATGCTCGGCCAGGACCGCATACAAAGCTCCTCCACCATGCCCTTTGCTCAGGATCAAGCGGTCCCGCTCCGGCCATTTCGGTCGGGCCGGATCCACCCTTAGAATCCGTTCGTAAAGAACGGCTAAGATCTCGGCCATCGACAGCATGCTTCCCACGTGGCCGCTCTTGCCGTGATGGGTCATGCGAAGGCAATGGGAGCGTATGGTAGTCGCCAGTCTGGAGCATTGTTGCACCCACGTTTCGGTTACTTGCACCGCCCTTCCTCCAACAAAGAAGATGCGCACCCTGCAGAGATGAAGAACCTTCCAGGACGGACCCCTGGATTCAGGTTTGAACTGAACCAGCCCCATAGGCAGGCGATGGGGCGTTCGACAAGTTTATTATCTGCTTATTTTAGCCTGCTTTCAGGAGCTTACACAGCAGGAATCCTAGCCGATCGAAAAAGCCGCTGTCAACTGATATTTTGGAGAACAAAACATATCCATCGCCGAGGATGACACAATACTGTGTTGCCATCACGCTTGCCGGCGGTGGGTTTCTCCGGAGCTGAGCCGGTTCGCATCCCGCCGGCGGACCCGGGATCGACGAGAGAGCAATCATATTGAGGGCGAGCGAGACAGGCGTTCCCAAGACGAAGTGAGTATAGAAGTTCGCAACGGCAGCAGCGAGCGTACCCGGTCAATCTTGCTCTGAATCCACAGTACTGATTCATCACGCTGCCGGCACTGAATTCCGGGTAGCCGGCCACATACAGGGCGAATCACCCTTCTCCACTCAGAGGCTTTGGAATTCCGTCGACAAGGCATCTGGTGCCTTGCCGGTATTCTGACCGTGTTACAGGCTCCGAGGCCACAAGAACTCCGTTATAATTTGACAAACAAATAATAGTGTGATAGCTGATCCTGACACGACGACTGGCCAACGCTGCATACTAAGGAGGATCCAGTGCAACTACATCGAACAGGGCTGCTTAGAGGCTTCATCCTCTTTATTTCCCTTTCAAGCCCTCTTTACTCACAAATCACAGGCGGAATGTTGAATCCAGCTATCGATCCGCCCGGAGAGCCCTTCTCATACTTTTGGCATCCGAACGACGTGCTGGGGACCTTGTACGCACCGGTTGCGACGGAGGTGACGCCCGAAGGGTATCTCTACACAGGTTTCGGGGAATTGATGTTCTTTACTGGAAATCCACTCGTCCCTGTCGAGAAGCGGATAAAGACCTTGCAGCAAGGATATCTTCCTATCGTGCAGTATGACATTCAACGCGACGGAGTTCGCTATGCTTTCCGTATGTCGGCGACGAATCCAGGGGGAGAATCGGAGCAGTTGCCAATGAATATGGTTGTTATAACGCTCAAGAACGAAGCCGCGGAAGAGCGTGCCGCTTTCCTGAGTTCGGCCTGGCGATTCAACGCCCCGGTGAACAAGCTGGGAGGTCTTGCCGACTACCGTTTCTCGCAACGCTTCGATCTGCTTCCAGAAGAGCTGGTGGAAGGACAGAAGAGCTTCAATCCGGCATGGAGATATTCTTTTGTCGATAACGCCGCGGTTCGGGACGGTCGCGTCCTCTACTGTTTCCCAACCGATCCCAAGCCGTTCCAGGCCTCGCTGGCTTTGACGGACAGCGGATTCCGCATGGTCCGTTATTTGACGGGTGAGATCGGGGGCAATCCGGATCCCAGGTACGCGCTGAATCCTCACACGCCCATGTGTGTGGTCACCTATCGGGTTCTCCTGAAGCCGGGGCAAAGCAGGGACCTGGCTTTCAAACTTCCTGTCGCTCCCCTGCCGGTTAATTCCTCTCTGTACCGGCGAGTCATCGAGACAGATGCTTCTGAAGCACTCAAGAACACGGCAAAGTTCTGGCGCGATCTCCTGGCAAATCCGCCATTGCGGATTCCAGAACAGAAGGTGCAAGAGTACCTCCTTGCCAATACAGTTTACGATCTGCTCGCGATCGACAAGGTCGGTGAGGAATATGTTCCCAATGTGAACAAGTTCCAGTATCACCGGTTCTATGGCGGTTCCGACACGGCCCACATGCTGATAGGGCTGGATTATATGGGATTGCCGGAGATTGCACGGTGCGCATTGCTGTACTCGCTGACCGCGCAGCGCGCCGACGGGGCCTTTATCATCCCGCACGAAACCACCCAGTACAACTACTGGGAGACTTTCGGCTTTGCCCTCTGGGGTTGGGGAAGGCACTACCGGCTCACCAGGGACGAGGGCTTTCTGCGCCAGGTCTACCCCGGGGTTCTTCGGGCAATGCAGTGGGAAAAAACGATGACGTCGAAAGACCAGCTCGGCCTCATGCCGCCCTCGGAGATTCCGGATGATGCCTTCCTGAAGGACGCTCGCTCGACAGGGCAGCACGTGTGGATGCTTATCGGGCTCCGCAACGCCATCAGCATGGCGGAAGCGCTCGGAAGGAAAGACGACGCCGCAGCCTTTGCCGCGGAGTACGATCGTTTCCGGCGGGAATTTGAGAAACGGCTCGACGCACTGACAACCCGGACGAGCGGTTATATCCCTCCCGCACTGGAAAGGACTGTCGAGGGGAATGACTGGGATAACCTGCTCACGCTTTATCCGGAACCGCTCTTTGATCCTTTCGATCCACGCGTCACGGCGACCATCCGCAAGTCGAGGTCTGAGTATGTTGAGGGAATTCTGGACTACATCGACCCGAAGGCGATCGCCAAGGATGGCTGGCCGGCGCAACCCGAGGGCAAGCAACAGGAGGGCTATACTTTCAGGACCGAACCAATGATGCATTACTGGCACACTCCGGACAATGCACAGAACGCGCTGGTTCGCGGAAGGGACGAGGATCAGCGGCACGCCGTTGAGGATCTTTATGCCTTGCTGTTGCATACAACCTCAACGCATGCACCACAGGAGTACGGCACATACCCTTGGAGCACCCGAGACCATCATGGCAACAATCTCCTCCCGGATGGACCGGCATCGGGCAAGACAATCGAATTGATCCGCAATATGCTGGTTCGCGAGTACAACAACGATTTGGTGCTTTTCTCCGCACTTTCTCCGGCCTGGCTTAAACCCGAAAAACGGATCGAGCTCATCAAGGAACCGACTGAGTTCGGACCCATCAGCGTCACACTGAAGACTACGACAGCCGGCTGGGATGTGACGATCGCAGGTCAATTCTGGAAAACACCGGAGAGGATCATCCTGCGGGTGCCCTGGTTTTATCAGGTGGAAAGGGCTGAAGCTGATGGACGTGCGATACGGCTCTCAGAGGGCAATATCGTAGTGCCGTCCGGAACCGGAAAGGTGACCGTCACCGGACGAGTCAAGCCCGGCACGCCCGAGATGAGCTATCTGCAGGCAGTGCAGAACTACAAGAGCGAATACAAACGGCGGTACGAGGAGTTCTTGAAAACTGGGGTAACGAAGCCGTAACATGAACTATTTGGCCCGCAGGCTTTTTCATCTGAAGACAGGAGAGCGCATGACCCATTTCAGCAAGGATGCGAAACTCACACGCCGCAATTTCATGAACGCAACGGGAGTCGCTGCCGCAGCCTGCGGCCTTGAAGCCATCGCAGGACCGGGTATCGAGGCCATGGCGGGGACCGTCCGGGACCATCTGTGGCTCTTCACCGTACCCGCGAACACTGATTTTGGCTCGGTGCAGCGGAGATCGCTGATGACTCCCGCCGAATCGGGTCTGTATTTTGGTGTTCCCAACCTCATTATTGTTCAGGCCAGCGGCGGAGAGTCGAAGTACGGGCGTTTCGAACCGCCTTTTGCGCAATATGCGATTGCACTCCGCCCCTTCAAGCGGATTGTATGGTCGGTGACCGGCTCCGGCGGATTCAACAGCGAGGCGGAAACCCGGGAAGTGATGAAGCTCGCGAAGAGCACACCGAATTTCACCGGCATCATGCTCGATGATTTCTTCTCCTCCAAGAAGGAAGGGGAAAAGGCGGTCTTCACAGTAGAGGAACTGTCCCGGATCCGGCAAGAACTAAAAAGCATCGCGACCAAGCTCGACATCCTGGCAACTTACTACACGCAGTTGCTCGACCTCGATCTGAGCGAGTATCTGAAGTTGATCGACGTGCTTACACTCTGGACCTGGCGGTCCGCCGAGATACCCGATATCGAGAAGAACCTGAGCCGGCTGGACAAGCTGACTCCGAACACGCGTAAGATGCTAGGATGCTACATGTATGATTTTGATTTGAGGAAATCCGTTGCCATCCCGGCCATGGAACAGCAATGCGAGACCGGCTTGCGTCTGCTGAAGCAAAAACGCATAGAAGGGATAATCTTCCTATCCAATACGGTTGCGGATCTCGGATTTGAGTCTGTGGAATGGACGCGCAATTGGATCCAAAAGGTCGGGGATACTAAGGTCTAGTCGAATGTCGCCCGACATGCGTACGGGTCGGGTATATCTAGCACAGAGCACTCTCCGAGAGGCAGTCCATGTTCAGGGGTTCGTCCGTATGCCCTGGTATCCGAATCGCACACTGCTTTGAGCCGACGGCAGGCTGAATCGAGAGATTGCTCGTTGGCGAACACGTTTATTCTTTATTTGCAGCACAAATAAACCAAGTAAGCGAAACTCGGAGACATTTCCATATGGATTCTGGCGCAACGATCTCTTAGTCAACTAGCGAATATAAGTCTAAGTTGCAGCATGAAGATAGAAGTACCTCAGGAATCCGTTGAGGATCGCTAATGGCCCTGTCGTTTTCAGGTGTTTATTTTAGTTGACAAAAGAGTTGCCCGATCGGAATATCGGCCTCGACACGAATCAGGGAAGTGTAAGGTTGAAAGGCGTCTCCGGGATCGAATTCCCAGCTAGAGATGCTTGCGGCAACTGTAATGCAAACAAGGGAATTGGAAGGTCTGTTATGGCCGAAAAAACTTGGAGTGAGGAAGAGAAGGAGCAGTTAAGAAGAGACGCCCTGCAATACATCATCCCTCATTTTGCCAGCAACGCTGCGCTCGCTAAGGGGCCGAAGATCATCGTCCGCGGGGAGGGCTGCTATCTCTATGACATTGACGGCAGGCGCTACCTTGACACGTTTGCCTCGCTTCTGACGACCATCTGCGGGCATCACCGCGCCGAGGTGGCCAAGGCGGTCCAGGAGCAGTTCGAGCAACTCGAGTTTTTCCCCAACTACGAGGATGCATTCACGATCCCGCTGGTCAAGCTTGCCAAGAAACTCGCTGAGGTTCTTCCGGGGGATTTGTCAGTGTCCTTTTTCGTCAACAGCGGATCGGAGGCCAACGAGACCGCACTGAAAATGGCCCGGCAGTATCACTGGGAGCGAGGGGAGCACCACCGGTACAAAATGATAGGTCGTAGACATTCCTATCACGCGACCACGCTGGGCGGGATATCGGTGACCGGGTTGTCGTGGTTTAGAGAGTATTTTGAACCTCTGCTGCCGGGGTGCCTGTTTGCGCCCGCGGCACGGTGCAACGCATGTGACCTGGATCTGAAGCGCGAGACGTGCGAATTGGCGTGCCTGAAGGAGATGGAAAAACTGGTCAAGTTTGAGGGGCCGGAAACCATTTCCGCTATCATCATGGATCCGATCCCGGGATCGAACACCGGATACCCGCTTCCGCCCGATGGATACCTGGAGGGGGTGCGTGCCCTTTGCGATCGCTATGGGATCGTGCTGATTTTCGACGAAGTCCAAACCGGGTTTGGAAAGACAGGAAAGTGGTTTGCCTGTGAGCACTGGAATGTGGTTCCGGATATCATCACACTGGGCAAGGGATTCACGGGCGGCTATATACCTCTGGGTGCAGCCGTTACAACTCCCAAGATTGCGAATGAATTCCAAAAGGGCCCTGGCCATGAACTCCGTAGCGGCAGTACTTACGGGGGACACACGGTGGCCTGCGCGGCGACCTTGGCAAACATAAACGTCATTGAGCGCGACAAACTCGTCGAGCACGCGGCGGAGATCGGGTTGTACCTCAAGCGCGAGCTCGAGAAGCTGTACCAGTATCCCATCGTGGGAGACGTGCGAGGAATCGGACTGCTGTTGGCAGTGGAACTGATGGCGGACCGGGCGACAAAGAAGAAGCTCGATGGAAAGCTCGGCGTCGGCTCATGGATCAGGGACTGGTTTTACGAGCACGGAGTCATCCTCAGGAACAACGGCGATATTCTGGTCCTGGCTCCCGCCCTGATCGTTTCCCGGGAGGAGGTGGACCTGATCCTCCGGCTTTTCAACGAGGCGATTGCCGCCGCGGTGAAACATTTCGGGTTCGACAAGCCTTCCGCACGGTGAGCTGGGTCTTGGGGGGGGGAGGCGGACTACATGCCTGAACGCATCAATCGCCGGGAGGTCTGCCGGCGCCTCGCGGCCGGCTTGGCTGCCGCGGGTCAACCTTTCGCCGGCGCGGCGAACAGTGACGCTGGGACAATTCCTTCGATCCGTTCCATGTCCCTGGAAGACAAGATCGGCCAGCTCATCTGCGGCCGGATGGTCCCAAAGGACGTGAAAGGCGCGGAGGAACTGGCCGCGAAAGGGCGTGCCGGATCCTTCATTGGTCTTCTGGCCGGTCTTGGCAGCGCCCGGGCGGCGGCGGAGTTTTTGAATCACCTGCAGTCTGTTTCCAAATACCCGCTTCTTTTCGTCGGAGAGCAGGAGCACGGCAGTCATCAGAATTTTGCCGGCGGCACCGAGTTCCCAGCCTACATGGCTTTCGGTGCCGCACGTTCCAGGGAGCTGGCGTATCAATTCGGGAAAATCAACACCCTGGAAGGGCGCGCAGTCGGCTACAACTGGATTTCCTGCCCGACGCTGGATGTCAACATTGAACCGTCCAATCCCATCATTAATACCCGTTCGCTCGGGGAACGGCCTGAGCTGGTCACCGACTTGGGCGTAGAAAGTTGTCGGGGAATTGTTGAGAACCGCGGTTTGACTTGCATCTGCCACTATCCAGGCCATGGGGCGACATCGCGCGACTCCCATGTGGAGCTCCCCGCGGTCCATCGAACCCGTGCCGAGCTCGAAGCGGTCGAGCTGGCCCCCTATCGAGCTGGGATACGCGCGGGGTACATGAACTGCATCATGACGGCTCACAATTACTATCCGGCGCTCGAACCCGTGACCGGTCTGCCGGCCACGCTCTCCAGGAAGATCATCACGGGGGTTTTGCGTGAACAACTGCACTACAAAGGGTTGGTTGCCACCGATAGCCTGGGCATGAAAGCAGTCTCAGCAAGCTACTCTCCCGGTGACATGGCCTTCAAAGCTGTTGCGGCGGGATGCGATATTCTTCTGGCGCCGGATGTCGATGCAGCCATCGCGACGCTGAAGCTAGTAGTGGAATCAGGCAAGCTGCCCATGTCCCAGCTCGACGCGAGCGTTTTCCGGATTATTCAGGCCAAGAAGTGGCTCGGCTTGTTTGAGAAGTCCAGTGTGGATGTCGGCGCGGTAGACGGGATCGTCGGGCGAGGCGATCACAAAGCTGCGGCCCGGCGAGTAGCTCGCGAAGCGGTTACGGTATTAAGAAGAGAGGAGATGCCGCTGGATAGGTCCGGGGGGCTCCTCGTGATTGCTGCCGCCGAGTGGGGGGATCTGGGGCCTTCGCAACCGAATGCCAACGAGCTTTTTGTGGAAGAGGTGCGAAAGAGGCAGCCGGGAGCCAAAGCGGTCCTTGTGGAGGAAAAGAAGGACACGTGGCAGGCAGCGCTGACGGCAGCCCGAATCGCAGATGCCGTCATCCTCGCCGTTTCGAGCAGGATTCGCAGCTACGCTGCGGACAGTCTGCGCATCAACGAGGAAATTCTGGAACAGGCGCACAAGCTTGCAGCGCTCGGAAAGCACGTGTCGCTGGTAGTGATGGACAACCCTTATGTGGTCAAGTCTTTTCCGGACACGCCGGTGTGTCTCTGTACCTACAGCAGTTGCCCTGACTCTGTCACGGCGGCGGTCGAGGTGCTCTTTGGGGAATTCAAACCGGTCGGACGGCTTCCAGTCACGATTTCCGAGCGGTACAAGTATGATTTCGGGCTCGTGGGATAGAAACGAAGGGCGGTTCTCGCTCTGTGATCAGTGGTAGTGCAGGGCGCGTAGGAAAGCGTCCAATTCTATTCTGCGGTGATCGGGTGGAGTACCAATCTCCGGTGAGGTAGATCATGTTGAAAGAAGCCGAAATCGAGGTTCTGACGAACAGTGTGTTGGATCTGCTGGCGACGCAGGGGATGCGCTTCGAAAGCCCTGAATTGTGCGCCATCATGATCAGAAAAGGTTGCACCGAGTCTCCTTCTGGGAGGATTCGAATCCCGCGCGCATTGATCGATGAACTCACTGCGTACATGAGCAAGACCCAGGATCAGGACCGGGAGGATCAGGAACTTCATCTATTCTGCGGCGTCGACTGGACCCATTCCATTATATGGAACGACAAGCGTGGAGAGATCCGGGAGCGGCTGAAGTCGGGCTTGCTGATGTCGGCTTTTGACTGTGGGCCCACGACCTTTTACGACTACCCCAAAGAGAACATAAGACCCGTCGACGACGAGATCTTTGTCCAGATGATGAAGTTTGCCCAAGCCACGCCGGAAATTGGGTACACCAGCACCTGGTACCGCCAGAATGTGCCGCCGCAGATTGAGCGCATCGAATCTCTGGCAATTGGTGCCCGGTTGACCGACAAACTCGACGGCATCGAATGCATCTACCCTGAAGTAATCAAATACCTGGCCGAAGCCAGCAGGGTTCTCACCGACCGCACGGGGGACTCAAGCTATCTGGCTGGCTCCGAATGCGTGACGCCTCCGATGATCATGGAAAGCCGGGCGTGCGAGGACATGCTCGAGCGACAGAGGTGTGGCGTTCATCGCTACCACATTGCCTCGATGCCGGCGATCGGCGTCAACACTCCCGTGACAATCGCGGGAGCCATCGTGATGGGTGCAGCCGAGATTCTTGCCGGCGAGGTGGCGGCCTGGTGTATCGATCCGGAGTCCGACATCAGCGGGCGCATGATCGCGCTCATCACCGACATGCGCAGCGCCACGCCAACCTGCACCGGACCGGAAGTGGCGATGGTGAACATCGGCGTGCGCGAGTTGTTCGAGGCAAGCTTTGGTGGGCATCTCTGGGTCGAGGTGTTCCTCAGCCCGGCGGCAAAGCGCCCCGGCCTCCAGGCAGTATTCGAGAATTTCTTGGCAGTCTACAACTACGCGAAATGGCTAGGCGCTTCCGGCATTCCCTATCCTGGGATGGGAGCACTCCACAATGGTGGCTTGGGTTCTCCCACCCAGTTCATGATCGACCTGGAAATCCGGAAGGCGCAGTGGCGCGCACAGAAGTTTGAGGTCAACGAGGAGACCATAGACTTTGACGAGATACGCGAGCGGATCGAAAACGGCGGCGATTTCCTCACCAGTGAGCACACCCTCCGGCATTGCCGCGAGTTGTGGACTTCCCGTCTCTTCTTGCCCAGCGAGGCCGCTCAGGCTTCATGGGACGGCACGGAACGCTGCATCCTGGACCGCTGCGACCAGCTATGGCGTGCAAACCTGGAGAATTACGTGCCTCCAAACTGGCCCGAACACAAGCTCAAAGCCCTTGATGATCTGGTCAAGCGCGCCAAGCGAGAGTTCGGGATTGATTGAAGACTGGCATTCAGAGCGGGAGGCTGCCTAAAAGACGCACGGTTGTCAGTAGTCGAAGATCTCCTGGTTTTGGTGTCCTGATGTTTCTGTGACCGAAAGGGGTGATCCTGTGTCTCCCAAAGTTGCACTTTCCACGACCGAAAAAGCCATGAAGAAACAAAGATCCAGGCTGCTGAAACGCATGATCACGATCCGGCGCTTCGAGGAGCGGGTGAAGGTGCTGTACCGTGCCAAGGAGATCACCGGCGCGATCCATTTGTATATCGGTGAGGAGGCGACGGCCGTGGGGACCTGCGAGGCATTGGAACCAGGGGACTACGTGACCAGCACACACCGCAGTCACGGCCACTGCATTGCCAGAGGATTGGACTTGAAACGAATGATGGCGGAGATGATGGGGCGGGAAACGGGAGTTTCACGGGGACGCGGGGGATCCATGCACCAGTTCGACATCTCCCTCGGTTTTCTTGGCGGCAATGGCATTGTGGGTGGCGGAATTGCGCTGGCAACCGGAGCGGCGTTTTCGGCGAAATACAGGAATACCGACCGGGTGGCGGTGTGCTTCTTTAGTGAAGGTGGGGCTAACCAGGGAGTGCTGTTCGAGTCTCTGAACATGGCATCGTTATGGACGCTGCCGGTGATCTTTGTCTGCGAAAACAACCGCTATGCTGCCACAACACCGGTCGAGAAGAGCGTCTGCAGCCAGGACATAGCGCCGCGGGCGGAGCCGTTTGGAGTGCCCTGGAGCATCGCGGACGGAAACGACGTTCTGGACGTATACCGCCACGTTAGCGAAGCGGTGGCTCGTGCTCGGCAGGCAGGAGGGGCGACCTTTATCGAATGCAAGACATATCGAGTTGAACCGCACTGCGGGATCATCGCCGACGGACGGGATAAGCGCGAAATTGAACTCTGGCGAACCCCGGAGAAGGATCCCATTGCGCGGTTCGAGCACATGCTCTTGACGGAATCGATTCTGACACCCGAAGAAATTGCAGGAGTCCGGCAGGAGGTCGAGCGCGATTTGGATGAGGCGATCGAGTTTGCCCGTAAGAGCCCGTTTCCCGCACCCGAAACCGCGGGTGACGCTCTCTGGGCTGACTAGGGAAGAGTATGAGAAAGATCAGGTACGCGGATGCGTTGAATGAAGCGCTCATCGAAGAGATGGCTCGGGATGAACGCGTCTTTGTTATCGGAGAGGATGTGGACCTCTACGGCGGAGTGTTCAAACTGACTCGTCACCTGGTGGAACAGTTTGGGCCGCATCGTGTTGTGGGGACGCCCATTTCTGAGGAGGGATTTGTCGGGCTTGCGGTCGGAGCCGCGATGACCGGCCTGCGCCCTGTGGTCGAGATCATGTACATGGACTTCATCATGCTGGCGATGGACCAGATGGTTAACCAGATGGCGAAGCTGAGGTACATGTCAGGCGGGCAATTCCCCATGCCGGTGACCATCCGCGCCCAGGCCGGGGCGGGGACGGCCGAAGCAGCGCAGCATTCACAGAGCCTGGAAGCATGGTTTGTGCACGTACCGGGGATCAAGGTTGTCATGCCGGCCACCGTCTATGACGCCAAGGGCCTGCTCAAGTCGGCGATACGTGACAACAATCCGGTAGTCATCATCGAGAATCGGGTCCTGTTTTATGAGTTTGAAGAGGTGCCTGAAGGCGAGTGGATCGTGCCTTTGGCCAAGGCGGATATCGCCCGCATAGGTTCCGATGTGACTGTGGTTGCCACGGGATACACCCGACGAAAGGTGCTCGCGGCGGCGCAACGGCTCGATGGAGAAGTAAGTGTCGAGGTGATCGACCCGCGCACGATTCAGCCGCTGGACCTGGAGACAATCGTGGCCTCGGTTCGAAAAACCGGACGGCTGCTGGTTGTGCACGAAGCGCCGACTTGTTGCGGTATCGGAGCCGAAATAGTGCGCCGGGTAGTTGCCGAAGCGTTCCATCACTTGGACGCCCCCCCGCAAGTTCTGGGGGGAGCTGATCTGCCCATGCCGTTCAGTCCTCCGTTGGAACAGGCGTGCCTTCCCCAGGAAGCGACGATCATCAGTGCCGTGAGGAGGCTTAGGGACAGCTGAGGACGAACACTGCTTCGCCCCAATGGCCATGGGAAGGTTGGCTTGTTCGTGTCCCCAATAGGGGGCTTGTCAAGCCGCTGTGCAGTGCGACTGTGAAGTACTTGCAGTGACCGACGACCAGCGGCATCGCACAATTTCATCTCTTGCCGGACGAGCCAGTAAAAGGCGAGCCCACGGAATCTCGCTCGTCCATCTGAAATCGGAAGAACCAGTGCACGCTATTTCGCGAGCGACACAGCGGCAGACCGCGTGAGAAACCGTCCCAGAAGCGTCCCTTTCCTTCGGTGAAAACTCGTATCCCGAGGAGGTTGAAATGACCCTCTGTTCTGGATTTTCAGGATTGAACCGTCGTCAGTTCCTGGCAGTGGCTCCTGGAGTGACCATAGCCAGCCTCAATGCTGAGGTAGCTGATCCTCAGATCCCCATAGTGAAAGAAGGCACTGTTCGAGATCGGCTCTGGGTATTTGCGTGTCCCGTGAACAACGACTATCCGCACCTGCGCCGCCGTTCCCTGATGACACCCGCCGAAAGCGCCTTCTTTTTCGGGATTCCGAATATCCTGATCATCCAGGTCCGCCCGAGGCCGGGAGAAGAAGAATGGTTCAGGCCTTTCGAACCCCCTTTCGACCAATATGCGATCGCTCTCCGGCCTCTGAAGCGAGTAGTGTGGTCAGTTGTTGGTGGCGGCGGCGTCACCGAGGTAGGAGAACGGAAGCAGGTTCTGGAAATGTCCAAGCGGATTTCGAACTTCGTGGGAGTATACATGGACGATTTCTTTCACCCCGGCGACAAACAGCTGGCGAGCCTGGCAGTCGGAGATTTGCGGGACCTTCAGAACGTCCTCAAGGGGCACGGGAAAGAGTTGGACCTTTTTGTGACCCTGTATACCCATCAGTTGGATCTCCCCTTGGGGGAGTACCTGAACCTGATCGACGTCGTCACGCTATGGACTTGGAAGCCTGTGGACTTAGTGAACCTCGAGGTGAATTTTAGTAAGCTGGAGCGGGTGGCTCCCCGAACGAGAAAGATGCTTGGCTGCTATGTCGTCGATTACGACAACAGAACCTCAACCCCTATTCCTGCAATGCAGCATCAGTGTGAGTTGGGTTTGCGCTGGCTGAAGGAAAAGCGCATCGAGGGTATCGTATTCCTGGGCAACAGTGTGATGGACCTGGGCTATGAGGCGGTCGACTGGACTCGCGATTGGATCGAGAGAGTGGCCGAGTCGAAGCTTTAGGCTGGTACTATGATTTGCCCACCTCGTGCAATCGTCCCAGGGCTGCTGCTGACTCTGCTCGCGCCGCATTAAGCATTGCCTCCAGATTCCTGACCGGAGTTGTCTGCATGGTGTCCTCGCCGGTGGAGAATATGTAGCCGCCTCCCGGCAGATTCTCGCGGATCATGTCCGCGGTCTGAGCTGCAATGTCGTCGGGCGTGCTGTCCCGCAGCACAAGTGGATCAAAGTTCCCGGTCATGCATTTCGTGATACCGAGTTCCTTTCTGACCTTTGCCATGCTGACGCCCTCTCCGACATTTACCGCACTGGCTGAGAGCTCTGTCTGTAGCCGCAGGTACGGAATCGCTGTTTCACACGAGTGGTAGATGATAAACCGGTCGGGAGACGTGAGTTTGGATGCCACCTCGGCTGCGAACGGAATTGTGTACTTCTCATAGTGCGCAAGCGAAATGAACCTAGAGGCCGCCACGCAGTCACCGAGCCACAAACCATCCGCACCTGCATCAAGCTGGGCCAGCCCATAGGCAACCTCGTAATCCGCAAAATAGGTCATGTTATCGACAACAAGCTCGGGATCCTCGATCACATTTATCAACAGCGTCTGAATCCCATAGATCAAAGCCAGCGTGGAGAAAGGACATGCGACTCGCCCCATGACGCAAACCGTTTCGCCGAGCGCCTGCTTGATCCTGCGGATCCATTCCAGATGCATCGGGATACGCATGGCGCTCGAAAGATCGGGAAACCTGAAGCGACTGAGCGTCTCGTGGTTCATGGGCAGGTATTCTCTGACCATAGCAGGCGCATTTTCATCATCGCGCATTTTCAGCCCGAGCGGCTCAAACTCCACGTAGTCGTCCGGGAAGACCATAACCCAGTCATGATCGAATCTGCGCACCGCCTCAAGTTGACAATGGACCACTCTGTCGACATCCGTCCTGGCATGGCGCCATGACAATCCCGCTATTCCCAAATCCATTTCAAACGTAAGCGCGAACACCGGCATACGGGAAGGTACTCGCAGATCCACACACGACTTGATATCCGACATCACGCCGCTATACGCCATAAGAGCTCCCGGCTTCACTCATTGAATTCCTGCCCTGCGATGGAGCGCCGTCCCGCAGAATCCCGATCAAGGGATTGTTGCTCCCGTCCGGAGGAACTCCTGGTGTCGGATCCGGTACTCCCGCTTGAACCCCTCCACTGTGTTTTCGAAGCTCATGCATGGCGTTCCAGTCCGGACTCTACCCCGGAATCTGACCTCCCTCGTGTCTGCGGGCAGTACAACATGTCCGTCCTTGATCTCGATCGCGCGCCCGTCGGCCTCGGCTCGTTGCACCTCATAGAACCAGGGGATGCGGATAAGGATGTGGGCGGGAGCATGGCGGAACTTGTTCGACAGTTTTACTACCCAGTTCCAGTCATTAAACTCGGACGTTGCGCGTGACAGGAAGCTGATCGGTCCGAATTCGGTCGGCTCATCGACGGCTTCGATCGCTCTTCCCGGCTGCAACCATTCAGGTGACACGGCCGAAAACAGGTACAAATCGTTCCTGTATTCTCGTACCAGCATGTTCCTCAGGAGCTCGATGGTCTTGCTCGAAGTCGGCACATCCGGCATGAGGTTGTAGCGGTTATGGTCGCGCGTGCTCCACGGGTAAGCGTTCCACTCCTGGGTGGCATGGGTAGAAGCGGTGTGGAGGAGCAAGACATACAGATCCCTGACAGCCATTTCCTGGTCCTCTGCTCCACCCCGCACAAGCGCGTTCAGCGAATTGGTCGGTGTCTGCCAGTAATGGAGACGCCGTCTTTCGTCAAAGATGTAACCACCACCTCTGTTCGCTTTTTCAGCAAACTCACCGAGGTCCAAGGGCCACCCTTCTTTGGCAATCGCGTATTCCCGCACATACGCCACAATGCCTTCCACGTAATTTGCCCGAGCCTTCCGCAGGGTTGCGGTGACCCTTGGGTCGAAGGGTTCGAAGAGGGGCTCGGGGTGAAGGAGGAGCATGTTGTCCCAATCATTGCCTTCGAGGGTGTTCTCCATGGCCGGGGGAATGTAGCCGCCGCTTTTGGCTGTTTGCAGAGCGAGCTGCTTGTCGAAAGCGGCGCGCAGGCGCTGGTACTCGGCTTCGAAACGCTTGACGTCGTCGGGCTTTTTCATCGCCTCTGCCATCCGTACCGCATTGCGCAAACCGATCATGGTCCAGAGCTGATGGCCGGTCTGCCTGGCATCTTTGAGCATGGCGTCGTCGGTGATCGTAGCGGGCGGCATGAGGCCGAGGGCGTCATTCTGGACCATTTTCTGTTCCCACTCGAATGCGCGGAGCACTGCGGGGTAGACACGGCGCAGGAAGTCATCGTCGCGGGTCAACATGTAGTGTCGTCCCCAGCCGAAGAGGGTGCCTCCGAAGCTGTCCCAGTAATCGAGCTGGGGTCCGGGTTTCAATCCATCGGGGAAGACGAAGGCCCCCTCGGAGTTTTGCATCTTGAGGGAATAAAGCAGGTCATTCCTGGCGATGTCGTGCAGGCCCATGTAGTCGAAGCCGATGTCCATGAAGTTGGTATCGAGGCCGGCCTGGGAGTTGTGGTACTGGAACTTGTTGTCGGTGGGGATGTAGTCATCTCCGATTTTGTCGATGGCGAAGATGTCGTTGACGGTATTGGCGAGGAGGTACTCCTGCACCTTCTGTTCGGGGAATCGGAGGGGGACTGATTTGGCAACCAGGTTATCCCAGACCTGGACGGTATTCTGGAACTGTTGTTCATACTCTGCGGTTTTGACCTGTGCGGCTTCGGGAGAGTCTTGGGGGAGTGGGACGATGGGGAACTTGAAAATCAAGGACTGGCTCTCGCCCGGGCTGAGGCGGATGCGGTACATGACGAGTCCGAGGGGGGTGTATGGGTGAACGGTGTAGGTGGGGTTGGGGTTGTCGCGGATCTGGCCTGTAAAGTAGCGCAACGCGCGCAAG
>Ga0316622_100001189_pt1 | contig 16604 bp, 11 predicted proteins | sample OWC_Aug_OW2_C1_D_FD_207646 | JGI IMG/M metagenome (GOLD analysis project Ga0316622, IMG submission 207646) | Wetland soil microbial communities from Old Woman Creek delta, Ohio, United States - OWC_Aug_OW2_C1_D5_C | ecosystem: Environmental > Terrestrial > Soil > Wetlands | place: USA: Ohio... | reverse complement strand
ATCAAGGGGGCGCGCCAGGGCCCGCCGTCGGTGGACCCGGCCCTGGCGGATCTGAAGGGCCAGCTCGGCCACCTCGCCTACCAGCGCTGGGACCAGGTGGGCGAGTCCCAGCGGAGCATGGACTTCGGCAAGCCCGTGACCCTGCCGCTCCCGAGCGGCTCGCAGCTCGAGGTGACGCTCGTCGAGTCGCGCAAGGACACGGTCACCTTCGAGCTGCGGGTCCCCGCCGAGCGCACCCAGTCCAAGCTCACCATCTCCAAGGACAAGCGCATCGTGCACCAGGTAACGCCGGAGAAGGGCGGCGAGGCCTACTTCGTGACCGTGAGGCCGTGGCCGTAGGTCGGGCAACATGAGCGACCTTTCGGAGCGCCGGCGGCGCGCGGCCGAGGCGAGCGGTGGAACGTCGGAGGAGGCCATCTACACGGCACTTACCGACAAGCTCCGAGAACTCGGCGCTCATGGCGATGTCCTGGATTTCGGCGCTGGCACGGGAGCGCTGACCAGCCGCCTTGTCGAAACCGGCCTGTTCGACTCGGTATCCGGAGCGGACATGATGGCCAGGCCCCCGGAGTTGCCACCCGGGATCCTCTGGCTCGCTCAGGACCTGAACGACCCGCTGGAAGTCTCCGCTGCCTCATTCGACGTCGTGGTGGCGGCCGAGGTCATCGAACATCTCGAGAACCCGAGAGCCGTCGCCCGCGAATGGTTCCGCCTGCTCCGCCCTGGTGGCGTCGTGCTGCTGAGCACTCCTAACAACGAGAGCATTCGCGCCCTCGTCGCTCTTCTGGTCAGAGGCCACTTCGTGGCGTTCGGAGATGCATCCTATCCAGCCCACATCACAGCGCTGCTCCGAAAAGACATCGTCAGAGTATTGTCCGAAGCAGGCTTCGTCGGGCCTGAATTTGGCTGTACAGCTCGCGGCGGGATACCTGGCTGGCCAAGCGCAACCTGGCAGCAACTCTCAGCTAACCTTCTTCGCGGCCCAAGGTGGAGTGACACCCTGATTGCGTGGGCTTTCACACCACCGCACGCTGTTAGCTCAGCGTGAGAACAGATCTCTGAGCCCAGCTTCCTCAGGCATATCGTTACCTGTTCAGGGACAGTGTCCCCTATCTCTTGAAGCGCACAACGTTGTCTTGACGACTGTCGTTTGAGCTTCCCTTTCCTGACTCAAGACGCTGGAGCGCTGTTATCACGTGTTCGCAGAGCAGCTCGATGGCGATCTCGGTGTCGCGGTCCACCAGGGTGCGGCCGTCGGTCCAGCCGAACTCGACCATGCCCTCGTCGGGGCGCTCGCCGAGCAGGCTGTAGCGCGCCCGGAAGAGCTCCGGCCCCGCCTCGTCGAAGCCGGTGCTCCAGGAGGTGGTGGTCTTCTCGGGCCCATCCTGCACGGCGAGCCGGAGTTCCACGCAGCTCGCCTCGAGCACCGGCGCCGCCGCCTTCACCGCCTCCCACACCTCGCGCGGGTCGGTGGCGGTGCGCAGCCGCTCGCCGATGGAGCGGATGCCGGTCCGCATCTCGAGGTTGCGCTTGCGCTCCTTGAGCAGGCGCTCGGTGCTGCCGAGCTTGATGTAGCCCACCCAGGTGAGGAGCAGCAGCGCCAGCACCAGGATGCCCGCCAGGAAGGCCACCGTCTGGAGGCCGCTGGCGCGGGTCATGAGCACCGCGGTGGCGCCGAGGACGGCGCACAGCGCGTAGAGCAGGAGGACCGCCATCCGGTGGGAGAGGCCCAGCGCCAGCAGCCGGTGGTGGATGTGGCCCCGGTCGGAGTGGAAGAGCGGAACGCCGCGCACCGCCCGCCGGGTGATGCTGAGGAGCGTGTCGCCGATGGGGAGGCCCAGCGCCACGATGGGGATGAGCATGGCGACGGCGGTGGAGGACTTCTGGTTCGTCTGGATGGAACTCGTCGCCAGCACGAAGCCCAGGAACATGCTCCCGGTGTCGCCCATGAAGATCGAGGCCGGGTTGAAGTTGTAGCGGAGGAAGCCCGCCAGGGCGCCGGCCAGGGCGGCCATGTACAGCATGGTGAGCACCTGCCCGCCCTGCATGGCGATGACGAAGGTGGTGATGACGGCGATGAGCGCCACCCCACCGGCGAGGCCGTCCAGGCCGTCGATGAGGTTCATGGCGTTCATGACGCCGACGATCCAGAAGAGCGTGAAGGGGATGCCCAGCCAGCCCAGCGCGATGCTGCCGAGGGGGGTGGCGATCTGGTCCACCCGGAAGCCGAGCCAGTACATGAGACCGGCCACCGCGAACTGGACCGTGAACTTGATGGCGGCGCCCGAGCCGTAGGCGTCGTCGTAGAGGCCGAGGAGCGCGATGACCAGGCCGCCGGCGATGAGGCCCACCGCCCGGGCCTCGTCGGCGTAGAAGATGCGTCCCAGGGCCGAGTCGGCGACGAGCAGGCCCAGGATCGGCGCGTAGAAGGCGGCCACGATGCCGACGCCTCCCAGCCGCGGGACCGGGCGGCCGTGGATCTTGCGCGAGGTGAGGGCGTGGTCGATGGCGCCGACGTGCCGCGCCAGGGCCCGCACCAGGGGCGTCAGGACCAGCGCCGCGAGCGCGGAGCACAGGAAGGCGACGGCAACGGTTCGCATGACCCCCGCAGCGCCGGGGTGGGACGGCCACCCACTCCCGGAGTGAGAATTCCGGGCAGTATGCCACGGATGAGTCTGATGCCATACAAGGCCGGCCGGAAGGCGTACTGGATTTCTGGCGAAGTCCGTCTCCCTCCGGCTTCTGGGCTCCGGTCGCCAGCGGTAGACTGCACCGCCGATGCACCTATTCTTCGTCTGTGTCCTTTGCCCTCCCTCGTGGGTGTGGCGAACATAGTTGGTGGAACCGGAATGGCGCGGCGATGAGAGTCCTCCAGGTCGGGAAGTATTATCCGCCGGTGCGGGGGGGAATGGAGACGCACCTTCAGCTACTCTGCGGGGAGCTGCGCCGGAGAGTCGCTCTCGAGGTGATCGTTAGCAACGTCGCGCCGCGGACGGTGCATGAGGTCGTCGATGCCGTTCCGGTGACCCGTTGCGCCCGGCTTGCCCTGGTCGCTTCCACGCCCATATGCCCGACCATGCCTCGCGAGTTGTCGAGCCGCCACTACGACGTGCTGCATCTGCACTTCCCGAATCCAATGAGCGTGCTCAGCTACCTTGCGAGCCGCGCCCCGGCCTCACACCGCCTGGTGATCACCTATCACAGCGATGTCGTCCGCCAGCGACGGCTGCTCAAGCTGTTTCGTCCCTTCATGCACAAGGTGCTGCAAAGGGCGGACGCGATTATCTGTACCTCCAAGAACTACCTCGCAAGCTCGGAGGAACTTCAGCCTTACAGGGCGAAGTGCCACAGTATCCCGTTGGGTATCGACCTTTCGCGCTTCTCCGACATCGAACGGCACGAGGTCGAGGCTGCCCGCGTCCGTGAACGCTTCCCGGGCCTGCGAATCATCGGTGTGGGCCGGCTCATCTACTACAAGGGCTTCGAGCACGCGATTCGCGCCATGCGAAAGGTGGACGGACACCTGCTCATCGTCGGCGACGGGCCGCTCCGGCGTTCGCTCGCGGCCCTCGCCAGTGAATGCGGCGTTGCCGAACGCGTACACCTCCTCGGCAATCTCGACGAGGACGCGACCATGGCCCACTACCTTGCGAGCGATGTCTTCGTGCTCCCGTCCGTCGCAAGGAGCGAGGCGTTCGGTGTGGTGCAGCTCGAGGCCATGGCCTGCGGCCTCCCGGTCGTGAACACCGCCCTGGATTCCGGCGTTCCCTTCGTCAGCCGTGACGGCGAGTCGGGGTTCACGGTCCCGCCGGGCGACCCGGACGCGCTCGCCTCGGCCATGTCGAGGTTGAAAGACGCTCCCGAGCTGCGCCGGACCCTAGGAAGTGCCGGCCGTAAGAGGGTTCATCTGGAATTCTCCAAGGAGACCATGGCGGAGCGCGTGCTCGAGATCTATTCTGCGCTCGGCCCGAACCCTTGACACACCTGTCTCCCGCCTTCGGGAGGCGTCAGTGAGACGTGTCGGACCCCTGTGTCTTCGAGGCTTCCTCCAGTTTCTTCACCTCCGCGATGCGCGCGTCGAAGGCCCCGCGCCTGACGCCGGGCTGCGCCGCCGCGGACTCGAGCTCGGCGATGGCTTCCCAGAAGCGGCCGGCCTTGGCAAGCAGACCAGCGAGGACCTCGCGGGGCCACGTGTTCCTGGGGTCCACATCGCGCGCCGACCGCGCTTCTTCCATGGCCTCCGCTAGACGGCCCTGCGCCTCGAGAGCTGTCGCCGACAGAAGCCTCGCCTGGACGGCCTCGCCGGGGGTCCGCCAGGCCGCTCCCTTGAGCAAGAGGCGCGCCTCCGAGAAGTGGCGAATCGCAATGAGCTTTCCCGCGAGGGCAAGTGCGATGTCCGTCGAGCCGGGGAGCTCGCGAACGCCAGCCTGCAGCTCAGCCCTGGCGGCGTCCTGATCGCCCAACCGCTCCAGTGCTGCGGAGGCGAGAAGGAATGACCGCGATCGTCGAGGTTCCCGCTTGCGGAGCTCGCGCGCCAACTCGAGGGCCCGCCCCGCGTCTCCAGCTGCGAGGGTCGATGCCGCGAGCTCGTGGAGCATGTCGACCTCACCGTACTCGCGCCAGGCGCGCTCCCAGACCACCATGGCGTCGGCGGGCCTGGTGCCGTTTAGGAGTGCTCCGAGGGCGGTGAGCCCCGCGGCCGTGTCGGGCGCAATCTCGAGAAGCTCGGTCAGGGCCGGGTAGCGCCGGACCGCCTCGGGAAGGGCATACGGATCCCCTAGGACCACGGCAAGGCGATACTCCTGCTTCGCAAGCGCATTCCGCCCAGCAGCTGCGAGGCACCGGGCGGCGTACCTGTGAGGCTCGGCGATCATGGGCCCAAGGCGCATGGCGCTCTCCAGCCAGGGCATGGCCTCACTGCACCTTCCCTCCTGGACAAGACGAATCCCGGCCGCCGCGTGCGGAAGATAGTCTGCGGGGTGCCAGCGCGCGGCCTCGCGCGCTCGCCATGCAGCGTCGCTCCCGCTACGTGCAGCCAAGACGGCACCGGACTCTTGCTCGGTTGGATGGCCAAGGTAGAAGGCCATTCCCGCAATCGCGATGCCCAGCGTACCGGCGGCGACGGCCCGGCTGACCGCTGAGCTGATGCGCCTACCGGGCTCTTCGTGGGCGAGGAGCGCCAAAATCGCCGTGAAGGGCAGCGCCACGCCGAGGAGCTCCAGGGAGAAATCGAAGAAGTTGTGCGCGCCGACGGCTGCCAGGCCCGCGAGAGCACCCATTTCGGGGCGAGAGAGGTCGGGCCTCCGCGCGGCTCGCCACCACGTCCACGCAAGCGTTCCGAGGAGCGCCAGCCCAACGGGCAGGCCCAGGTCCAGTGGCACCTGCAGCCACTCGTTTTCCGCGTGCGTGAAGGTGAAGCGGACGGGCTCGGTCTGCGCCATCGGAAAGGCGGTGGCGAAGGCACCCTTCCCGATGCCGGTGAGCGGAAATCGGCGGACCATTCCGAGGACGGCCGGCCAGTTGGCGAGCTTCACCTCCCACGAGGCGCGCGCCACCGTCGCCATCTCGGAGAGGATTCTCCCCAGGGCCAGATAGGCGGCGACCGCGAGTGCGGCACCAATCCCCACGGGAAGGCCTGCGTACCTCCACCAGGACGCCGGTCGATGGCGTTCTGCCAGTAGCCGCCGACCGTAGAGCCCAGCGAACACGCCCGCGCCCACGAAGAAGGCCGCGATCCCGCCTCGGGACAGCGTCAGGAAGATTCCGCTTCCGGCAATCGCGAACGTCACGATCCACAGAAACCGCGACGGCCCCTTTTCGCGCAGGCCGAATCCCAGCGCCGGCCAGGCCCCCAGAGCCAGGTAGGCCGCCAGGTGGTTGGGATTCACGAACACGAGGTGCGGCTCGAGGTAGGAACCGAGCCCCAGGACCGCCGCAACGAGACCCGCCATGGCGGCTGCCGCGGTCGAGAGGCCCACCGAGGCGAGCAGAGCCTCGCGCCGGCGGCGGGCCGAACCCAGTGCCAGCGCGGCTCCAGCCGACGCCAGGAGCGCCGCGGCCTTCGCGGCCTCCCGAGCGGTGGCCGGCGGATCGAGGGAGAGCGGACGAGAGGCGGGATAGAGGCCCAGGGGTCGCAGCGAGATGTCGAAGATGGCGACCGCTTCTGGCGAAAGGATTCGCTGGATCGGGACGGGCAGCGGGACGAGCTGGAAGAGGGTCGTCCCCAGCGCAGCCGCGAGCCCGGCCACGAGCAAAGGGGCCCGCCAGGGCGATGCGCTCGCCAGGAACAGGCTCAACGAGACGAGCGCTGCGACCGCGAGCTGCATGCCCCAGGAGACGCTGCCCCTCCATAGCGGGCATACGGCCACCGCCACGCCGAGCGCGACCACGGCGACCCGCATTGCTGGCTCGCTGCTCCTTTCGCTGCCCGGCACCGAGGGGCATGCTAGAAGGAAAGGGGGCCAGGGGAAAGCCGGGGACGCTCGACTTTCTTCCGGACATTCCCTAGCATTTCCGCTCGACTCGCCGCGAGACGGCGGCTTCCGGAAGTCGCACCTCTTAAGGATGGCAATGCCCGCTTCCCAGTCCCCTGACGAGACCGCGGCCCAGCCACTTGCCGCGGCAGGCGACACGCTCGACCTTCGCCAGTACTGGACCATTCTGCTCCGCAGGCGGTGGATCGTAGTCGCGGCCTTCGCCCTCGTGGTGATCGCCACTTTCGCGTACACGCTGCGCCAGCCCAAGATCTACCGAGCCGTCGCCACCATCATCATCGAGCTGGGTCCCCCCAAGGTGCTCGACACGGCGCAGGTGCAAGAAATCCTTGAGACCGGTAGCGCCGGCTGGTGGGGGCGCGACTACTACGAGACCCAGTACAAGGTGCTGACCAGCCGGGCCGTTGCTGCCCGGGTGGCCGAACGCCTAAATTTGGCGAACGACCTGAAGTTCCTGGGCCTCGACAAGATAGACGACGCTGCGCTGCGCGAGAGGCGCCGTCAGGCTGCCGATCCGGCCGGAATGGTGCAGGGGAAGCTCAAGGTCGAGCCCGTCAAGGACTCCCGGGTCGTACGGCTCGCCGTGGAGGACACCGATCCGGAGTTGGCGGCGACCCTCGCCAACGCCTTCGCCGAGGCCTATATCGCCGAGACGTTGGCGGTGAAGAACGTGACCACGGCGAGCGCCTCCGAGTGGCTGGAGCAGCAGATCGCCGACCTCGAGGGGAAGCTCGAGAAGAGCGGCAAGGAGCTCTTCGAGTTCAAGAAGAAGAACGACATCGTCTCCACCACCTGGGAGGATCGCCAGAGCATGGTGAGCCAGCGTCTCACCGCCATCAACGACGCCCTCAGCAAGGCCCGTGTCCAGCGGGCCCAGCTCCAGGCCCGCAGCGAGGCCATCGATCAGGTGCTGAGGTCTTTCCAGGCGGGCGACGGGGATCTGGAATCGCTCCCGGCGATTTCCAGCAGCGCGGCGATCCAGTCGCTCAAGCAGAAGTACTTCGAGACCCGGACCGACTGCGCCGACCTCAAGATCAAGTACCTCGATCAGCACCCGCGGCTCCAGGTGTGCGAGGAGAAGCTCAAGCTCGCGCGGACGAACCTGCAGCACGAGATAAAGACCGCCCTGCTCGCCGCCCAGCGCGAGTACCAGGAGGTCCGGCAGACCGAGAAGAACCTGGTCGCCCTCTACAACGAGACCAAGGACGAGGCCTTCGGCTTCAACCGGCACGAGCAGGAGTACCACGAGCTGAAGCGCGCCTACGACAACAACCAGCGTCTCTACGACATGCTGCTGAAGCGGCTCAAGGACGCGGGGCTCGCCGGCATGCTGCAGATGAGCAACGTGCGCATCCTCGACCGTGCCCGGCCGAGCCTTTCGCCGGTCAGGCCCAAGGTCCAGCAGAACATCCTGGCGGGCATCTTGCTCGGGCTCCTGGCCGGGATCGGGCTCGCGATCGTGGTTGAGTACCTCGACAACACCATCCGCGGGCAGGAGCACGTGGAGCGCCTCGGACTTCCCTTCCTGGGCATCATCCCGAGGGTCCCGCTGAAGGACGGACAGGCCGCGCACCTCGTCGTCCACGAGCAGCCCAAATCCACCGTGGCCGAGTGTTGCCGGACCATCCGGACCAACCTGCTCTTCATGTCCCCGGACCATCCCATCCGGACCATCCTCGTCACCTCGGCAGCTCCCAAGGAAGGCAAGACCACCACCTCCATCGACCTCGCCATCGCCATGGCGGACAGCGGGAACCGTGTTCTCTTGATCGACGCCGACATGCGGAGGCCGAGGATCCACAAGGCCTTCGAGCTTCCGAACGGCGCAGGCTTGAGTTCACTCATCCTTGGCGAGGGGAATATGGAGGACACGATCCTATCGACTGGCGTGCCGAACCTCTCGGCCGTCACCTGTGGGCCCATTCCGCCAAGCCCCTCGGAACTCCTCCATTCGGCCGGCTTCACCGCGTTGCTCGGGCGCCTCAGTCAGCAGTTCGACCGCATCATCATCGACTCCCCACCCGTAGCGGCCGTGTCGGACGCGCTCATCATCGCCACCCAGGTGGACGGCGCGGTCCTGGTGGTGAAGGCCGGCAAGACCACTCGCGAGGCGGTCCAGCGGGCTGCACGCTCCCTCGGAGACGTGAAGGCGCGGATCCTCGGTGCGATTCTCAACGACATCGACATGCAGGACAGCCGGTACGGCGGGTATTACTACGCGTACGGGCAGTACTACGGCGAAAAACGCGAGGGGGCCGCGTCCTCATGATTTCGCCAGAAAGCGGCACGACCAGCACCAAAGTGGTCGGGACGGTCGGGGCGCCCGCTCCGGCGACATGAGGCTGCTTCACATCGGCGCCGGCAATCTGTACGGAGGGATCGAAACCGTCCTCGCGACCCTGGCTCGGAACCGGTCCGCTGCGCCCGACCTTCATCAGCACTTCGCCGTTTGCTTCGAGGGAAGGCTGGCGACGGAGCTGGTCGGGACGGGAGCTTCAGTCGAGATTCTGGGACCGGTTCGGGCAAGCCGCCCCTGGACGTGGGCGGCCGCCCGAAGGAAGCTCGGGCGAATCCTGAGTCGAGAAGCGTTCGACGTGGTCGCCTGCCACGGGAGCTGGGTACACGCGACCTTTGGCTCCACGATCTCGAAGACGGCCGCTCGGCTCGTGCTGTGGCTGCACGGGCCTGTTACCGGGCGTCACTGGCTCGAGCGCTGGGCAGCTTGGGCGCCTCCTCATCTCGCCATCGCAAACAGCTGGTTCACGGCTCGGGAATCACGCGGGATTCCTTCGGGCACGCCAATTCACGTCCTGTACAGCCCGGTCGAATCACCCGCCTCGGGCCGACCCGACGATCGCGCCCAGACGCGGGCGTCACTCGCTGCCGGGAATTCGACGACCGTGATTCTTTCCGCAGCCAGGATGGAGGCCTGGAAGGGCCAACACGTGCTCATTACGGCCCTCGGGAAGCTGCCATCGAGTCTCGACTGGGTCGCTTGGGTTGCCGGAGGAGCCCAGCGCCGAAAAGAGGAGCAATACGCGAAAGAATTGGCCGATATCGCAAGAGGTGCGGGCATAGATGACCGCATCCACTTCCTGGGCCAGCGGTCCGACGTGCCTCGCCTCATGCTTGCTGCGGACGTCTATTGCCAGCCCAACACCGAGCCGGAGCCGTTCGGCGTCAGCTTCGTCGAGGCCCTGTATTCCGGGCTACCGGTGGTCACGACGGCCATGGGGGGAGCGCTGGAGGTCATCGACCCGACGTGCGGACTCCTCGCTCCCCCTGATCCCGACAGCGTGGCGAGCGCGCTGACGCGACTGGCAACGGATAGGTCCCTTCGTCTGCGGCTCGCGCAGGCAGCACCTGCGCGTGCGCGCGCCCTTTGCGATCCCTATCTCCGGATCCAGGCTCTCGCCAAGGTCCTGAAGGACGTTACCCCTCAACGCGACCCGCGGGCCATTTGAGCCATGGGCATTCTCTTCTCCGTTTGCGCATTCCTGTTCACGCTCCTGCGGACGCGCCAAGGAGTCGCGAAGGGCCTCGAGTCGCTTCTCGCAGTGGGATACGCGTACGGGATCGTGCGCGCCAACTTCCCGGACGGGCGGAGCCATTTCGCTTTTGATTTCGCACTCCTGGGCCTGTATTTGGCTCACTTCAGCCAGAGGCCGTCGGCTCGCGGCGTCGCGCAGGGCCGCCCCGCCGTCTTCTGGCTCAAGGTGCTGGCGGTCCTACCGGCGCTGTATTTCCTGGTGCCGGTTCAGCACCCGCTCATCCAGTTGGTGGGGCTGCGGGCCGCGGTGCTGTTCCTGCCGCTCATCGTGATCGGAGCGCGGCTAGAACTGGAGGATCTTGGGCGTCTCGCCCGGTCCCTCGCGGTGCTCAACGTGGCCGCGGTCGCCTTTGCGTTCGCCGAGCTTCTGCTCGGCGTCGAAGTGTTCTATCCACGCAATCAGGTGACCGAACTCATCTATCGGTCGACCGACGTGGGCGTCGACCAGGCGATGCGTATCCCAGCGACTTTCACATCTTCTCACGCCTTTGCAGGGACGTTGGTAGGAACCCTGCCCATACTCTTGGGGAGTTGGAGCCATCTCGCCAAGGGCCGACGGGAGCGCACCCTTCTATTCGCCGCAATCGGTGTCACGGCTCTGGGGATCTTCCTCAGCGGGGCGCGGCTTCCGGTCATCATTCTCGTCGTCCTCGTGTCCATCGCCTTCCTGAGCGGTCGACTTCTCGCACGTCGGAAGATCGCGCTCGCCGTGGGTGGTGTCGCCGTTGCCCTGCTCATCTCCACCACCGAGCGATTCCAGCGTTTCCTGACGCTTCGCGACACCGCCTTCGTCGAGGAGCGAGTCGCCAGTAGCGTCAACCTTGGCTTCTTCGAAGTTGTTTGGGATTACCCGCTTGGCGTCGGGCTTGGGAGGGCCGCGGGCACGAGCATTCCCTTCTTCCTGGCCGACCTCGCGGATCCACAGATTGGCATGGAGAACGAGTACTCTCGCCTGGCCCTGGAGCAGGGAATCATCGGCCTGGCGGTATGGGCAGTATTCATTCTCTGGACGCTGACCCGCAGCGTCTCCTGGGCCCCGCCATCGTGGAGTCTTGGCGCCCGCATGATTCAGGTGACGGTCGCGGTCATCTGGGTGACGTCCATGATCGGAACCGGGACGCTCACATCCATTCCCGGCACCTCGCTTCTTCTTCTCTACATGGGACTTCTTTCATCCGGACAGGCTCGAGAAGCGCCCGAAGCCGCGCGTCCCCAACGATTCCTGGTCGCTTCTCCTCGCTGAGACATGGCCACATGGGTCATCGTGACGGGCGACTTTGGACTCCATGGAGCCCAAGACCAGGCCAACCACGCGCTGGCTGCGTACCTGGCGGGCCGGGGCGACACCGTCCACCTCGTGGCGCACGCCGTGGACGACGCCCTTCGCATGAGTCCACGGGTGCGCGTTCACCGGGTGCCACGGCCGCTCGGATCACATCTCGCGGGTCAGCCGCTGCTCGACCTCGCCGGCCGCAAGGTGGCGCGGGAAGTCCTGGACTTCGATCCGGGCGCGCGAGTCGTCGTCAACGGCGGAAACTGTGATTGGCCCGATGTGAACTGGGTGCACTCCGTCCACCACGCCTGGCCGTGCAGGGACTCCGGTGCCCCCTTCGCATTCCGTCTCAAAAACCGGCTGGCCAAGTCGCTGGCACGGCGAAGCGAGGCTCGGGTGCTGAAGCGCGCCGCCATCGTATTCGCCAACTCCGCGCGCACTCGCCTCGATCTCATGCGCCACCTGGGCGTGGACGCGACCAGGATCCGAGTGCAATACCTCGGTTGCGATCCGTCACGCTTCCATCAGGTCCTTCCCGAGGAACGGCGCGCAGCTCGTGAGCGGCTTCGACTCGATGATGGGGTGACGGCTGTCCTGTTCATCGGATCCATGGGATACGATTCCAACAAGGGCTTCGACACGTTGCTGTCCGCCTGGCACCTGTTGTCGGGCAGTGATGGCTGGAACGGTCTGCTGCTCGCTGCGGGAGGCGGCGCCGTGCGACACTGGCAACGCCGCCTACGGGCGTCAGGCCTCGCTGAGACAGTTAGGTTCTTGGGATTCACGACGGACGTCCCTGAGCTCCTGGCGGCCGCCGACGTGCTTGTGAGCCCTTCCCGATACGAGGCTTATGGCCTCGGCGTCCAGGAGGCCCTGTGCCGCGGTGTACCGGCGATCGTGAGCTCGACTGCAGGCATTGCTGAGCGTTACCCGGGCGCCATGACAGCCCTGCTGCTGCCCGATCCCGAGAATGCGAGTGACCTCGCTGCGCGGCTCCTTGAATGGCGGGCGAATCGCGGTCGGTTCGAGTCGCTGGCAACGGGCTTTGGCCAGACCTTGCGGTCGCTGACCTGGTGCGAGATGGCGTCTGGAATGGTGCGTGTCATCGAGGAAGGAGAAAGGACTCCTTGAGCCGGACGCAAAGGTTTCTGAGCGGCGTTGGCCTTGGCTACGTGAACACGGCCGTCACCGCGATCGCCGGCATCTTTCTCACCAGATTCTTCCTCGGCAGGCTCGGGACGACGGAATACGGCTACTGGCTCATGGCGGCGCAGGTGATCGCCTATGCGGCGCTGCTGGATCTCGGAATAGTCGGGATCCTCCCCAGGGAGACCGCGTTTACGATGGCTCGGGCCGCGCTCCCGGAGGATCCGTCGGAGCTTCGTCGTCTCGTCGCTCAGACCTTCCGCCTGGTGCTCTGGCAGATGCCGATGCTCGCGGTCGCCGTGGGCGCCGGCTGGCTCATGATTCCCGTGGCGTGGCAGCCCCTCCGCTGGCCGCTGGCGGTGGTGCTGACCGTGTTCGTCCTCCTCTTTCCGTTCCGCATCCCACAGGCCGTACTCACTGGACTCCAAGACCTCGCTTTCGTAGCGAGGGTCTACCTTCTGGGTTGGACCCTGGGCACCGCAACCACGGTGACGCTCGTCGTACTCGGCTGGCATCTCTATTCCTTCGCAGTGGGCTTTGCAGTGCACCAACTCGCATCCGTTGTGCTGTGCCTCTTTCGCCTGAGGACTCGATACTCCGGCGTCCTGCTGTTTCCCATCCCGCCCTTGAGTCGTGGATTCGTCCGCGAGTACCTGTCCAAGGCCGGCTGGGTCAGCGTGAGCCAGATCGCTCAGATACTCTTGAACGGGACGGACGTCCTGGTCGTTGGGTATCTCTTTGGACCGTCCGCGGTCGTGCCGTACACCTGCACGGCCAAGCTCGCCGTGGTGCTCGGCAATCAGCCGCTGCTCCTTAACCAGGTGGCTGCGCCCGCGTTGAGCGAGATCCGCGTGGCTGGGACGCGCGCGCACGTCTACGAGCTGACTCGCGCACTGAGTCAGGCCTTGCTCACCGCGACAGGCGGCGTCGTCGCATTGGTCGCAGCAATCAACGAAGGCTTCGTCACCTGGTGGGTCGGGCCGGCGCAGTACGGCGGCATGGCTTTGACGCTCGTCGTCCTCGTCCAGATCTTCTTGCGTCACTGGAATGTCGGCTTCATCTACGCGATCTTCAGCTTCGGGCGGGAGCGGCGCATCGCGGTGACCGCCATCCTCGACGGCATCGTGACCGTCGCGGCCTCCCTCCTTCTCGGTCGTTGGCTTGGACTGGTAGGAATTCCTCTAGGCTCCATCGTCGGCGTCCTATTCGTGGGACTTCCATCCACGGTATCCGCGTTGGCAGCGGAAAGCGGAATTCCGACCTGGCGAGTGGCGACCGCCAACGCATGGTGGGCCTGGCGGCTAGCCCCGATCGTCGCGCTCTCGACTGCTGCCGCCTACTACCTCGCACCGCGGGGCCTCGTGATGGTGGGCCTCGCCAGCCTTGCGATTCTGACGATCTACCTCCTGGCAATGCTGTCACCGTCACTGCGACCACCTCTTGGACAGTACACTCGACCCAGGCTCGAGTCGGCGCTTGCGACCATCGCCAGTGTTTCGCTCCGGAGAGATTCGACCAGAACTCGAGACCGTTGACCGCTCGCCACAAAGGGTGCGCCGGCGGGGGAACCGAGCGAGATGGCAAGACTCATCAGGATCATTCTCACCGGGGAATACCCCCCTCAGTCCGGTGGGGTGAGCGACTACTGCCGCCAGGTGGCGGCTGCGCTGGCGAATGCCGGTGAGAGTGTGCACGTGTTCGCTCCCGCCTGCACGGGCTCCACGCCTGTCGATGCAGGGGTTGAGGTACACCGATTGCCAGGCGGATTTCACCCGCTGAGCTTGCGGACGTTTCGGATGGCCGTCGAAGCGTTGCCGGGCCATCGCCGTATCTTGCTCCAGTATGTGCCACACGCCTTCGGACTGAAGGGCATGAACCTCCCTTTCTGTGGTTGGCTGCGAAATTTTAGGCCGGTTCCGCTCGACGTCATGTTTCACGAGGTGGCTTTCCCCCGGGTGGCCGGGCAGCCGTTGAGGCATGCGGTACTCGCAACCGTCCAGAGACTCATGGCCCGAATCTTGGTCAGTCAGGCCGCCCGTCTGTACGTTTCTACGGAGGCTTGGGAGCCAATGCTGCGAAGCGTGGGCGCAGCCAGCCCTGTCATGTGCCTCCCGATACCCAGCAACCTCCCGACCCACGTCAATGCGTTGGACGCGAAGTTCCTTCGTGGCCGTCTGATTCCATCCGAGCGCGGCGGCCTCATCGGTCACTTCGGTACTTTCGGAACTGAGGTAGCGCGCCTTCTGGCTGATTCGCTGGTGCCGCTTCTCACCTTCGGGCCCGACCGGGTCGCCATCCTCGTAGGGCGTGGCAGCGAGGCGTTTGCCTCTCGCTTTGTAGCGGAGAATCCTGGGCTTCGTGCACAGGTTCGAGCGACCGGGGAGCTCCCCGCGACGGATGCCGCGCTCCACCTGGCGGCGTGCGACATCCTGCTTCAGCCCTACCCGGACGGAGTGACCACGAGGCGCACCAGCTTCATGGCAGGCCTTGCGCTTGGGGTGCCGACCATTTCAAACATCGGCCCTCTGACCGAGCGAATGTGGCAGACGGCGCCTGTCCCGCTCGCAGGGGCCGGGAGTGACCTCGCGCCCATCGCAAACCGGCTTCTCGAAGATCCGGCCCTTCGGCAGCGTACTGGAAGACAGGGTGCGGCATTCTATTCGTCGCGTCTTGGCATCGACATCACGGTCGGCGGCCTGGTCGCTGCGGCTGTAGATGCCCACATTCCTCTAACCGAGCGCCTGCCCTGAATGCGAATCCTTCTCGCCAACGGTCATCGCAGCATCCTAGGCGGGGTGGAAACCCACCTGAGGTCGCTCATCCCGCTCCTGCGCGCTCGTGGTCACGAGATTGCGCTCCTTCACGAGGTGCCGGCGGAGAACGACGCGGCGGTCGTGGATGAAGGTGCGTCCGAAATCTGGGCTCCGTGTGCGGCTCGAACTCCCGTGGATCAGCTCCTCGGAGCCGTTCGTGAGTGGCAACCTGACGTGGTCTACACACACGGACTGCACAGCGCCGGCCTAGAAGCGGGGCTGGTCGAGGCATTCCCGGCAGCATTTTTCGGGCATGGGTACTACGGCACGTGCGCCACCGGTTCCAAGCTTCATCGGCGGCCAGACGTTCAGCCTTGCTCGCGAGCCATGGGGCCGTCCTGCCTTGCACTGAACTACCTTCGTGGTTGTGGAGGACTGAGCCCGGTCGCCCTGTGGCGGTACTATCGGCTTCAACTGCGCCGCAGGGCGCTTCTTGGAAGGTATGGCGCTGTCATGGTCGCGAGCCGACACATGCTCGAGGAGTACAGCCACCACGGGGTGCAGCGCAGCCGCTTGCAGTTGGCGCCACTCTTCCCGCCCGGGCAGAAACCGGCTCCCGAGGCACCGCCGCGGCGCGGCGTCGCCGGCCGACTGCTCTACGTGGGCCGACTGACGGTCGCGAAGGGGGCTCGATTGCTCGCAGATACGGTGGCAGTCGCCGCCGCACTTCTTGGCCGCCCGCTGTCCCTGACCGTGATGGGCGACGGGCCCGAGCGGACGTGGCTCGAGCATCGTTCGCAGGAACTGGGAATCAGAGCTGAATTCCGAGGATGGGTCGACGGACCCGAACGGGATAGCCAGTACCGTGAGGCGGACCTGCTCCTGCTCCCGAGCATTTGGCCCGAGCCGTACGGCCTCGTAGGCCTGGAGGCTGCCTGTTTTGGCCTTCCATCAGCGGCCTTCCCGGTTGGGGGAATTCGCGACTGGCTGGTGCCAGAACGAACTGGGGTATTCGCTTCGTCAGGCCAAATGACAGCTCGGAATCTCGCCAAGGCGGTCGCCCGAGTTCTGGCCGACCCTGACCACCTCGAGCGGCTGCGCCGCGGCGCATGGAAGGAGTCCCACCGCGTCTCGTCCGACACCCATGTGCTACTAGTAGAATCCGTCCTGAAAGCTCTCCGCGAGAAGTAGATTCGCGAGCCTAAGCTCTTGCCTTCAGAAATGCGTTTCCTCTTCGTCTCCGACTTCCTCGCCGACCCGGATTCAGGGGCCGCTGGTTCGTTGATCGCGATAGGCTCCGCACTTCGAGCCCGCGGCCACCACGTCCACGACTTGTGGCACGTGGACGGTCCGTTGGGCCCCCGCTTTCCGGCCTTGGTGGGCGCTGT
>Ga0316622_100001187_pt1 | contig 16608 bp, 12 predicted proteins | sample OWC_Aug_OW2_C1_D_FD_207646 | JGI IMG/M metagenome (GOLD analysis project Ga0316622, IMG submission 207646) | Wetland soil microbial communities from Old Woman Creek delta, Ohio, United States - OWC_Aug_OW2_C1_D5_C | ecosystem: Environmental > Terrestrial > Soil > Wetlands | place: USA: Ohio... | reverse complement strand
CGCCAGCACCTCGGCGCCTACCCCCGCGCTGGCCGCGGCGTCGCGCACCAGCGCCAGGTCGGCCTCGCCGGTCTGCAGCGTGAAGGCGACCGGCAATCCGGCCAGGTGCGGCAGCGCGCCGGCCCATGCGACGTTGAGCGCGTGCGCGCCGCGGCTTCCGCCGAAGCCCAGCACGCGGCGCACGGGGCCGGGCACCCGCTCGGGGATCGCAGCGATCTCGGGCCGCACGGGATTGCCCGTCACGACGACCCGCCCCGGCAGGTCCTTTGCGCTCTCGGCGAAGCTCGCGGCGATGGCCGAGGTCCAGCGCGCCAGCGCGCGGTTGGTCATCCCGGCGACGGCGTTCTGCTCGAGGAGCAGCGTCGGGACGCGCACCAGCGCCGCGGCGAGCACCGCCGGCCCGGAGGCGAAGCCGCCGACGCCGACGACCAGCGCCGGGCGCTCGGCCAGGAAGCGACCGGCCAGCCGGAGCGTCGCCAGCGCGGCCCGGAGCAGCGCGAGGGCGCGGTCCAGCGCGCCGACACGCGCGAGGCCGCTCATCGGCAGGACCGCCAGCGGAATCCCGGCGCGCGGCACGAGCCGCTCCTCGATCCCGCCGCGCGCCCCGACCCACGCCACCGGCCGCGCCGGGCGGCGGCGGCGCAGCTCCTCCGCCAGCGCCAGGCCGGGGAAGACGTGCCCGCCGGTCCCGCCACCGGCGATCACGATCGGCGCGCTCCGTGCGTCAGTCGTCATCGCGCCGGCTCCGCACCGAGACGTTGAGCACCAGCCCGACGAGGATGCAGCTCGCGACGACCGAGCTGCCGCCGGTCGAGAGGAACGGCAAGGGCAGCCCCTTGGTCGGCAGCAGCCCGGTGACGACCCCCATGTGGCAGAGCGCCTGGCCGGCCAGCAGCACCGTGGCGCCGAGCGCGACGAGCCGCCCCAGGTCGTCCGGCGCGCGCTCGCCGGCCAACCAGCCGCGCCAGGCCAGGAGCATGAAGGCGGTGACCACCGCGACGCCGCCCCACAGGCCCAGCTCCTCGCAGATCACCGCGAAGATGAAGTCGTTGTCGGCCTCGGGCAGGAAGAAGGCCTTCTGGGTCGAAGCGCCGAACCCGCGGCCGAAGGGGCCGCCCGAACCGATCGCGACGATCGACTGCCGCAGCTGGTAGGGGATTTCTCCCAACCGATGCGGGTCGAAGACCACCGCCGAAGTGAATCCGGCGAGACGAGCCACGCGGTACGGTTCCCTCAGCGCGAAGACCGCGAAGAGCGCGATCCCGGCGCCCACCAGCGCGGCGACGTGGCGCCAGCGGGCGCCGGCAGCGATCACGAGGGCCAGCGTGGTGCCGAAGAGGAGCGCCGGGGTCCCGAGGTCCTTACCGACCAGGACCAATGCCCCGAGCCAGGCCGCGATCCCGATCGGCCGCGCCAGGCCCTGCACGGTTCGCAGCTCCGGCCCGGTGCGCAGCAGCGCCGCCGCGAGGGCGAGCACCAGCACGGGCTTGGCCAGTTCGGAGGGCTGGAAGCGCACGCCGCCGAGCGAGAGCCAGCGGTGCGTGTTCCCGATCTCCGGCCCCAGCAGCGCCGCGACGAGCAGCACCGAGACCCCGACGAGCATCGCCCAGATCGCACGCGGCCGCGCCAGACGGTGGTAGTCGACGACGACAGTCAGCACCAGGAAGAACAGCCCGACGGCGAGGTGAACCCCGGAGTTGACGAGGCCCCGCGGCACGCCGCCGTGAACGGCCTCCGTGAAGACCCGGGCGGAGGCCGACATCAGCACGCCGATCAGGAGCAGCGCGAGCGCGACGCTGGAGAAGATCGCGTCGGGGGCCTGGGCGCGATAGCGGGCGAGGGGGGCGCTGCTCACGGGACGATCTCCGAGGCCAGCGCCCGCGCGGCGGCGACGAAGGCGTCGCCCCGCGCGGCGTAGCCGGTGAAGGCGTCGAACGACGCGCAGGCGGGCGAGAGGAGCACGAGGTCGCCCGGGGAGGCGAGCGACGCGGCGTGGGCGACGGCGTCCTCGAGCGCGCCGCGACGGATCGCGACCACCCCGGCCGCCTCCAGGACGTCGGCGATCCGCGGGCCGGCCTCCCCGAACGTCACCGGGATCCCGCCCTGCGCAGCGAGCGCGGCCGCCAGCGGCCGGAAGTCGGAGTCCTTGTCGCGCCCGCCGAGCAGCGTGAAGATCCGCGCCCCCGGCGCGAGCGTCTCGCGCATCGCGACCAGCGCCTCGAGCACCGCTCCGACGTTGGTTCCCTTCGAGTCGTCGACGAAGCGCACCCCGCGCACCAGCGCGACCTCCTGCAGCCGGTGCGGCAAAGGGGTGAAGGCCAGCGCCGCGCGGCGCAGCGGCTCCAGCGGGAAACCGGCGGCCCGCAGTGCGACCGCTGCAGACAGGACGTTGACGCGGTTGTGCCGGCCTGGGAGCTGCAGCTCGGCGACGCCGGCCAGCGTCTCCTCGCGGCCGCCGATCGCGAGCTTCAGCTCCTCGTGCTCGACGAAGCCGCCCGCGGTCACGCGCCGCAGGGCGGAGACCTGGAGGACGGGCGGACGGGCGGTTGCCGCCAGCGGCGTCAGCTCGGGGTCGTCGGTCCCCAGCACCAGCGGGGCACCCTTCGCGCGGTCGTCGGCCACGCGGTACTTGGCCGCCCGGTAGGCCTCGAAGCTGCCGTGCCGGTCGATGTGGTCCGGCTGGACGTTGAGGAGGACCGCCGCCGCCGCCCGCAGCGCGTGGGTCGTCTCGAGCTGGAAGCTCGAGATCTCGATCGCGTACCAGCGGCCGCCGGGGTCGCCCTGCACCGCGTCGACCAGCGGCAGGCCGTAGTTGCCGCAGGCGATGGCGTCCTTGCCGGCAGCCTTGAGCATCTCCGCGACCAGCGCGGTGGTCGTCGTCTTGCCGTTGCTGCCCGTGATCAGCACCGCGCGCGGTCCGACCCGGTCCGCGACCAGGTCGAGCTCGGAGACGATGGGCACGCCGCGCGCGCGGGCGGCCTCGAGCTGCGGCAGCGTGATCGGAACGCCGGGCGAGAGAACGACCAGGTCGGCCGCCACGAAGTCGCGCGCGTCGTGACCGCCGCAGACCAGCCGCACGCCGCCTGCACCGAGGGCGACAGCCTCGCGGTCGAGCTTCTCGAGCGGCAGCGCATCGGTCGCGGTGACGCGGTCGCCGCGGGCGAGCAGGAAGCGCGCCGCGGCCCGGCCCGAGCGGCCCAGCCCCACGACCAGCGCATTCTTCGGTCCGCCCATCGCCCGCCCCTACCTGAGCTTCAGCGTCGCCAGCGTCGAGAGCGCCAGCAGGATGCCGAGGATCCAGAACCGGATGACCACCTTGCTCTCGTGCCAGCCGGCCAGCTCGAAGTGGTGGTGCAGCGGCGCCATGCGGAAGATCCGCTTTCCGCCGCGGTAGCGGTACGAGCCGACCTGCAGGATCACGGAGGCCGCTTCGGCGACGAAGATCCCGCCCGCCAGGACCAGCAGCAGTTCCTGTTTCGTGATCACCGCCAGCGTGCCGATCGCGCCGCCCAGACCCATCGATCCGACGTCGCCCATGAAGACCTCGGCCGGGTGGGAGTTGAACCAGAGAAAGCCCAGCGCCGCGCCGACGCCCGAGAGCGCGAAGACCGACAGCTCTCCGGAGCCGGCGACTGCCGGGGTTCCGAGGTAGCGCGCGATGACGACGTTGCCGGCGGCGTAGGCGAGGATCGCGAAGGTCCCGATCACGATCCCGGTCAGGCCGATCGCCAGGCCGTCCAGCCCGTCGGTCAGGTTGACCGCGTTGGACGAGCCGACCAGCACCAGCACCGTGAAGGGAATGAACATCCAGCCCAGTTCGGGGCCGCCGGCCTTGAAGAACGGCACGGTCAGCACGGTCGCGAAGCCGGACCACCACAGCGCGGTGCCGATCGCCGCGGCGAGCAGGATCTGCGCGGCGAGCTTCCGGCGCGCCGAAAGCCCCCGGCTGTTCCGGTGCTGCAGCTTCAGGGCGTCGTCCCACAGGCCGATCATCCCGAAGCCCAGCGTGGCCACCACCGCGACCCACACATAGCCGTTCGTCAGGTCCGACCAGAGCAGCGTCGGGATGATGATCGCGGTGACGATCAGCAGGCCCCCCATGGTGGGTGTCCCCTGCTTGGCGAGGTGGGTCTGCGGACCGTCGTCACGCACCTGCTGGCCGTACTGCCGGTTGCGCAGCCAGCGGATCATCGCCGGGCCGACCAGGAAGGACAGCAGGATCGCCGTCACGCCGGCGACGGCCGAGCGGAAGGTGATGTAGCGGAAGACGTTGAAAGGCGAGAAGACCTCGTGCAGCGGGAAGAGGAGGTGGAACAGCATCAGCGGTCCCCCTCGGGTGCCAGCTCCGGGAACTGCTCGAGCACTGCCGGCAGCGCACGCTCGAGACCGACGCCGCGCGACGCCTTGGCCAGCACGAGGTCGCCGGACTGCAGCAGCCCGGCCAGCGCTTCCGCGGCGGCAGGAACCTCCGCGAAGGCGAGCGCGCCGACGAGGCCCGCCGCACGCGCGCCCTCGGCCGCGTCGTGCGCCCACTGGCCGACCGTCACGAGCAGCGTGACGCCGGAGCGCGCGGCGGCGTCGCCGATTTCACGGTGGAAGGCGGGGGAGCGATCGCCCAGCTCGTACATGTCGCCCAGCACCGCGACGCGGCGACCGCCCCACGGCGAGGCGGCGAGCGCGGCGAGCATCGCCTTCACGGCCGACGGGTTCGAGTTGTAGGTGTCGTCGACCAGCACCACGCCGTGCGCAAGGCGGCGGACGCGGCCCCGGCCCGGTTGGGGCGCGACGGCCGCGAGGCGCGGCGCCGCCTCGGCCAGCGGCACGCCCAGCGCGCGCGCCGCGCCGAGCGCAGCGAGCGCGTTCAGCACCGCGTGCTCACCCCACAGCGCGAGCCGCACCTCGACCCCGTCCACGCTGAACCGCATTCCACCGACCAGATCGCCCGCGACGCCCACCGGTCGCAGATCAGCGTGCCCGCCCAGATCGAAGGTCACGAGCGCCCGCCCGCTGCGCTGCGCGATCTCGTAGAGGAACGGTGAGCTGCGGTGCACCACCCCGGTCCCGCCGGGAGCCGTCTCGAACACGACCTGGGCCTTCTCCTCGGCGAGCTCGCGCTGGCCGGAGAAGAACCCGATGTGGGCGGTCCCGACGTTCGTCACGACGCCGACGTCCGGCCGTGCGATCCGCGCCAGCGGCGCGAGCTCGCCGGGGTGGTTGATCCCGATTTCGAGCACCGCGGCGTCCGCATCCTCGGGGAGCCGCAGCAGCGACAGCGGGAGGCCCCACTGGTTGTTCAGGTTCCCGGCCGAGCCAGCGACGCGGCGGCGGGCTCCGAGCGCCGCCACGGTGAGGGCGCGGGTCGTCGTCTTGCCGGCCGAACCGGTGATCGCGACGACCGCCATCGAGCGCCGCGAGCGTTCGTCGGCGCCGAGCCGGCCCAGCGCCGTGGTCGTGTCATCGACGCGGACGATCGCGGTGCCCGGCGCGGCGACCTCGCGTGCGGCGACGATCACGGTGGCCCCCGCCATCGCGGCTTCTGCCGCGTAGTCGTGGCCGTCGTGGCGCTCACCGAGGATCGCGAAGAACACGTCGCCCGCGGCGATGCTGCGTGAGTCGATCGACACACCGTGCGCCGCTGCGTCGGGGCTGCCGGAGACGACGGCACCGCCGACGGCGGCCGCAATCCCGGCGGCGGTCCGGGCGATCACCGGCGCGTCCCCGCCGCGACGATCGCGGCGCGCAGCACCTCGCGGTCGTCGAAGGGGGTGCGGACCCCCCCCGCCTCCTGATGGGTCTCGTGTCCCTTGCCGGCCACGAGGACCGCGTCCTCCGGCCGGGCGATCGCGACCGCCTCCTCGATCGCGTCGCCGCGGTGCGCGACCCGGCGCGCGACAGCCGGGGTCCCGGCCAGACCGCCCAGGATCGCAGACGCGATCGCCTCCGGGGCCTCCCCCCGCGGATTGTCGTCGGTGACCAGCACGACGTCGGCGAGGCGGCCCGCGATCCGGCCCATCGCTTCGCGCTTGGCCGCATCACGCTCTCCGCCGCAGCCGAAGACCGCGATCACGCGGCCCGCCGTCACGCGGCGCAGCAGCGCCAGCACGCGCTCGAGCGCCTCGGGCGTGTGCGCGTAGTCGACGATGGCCGTGAAGGGCTGTCCGGCCTCGATCCGCTCGAATCGCCCCGGCACCTCCGGCACCGCCGCCGCGCCGGCGACGGCCGCCGCCGGGTCGGCTCCCAGCGCGACCGCAGCGGCCACGGCGGCGGCGATGTTCCGCGCGTCCCACGCGCCGCTGCGGGGCGTCGAGACTTCGCCCGAGAACCCCGGGCCATCCAGACGGAACCGGGCCCCCGAGGCGGAGGGGCGGTGCTCCGAGATTCGCCACTCCGCTCCGCCGGACTCCCCGAAGGTGATCCGGCGCGCCGCACGCGAAGCGTGCGTGAATTCCTCCACGCAGGCGTCGTCCGCAGGGAGGACCGCGGTCGCCGAGGCCTCGAGGGCCTCGAACAGGCGACGTTTTGCGGCACGGTAGGCGGCGTGCGTCCCGTGGAGGTCGAGGTGGTCGTGTCCGATGTTGGTCAGCACCGCGGCGGAGAACTGCATCCCGTGGACGCGATCGGCGACGAGCGCGGCGCTCGAGACCTCGAGCGCGGCCGCCCGTGCGCCGGCGCGCTCGGCCTCGGCGAGGAAGCCGAACAGCTGCGGCGCCTCGGGCGTGGTCAGCGTCGGCCCGCTGCCCACCTGGCCGAACCGCTGCCCGAGCGTCCCGCCGATCGCGGTCGGGATGCCGGCGCGATCGAGCGCGCCGGCGAGGAAATGCGTGGTCGAGGTCTTGCCGTTGGTGCCGGTCACGCCCACCACCGCGAGCCGCTCGTCGGGGGCGCCGAAGAAGCGCTTCGCCAGCGCGGCAAGCGCCTGGCGCGGTGCGTCCGCCGCGATCCATGCGGCGTGCGATGCGAAACCGGCCGGGCGCGGCCCGCGGCCCAGCACCGCGACCGCGCCGCGTGTCACCGCGTCGCCTGCGAAGCGCGCGCCATCGGTACGCGCACCCGGAAGCGCGGCGAAGAGGGCGCCCGGCCCGGTGGTGCGGGAGTCGATCGCGAACGAGCGGACGGTGGCGCCGTCCGGCCCGCAGACGGCGACGCCTGGCAATCCGCGCACGAGGTCGGCGACCGTCACCGGCGGTTCGCGGGCTTCGCCGGCGCATTCGGCACCGGCTTCGCGGTCGCCGTCGGCGCGGGCTTCGCGGTCGCCTTCACGGCGGCCGGATTGGGCGCGGCTTTCGAAGTCGTCTTCGCGGTCGCGCGCTTCGCCGCAGGCTTCGCGGACGGCTTCGGCGCCCGTCTCCCCGTGGACCCGGTGGCCCCGTTCGCGGCGGCAGGCTTCGCCACGGCGGGCACGGGCGCGGTCAGCGCCGCGGGGGCGACCGCGAAGGTCCCGGCGGCACCGCCAGCCGGTGCGGGTTCCTCCGCCGTCTCCGCCGTCGGCGCGCTCTCGGCCACCAGTTCCCCGGATTCGGCCGTCCGCTTCTGTTTCACCTCGAGCAGCGCGGGGTCGTCGGGCCGGTCGGGCGCGACGCGCAGCAGGCGCAGCGTCTCGCCCATGACCTGCGCGAAGACCGGCGCCGCGACGGCGCCTCCGGTCCGGCCCACGAGGTGCGGCTCGTCGAGGCTGATCACGACCACGGCCGCGGGAGCCGTCGCCGGTGCGAAACCGACGAAGGAGGCGATGTTCTTCCCCTTGTCGAAGTGGCCCTTCGTCAACTTCTCGGCGGTCCCGGTCTTCCCCGCCACGGTGTAGCCGGGGATCGCGGCGCGGTGCCCCGTGGCGCGCTCCTCCTCGACCACCCGCCGCATCCAGCGCGTGATCGTCGCCGCGGTCTCGCGCGACATCACCGTTTCGGGTGCGGTCCCGACGTATGGCTGCCAGCTGCCCGGCGCGCCGAACGCCCGCGCCACCCGCGGGCGGACCCTCACGCCGCCGTTCGCGATCGCGCCGACAGCGGAAGCGAGCTGCAGCGGCGTGACCGAGAGCGAGTGGCCGAACGCGATCGAGTCCTTGTCCGAGGCGCTCCACTTCGAGGCCGCACGCAGCGTCCCTGAGGCCTCGAGCGGCAGGTCGATGCCGCTCCTCTGCCCGAAGCCCAGGCCGGCCAGCGTGCTGTACATGTCCTCCGGCTTCAGGCGGCGTGAGAACTTGACGATCCCGATGTTGCTCGAGAGCTGGATCACCTCCGGGAGCGTCAACGTGCCGTGCTTCGCCACGTCGCAGAGCGTTCGGCTCCTGCTGATCCTCCAGCGGCCCTGCTCGCAGTAGACCGATTCGGTCCCGCGGACCGATCCCGTTTCGACGAGGGCCGCCGCGGTGAAGGGCTTCATGACCGAGCCGGGCTCGAACGGGAGCTCGATCAGCCGGTTGCGGTGCCGATCGAGCGGTGCGTCGCCGTAGGCGTTCGGGTCGTAGTCCGGCGCGACGGCGAGCGCCAGCACCTCGCCCGTCCGCGGGTCGAGCACGATCCCCTGAGCCGACTTCGCGCCGTTGACCTCGACGGCCTCGGCCAGCGCCCCCTCGAGCACCGCCTGGATCCGGGCGTCGATCGTCAGCATCAACGACGTGCCTTCGTCGGGGGCGGACTCGGCTCCGACGACGTCGAGCCGGTTGCGCAGCGCGTCCATCGCCAGCGACATGCTCGTCCCGGTCGTCCGGAGCATCCGGTCGTAAAAACGCTCGACCCCCTCGGAGCGCTCACCGTCGGGTGAGATGTAGCCCAGCACGTGCGCGGCGCGGGAGCCGAAGGGGTAGGAGCGCTTGTACGCCGGCTGCCACCAGACCGCGTCCCTGGGGACGACGCCCTTCTCGATCAGGCGTTCGACCGAGGCGCGCGCCGCGGTGTCGCAATCGAAGCGCGCGATGACCCAGCGGTCATCGGCGCGCCGCGTGAGCCGGCCACGATCCGCGCCGGCCGCCGTTTCGATCGCGCCGAGGACGTTCGGGTTGACCTTGCGCGGCTCGATCGCGAGCACCTCGACCGGGACGCTCGTGGCCAGCAGCTGTTCGTTCCGGTCGAAGATGTTCCCGCGCGGCCCCGGAATCTCGACGACGTCCTCGAGCTGTCCCTTGGCCCGCGCGGCCAGCAGCTCGTGTCGCACGACCTGCAGCTCGACCAGGCGCGCCACGAGCAGGACGCCCGCCACGAGCATCGCCGCGAGCACGGCGCGGCGGCGGGCGGCGGGAAGCAGCGAGGAGGCGTTCACTGGCGGGGCTCCGGCGCGGCGTCCGCGGCGGGCGGGACGGGAGCGGGACGGGGGATCGCGGCCGTGTTCGTCACGGGCCAGGGGCCGTCGCCCGGCAGCGGGGCGGACAGCCCCAGCCGCTCCGCCTCGACGCGCAGGCGCTCCGGCTCGAGCAGTTTCGCGCGCTCGGCGATCAGGCGCCGGCGCTCGAGCTCGGAATCGCTGATTGCCTGCTGCAGCTCGCTGCATTCGTAGCGCAGCGCGGTGCCGGGCACCAGGGCCGCGACGAGGACCAGGAGCGGCATCGCGAGCACGAATGCCCGCGCCATCCAGCCAAGCAGGTCGACGACGACCCTGGGGTGGCTCTCGGCCACCGCCGGGCGGTTCTGAACGCCGCGCGGCAGGCTCATCGGCGGACTCCCCAGCGCAGCTTCGCCGAGCGCGCGCGAGGATTGAGGGCCGTTTCGCTCTCGGAGGGAGTGACCGCGTGCCGCTCCTCGAGTTCGAGCAGCATCAGCGCACCGCAACTGCACGGGTCGCCGCGGCGGCAGTGACACGGCTCGGCGAGCCGGCGCAGCGTGTGCTTGACGATCCGGTCCTCGAGGCTGTGGTAGGCGATCACCGCCAGCCGGCCTCCCGGGGCGAGCCGCCGAACCAGCGTCTCCAGCGCCTCGGCCAGTCCCTCGAGCTCGCGGTTCACCGCGATCCGCAGCGCCTGGAAGGTGCGCGTCGCGGGGTCGATCCGGTGCCGGCCGAAGCCCGGAGCCGCGGATCGCACGATCTCCGCCAGCTCGGCGGTCGTACGGATTGGATGCCGCCGCCGGGTCTCGACGATCACGCGGGCCAAACGGCGCGACGCCCGTTCCTCGCCGTACTCGTAGAGGACCCGCGCCAGCTCGGGCTCGGGAAGATGGTTGACGAGGTCGGCCGCGGTGGGGCCAGGGGTATCGCGGTCGAACCGCATGTCGAGCGGCCCGTCGAAGCGGAACGCGAACCCGCGCTCGGGATCGTCGATCTGGTGCGTGCCCAGGCCCAGGTCGATCAGCGCTGCGTCGATCGTCGCGATGCCGAGCGTGTCGAGCAGATCCGCGGCGTCGCGGTAGTCGGCGTGCTCGAAACGCGCGCGCGCGCCGTAGGCGGCGAGCCGCTCGCGGGCCGCCGCGAGGGCCGAGGCGTCGCGGTCGAGGGCGATCACGCGGCCGTCCGGCGCGCTCGCCTCGAGCCAGGCCGCGGCGTGACCGCCGGTGCCGACGGTGCCATCGAGCAGCAGCCTCCCCCGCCGCGGAGCGAGGGCCTGGAGCGTTTCGGCCGTCAGGACGGGACGGTGCAGCGGAGGAGAGGAGGCCACGGCGATCGCTTCCCCACGGGGTGTCATCACACGCCGTACTGCGCCAGCCGCGACAGGTCGTCCCTGGACACCGTCGGCGGCCGCACACGGAAGTGCTCGAAGGGGCAGATCTCGAGCACATTCTGCTTTCCGAACACGGAGAGCTCGCCGGTGACGCCGGCGCGCTCGCGCAGGAGCGGGTGGACCAGGACGCGTCCCGCCGCGTCGATCGCGGCCTCGCGGCCCCAGAAGTTCACGGTGCGCAGGTAGGACTCGACGGCGGGCTCGGTGGACGGCAGCTCGGCCAGCTTGCGCTCATGCGCCTCCCACACCGGAAGGGGGTAGACGAGGACCATCTCGCCGTCGCGGGAGGTGACGAAGACCCGCCGCTCCTCGCCGCAGAGCGAGAGGAACAGCTCGAGAAACTCGGAGGGGACCTTGACCCGGCCCTTGTCGTCGATTTTCGCGGTGGCGTGGCCGCGCAGCATCGAAACTCCAGCGAAACTCGGAGCCCGAAAGTCCCCGGGGTGACCTTCCGGCTCGCGCTTTCTGCGGTAGGTTTCCGAGGGTCAGAACTGCCGGCCGAACGCCCGTCCTGCCTCTCCCGTCATCCCACTACCTCCCACTTCTTCCCACCGCGGATGGTAGGGACGGGACCGGATCGTGTCAAGCCTCACCGCGCCTGTTTTTCTTCTTTTGTCAGCGACTTGCGTTCCGTCCCCTGACCGGGGCGGGTCGGGTGGGTGAGGCACGGCGGGGACGGACGAGCCGTTCTTCCCACCTTGGCGTATGGATGTCTGGCTTGTCCCGCGTTCCGGTGGGAAAACGGCAGACGATCGTCTGCCTTGCGCCCGAAAACGAAAAGCCCCGGCCGGTGAGCCGGGGCTCGGGCGGAGCAGGTCAGGGATCAGTTCTGGTACGGCGTCTCCGGCGGCTTGATGATCAGGGTCGGCATCGGGTCGGGGCCGTTGGTGCCCCCGTCGGGCGACGGCTTCTCGCGCCAATTCCCTCCAATGGGGGTCGGCGTCACCGGTGACTCCAGCGTCTGCACCTCGCCCGCTTCGTCCACCAGACCGAGGGTCAGGCTCCCGGAACTGCTCGCGAGGATCGCCGGCTGGCGGGCGTTTTCGCGCACGATCGTCGGCGCCGCGAACTCGCCGGCGCGACTGATGCTCTGCAGGACCCGCGGTGCGGCGGTCGCGGTCGCCTCCTGCCACCAGACCACGACCGGCGCGCCGTTCGGCAGGAACGCGATCCGGGGGTCGACGTCATTGCGCCCGTTGGCCACCCCGAGCAGCGTCGGGAAGGTCCACACGCGCCCGTCGGAGACCGCCACGGCGACGTCGAATTCTCCCCCCTGTGCGTAGGCCCAGACCGCCCACATCCGCCCCGCAGGGTCGACCGCCATGGAAACCGGCCCATCTCCTTCGGCGCGGTAGTCGGGCGAGAGGCCAGCCGGACGCGCCACGGGCGGAGCGCCCGCGAGCGCGGCACCGGCGCACGCCATGACGACGATGAGCAGCGCGAGAATCCTCTGGCGCTTCATCGTGCACCCCCTTTCTCGATGTAGCGGTCGAACTCACGGACCTCGGGGAGGTTCTGCTCGAGATTCGGCCGCATGTACTTCAGGCGTCCCAGGGCGATCCTGGCCTCGGCCAGGTTGTCCTCGGCCAGCGCGATCTTCCAGCCATAGAACGCATTCAGGAACAGGATGTCGAGATACTGCACCTCGCCGCCGCCGGCGATCGCATTCGACTCGCGGATGAACTGTCGCGCGGCGTCGTAGTCGCCGCGGCGGAAGTGGATCTCCGCCAGCCATGCACCGGCCGACGCCACGGTCCAGCGATGACCGAGCCGCCGCGCCTCCTCGCGCGCCTCGCGCAGCAGCCGGATTCCCTCGCGGAACTGTCCCCGCGAGGCGTAGATCGGCCCGAGATTCAGCTTCACCTTGAGCGCTTCATGCACATCGCCCGCGTCGCGGTAACGCGCCAGCGCGTCATGGTAGTGCACCAGCGCCTGGTCGTTCTCCTCCCGCTCCTGGTGGATGCGCCCCAGCGCGTGGTGCGCGTACGCGGCCAGGATCGGCTCCGGCAGGCCGTTCGCGACCGCCAGCGCGCGCGAGGCCTCGACCTCGGCCAGCAGGAAGTCGCCGAACGTGGCGTGGACGTTGGACAGCTGCAGCAGCGCGCGCACGACGGTACCGGGCTCGAGATGCCGCTCGAGGCGCAGGAGCTGTCTGATCTCGTACTCGGACAGGCTGATCTTGCCCATCCGGTAGAGCGTGATGGCGGTTGCGAGCCGGATCTTGGCGATCTGGCGCGCCGCCTCGGGGGAGAGCGACGCGGCGTCCTCACGCTCCTCGAGGAGGCGGCGTGCGCGCTGAAACATCGCGTAGGCTCGCCCATAGTCGCCGAGGCGGAATTCCTCGTGGCCGCCCTTCACCAGCGCGTCGGGATCGCTGATCGCGGGCTGGTTCTTCTCCAGCTCCTCCAGGTCCACGACGTCGGAGAAGGTCTGGATCGAGACGTTGAAGATCCGCGCCAGCGTCCGCAGCTTGTCGAAGGACGGGTAGCAGATCCCCTTTTCATAGCGGCTGAGCTGCGAGTTGTCGATCTCGCCGCCGTGAACGCGGGCCTTCTCCTCGACCTTGCGCAACGAGTAGCCGTACCCGGTGCGCAGGCTGTGAAGGTACTGGCCCAGTTTGACGCTGCCCTTGGCGTCCGCGCCGGCGAACTCGCGGTCGCTCCGGCTGGCCTGTTCGGTCCGGGACCTTGCGCTTTCCATGGACGTCTCCCCGGCGAAACCCCGCAGCTCTTTGCGCGTACTCTCCCGCATTCGCGCACCGGTCGGTGCGGGAGACCGCCGTCCATGCGGTGGCGATGCAGCACGGCGGGGGGTCCCCCCAAGGGTACCGCCGAGCGGGCCTCTGTGCCCGGTCATCGTGAGCGCCGCGAGCGGGGTAGCGCAGGTAAATCGGCCGGTTTACTCGTTTGTTAATACAAGGACGTCTCAAAATGAGTACGCCGATTTGACATGACTTTGCCAAGGGCGCAAACTCCCCATCGGCGGCATGCTCCTCATGCCCCCACCGCGATCGAGGTGTCCGCTGTCCGCCGCGGCCGGAAGACGGGAACGCGAGATTCGACGCCTGCTCATGCGGGCGGTGGTGATCTTCGTCCTCTTCTTCTTCGCCCACGGGGCGGTTGCCGGGTGGATCGTCTTCCGCGACCTCGACCGGCGGGCACTCCAGGAGAAACTGCTCGAGACGAAGCAGGTGGCCCGCAGCCTGGCGGATGAACTGGCCCGGCAGGTCGCTCCCCACGGCTCGTTCGAGTCGGTCCGGTTGATCGAGAGTCAGGCGGTCGTCTCGCGGATGCTCAACGACTGGACCATGCAGACCAAGCTGGTCAAACGACTCCAGATCCAGGCCCACGACGGCCGCGTCATCTTCGAGTTCTTCCCCGACCTGGGCGGCCGGACGGTGCGCTACGCGGGGACTGCCTTCGGTGGCGCCGCGCCAGTCAGCCCCGATTCGCCGCCGATCTCCGCGATGCCGCGCCGCCGCGGCACGCCCGAGGTTCGGCCTGTCGGGGGCGAGCGGGTCGTCGAGGTCCCGGTCGGTGCCGGCGCCGCGAAGCTTCTCCTGGCCGTCGTGCCGGATGCGCTCGAGGAGGAGGCACTCGCGCTCCGGCGCTCGCTGATGCGCCAGTTGCTGATCGGTGGCGCGATCAGCTCGGTCATCCTGGCGCTTGCCTTCCTCTACGTGTTGCGGCTGATCCAGCGCACCCGCCGGCTCGAAGCGGAGGCCCAGAAGGCGGAGCAGCTGGCCAGCCTCGGCACCCTCGCATCCGGCCTCGCGCACGAGATCAGAAACCCGCTCAATGCGATGAACATCAACCTCCAGATGCTGGAGGAGGAACTCTCCTCCGCGGGCGTCGACCCCGATACGCTGCAGCTTCTGAAGAGCAGCCGCGGCGAGGTGCTGCGCCTCGAGCGGCTCGTCAAGGACTTCCTCGCCTTCGCCAAGCCGCGCGTCGAGCGGCGCGAGGAGATCGTGCCCGCGGAGCTGGTCGCCGACGTGCTGCGCTTCTCGCGGCCGCAGTTTCACGCCGCGGGGCTCCAGCTCGAGTTGAGGACCGAGGAAGGGGCCCCCGCCGTCTGGGTCGACCCGGCCCGCATGCGTCAGGCCCTGCTCAACATCCTCCAGAACGCGCTGGAGGTCAGCCCCCCCGGCAGCGCCGTCGTGGTGACCGTCGGCGCGACGGCTCAGGGCGAGGCGCGGATCGACGTGACGGACCAGGGACCCGGGATCGACGGCCCGGCGTTGGAGCACATCTTCGAGGTCTTCTGGTCGAAGAAGCCCGCGGGGTCCGGGCTGGGCCTGCCGATCGCCCGGCGATCGGTCGAGCTGCACGGCGGGCGGATCGAGGTCGAAACCGCGGTCGGGCAGGGGAGCACCTTCCGGATCGTCCTACCGGCGGCGGTGGTCGAGATGGCGCGTGAGGAGGGGCAGCCGGATGCGCGGGCCGATGCGGCGGCCGGGAGCGCTCCGTGACGCGTCGCGACGCCGCGGCCCGGGCGGAGACGCTGCGGCGCGAGCTCTGGCGCCACCGCCAGCTCTATTACGTGCTGGCTGCGCCCGAGATCACCGACGCGGAGTACGACGCGCTCGAGCGCGAGCTGGCCTCGATCGAGGCGAAGTATCCGGACCTGGTGACGTCCGACTCCCCGACGCAGCGCGTCGGGTTTCCGGTGACGGGCGACTTCCCGCAGGTGCGGCACGCCGAGCCGATGCTCTCGCTCGAGAACGCCTACAGCGAGGACGAGCTGATCGAATGGGAGGCGCGGCTGCGGCGCGCCGCAGGGCTCGCGGAGAACGACCCGCTCGAGCTCTCGGTCGAGCACAAGATCGACGGCGTGTCGGTCAGCGTGACCTACGAGGACGGGCGGCTGGTGCGCGCCGTGTCGCGCGGCGACGGGACAGTCGGCGAGGAGATCACCGGCAACGTGCGGACGATTCGCTCGCTGCCGCTGCGCCTCTCCGGGCCGCATCGCGCGGTGGAGGCGCGGGGCGAGATCTACTTCCCGCGCGACGGCTTCGTCGCCCTCAATGCCGAGCGCGAGGAGAACGGCGAGCCGGCGTTCGCGAACCCGCGCAACGCGGCCGCGGGGACGCTGCGGCTGCAGGACCCGCGGCTCGTCGCGGCGCGGCCGCTCGACCTGCAGTTCTGGCAGGCGCTCTCGATCGATGGCGAGCGGCCGGCCGACCACGTCGCCGGGCTCGACGAGCTGGCCCGCGCGGGGCTCCGGACCAACCCGCACCGGGAGCGCCTGACGGGGCTGTCGGCGGTCGTCGAGTACATCCGGAGCTGGGCCGACCGGCGGCACGGGCTGCCCTACGAGATCGACGGAATCGTGATCAAGGTGTCCGCCCGCGAGATCCAGCAGCGCGCCGGGGCGACCAGCAAGGCGCCGCGCTGGGCGGTTGCCTTCAAGTATCCGGCGGCGCAGGAAGCGACGCGCCTCCTGGGTGTCACCTGGCAGGTGGGCCGCACCGGGGTGCTGACCCCCGTGGCGGAGCTGGAGCCGGTGCGGCTCGCCGGGTCGACGGTGTCGCGCGCGACGCTGCACAACCTCGACGAGATCGCGCGGATCGACGTCCGGATCGGCGACGCCGTGCTGGTCGAGAAGGGCGGGGAGGTGATCCCCAAGGTGGTCGGGCCGATCCCCGCCCGGCGTCCGCCCGACGCGGCCCCGCTCGTGCCGCCCTCGACCTGCCCCGCCTGCGGCGAGCCGGTGGTGCGCGAGGAGGGCGAGGTCGCGCTGCGCTGCGTCAATCCCAACTGCCCCGCGCGCCTGAAGGAGACGCTCCGCCACTTCGCGCGGCGGACCGCGATGGACATCGAGGGGCTCGGTCCGGCGCTGATCGACCAGCTCGTCGAGCGCGGCCTCGTGCGCGACGTCGCGGACCTCTACGGTCTCGACGCGGAGCGCCTCGCCGGGCTCGAGCGGATGGGCGACAGGTCGGCGCTCAACCTGGTCGCCCA
>Ga0316622_100001186_pt1 | contig 16638 bp, 16 predicted proteins | sample OWC_Aug_OW2_C1_D_FD_207646 | JGI IMG/M metagenome (GOLD analysis project Ga0316622, IMG submission 207646) | Wetland soil microbial communities from Old Woman Creek delta, Ohio, United States - OWC_Aug_OW2_C1_D5_C | ecosystem: Environmental > Terrestrial > Soil > Wetlands | place: USA: Ohio... | reverse complement strand
ATGCCTGATATGGGGCAGGAGAACGCTGAACTCATCGCCGCCGATACGGGAAACGGTATCTGTTTCCCGTACACATTTTCTGAGGCGCGCAGCGACCTCCTTGAGCAGCTGATCCCCGGCTGCATGCCCGAATGCATCATTGATATGCTTGAACCGGTCAAGGTCCAGAAAGAGCACGGCAAGCATATAGCTGTCTCGATGGGCCTGTGTTATCGCGAGGTCAAGATGGTCTATGAAGACACCTCTGTTCGACAGACCGGTTAGGGTATCGTGATATGCCAGGTATCTGATGTCGTCGTCCATTCTCCTGCGTTCGGTTATATCTTCAAATACTGCCCCGAAGTATCCTTTTTCCGTGCAAAAGGCAGAAACCGAATACCATCGATTGAGTGCAGAGGAGAACTGTTCGAATTTCGCTCCCTCTCCGCTGAGCGCGACCTTTCCATACGTACCTATCCAGTCAAAGTCGGACTCCCGGATGCCGGGGATGACCTCAGTCACTGCCTTTCCGATTATGTCTTTCTTTTTTAGCCCGGTGAGTTTTTCAAAAGCTTCATTTACCTCAAGAAAAACATAGTCAGACGGCATGCCGTGTTCGTCAACGACGATCTTGTGGTAGGCAAATCCATTCAGCATTTCCGCGAAAAGAGCACGGTATTTTGCTTCGCTGGCCTTCAAGGCATCTCCAATCCTCTTACGTTCTGAAATACCCAGAAAGGTCACAACCGCCCCGATGACGCCTCTCCTATGCCGGATAGGATATGACCAGTATTCTGCATGAAAAGGACTCCTGTCAGCCCGCCATAAGACCTCTTCATCACTGTGGACACCCTTGCCTTTGGCAGACCCTTTACATATTCTGCATTCCCTGAACGGATATGCAGCGCCATCCGGCCTTTTATCGTGGATAAGTTCATGCATGTTCTTCCCGAGCACATCCTCCTCTCTTTCATACAGCATCTGCCGAAGAAAGGAGGTATTGCAGAACGTGCAGTTGCCGAGCATATCAATCCCGTAGATGGCCTCGGCAGTGGAATTCAGCAGCATGCGAAACTGTTCTTCGCTCTCCCTGAGGGCCTCTTCAATGCACTTTCTCTCGGTAATATCCCGGTGTATCGACAAAAAACCTCTGTTCAGGCCTTTCGCGTCGATAACGGGCGCTCCCATGGTTTCCCCCGGGAAAACCGAACCGTCCTTCCGGCGATACCGGCACTCGAATGCCGGTCTCTCCCAATTGGTGTCCGGATACAACCGTTTCATCCCCTCTGCCGAATAGTCGGCCTTGTCCGCATACAACATTCTGGCGCTTTTCCCTTCCAACTCCTTAAGCCCGTATCCAAACATCCGGGTGAACGCCGGGTTGATCAGCACAATACGCAGCCTGGTATCGACAAAAATGGCTGCATCTGCAATCGCATTGAAGATAGCTTCGAATTCAGCCCTGCTTCGTTCCAGCGCCGTCGCTGTCTGTATGCGTTCGGTAACATCATGAAAACTCCATACCCGGCCGACAACATCGCTACCGACCCTCTGCGGCTGGGAAAACCTCTCAAAGACCCGTCCGTCCTTGAACGTAATAACATCAAAGCTTTCTTCTTCGGGATGAGTGTATAAATCGCGGATCTTTTCCAGAAATGCATCAGGTTCCTGCAGCTGGTCCAGTACAAATTCGACCATCGCCCGGTCATCCCCCTGCCCGGCAAGGGCTTCCGGAATTCGCCACATCTTCAGAAAATTCTTATTGTAGCTTGCGATCTTGCCCGAGTTATCTATGACAAGCAGCCCGTTTGCAGCAGAATCAAGCGTAGCATTGAGCAGTGATATCGTATGTCTGATCTGCTTGCTCATATCACTATGGCCAGACTGCAGATCTTTCACTTCGGCAACGTTCTTTCGGAGCCGGTTCAGCTTCTTTTGTCTCTCAATTTTCGATATGACCTGATCTTTCACATCATTATCCAGCATAGAGGTTCCCGTCAGGGAATCGCTCAGCTCCCTTCGGTTTAACTCTATCACAAAATATCGCGATTTTCTATTGCCTGCAGCCCGTTTACGAGCCTCTGCATAACGACATGTAGGCTCAGACCAGGAGGTCGGCCTTATGGGGAAAGGGTGCAGGGAGGACAGGGCAGGCAGCAGGGAAGAGTATTATTCCTTGTTGCCAAACTCTCCCTTTTCAAAACAATTTGCCGGACAGCCGCGGCATGTTCCGGCAAGATATGAGAGGTCTTTCTTCTTTTCGGCTGCCGTGCAGTTGATCATATGCTCTCGTGCTTCGCCTGTCATACGCTGAAGCAGGTTGAACCTTTTCCCGCATCGGGGACATTCTTTCATAATCAGCCTCGTTTTCTCGTTTATGTATCATACCATGAGCTTTTGGATCGAGCAAAAAACAGGACCCCACCATCTTATTCTCTCAGAGGGAACGATCTTGACGGGTCCGTACGTCGTGGATGTCCAGCGCTACAAGCGTCGGCATGCTCAACACCCGCCCGAACAGCAATGGCCCCACACGACGGAGCGTAGGGATCTTCAATCCGGAAAAATCCCTGTATCCGGAGCAGAAATGTGCGGCAGGCGCCCAGCCCCCGGCAACTTCGGCAGTATAATCAAAGAGGAAGAGGAGTCCGTGCTCATCGAAATAGAATGACTGCATACGGCAGTGTGCAGGCACTGCGGCAGGGAATGTTGCACGCAAACAGGAAACCGCAAGCGGAAAGGTCGGCTTCCAGAACTGCCTATTTTGCTCCACCGCTCCCTGCCTCCATGGGCAGCAATAATTATTTCAATAAAGACGTGCGTACGCTCAGACAAAGGATCTCCCCTCGTGCGATCGGGTCCGACGATCAACGCAACAGTTCCGGATCTCCCTGCAGAGCATGCATCCCGACTTCGCTTTCTCTGTCTGTCAGGTAAGCGGGCATCAGTTCAGCAGGCTAAGGTAGAAGGTGTAACGCTCTCTTTCACAGACGAGCGATTCGAGCACGTTCTCTGCATAACCTTCGCAGTCTGTACCCCTTACGTGGTCGAGGTGCTCCAGAGCCATCATGATCAACCGGTCGATCCTTTCGAGCGTGGCATCCATAACACCCTCCTGCCTATAATTCTACCGCAGACGCTTAGCAATGTGAAGATGCTGTCATGTTTCCTGATTGACATGCGGGTGGAAAGCCGGTACGGCATTACCCGATTGAAAATGATCAGAGCGTCTTCGCCCGGACGACACGGGTATGAGATCTGCCGATCATCAGCCCGGCAGGGAATATCCCTTCTCCGTCATGAACCGGTCGATCCTGTCGATATGCGCTTCAGTATCGCTGATGATCTTCCGCAGGTTTATGATGACCGGATCGCCGCTTTCCGGCAATTCGAACACCATGCTTTCCGCCACAGTCTTTTCCAGCTTCAAAGCGATATCCAAAGCGTCATGCAGACTGAGGGAGCGTTTTCGCAATTGATCCTTAATCTGTTCAGTAAAGGAAAGGGCTTTCGTGACATACGCAGCCGGCGGGAACCGGATCCCTGCATATTCTCCGGTGACCTGCAGCAGATCAGCAGCAAGGTACAGACGTGCGTGGTCTTCCTCCTCCAGCGACAGCTGCATCCAGAAATCGCTCTCTGCAGGGAATAATCTGATGAATTCCCTGTATATCAGGGAAACCGCGATCTCAAGATCAACACAGTCAAGGAGTATTTTCTGACGTGCAACATATTCGGGGGTTATCTGTTCCATACGCGGATATACTAATTTTCCTGCAGTCAGAGGCCAACAGAAAAAGAATTTCCGGTCGTTTTACGGTCCGAACGGCGGCAGTAACAGCATGGCAAAACAGGATCACGCCGCTTTTTCCCCGGCGGAGACCGGCCGTCAGCAGCACACATCTTTCCTCGCGGATTTACCCGTAGAGAGTTATTATGCTATGCTTTTCTAGCTGTTCATGAACAATTTTTTACGAGCGGTTTTGCCATGGCCCTGACCGGAGATTTAGCACAACTACATATCGCTGACATCATCCAGTTGATACACACAACACGGAAGTCCGGAACCCTTACTGTGTCAGGAGACAAGGGAGAAAGCCGGATCATATTCAGCAACGGATACCTCGTCGGAGCCAGCCATCTCAATAACCGCGTACGCATCGGTACGGTCCTGGTGAAGATGCATGCCATTACCCCTGAAGATCTCAAAGACGCTCTTGATTTACAGAAAAAGGCCGGGAAAAACCGGAAACCCCTGCTCAGGATGCTTATGCAGGTGGGAAAGGTAACGGACAATGCAGCGTTCAAAGGGCTCAAAAAGCTGATCGAGATAACCATTGTCGAGCTGATCAACTGGACAGGGGGGACCTTCATGTTCGATGACACAGCCATCGCCGTCTCCCCTGAATGCAGCTATCACCCCGGAGAGATGGAGCAGGAGATAAGCCTTGACGCCCAGATGGTGTTGATGGATGCCCTGCGAGTCTTTGACGAGCGGGAACGTGACAGACAGGCCGGTCAGAAGGTACCTTCATACGAAATTATCTTTGCAGATGTGCTCCCTTCAGAAGAAACTGTGGTTGCTGCGAAAAAAAATCTGGCTATTACGGCCGACGTACTGGGGCTTGCAGATCTCGACCGGCTGGAGAACAAGATACCGGCACCTGTATCTGTGCCGGAGATCTTCGACCCGGTGGAAATACACCGGCAGAAGATCCGGGAGATCCTGGCCGAATTCCCTGCTGACGAACAAGAGGCGTTTGTCGCATTCCTGAGAACGGCAACCGACCGTGCCAGCAGTCCCGCGATTCCCGTACAACAGGAAGGTCAGTGCAGGGCTGTCACCCTCTTCAGTACGGATACCCTCCTGACACATGCAGCTATGACCATCTGCAAGAACGACGGAATCATGGTATTTGCGACCCATGAAGAAGATGAGCTTAACCGCATTATCAGCCAGTGTCAGGCCATGAAAATAATTCCGGCGCTTGTTTTCGATTCGCCGGGGAACGTCGGCAGCGGATTACATAAAGAAGGCGTGACAGCGCTGCGGCTCAGGGTGCGGGGCCGTCATCAAGGGGTTCCGATGTTCCAGTTTGCAGCACCTCAGGATTACATCTTCACGCTGCAGTCCTTTCATGACGGCATACGGGCGGTCCTCCCGAAGCCTGACAGGGAAGCCAATAAAAGCACGTTCATCGCAGACATAATCACATTTCTGGAGTCATTCAGATCGTTTGTACGAGGCTTCCTGTATGATACAAACATCCACGCCGAGGCTTATGCGACGAAACAACTTAAGGACCTTTTCACCGCGCTGCAGACCCGGGAAAAGCTTGCTGATATATCTTACCTTCTTCTTCAGTCGGTGTCGCAGGTATTCGAACGATCGATAGTCTTCAACGTGTTTCCTGAAGAGCTTGCCGGCGACCGTGCGTTCGGTGTGGTTTCAGGAAGAAATGACGGCCCTGAGACGGCTGTAGCCCTGAAGATACCGTTGGCCGGCTACTCGGTCTTCCGTGATGCCATCGAAGGAGGAGACACGTTCTTCGGCGAGAGCGATGACGAGGTACTGCGGGAACGTCTTTTTGCAAAGATCGGCATACCTCTCAGACAGACCATTTTCCTTCTTCCGCTGAAGAGCCACGGCCAGGTAAGGGCACTGATCTACGGGGATTTCGGGAACAAAGATATATCACCGGTACCTGTTGAGATTTTCCAGATCCAGGCGCAGCATGCAGGCCTGGTTCTGGAAAATGCTTCTTACCGCGCACAGATACTGAAGACAAAACAAAAGTAATCACCTTTACTGACAGCAGCAGTGTCAGGGAGATCGCGAAAGGAACCATGATGGACGATGCAACGTTTACCCAGATCCTTCAGATAGCATTTGAAAAAAAGGTCTCGGATATACATTTCGAGGTAGGCGATCCGCCCATGTTCAGGGCACGCGGTCATCTTATCAGGTCAAAGCTCAACAGCCTCACGAATAAGGACACGGAATTCATCGCAGCAACCGTTATGGAACAACACGGCCGCAGCCTGCCTGAGAACCTGAAGGAATTCGACACCTCCTTTATGCTGGCGGATGTGGGACGTTTTCGGGTCAGCATCTTCCGCCAGCGCGGGAATATCGGCATTGTCATGCGCGTCATACCTCATCATATCGGTTCATTCCAGGAACTGAACCTTCCGCCGGTACTGGGAAAGATCACTCAGGCACCAAACGGACTGATCCTCGTTACCGGGCCCACCGGCAACGGAAAATCCACCACCCTGGCGTCCATGATACGGTATATCAATGACAATTTTCAGTACAATATTATCACGATTGAAGATCCCATTGAGTTTCTCTTCGTATCCAGTAAAAGCTGCATAATCCAGCGGGAAGTCGGTATAGACACCGACAACTTCAGCGGTGCGCTGAAGGCAGCGATGCGCATGAATCCCGATGTAATCATGGTAGGAGAGATGCGCGACCTCGAGACCATCGACTCCTGTGTCAAAGCAGCAGAGACAGGACATCTGGTGCTGTCAACCCTTCATACGCATAATGCCGCCTCGACCATTAACCGGATCGTGGGGCATTTTCCTTCGGAAGCCCAGGAAAATATCCGCCACAGGCTCGCTGAAATACTCCTGGCGACTATCTCTCTGCGGCTGGTGAGGAGCAAGAGCAGCGAATCCGTCCTGCCGGTCCTGGAGGTCATGTACGCCACATCCACCATCAAGGCATGCATCCGCGACAACCATCTTGAAGAGATAGAACAATATATCGAAAAAGGGCGTGATGAATATCACATGCAGACCATGGACCAGCACCTGATCCAGCTCTGCAGGGAGGATGTCATAACCCTTGACGAGGCTAAACGCATTTCACACTCGACCGATCTGGAAAGAAAACTGATGTATTATTAGCAGACAAAATTTTCCGGAAGCGATGACAGGACTGTATCTTCGCCTCTTGATACAGCGCACATCAATCCGCTACTTCCCTCATGCCTGCTCGAGGTCCATGGCATGTTCCTGTTCCATGGCAAGGATCAGCCTCAGCTGCTGGGCAAGATGCTACAGGTTCAGCTCTTCTGCCTGTCTGCTCCGCTGGATATATCGTGAGATCGCGTCATTTTTTCCTGCGAGATCCTGTTTCAGCATGGTTACACTGTCCTTTGAGACCTTTGCCGGCGGCATAGAGACCGTTGGAACGCCACCAAGATAATCAATCTGAGATGCGAGGATGATAGCATGCCGGAGTTCCTCCTGGGCATGTATGGCAAGCTCCTTCTGGATGCTCTGGTACATGGCTCCTTTCAACGTACCCTGCGTGTGTGTACTGCACGATCGCGGTATATTCGAGTCCGAGATCCTTGTTCAGTAGACCGAGCAGTTCCTTTTTCGTGATTTTTGCCATCCTGATCCACCTAATCCGAATATTTTTCTTCCTGTCACTCTATGTAACCTTTTTAATCATGAAATCAATACGGCGTCAAGGATAGACACCTGTCTCCCGAACAGTGCGAAGGCCCATGAAGGCACAGAATAATGAGCAAGACTTAATGGTGATTCACCCGGCAACTAAGATAAAATTAACGTGCGGTGAAAAAAACAATTCTCATCTCATGCCTTTCCCTGCTGATATGTTCCGTGGTCTTTTTTGCTTTCCCGTCGGTGGCTGCGGCCGGACCACAGCCTGAGGACCAGAATACCTCCACATCATTTCTTCATCTTGCAGCGACAGACCCTGTTGTATACGGGAAAAGTATACCTGGTGAAAAGACCGGCAGGAGCGATGCCTCGCACGCTGTCAGCATACCGCTGAATCATGATCTCAACGCCTTTGTCGAGTTCACGCAGCCTTCGCTCCAGGACGGTATTAAAAAGAAAAACACCCCAAATTTCCGCACCGTCTTTGGTTTTCATATTCCCCTAAAGTAGGCTTCTTACTTTTTCTGTCCGGTAAAGCATCTGTAATGATTCATCAACTACTGATTATTGTGACACCTTATCATTGAAACTTCACGTTGACTGTGATGTATCTGCATGATAAAAAATAAGTAAGAAACAGGGTTCGTTGAGGCACGACCCTTCGCGAAAGGGGAATGACAGAAGGTTATTTGGCACAACATCGTGTCGCACTGCCGGATAGTCAGATTTGTGGCAGTGGGGCTTTTTAGCAGGAAAAATACAGTTCCATGAACCGTGGAACGGAACAAAGGGGAGGATACTATGATAACGGTAAGCACACTGCTCGATTGCAAGAAGAAAGGCTTTTGGACGATCCCTGCAGACATGACCGCATACGAGGCGTTGGAGATCATGGCAGATCAGGATATCGGGGCACTCATGGTTGTGAACGGGAGGACATTACTGGGAATTTTTACCGAAAGGGATTACTCGCGAAAGGTTGTCCTGAAAGGCAGGTCATCCAGAGAAACGCCTGTCAGTGAGCTTATGACAAGAGACGTCTATTGCGTCACTCCCGATGACACGACAGACAGCTGCATGGCAATCATGAACGAAAAGCATATCCGCCATCTGCCGGTCCTGGAACATGACAGGCTGGTCGGGCTTGTGAGCATACGTGATGTGGTGAACATGATGCTGGCCGAACGGGAGCTGACCATCCGTGACCTGGAGCAGTATATCTCGAGCTGAAGCAAAAGCATGGAACAGGGGAGTATAAAAGCTCCCCGGTTCCATGGCAATGCCGCAGGTCTTTCAGCGTGCCTGAGCTGACATCAGTTGGGATATGCATTCGCGACCAGCAAAAGCACTCCGGAACAGAGCATCCCCAGGATCACGCCAAAAACCTCCAGCCAGAGCAGGTGTGCCCGGATATTCTCCTCCGGACAAAATCACTTTTTCTCTTGTACCCTGTATCACTATTCTCAGAAAATTCCGGTACAGTCCGAGCAAGAAGAATTCATGTTGCCGGAGCATTCACTGCTATCGCATCCAGCCTCAGGTTGTGGCCTGCCGCCAAGATGAGAGCATCTTCACATCATGCAGAGGCAGGAAATGGCTTTTCTTTCTGCCGATGAAAATAGCCGTCTCGATGAAGCGAATGGTATCACGGTATTTCGTCCGTGAGTTCTTTCTCAGACCATCGCGAGGGAAAGGATAGCATGAAAACAGTCCTGCCCGGAGCACTATCCACGGTTATGACCCCCCTATGCTCTTCTATGATTTGTTTCGCTATGGGAAGGCCCATTCCTATTCTGCGCCTCTTCACACTGTAAAAAAGGTCGAATATTTTCTTCATATCTTCAGGTAAAATGCCTTTGCCGCTGTCTGCCACACTGATGAAAACATGGTCGTCTTCGATGCCGGTCTCGACCGTAATGCTTCCTCCCTCGGGAACTGCCTCTACGGCATTCTTCAGCACATGGAGGATCGCCACCCTGAGAAGCTGCCTGTTTGCCATACACCGCGGAGGCGTTTCCGAAAGCCTCAGGGATATCCTGATATCCCTGATCATCCGCTCCTCTTCGATAAGCGGCAAAGTGCTCCCTATCATCTCATTCAGGTCTTCCATTTTGAACATGATTTGGCGGGTCTTCAGGATCGATTCATAGTCGCTCACAATCGCTTCAAGCTTGTCCGCCTCGGGTACGATGAAGGAGAGCTTCTCCCTGATCTGCGGCGGAAGGTCTTCCCGCCTCAGAAGTCGTTTTATCGTGCCGGCCACTGCTGTCGCCGGGTTTCTTACCCGGTCCGCTACACTGAGAGCCAGCAGGTTCATGGCCCGCTCTGATATCATCGACTCCATATCATGATTCATGTTGAGGACTTCGAGGTTGATATTCTCAACCAGCTGCTTTTCGGCATCTATCTGGTTATACAGCTTCGTGAACCTGACGTTGATGACAATAAGGATCACCGTGCCGACAAGGACATAGCTTCCCACAAAATATGCCACGATATTTCGTGCTGCAGCCAGGGGCACGTCTATGGGTATATACACAAACGTTGCATCGACGAGATCATTCTCCTTCTGATGAAATCCGGCAGTCGTTCCGTAGATGGCTATCATTTCGGTTGGCGCTGACATCGGGTCACCATGACACCTGAGACAATCGGCGCTGAAAGGGTCACCAGGCCGTGCAATGACGTAATAATCGCTCCCGTCCTTTTCAACAAGGCCGCGCCATTCTTTGTTCATCCTGTTTCGGTCGAAGAATTCAATGATGCCGCTTTCAAAGGTATCGGCCATGTTCTGGGGCCTTTTTTTCGGGTTCAGGGACGCGTTTTTGTAGATATAATGGGGCAGGTCATGCATGACCCGTGACGCAACCTGGGATGAGACAAATGAGCGCGACATTCCCTGAACAATGAACCTGCCGGGCATTTCCCGGTAAAAGACGGGCCGTAATTCCTCTGCTACGTAATGCTTTATCGAACCCATGGCGGAGAGATACAAGCGACCGGTATTGTATACCGCACGGATAGCATTTTGCTTTACAATGACATAGGTAGTCACCGATATTGCCGGGAGTGCAACAAAATGGATCATCAGGAGGATGATGGCGAATTTCCGCTTGGGATTCATCTCACTGAGTATGTTCTTCACCGGTCTGCACCCCTCTTTCCCGCAATCCCTGATGCTTCGCTTGGCTGACAGCGGGACGCATGATGTCATCAAATTGTACCTCATTCGACTGCCGGTGAGAAGAAGATTCAGCATACCGTGTCACAGCACCCGCTGCGGACTTCAGCATCATGCCCCGACATTCTTTCCGGATACGGCATGCGATTCTGATTGCAGTCTGGCCAAGGCACACTCTTTCATTCTCGCTCGCCGGTCAGGCTCGCTCCGAGGCGCCTGCCTTGTTCAGACATGCTGTCTTTCACAAGGACAACTGAAACCGTTCGGATGCCTTGACCTGCATACCCCTGCAGCAACGGGCTGTAACTTTATGCATAATGTGGGCTAGATTTTCAGAATGTCGGAAGGAGCATACCTGCTCGCGATATGGAGCGGCAGGCTGGGAAGGAGGACCTTGCGGTGCGTTTCTATTGCCAGAGATGCCTTGTTATTCTGCTCAGAGAGGTGCGCCAGGCACGCCCACTTCAACCTTCCGGCTGATGCCGGCTTCAGCAGTTCCGCTGCCTCGGCGTTCGAAAGATGACCCTCAGGACCTGTGATGCGTTTCTTCAGGAAAGCGGGATAGGGACCACGAGCGAGCATGTCGGGATCGTAATTGCTCTCGATAAACACCGCGTCGAGGGTGGAAATCACCTCTTCCAGGCCGTCGAAGACATGCCCAAGATCGGTCATGATGCCGAGCCGTTTCTCCCCGGAAGTTATGACGAAAGCTGACCCGTCTGCACCGTCATGAGGCGTAGGTATGGCATGGACCCTGACGGTCCCGAAGTCCATGAAACCACCAGGATAAAAATGATGCACGTCATGAAGTTTGCCAAGGGGATGTCTTTTCTCCGCGATTGCCAGGGTCTTCCGGGTTACGTGGAGGGGAATCCCGTACTGCCGCTGATAGATGCCAGCATGCCTGATATGATCACCGTGGTCATGGGAAATGATGACAGCGTCGATATCGCGGATCGAACGTCCCCGGGCTGCCAGCTTTTTTTCAGCCTGGACGCCGTTTATCCCTGCGTCAATGAGGAGTCTTACTCCACCCGTTTCCACATAGATGCAGTTGCCGTTGCTGCCGGATTGCAGAGAGAATGTCAGCATGATGATCGTGTATTATCAGACAGACTGAATCATTAGTCAACAAACGGACCTGTCCGGTCAACTGTCCGTGCTCAGGGTATTATGACCTATTTTCTCTTTTCCCCGGGCTGCCGCCCGCTGTCGGTCACCGTAAAAAGAGAGTCTAGACGTCGCATATATTCGTTACCGTTTACTTCCATGCCCGCAAGCTATCGTGCCGTCATCGGGCCCTGAAGGTGAATGATTCTCTTTTATCGATGCGGACGATCGCATCAGAGAAATCCTTTCCTGAAAGTTTCGAAATTTGCACGTTATGGTCCCCTACCTTTGCTATGGTGCCATCGATCGTGTCTCCGGACTCGTTCCTGACGGAAATACGCTTGCCGACGTTCACCAGAAAGTTCTCCCTGATGCCGAAAAACGGGTTGAATTCACGCTATTCTTCCGCTATAGCAGGGCCGTGGGACAGCATAAGCCCGGCAATGATGATAATCGCTCCAAGAATCATTTTGCGCAGTTGCATGCTTGTTCCCTCCTCTTGCAGCGTTGTTTGCATTTACCGTTATTCCCCTCCGGTACGCATAATACTTTCTCATGAGAAGAGATATGTTCCCGTCACCGCGGGATCAGTGATATTGCAGCAGCAGGGCAAACCCTGCGGCAGAGGCCGCAGCCGAAGCATGTATGGACATCCACAAGAGCGATCGAGCGGCCTTCCACCGTAACGCTTTCGATCGCCTGAAAATGACAAGCTGCATCACAGAGACCGCAGCCGTTGCAGAGCAAAGGATCTATCCTGGCGACATGCTCAGCCCGCGCCATGGTCTCGACATTGATGCGGGATAGCGTCCTCATTGCCAGGCATCCCTCAGCGGAACAGTTGCATATAGCGCCGATGAACGGGGTCATCATCGTCCATATGGTGTGGACAGCGCCGCGTTCTTCCATCTCTTCCATCTGCTGCACAGCAGCCTCGGCGGTCAGGGATTCCAGCCCTTCATCAGATGCCTTGCCGAAGTAGCTCATGTCAATGCTGTTATACCAGGCCTCCGGGCCGTAACTGATAGCATAGCAGCAGCGCTCCTCCCTTTTTTCCAGATCCCAGCGGCAGGCACAGGGCATGCGCACGACGGTCCTTGCCTTTCGCACCAGCTCGCCGATTTCTTCTATCGGCAGAACCTGACCGAAATGCTCTGCTTTTGCCTTGGCGATCAGAGCCGATTCCACGGCCTTTGGGAGGCGTCCTTTCTTCCGGTAGATGGTCTCCAGCCTTCCGAGGGTCTGAAAACCCTCGGTGAATGCCGAGGTGAGGAAGTTTTCGATATATTTCCGGCGGTTCAGGTCAGACAGCAGGTCATGCGCGTAGTTAGCAGCGTTCCTGTACCAGACCCTGCCTTCACCATGTGTCGTGCAGAACTCACACATCTCGTATTACCTGGCACATCATCACAGGTATTGTACGCTCATTCGCAACATTGCTGCAATCCGGAAGACCCAGAAAGGCATGACATAATAAGGTGTGCACGGTTATACTTCTGTATGCCCTGAAAGGACGGATACAGCGAACGAAAGCCATGCAGGACAGCAGAACATACGCCACATATGCCGTTACGTGCGAACTGAGCAGCAGAGAATTCAGGAGACGCCTCTCCCTCTTCCCGGAAGAACAGCGCTATCAGGTCGTCCTGGCAAGCAGTATCATAGGTGCGCAGAACGCCGGCAGAGTGGAAGAGACCCCAGCCGCTATCGTTGCGGACGGAAATGAGTTTGTCGCAAAGCTGCTCGACATTGCGGGACCGGAGCAGGATGAGGTATTCAAGGATGTCCTCGAAGCGTGCCTGATCGAAACAATGAAAGACGAGCTGAGATATTGCTGCTCCAACTGCGCGAACTTCTCTGCCTGCCTCGATATGGAAAATATGCCGATAGGAGACCTTTTCCGCAGGCGCACATGCGGCGATGAGACTGATGAACTGAAAAAGGAGATCTCTTATCACATCGACCAGGCCCTTCAGCGTACGCCGCATGTGGACTCTGACAGCGCACACCTTCTGTGCAGGAACTTCAGGCATCAATACCCGGCAACTGCGCTGGGGGAAGTATTCAACCGTTATGCAGACATTGCTGCTGAACTCCAGCGTTCCTATGGCGTCAATTACCGTAAGATCCAGCTGGAAATGGTCCGCATCAATATGGACTTTGTCGAAAAGGACCGGCTGACACCACCGGCATAGGGGGCTGGGCCCGCATTACGATCCACGAGGAAAATCATGACCGGACACGCATACAGAAGATCCCCCTATATCACCCCTGAAGGACATAAGAGCCTCAGCGATGAGCTTTCCTACCTCTGGAAGAGCAAGCGGCCACAGGTCACACAGGCGGTTGCAGATGCAGCAGCAATGGGCGATCGCTCAGAAAATGCTGAGTATATCTACGGCAAAAAACAGCTGCGGCAGATAGACGCCCGTATCCGTCATCTCTCGAAGAGACTGAGCGAGCTGAAGATCATCGACAGGAAACCCGCAGACACATCACGGGTTTTTTTCGGCGCATGGGTTGGGCTCGAGGACGGGGAAGGGAATGTTTACGAATACCGGATCGTCGGAGCTGACGAGATCGACCCCAAAAGGAATTTCATCAGTATCGATTCACCGATGGCAAAGGCCCTGCTGCGAAAGACCGATGGCGATGATGTGACCGTGAGCAGGCCAAACGGCACCTCTGCCTTTGTTATTATCTCCATCCGCTATTGACCTGAAGAACTGCCTGGGTTCATGGACCTGACAGCCCCCTGAAAACCTCTTTCAGGCCCCGGAACCTCTTATCGCTGATGATAGCCTCGACCGTCAGAGGGGTCTTCTGTACCCAATTGGGATGCTGGTCAACCGTTCCGGGCAGGTTCTGCTGGTCCATGGTCCCCATGACATCGTCAAGGCTCACCAGGACCATCCTGCAGGGTGTCTTTGCCAGATAGCGATAGATCGCGCTGCAGAGCCGGGGGGTCATGCGGGGAACAAGAGCGGGATCATCAGGGACATCATCAGGAAGCAGGTTTTCCGTTTTCAGGGCTGCAAGAATAAGACCCCGGTCCCTCTGCCGTGCAGCGCGGTCTTGTTGCCGTGCAAGATCATCAGGATATATCCCAAGCCTGCTTTTCACCTCGATATCGTAACCTTCCCAGTACCCGTAAAGTGTCGGCAGATCATGCGTCGTGACGGCACATAACGCCGTAGGGACATATTGCCCCGGCAGCTTGAAGGAAACGTCGGGGTAATTCCTTTCAAAGTAGAAGAGCCGGTATGAGAGCATCCCGAACTGCTGCAGCATGTGCCTGAATTGCTCATCAATGGTGCCGAGATCCTCGGCAATGACGATCGTCCTGTTCCTCCGGCTTTCGAGCGCTATGATCCTCAGAAGATCGAGCGAAGGTTGAAGGACGTATGCCCCCTGTTTCGGCGACATCCCCGAAGGTATCCAGAAAAGGCGGAAAAGGCCGAGTGCATGGTCGATCCTCAGGGCCCCGCCATGCCTCATATTCTTTCTCAGGGTCTGGATGAACAGTTCATACCCTGTATCTTTCAGCATCTCCGGAATAAGCGCAGGAAAGCCCCAGTTCTGACCGTTCGGATTGAAATCATCTGGAGGCGCTCCCACATCAGCTCCTCCCGCGACGTCCTGATACACCCATATATCGCTGCCGCCGCCGATAGCCCCTATGGCAAGGTCATGGTACAGCCCCACCCTCATCCCGGAGCTGCGGCAGAAGGCCTGTACCTCGGCAAGCTGCCCGTCGATCAGCCATTGGACATAACAATGGAACAGTATCTCTTTTTCATGGTCATCCCGGTATTGCCTGACCGCTTCGTGTTTGAGGTCTCGGTAGGCTTCCGGCCACTCCTGCCAGGCATAGACATGCTCTGTCCGCACAAAATGCTCACGGAGTGCAAGATACAGGCTGAACGATCCGAGGGCCTCGCCTTCTCCCGCCAGATAGGCCCTGAAATCTCTTCCGCGTGCAGTGTCCTGCATATAGTGCTTTTCATGGAAGTGATCAAATGCATACCTCAGAATTTCCATCTTGAGGGCAGCTGCCTTCTCATAATCTACGGAAGCAGCAGCCCTGAGCTCCTTCAACGCAGCCCTGAATGACGCAGCCTGCATAGCACTTCGGGCGGCTGCCGAATCGGCAACATCCGTTACTGCTTCGACATCGAGATAGATCACATTTCTGAACAGCCTGCTGATCGGTGAATAAGGGCTCAATCCGTGCGGGTTGGTATTGGGTATCGCATGCAGCGGATTGACACCGACAAAACTGCCGTTCAGACCGGCAACGTTTGTGGAGATTTCTCTGAGGTCCCTGAAATCACCGACACCCCAGTTTCGGGCAGAGCGCAGGGCGTAAAGGTTTACGGCAAGTCCCCAGAGGCCATGTGCACCGTTATCTTCCGGAAGGTAGCAGGTCTCCGGTGCGATGATCACACGCGTCGTCTTCTTCAATGTGACCGAACCCCCGCTATGGTTATGGACAGTGACCGTTAACGTATAATAACCGGGTTCCCTCCTGACCGTGTCATTCAGCATTGTCCTGACATAGCGCTGTCCATCGACAACCAGTTCTGCGGACACGGGGAGCGAATCTCCCGACAGGGTAACATCACCGGATATGCCCTGCTCATCTTCCATGGCACAGGAAACAGAAAACCCGCCTTCTGCACCTTCATTGACAGGAATAAAGAGCGGCAATGACAGAGGCTGTTCATGTTCTGAGATTACATGCACCGGTGCCAGAAGAGATTTCCAGACCTTGATTTTCTTTGCATGAATCTCCTTTTCAATATCTTCTTCCGTGCCAACCTTCAGTTTCATGGCCGCAAGTATCGCCTTTTTCGCTTCAGGGGTTATTGCATGCCAGGTCCCGAATATGTCCCAGTAGCCGGGGAGTATTTCGTACAGTTCGGCCAGTTCATTGATGCGCA
>Ga0316622_100001185_pt1 | contig 16644 bp, 10 predicted proteins | sample OWC_Aug_OW2_C1_D_FD_207646 | JGI IMG/M metagenome (GOLD analysis project Ga0316622, IMG submission 207646) | Wetland soil microbial communities from Old Woman Creek delta, Ohio, United States - OWC_Aug_OW2_C1_D5_C | ecosystem: Environmental > Terrestrial > Soil > Wetlands | place: USA: Ohio... | reverse complement strand
CATCTGGAAGTTCGCCCGGAACAAGCAGGCGGCGAACGACTTCTTACGCTTCTTCTATCAAGAGGAGAACCAGAATCGCTACATCGAGACCGGCGGTGGCTTCAACCTCCCCGCGCACCCACACTTCGACGGCCATCCCGTCTGGCGCCGAGATCCGAAGCTTCAGGGAATCATCGGGTACACCAAGTGGCAGAAGCTGACGGGCTGGCCGGCACCCCCTGATCGGCGGGCGCAGGCGGTGTATGCGACGTTTATCCTCCCAAACATGTTCGCCCAGGTCGTCAGTGGCAAACTAAAGGCCAAGGAGGCGATGCAGTGGGCGGCACGTCAACTTCGCGACGTTGGGTACAAATAGGAGGGACGGACCATGGCCGCAGTGCAACCAATGGACAGGTTCTACGATGCGTGTATAAGCATTCTGGAGCGTGTACGGGCCCAGGAGCGACAGAACCTTTACCGAGCGGCCGATTTGGTCGCAGAGAAGCTGCGCAAGGATGAACTCGTGCATGTGTTCGGAACGGGTGGTCACTCGGTCATGGGGGCCATGGAGATGTTCTGGCGCGCAGGCGGACTGGCGGGCCTGAATCCCCTCTTCCCGCCCGGTATCGCCAATCTAGAGGGTCATCCGAATACCGAGCGCGTGGTTGGCTTCGCCGTACACGTCCTCGACTACTATAAGGTCAAGCAGGGAGACCTACTAATTCTCATCAATGTGAACGGAATCAACGCACTCACTATCGACACGGCGCTGGAGTGCCGCCGCCGTGGCGTCACCGTGATCGCGATAACCTCCCGGGAGTTCGCGGAGGGGGTGGCACCGAACATCCCGGCCCGGCATCCCAGCAACAAGAATCTCTGCGACTTAGCTGATGTCGTCATCAACTCGCACGTTCCGCCCGGTGATGCCGTCGTGGAGATCGAAGGGTTTTCTCTTCGCGTATCCTCGGTGTCCACGGTGATCAACACGTACATTATCGAATCCCTCGTCGCGGAGGTCGTGGACCGCATCGTGAAGGCCGGGGGGACCCCGGAGGTGTTTTACAGCGGCAACATGCCGGGGGCGGAGGCGAAAAACGAGCATCTCTTCGCAAAGTACTACCCGCGCGTCAAGCACCTCTAATCCGACTGCGGAGGGGCACGCATGAGCGGCCCCTCCGCATATTAACCATAAAGAAAGGCTTAAATGAACTCGCGGGCTCTGGCTGTTGTGGGGGGACGAGTGTTAACCCCCTTCCGGGAAATTCGAGAGGGCACGGTGCTGGTCCAGGATGGACGCATCGAGGGGGTAGGGGCCGCGCATGAGGTGGACATCCCGGCAGACGCGGAGCGCGTGCGCGCGAACGGGTGCACGGTCGTTCCAGGCTTTGTGGACATCCATGTTCACGGCGGGGCCGGGGTCGATTTCATGGACGCCTCAGCGAAGGCGCTGGACATCGCCTGTGCCTTCCACGCCAAAGGGGGCACGACCTCCTTGCTGGCGACCTTGCGCACCGGCCCGGTGGCAGACATCGTTCACGCTTTGGGGGTGCTTCGTGAGGCGGTTGGTCGGACGCGTGCAGGCGCGGACATCGCCGGCGTACACATCGAGGGGCCATACTTTGCGCCTGCCGAAGCCGGGGCGCAACCTCCAGACGCTATGAAGGCTCCCGACCCTGCCGAATGGTCTCGCATGCTCGACTTCGCCGACATCGTACGGCGCATGTCCGTGGCCCCGGAATTGCCGCGTGCGCTGGAGCTCGGACGGGAGCTTGTCGCCCGGGGGATCGTTGCCTCCATCGGCCACACCGCAGCGACGTTCGAGGATGTGATTGCGGCGGTCGAAGCGGGTTACACGCACGCCACCCACATATACTCAAGCATGTCTGGCCTCCGCCGGGTGCGGGCCTTCAGAATTCTCGGCGTCATCGAGGCCACGCTCCTCTTGGATGAGCTGTCTGCGGAGATGATCGCCGACGGTCGGCATCTGCCGCCGAGCCTCATCCGGCTCATCATCAAAGCCAAGGGCCTGGACCGCCTGTGCATCTGTACCGACGCTGTGCGGGTTGCCGGATTTCCACCAGGAGAGCACACCTGGGCCGGCCGGACGGTGCTGGTGGAGGACGAGGTCGCCAAGCTTCCAGACCGGAGCTTCTTTGCTGGCAGCATTGCCACCATGGACCGATGTGTTCGGACCATGGTTCAGGAGGTGGGTCTTCCCCTGCAGGAGGCGATCAAGCTGGCGACCATCAATCCCGCGCGGTTTATGCGGCTCGACAGCGACCGGGGGAGCCTGGTTTCAGGCAAGCGGGCAGATCTCATTCTCCTGGATCAGGTTCTGGCCGTCCGGATGACCATTGTCGGAGGGCGTGTTGTGTATGATCGCAATATTGCACCGGCTACAAAGAATCTCCTATGTCGTGAAGTTGGTGGGAGTCGATCACGTAGGTATCGGCACCGATTTTTCTCTCTGGAGTCGAGAAGAGTATCAGGCGTGGGTGAATGTCAACCCGAACTTACTCCCGCAGGGGCCCGAAGGTGGATGGACGTGGAGGAACATTTTTGTCAATGATCAGGGAGCGGTCGAATACCACCAGGTGTTTCAAATCACGGAGGGGATGATTGCTCGCGGGTATTCAGATGAAGACATCAAGAAGATTCTGGGGCTTAATTTCTTGAGAGTATTCAAAGAGGTCTGGGGGAAATAGAACGGGCGCTTCTGAATACCATGGCGCACGCGTTTCCTACTAGATAGAGATCCAGATTATGGCAGCAGAACGGGCAGTGCGGCGCTGGCGGTTCGTTAGCATCTGAACTACAGGTGCAACTGCGCCCACACCGTATTGCAGCAATATGAGGAGCGGGCCCGGTGAGCCGGGCTCGCTCCGTGCCCTCTCCACGGGCGCACTTCTCCTCGCACCGCTGCCTTCCAATGGCCATCGTATCCCGCTGGGGACAACCATACTCGGAATGCGTGCCTAGCATGCTCGGGCGCTCCCTGCGATGAAGTCGAGTACGCCTCTGCTCCCCCAAGGCGGATACCCCGCGCGCACGCGGCGCCCGGCATGGGGTGCCGCAGCGATGGACTCCCACCCGTCACGAACCGCGGGTCGAGGATGGTGCCGTACCACCCGGGCGTGCATGCGTCTTACAGCATCACACATGGGTGAGGTGGTCGTCGTCCCTGTCCTGCTTCCGTAATCGGCTCTCGAGGATTTCCCTCGCCAGGTCCTTGCCGCCCAGACCGAAGGCCAGCGCCAACGCCAGCACCGTTCCGGCGAAGGCGATGCCGAACGTCAACAGCACCATCTCCCGCGCGATCCCGAGTTGCGTCAGGGCCGCCGCGCCGGCAAAGATCAATACCAGCCAGCGGACCGCGCCGGCGATGAGCGGCGCCAGGGCCACTTGGGCGTTGACCGCGGCGATCAGGACCGCTTGGGCCATGAAGTTCGCCAGGAGCCACCCCGCCATCCAGACCAGGGCGGCGATGATCAGGTTCGGGAGAAAGCGGACCACCCCCGCCGCGAGGCCAGCCATGGCCGGCATCTCCAGCGCCTCTATGGCCATGAGGAGCGTGACGAAGAAGATCGTCCAGAAGGTCAGGCGGCCGACCAGCAGCGACGGGGGCTGCTGGATGCCGCTCCGGGCCAGGCCGGCCGTCAGTCCCCAGCGGGCGCAGCGGGCATCCGCGTCCAGGACGCGGCAGATGCGGACGACGAGACGACGGGCGACGGCGGCCACGGCCCACCCCACCACGATCAGGGTAAGCACCGCCAGCAGGCGCGGCACCGCGTGGCTCAACCGCTCCATCACCTCGCGAAACGAGGTTACCAAAGCGTCGCTCCATGCATCACGCATGCCTCTACCTCCATCGGGCAGCAAGTCCAGTTCTCTCGACCTCGAAGGCCCGGCCGATGGCCTCCAACGCAGCCGGGATCCGGGCGGGCGACTCAATGTGCGCTTCGCGCAGGAAGGCCGCCACCCGGCCGAGATACAGCGGCGTCAAAGCCCGCAGCAGATGGTCGCGCGGCAGCCGCTGCTCGTGGTAGGCCACCGCGAAATCGAAGGCCACGCGGGCCCAGTGTTCCACGGGGAATACGAACTCGTCCGGAGACAACAGGCCCAGCGGGTAGAGCGAGGCCAGCGTCTCCTCCTGGAGCGCCTGCTCCCAGATCGGCAAGAGATCCTTGAGTCCCAATTTGAACGCACGAACCATTCGGTCCACCGCCACGTCGCCGCCCTCTGAGAGGAGCGCGGGCGGATCCCCGATCAGGGGCACGGCGGTGCTGCCGACGACCTCGGCCCAGACCGCTCGGTACCGGTCCATCAACCGGAAGAGCGGCCCCACGGTGTGTGCGAGCGTCGTGGCCAAGTCGGGCGGCGCCAGGCCCGCGTCCATGATCTTGCGCCCCAGGTGTACCTCCACAATTCGATCGCCGGACGTCAGGGCTTCGATGGCCAGGCGGATCTCGACCGCATGATCGGTCAGATCACCTTCCCAGGCATCGGTCTCCAGGAGTCGTGCCACGACCCGCTGGGAGAGCGCCGCGCACCCGCCGAGGATCTGTTGGACCCGCTGGCCGTAGAGTGCCCGGCACATGGGGGCGAGAAGGTTCGTTGTGAGGGTTCCCTCAGCGACCGTGTGCGTGTAGGCCGGGCTGACGCAGTCCGCCGCCTCGGTGAGGATCGGCTGCGCGAGGCACCCGAACCCCTCCGGCGTCAGGCTGATCAGGCCGGCATCCACCAGGACGCAGGCGGCGGACCCGAGACGGCGCGCGATCGCCAAAGCCCCGAGGAGGGCTTGGGACCGCCGTGGCGGTCCCGCGATCCGGACACAGCACACCGGCACCCCGGGCGCGCGGGCAGCCATCCAGTTTTTCACGGCGTCGAGGGTCTCGTTCCGGAAACCAGCCTCGACGACCACGATGGCGCCCTTCCGGTCCGCGAGCGCAGTGGCCAGTCCCGCCGACGCTGCCCCGACGACCCGGGCGGCACTGCGGGCCTGGTTGAGGGCGCATACGCCCACAAGCACCTCCGCGGATCGCAACGCGTCGACCGCGCGGAGGTCGTCACCTCCGAGCAGATGTGCTGCCCCATTCCCCGCCGTCATCCCGCCAACCCTCGCCTATCCGGTGAGGCTCGCCAGAAGGGCGAGGTAGTCACCCAGGTGTCGCGTTATGAGAAAGTTCCGTCGGACGTATTCCCGGGCAGCGCCCCCGAACCGGGCCATGAGGTCCGGGCTGTCCAAGAGCTGCCGGATGCGAAACGCCGCACCTTCGACCGAGTTCACCGTGTACCCGGTGACCTCGAAAATCACTTGCAGCGGGATGCCGCCGGCAAAGCTTCCGATGACGGGCTTGCCCTTCCACATTGCCTCGGCCACATTCAGGCCGAAATCTTCATGCAGCGGTTTATGCAGCACGATGGTGGCCGCCCGCTGGAGGACATTGATCTCCCGCGCCGCGTCCGGCGGCAGGACGAGGAGATGGATGTCCGCGTCTCCGACAGCGGCTTGCTGCACCTCGGCTAGGACCGCCGTGCCTTCCGGGTTGTCGGAGGCCCCACCGCCCGCGAGGACCAGGCGACAATCCACGTACTTCTTGGCCAAGCGGTAGGCCTGGATCACGCCGGGGTGGTCCGCAGACCGGACATATGGGGCGACTTGGAGGAGCATGGGCTTGTCCCGGGGGATCCCCAGTGCATCGAGGCCCTGCTGGACTTCCGCGCGGCTCAAGTCGCGGTTCTTCTCGCTGAGCGGGTCAACGGACGGGTGGATGATCAGAACCGGCACGGGCACCCGTTGGGCGAACTTCGGAAGGGAGAAGACCGTTGCGTCGTAGCGGGCGACGTCCCGCCGCAAGAGGTGCCAGGCGCGCCGCAGGGCTTGGGATAGGTCGGTATGGCATCGCCACACCCAGCGCCCCCGGTCCCGGCGGTGACGCACCAGCGGGAGGGGCGCGAGATCGTGGATCATGACGAGGTCGGCATCCAGCGGGAGCTTCTGCGCATTGGCGGCCGCCGTCTCCTCGTACGCCCGGAGCATACCCGCGGTGATCTCCTGTTCGCGGCCTGCGGCTGCCGATTCCAGGGCGCGGATCGCCGCGTAGAATTCGGGGTCGCCGACGATGACCTCCCAGGCCGAGTCGATCCCGAGCTCCTGCATCATGGGCACGAGCCGGTTCAGTAGCTCCGGCGAGCCGCCGCCGTAACGGCTGGCGTTGACGTGGACGAACCGTCGCCCGCGGAGGCGCTCGGCCAGACGGACCAGAAGCTCTAGGGTTCCGCGCGGCGCCACGTCGCGATACGCCTCCAGCCGGGTCGGTATCATCGTCCCGCTCCCGCGGCCAACGCCAGGTCGCAAAGGTGGATGAGGCGGGTGCGGGCGCGTTCCAGGCTCCCCGCGTACGGATCGACGGCCCGCACCTTGGCCGCCAGGTCCGGGAGATCCAGCCCGTGCTCCAGCCAGGCGGCGAAGTCGTTCTGCCCTCGGCCGAGCCGCATCCGTGCCTCGACAAGATGAAAGTAGATGGCGCTCACGTCCACGTCCAGCAGCGCCTCCCGGAGCTCCTTCAGAGTCCGAACCTGGATTCCCGTGGGGATCTCCACGATGCGGGACTGAATAAACTCAAAGGGTTCGCCGAGGAGCACGCCGGGGACGAGCCGGAGCCCGCGCAGGTGGTCGTCGATGACCGAGACCAGCTCCTCGCGCAGCGCCTGGAGATTCGGGAAGTTGGAGGGATCCACCATGGCAAGGCGCTCGCCGAGCACCCGATCCCGGACCTGGACGGCGGCCCACGTCGCGAAGTCGTTGGGATAGGCGCCGGCGACGAACTTGTGTCGGAGGAAGAAGCCGTGGGTGTGGTAGTAGATCGAGTCCAGCGACACCTCGTCAATGAGGTCGGCCAGTTGGCGCTCGTTCTCGGCGCGGACCCCCACGAACTCTTTCAGCTCCAGACAGGCCACGAAGCCGAAGGGCCCCGCTCCGGGGCGGAGGGACACCGGCACGGGCTTCGGCGTGGTCGTCGCGGCGCGCCGCAAACCCTCCAAGGGAATCCTGGTCCAGGCTGGGCGGTGGTTGAGCTCGTAGAGGAGCTCGTAGATCGTCTTGTCGAGCACGAAGGCGCCGAGCGCGGCGTCCAGGTGGTCGCGGTCGGCCGGGAGGAAGCCGGCGCCTCGCTGCCAGGTCTCGGCCAGGTAGCCTTCGAGGAAAGCCGATTGAACCTGGCGCTCCCAATGCTCCGCCCAAGGGGCGAGGCGGTCTGTCCAGGCCACGTCGTCCGACGTTCCTCTGGCCGCCGCGAGGCCGCTCTGGGCGGCGTAGGCGAACGAGCGAAGCATCCCGGCGACGTCCTTCAGGGCACACTGCTTGGCGCGGCGCTCGGCCAGCGGTCGCGCGGGCTCGCCTTCGAAATCCAGGATGACGAAGCCGTCCCCCACCCGGAGCACCTGCCCCAGATGGTAGTCCCCGTGGACCCGGATCTTCGTGTGCGACCCCGTCCCCAAGGCGTCGAGTCCTGCCAGAGTATCCCGCAGGAGGGGCGCGGACTCGAGAGCCTGGTGCGCCAGATCGCGCACGGCGCGGGGCAACGTCTCGTGGAGGGACGCCAACGTCTGCATGACGCGGTCGAGGTGCGCCCGCATCCCCTCCCGCCAGGCCGCGATATCCGCCGAGGCGATCGCTTCGGGCGCGAGCGCCGGGTCGGCCGCGGAGGCCAGGGCCGTATGGAGCCGGCCCGTCAGCACACCCAGACGTCGGGCTTCCTCAGCGTCCGCATCCGCCAGCGTGCGCGCGAACGCCTCGCCGCCCGGTCCACCGGCCTCCACGGTCTCATGCACGGCCGCGAAATACTCGGCCAGCCGTCCCAGTGTGGCCGTCCAGGCATCGCCCTGGTTCGGCACGAACTCCTGCAGGACGGCCAAGGTGATGGACTCTCCCCCTTCCTGCTCGTACGCGATCGCGCCGGCGAGTCGGGGAACGCCCCGGAAGGATGTCCCCCGGGTGAGGAAATCGGGGATCTCGAAGTCCGGGTTCGCACCGGGCTCGAGCTTTCGAAACAGCTTCAGGGTGGCCCGGCTGCCGTAGATGACCGAGGTGTTGCTCTGTTCGGCCACCACGCGGGTGACAGCCTCGGGCGCGCCGGGCAGAACCTCCGCCATCACGGACGTTGCCGCGAACCGGAACAGCCCCAACCGACCCGGCAGGGACGCGCCCGGCCGGAACTGCTCCAGCAGGGCGCGGCAGAACGTCGGATCCTCCATGGCATCTCGAACCCCCGCGTCGCCCGAGTCCGGAAGCACCGGCACGCCGTACGTCTCTCGTCCTCCATCGGCGTAGGCGACCTCGAAAAGGGCGAGGATGCCCAGGGTCCCCGGGACCGCCGCTTCATCCAGGGGAACGACGGTGGTGATGCTCCGGGTCTTGCCCCCGAACCAGCGCCGGGTCGGGAGCACGGCGAGGAGAGCGATCGCCGCACGGGCGGCCAGGTCTGCCGGGCTCGGTGCCTTGCCGGACGCCCGAGGGGTCCGACGTGCCAGTGGCTGTGACGAGGAGGTACGCGGCTTTCGTCCCATCACGCACCTCCCGCACGGCGCGCCGGCGTGTCGGTTTGCAGCAGGGTCCTGTACAGCGCCATTGTTGCCTCGGCTATGGTGCGCCAGCTGAAGTGATCCTCAACCCGGCGCCGCCCGTTCCGGCCCATCCGGCGTCGAAGCGTGTCATCCGCGAGGAGCGTATTTATGGAGCGAGCCAAGCCACGGGCGAACTCAGCCGGGTTCACGGGCTCAAATGGGGCTTCAGTCTGCTGCGTCAAGGGGACCAGGAACCCGGTCTCCCCGTGGACCACCACCTCGGGAATCCCGCCGACCGCGCTGGCGACCACCGGGGTTTCGCAGGCCATCGCCTCGAGGTTGATGATGCCGAACGGCTCGTAGATGGAGGGGCAGCAGAAGACCGCGGCGTGGGAGTAGAGCTCGATGGCTGTCCGGCGACCCACCATTTCCCGGATCCAGATCACGCCGCTCCGACCCGCCTGAACTCGCCCGACGGCGGCATCCACCTCTCGCGCGATCTCTTCGCTGTCCGGACTGCTGGCGCACAGCACGACCTGCGCGTGCGGCTCCAGGTGCGGGATGGCGCTGAGCAGGTGGAGAATGCCCTTTTGCCGGGAGATCCGGCCCACGAACAGGACGTAGGGACGCTCGGGATCGATGCCGTACGGGTCGAGCCGCGCCCGGCTTGTCGCCCGGCGATACTCCTCGGTGTCGACGCCGTTGTGGATGACGTGCACCCGTTCCGGCGGGAGGCCGAACAGGCGTAGGATGTCGGACCGCATCTCCCGCGACACGGCCACGACGGCGTCCGCCGCCTCCATGGCCGTTCGCTCGATCCAGGCCGCCAGGTCCGCTCCCCGACCCAGTTGCTCACGCTTCCATGGCCGAAGGGGCTCCAGGGAGTGGGCGGTGATCACCAAGGGGATGCCGTACAAGATCTTGGTCAGGAGTCCCCCGAAGTGGGCGTACCAGGTGTGACAGTGAACCACATCCGCATGCACGGGTTGGGCGACGAAGCTCGTGCACACGCGTAGTGAGCGCAGCGCCATCTGGAACTTCTCGGGTGAGTCCTCGAGGCCGGCCTGGGCGAGGTGGTGGCCACGTACCACCAGGTTGCCATCCTGCACGCGTTGATCCCCGAACGTCCGAACCTCGACCGGGGTCAACCGGGCCAGCTCCCGGGTCAGGTAGTCCACGTGGACGCCGGCGCCCCCATACACCTCTGGGGGGTATTCCCGCGTTAAGAAAAGCGCTCGAATCTCAGATGGCCGTGGTTTCGATTCCATACGTCTCCGTTCGCGTCTGCGGGCGCTGCAGCCGGAACCAGAAGTACCCGTACGGGCCCAAACTCAAGGAGTACGGCTGAGCGCCGATCGGAGGAAAGCGAGCCTCTCCCAACATCTCGATGGGAATGGCCCCGCGGAAAGCGCGCAAGTCCAGCTCCACCGGCTCGGACGAAGCGGCGAGGTTGTGGACGGCAAGGATCGTCTCTCCCTCGTACGCTCGAAGGTGCGCCAGCACGCGCGTGTTTGCCGGCGCGAGGAAGGTCAGGGTTCCCCGCCCAAAGACCCGAGAGGTTTTTCGCGCCGCGATCAACCGCCGCATCCAGTGCAACAGGGACGACGGGCTGCGGAGTTGCGCCTCGACGTTGACCGCCTGGTACCCGTAGATAGGATCCGCGATGACGGGGCCGTACAGCTGGCCCGGATCGGCTCGGGAAAAGCCGGCGCCGCGATCGGCCGACCACTGCATCGGGGTGCGAACGCCGCTCCGATCCTTGAGGCGAATGTTGTCCCCCATGCCGATCTCGTCCCCGTAGTAGATGATCGGAGTGCCGGGAAGGGCGAAGAGGAGGCTGTGGAGCAGCTCGATCTTTCGTCGGTCGTTCTCCAGCAGCGGCGCCAGGCGCCGGCGGATGCCGATGTTCAGCTTCATCACGGGATCCTGAGCGTACGCATAGTACATGTAGTCCCGCTCCGGGTCCGTGCACATCTCCAGCGTCAACTCATCGTGGTTGCGGAGGAAGACACACCATTGGCAGGACTCCGGGATCAGCGGGGTGTGGAGGAACATGTCGGTGATGGGCCGCCGGTCGGCGCTCCGCACGGCCATGAAGATCCGCGGCATGAGCGGGAAGTGAAACGCCATGTGGAACTCGTCCCCGTCTCCGAAGTAGGGGCGGACATCCCTGGGCCACTGATTGGCCTCGGCCAGCAGGATCCGGCCGCGATACTCGGCGTCCAGCGTGGCCCGCAGGCGCTTCAGGAAGGCGTGGGTTTCGGGCAGGTTCTCGCAGTTTGTGCCTTCGCGCTCGAACAGATAGGGCACGGCGTCGCAGCGGAACCCATCCAATCCCCTGTCCAGCCAGAAGCGCATGACGTCCAGCATCGCCTGCTGGACTGCGGGGTTGTCGTAGTTCAGGTCCGGCTGGTGATGGAAGAAACGGTGCCAGAAGTACGCCTTTGCCTCGGGATCCCATGTCCAGTTGGACTTCTCGGTGTCCACGAAGATGATCCGGGCCTCCCGGTATTTCTTGTCGTCGGCGTTCCAGACATAGTAGTCGCGCTTGGGGGAAGCCGGATCTTGCCGAGCCTCTTGGAACCACGGGTGTTGGTCCGAGGTATGGTTGACGACTAAGTCGGCGATGACCTTGAGTCCCCTCCGGTGGGCCTCCGTGAGGAGCTGCTGAAAGTCTTCCATGGTGCCGTAGAGAGATGAGACCGCGTTGTAGTCGGCGATGTCGTATCCGTCGTCCCGGAGCGGAGACGGGAAGAAGGGGAGGAGCCACAGGCAGTCCACCCCCAAATCCTGTAGGTAGTCCAGGCGCTGCGTCAGGCCCAGGAAATCGCCGATTCCGTCGTCGTTGCGGTCTTGGAAGGCCTTGACATGCACCTCGTAGAAAACCGCGTCTTTGTACCAGAGGTCAGTCATGGTCGAGATCCAACATCCACCGTCCACGGTCCGAGGTCGGCACTTGGGCTACTCCTTTTCCGCGATCCTGGCCGTCGAGTGGGCCGGCCCTGCGTCGCCCTCGCCTCCCTCCCGGTCGGTTGCTCTCGGAGATCATGGGGCGGTGTCCATCAGGGCGATCGGGAGATCCGCCAGAAGGTCGCTGACCCGAAGACGTCTGTCGTCGTCTGCGGGTGCTTTCACCGTGGCACCCGTGAACAGGTTGGTGTACGCGGCTGCGGGAAGATCTCGAGGCAACTCCACGCAGGTATCCTGCCACACCTCCGGGCCCAAGGGTAGCCGTGTTCCGCCGTCGGTCAGGGCCGCGGTGAGACGCGGCACCACCGTCAGGACGACGCGCGTCGCCCGCCGCCGCGCGAAGGCGACGACCCGGTGCGCAGAGGCACCAGCCGTCTGAAGCGGGGTGTAGTCCCCGGCCTGGAACAGCTCCGCCGACTGGCGACGGCAGTGAAGGGCGCGGTGCGTGGTGTACATCTTGATGCGACCGTCCTCCCAGTGCGCCACCAACTCGCGGGCCAGGGCGGCCAGGTCGCCTTCCACGATGCGCTCCCGCAGCCCATTTAAGAGCGCCATCCGGGATGAGAAGTCTACCGGCCGCCGGTTGTCCGGATCCACCAGGCTGAAATCCCAGAGCTCCGTCCCCTGATAGAAATCCGGGACCCCCGGCGCGGTGATCTTCAGCAGGGTTTGCGCGAGGCTGTTCACCATGCCCGGGCGCGCGACGCGAGGATGAAACGCTATGAAGTCCATCAGGAACCGTTTGTCTGGCCCCGGGGTAAGGATCTTGGCTACGAAGCGCTTGAGGGCCTCGTCGTAGGCCTCGTTCGGGTTGATCCAGCTCGTGTTGAGCTTCGCCTCCTTGGTCGCCTTGAGCATGTATTGCTGGATGCGCGAGGTGAAGACGGCCGCTTCGTCGGGCCCTTGGGGGAGGATGGGCCAAGCGCCCACCAATGTCTGGTAAAGCAGGTACTCGTCGTTTCGGTCCGGGGCCGGCCCGCCGTCCACCTCGGAGAGGTGTCGGCGGTTCCATCGGTGCCAGCGGGAGACCGCCTGCCGCCATGCCTGGGGGATTTCGGAGAGGACGCTGATCCGCGCTCGCACGTCCTCGCTTCGTTTCGTATCGTGGTTCGAGGTGGCGGACAGACTGGCCGGCCACTTCTCCTGCCGGGCGAGGCAGTGCCGGTGGAATTCCTCCACAGCCACCCCGAATCGGTCCGGCTCGCCCCCTACCTCGTTCAGGCTTACGAGCGGGTGGTAGCGATAGAATGCCGTGTCCTCCAACCCCTTGGCGGTGACCGGGGAGGTCAGCTGCTGGAATTTCTGGACAAAGGCCAATTGGTCCTGCCTGTACGTTGCGTCGGCGTTCTCCGGGTAGCGGAGCAAGAGGGTGTCCCGCACGAAGTCAAACACCGAGACGTTGGTCGTGGGGTTGCGCCGCTTGGCGAAGGCTACTGCCACTTCGACGCAGGCGCGGTCCTGCAGGGACACCTCCGGGCTCCGGCCGTCGATGTAGGTTCGGTACACCGGGAAGCAGGCGATCACTTCGCGCAGCGCGTCCGTCAGGCTGTTGAGCGTGAAGTCCCGCGAGTGCCGGTTCTTTTCCGACAATCGGTCCAGCGCGTGCCCCAGGACGTTGAGCTCGCTGGACATCGAGACCCGCACGATGAGGCGCTTCGACTCGTACGCCAGGTCGGCGAACGACGTTCTCTGCCCGGTGAACGCGCCGTATGCGGTGGTCATGGCCCGCTCGTTCGCGGCGTCCACGAAGAGCCCGTTGATGAGATTGAGGAACTCGTATCCCGTCGTCCCATGAATGGCCCAGTGGGCGGGGAGCCGCTCCCCTCTGGAGAGGATCTTCTCTGCCAGCAGGTACAGCGGGCGACAGCCAAGTTGGGTGGGATCCGGCTGACATCTACCGTCGAAGGCGTCCCCGACTTGGGCCATGGCGACCACCCAGTCGGGCGCCGCCTCCATCTCACCCGGCTCCGACCCAGCCCGGATCACCTGGAGGGCGCGCTCCCGTTGGAGCGTCAAAAAGTAGCTGGGGGGGTCGAACAGGCCATCCGGATGATCGAGCCGGACGCCGGTTACTTTCCCCTCGGCGATGAGTCGCAGGATCAGCCGGTGGGTCTCGCGGAAGACGGCCGGGTTTTCCATCCGGATGGCCGCCAATTCGTTGATGTCAAAGAAGCGGCGGTAGTTGATCTCCTCGGCTGCCACCCGCCAGTGTGCCAGCCGGTAGGCCTGGCCATCCAGCAGGCGATCCAGCAAGTCGAAACTGCGGGGGTCCCCCCGCTTTCCATTGAAGACGCGAATAGTTTCCTCGATGGAATCGCGGATCGGTGCGCACTCCTCCGTCAGGCGGGCGAGCCGGCGGCGGATCACTTCTTTCTCCCGCAAGCGCTCGCGGATCCGCTCAGGCGCCCGCTCCGTTCGCCCGGGGAGGTTCGTGAGGGCGGTGATGATACTGTGATACTCCTGGAGGTGAAGGTCCGCCTCGCCCAGTGTGGCCGTGAGCGCGTCCAGGCGAAGGGTCAGAATGTGCGAAGCGGACTGGGGGGCGATGGGCAACCGGGTGTCGTAGTATCGCAGGCTGAAGGACCCCAAGGCGTACTCCAGGACGAGCTCCTGGTTCTCGAGGACGCGGCCGTACTGATCCCCGAGGATCGGCAGCAGGACCTTGTTGGCCAGTTGGCGCTTGACCGGTTCCCAGTCGACGTCGAAGAACTCCGCGTACGGCGAGCTCGGGCCATTCTCCAGGACGTCGTTCCACCAGGGGTTGCAGCCGGCGGCAATGCCCATGTGGTTTGGGACCACATCCAGGATCTGTCCCATCCCCCGCGCCTGAAGTGCCGCCACGAACCGGTCATACTCTTCTGGGGTGCCGATCTCCGGATTCAGGATGTTGTGGTTCGTGATGTCATACCCGTGCATACTCCCCGGCCTGGCGCCGAGGTACGACGAGGCGTACACATCGCTCACACCCAGAGTATCCAGGTACGGCAGGAGCGTTCGCGCATCCTCGAACGTAAACCGCGCATTGAACTGGAGACGGTACGTCGCCGCCGGTATCCGCGGTAGGAAGCGCGGATCCGCGCGCAGCCGGCTCAAGACGTCAGCGCCCATCCCCGGCGGCCTCCTCTTTCACTGACATCGGGACAGGCGGCTCGCCATCTGCCAAGGGAACCCGGACGATGACTTCGGTGCCCGTCCCCGGAATGCTCAGCATCTCGATCTCCCCGCGATGCCCGCGCACGATCTCTTCGGCGATGGGTAGGCCCAGGCCGGTTCCTTGGCCGCGGCCCTTGGTGGAGAAGAAGGGCTCGAAGGCATGATTCAACTCCTCGGCAGTCAGCCCCTTGCCCTCGTCGATCACGTGAACGGCCAGGGTGGGCGCGTCCGCTTTGCCCCGCAGGATACTGCTCCGTCCTTCGGGGGGCAACTGGGGATCTGGGCCGCTCGTTATCCACACGGTTCCCCCTTTCTCGGTAACGTCCAGCGCGTTGAGGATCAGATTGAGAAAGACCTGCTGGAGATGCTCCGGATCCGCCATGACCGAGGGGAGACCGATGGGCAGTTCGAGATGGAGCCGCACTCCGCGCCGCTGACTTCGGTCTATGAGGAGGGAGGCTACTCGGCCGATGATCGGCAGGATCGGCTCGGGCCGTAGCGAGGGTCGGCGGGGTCGCGTGTAGTCGAGGAGGGCGCGGATGATTCCCTTGATCCGCTCGGCCTGGCTCAAAATCACGTCCAGATTTCGGCGTTCCGGGTGATCGCGAGGCACCACGCGATCCAGGACCTCGGCGCGACCCGAGATCACGTTGAGCGGGGTGCCGATCTCATGCGCCACCTCGGCCGCCAACATCCCGACGGTGGCCAGCTTTTGGGTCTGTTGGACTTCCTGCTCCAGACGCAAGCGCTCCTCGGCTTGCCGAACCAGCTCGGCGTTGGCGGCTTGGAGGTTCTCCGCCATCCGGTTGAACTCTGCGGCCAATTCGCCGATCTCGTCCTGACGCGGGACCGCGATCCGCTGGGCCAGGTCGCCGCGGCCGACGGCGCGAGCGGCGGCGATCAGGGCCCGGATCGGCCGCGCGATGTTCCACCGTGTCAGGATGACGATGGAGAGCACGAACAGGGCCAGCACCAGCAGGCGAGAGATAATGGTCGTGCGCACCGCTCTGCGGAACTGGCGCTCCATTTCCCGCAGCGTCTGCTGGACCTCGATGGCGCCGGCCCGGCCTCCGGGCCACCTGAACGGCTGCACGTAGCGCAGGATTCTGCCTGACGGGCTGTCCGCCATGGACGAGACAGCCTCTCGTTGGGCCAGGGATCGTCGCACGAGCTCATCCGGTGTCGAGGCCTCAGAGCCGGGCGCCAAGGTCCGCGCCACGACCGCTGCGTCGGGGTCGTAGATGACCACCGCCACGAGACCCGGACGCGCCACGATCTCTCCCAGGAGGCCCTCCAGCTCCTCCGTCGTGCGGCCTCGCCGCAGGTTGTACCGGACGGCAAGGGCCAGCGTCTCGGCAAAGATGCGCTCGTCCTCTCGGGTCTGCGTCACCAGTTGCTCGCGCTCGCGGACAAGGCGGGTGTAGTCGTTGATACCGGTGATGACCATCAACGCCAACGCCAAAAGGATGATCAGGCGGGTGGTGAGGTTGTGACGCAGCCGATCGCCAATCGCACGCATCCACTGTCCACGCATCGGCATCCCTCAGGGCCGGGACTGCGCGTCGATTTGCAGGGCTTTGGCGATCGCCGCTCTCAGCTCTTCCATCCGGAACGGTTTGAAGAGGTACTCGGCGGCCCCCTTCTCGACTGCCTCCATGTACGACGGGACATCGCCAAAGGCGGTCATGAGGATGACCTGCGAGTCCGGGCAGACTCGCCGGAATCCCGGGAGCAGGTCCAACCCGCTGGGACCCGGCATGTTCTTGTCCATCAGGATCAGGTCGAATGAGCGGGCCCGGAGGGCAAGCACCGCCTCCGTTCCGTCCTTCACCGCGATGACATCGTAGTTTTCGTTCCGAAGGACGTCGACAAGAAGCGCGCACATCTCCGGGTCATCGTCGACCACCAGGATGCTTGGCTGCCTGGCCACGGCCACTTCCTCCTTCTTCCAATGACTCGCACCCGTCAATCCGACGG
>Ga0316622_100001184_pt1 | contig 16656 bp, 8 predicted proteins | sample OWC_Aug_OW2_C1_D_FD_207646 | JGI IMG/M metagenome (GOLD analysis project Ga0316622, IMG submission 207646) | Wetland soil microbial communities from Old Woman Creek delta, Ohio, United States - OWC_Aug_OW2_C1_D5_C | ecosystem: Environmental > Terrestrial > Soil > Wetlands | place: USA: Ohio... | reverse complement strand
GAGCCGCGTCGCGTAGCTGACGCATACGCGCAAGGCGAGCGACAAAGCAATCGGCCGCGCCGGCGCGCAAAGCACTTCCGAATTGGCTGTTACAGGCCACTAGGGGCTCGCCCATCCCCCGCAGCGGCGATCCGGCGACGCGCGCGTCGCCGGCCGCGGCCTGCTACGCCTCGAATGCGCCGCCGTTGATGTTGATCTGCTCGCCCGTGATGTAGTCGCCGTCGGCGACGAGGAAGATCACCGCCTTGGCGATCTCCTCGGCGTGCGCAAAGCGGGCCAGCGGGATCTTCGCCTTGATCTGCGCCTGGATCGGCGCCGGCACTGCGGCGAACATGTCCGTCTCGGTGAACCCCGGCGCGATCGTGTTGACGGTGATACCGAAGCGCGCCAGTTCGGAAGCGGCGGTGCGGGTGAAGGCGATGATGCCGCCCTTGCTGGCGCTGTAGTTCGCCTGGCCGATCGCCGCCATCTGGCCGTTCATCGAGCTGATGTTGATGATGCGGCCGAAGCTCTGCTTCGACATGTACGGGATCGCCGCCGAGGTGCAGAAGAAGCAGCCGTTGAGGTTAGTCTGGATCACCTCCACCCACTGTTCGTCGCTCATCCTCGGCAGCAGCGAGTCGCGCGTGATGCCGGCATTGTTCACCAGCACGTCCAGGTGGCCGAAATGCTCGGCGGCCTTCGCCACCATGCCGCGCGCCTCCTTGGCGTCGGCCTGGTTGGCCTTCAGCAGCAGGCACTCGACGCCGAGCTTCTCGACCTCCGTCTTCACCTCCTGTGCCGCAGCGTCGTTGCTGGCGTAGTTGACCGCCACCCGCGCGCCCTCGCGCGCCAGTTCGATGGCGATCGCCCGGCCGATGCCGCGCGAGGCGCCGGTGACCAGTGCCGTCTTTCCTTCGACCCGTTTCATTCCCGCCTCCATCATGGTTGTCTTTGGTTTGTCCGCCGCCGGCGGCATTTCACAGGCGCTCGACGATGGCGGCGATGCCCTGCCCGCCGCCGATGCACATGGTCACCAGCGCCCGCCTGCCGGCCGTCCGGTTCAGCTCGTACAGCGCCTTGACGACGAGGATGGCGCCGGTGGCGCCGATCGGGTGGCCGAGCGAGATGCCGCTGCCGTTCGGGTTGGTCCGCTGCATCGGCAGCTTCAGTTCGCGGCACACCGCCAGCGCCTGCGCGGCGAATGCCTCGTTGACCTCGAATACGTCGATGTCGTCGAGCGACAGCCCGGTCCTGGCGAGCAGCTTCTGCACCGCCGGCACCGGGCCGATGCCCATGAACTTCGGGTCGACGCCGGCGTAGCTGTAGGCGAGCAGCCGGCCCATCGGCTGCAGGCCGCGCTTGTCGGCCGTCTCGCGGTCGCCCAGCACCAGCGCCGCCGCGGCGTCGTTGATGCTGGAGGCGTTGCCGGCCGTCACCGTGCCGTCCTTGTCGAATGCCGGCTTGAGCTTGGCCAGCTTCTCGACCGAGACGTCGCCGCGCACCGTCTCGTCCATCTCGAACGGGATCATGTCGCGCTTGACCTTGATCAGCACCGGCACGATCTGCGCGCGGAAGTAGCCGTGGTCGATCGCCGCCTGCGCGCGGCGGTGGCTTTCGACCGCCAACTCGTCCTGCTCGGCGCGCGAAACGCCGTACTTCTTCGCCACGTTCTCGGCGGTCACGCCCATGTGCACGTTGTCGAACGGGTCGCTCAGCGCGCCGACCATCATGTCGACCATGGTGGCGTCGTTCATGCGCGCGCCCCAGCGCAGCGTCGGCACCAGGTACGGGCTGCGGCTCATGTTCTCGGCGCCGCCGGCCACCGCGAAGTCGGCGTCGCCGTTGCCGATCATGTTGGCGGCGGTGACGATCGCCTGCAGCCCGCTGCCGCACAGCCGGTTCAGCGTCAGCGCCGGCGTCTCGTGCGGCAGCCCGCCCTTGACCGCCGCCACGCGCGCCAGGTAGTGATCGCGCGGATCGGTGTGGATGATGTTGCCGAAGACCGCGTGGCCGATGTCGGCCGGCTTCACACCGGCGCGCTTCACCGCTTCCTTCACGCAGATGGCGCCGAGTTCGACCGGCGGCGTGTCCTTCAGGCTGCCGCCGTAACCGCCGATGGCCGTCCGCACGGCGCTCAGGAAAACCACTTCACGGGTCATATCATCCTCCTTGGGGATAAGCTGGCGCAGGTGCGGTGGGCCCGGCGCGAAGCGGCGCCGTGCCGACATGTGTCGGTATACTGCGCCGCTCCCCCGCCGAGGAGTCCACCCATGCGCTACGTGCACATGGCGATCATCGTGCTGCTGACGCTCCTGGTGCTGAGCTTCAAGTTCCAGAACCTGCAGTCGGTGACGCTGCAGTTTTTCTCGCTGAACATGACGATGCCGGTGACCGTGCTGGTCTTGCTGGTCTACGTGCTCGGCATGTTCACCGGCGGCTCGCTGTGGAGCCTGCTGAAGCGGTCCTACCGGGGCAGCTTCCCGCCCAAATAGCGCGGCGGGCCGCCGCCCGCCCTAGCGGTCGCTGAGGTAGGCGACGCCGGGCAGGTCCTTGCCTTCGAGGAACTCCAGCGACGCGCCGCCGCCGGTGGAGACGTGGGTGACCTTGTCCGCCAGGCCGTTCTTCTCGACCGCCGAGACGGAGTCGCCGCCGCCCACCACCGTGATCGCGCCCTGCGCGGTGGCATCGGCGAGCGCCCGGGCCACGGCCAGCGTGCCGGCCGCCGTGGCGGCGATCTCGAACACCCCCATCGGCCCGTTCCACACCACCGTCTTCGCACTCCTCACGATCTCGGCGAACTTCGCGCGGCTGCCCTCGCCGATGTCGACGCCGATATCCTTCGGCCCGATCCGGTCCCACGGCACCGTCCTGAGCGTGCCCACCCTGCGGGCGTCGAAGTCGAACGTGTCGGTGACCACCGCGTCGATGGGCAGCACCAGCTTGTCGCCGGCCCTGGCGAGCAGGTCCTTTGCCATCTGCAGGCGGTCGTCCTCGACCAGCGAGCCGCCGACTTCCCTGCCCTGCGCCTTGTAGAAGGTGAAGGCCATCGCGCCGCCGATCAGCAGCCGGTCGACCTTCGGCAGCAGCGAGGCGATGACGTCGATCTTGCCCGAGACCTTGGCGCCGCCGATGATCGCCACGAACGGCCGCTTCGGCGTGTTGACCGCGTCGCCGAGGAAGTCGAGTTCCTTCTTCATCAGATAGCCGGCGGCGCGCTTCTCGTGCGCGACGCCGGTCATCGAGCTGTGCGCCCGGTGCGCGGTGCCGAAGGCGTCGTTGACGTAGACGTCGCCGAGCTTGGTCAGCGAAGCGCGGAACGCCTTGACCGCCTCGGGGTCGGCCTTCACCGACGAGCCGTCCTCCTTCTTGACCTTGCCCTCCTCCTCGATGTGGAAGCGCAGGTTCTCCAGCAGCGCGACCTCGCCGGGCTTCAGTGCAGCGCAGGCTCGCTCGACCTCGGCGCCGACGCAGTCGGGCAGGAACTTCACCGGCCTGCCGAGCAGCTCGGCGAGCTTCGCCGCCACCGGCGCGAGCGAATACTTCGCGGTCGCCTGGCCGTCGGGCCGGCCGAGATGGCTCATCAGCACCAGGCTCGCGCCCTTGCCGAGCACGTGCCGGATCGACGGCAGCGAGGCGCGCAGGCGCTTGTCGTTCTCGACCTTGCCGTTGTTCACCGGCACGTTGAAATCGACGCGCATCAGCACGCGCCTGCCCGCGAGGTCGAGATCCTCGATGAAAAGCTTGGCCATGGTGTTTCCTTCCGGATGGCGGCCTCATGGCCGCCGGTGCGAGAAAGAGAAGGGCGCGCCGCGAGCGACCCGCCCCCGGTTAGGGCAGCCCCGGGGCTCCTGCCCCGGGGGCGAAAGGCAGCGGGACTACCGCGCCCCGTCCTTGCTCGCCATGTAGCGCAGCAGGTCGACCACGCGGTTCGAGTAGCCCCACTCGTTGTCGTACCAGGACACGACCTTGAAGAAGCGCTTCTCGCCCTTGAGGTTGTTCTGCAGCGTGGCCAGCGAGTCGTAGATCGACGAACGCTCGTCGTGGATGAAGTCGGTCGAGACGACCTCCTCGTCGCAGTAGCCGAGGATGCCCTTGAGGTACGTCTGGCTGGCCTTCTTCATCAGGCCGTCGATCTCCTCGATCGACGTGTCGCGACCGGCACGAAACGTCAGATCGACCACCGAGACGTTGGGCGTCGGCACGCGGAAGGACATGCCGGTGAGCTTGCCCTTGGTCGCCGGCAGCACCTCGCCCACCGCCTTGGCGGCGCCGGTCGAGGACGGGATGATGTTGATCGCCGCCGCCCGGCCGCCGCGCCAGTCCTTCTTCGACGGGCCGTCGACGGTCTTCTGCGTCGCCGTGTAGCTGTGGATGGTGGTCATCAGCCCGGTCTCGACGCCGATGCCTTCCTTCAGCAGCACGTGCACGACCGGCGCCAGACAGTTCGTGGTGCAGGACGCATTCGAGACGATGTGGTGCCTGGCCGGGTCGTACTCGCCTTCGTTGACGCCCATCAGCAGCGTCTTGACGTCGCCCTTGCCGGGGGCCGAGATGATCACCTTCTTCGCGCCGGCCGCCAGATGCCCCTTGGCCTTTTCCGAGTCGGTGAACAGCCCGGTGCACTCGAGCACGTAGTCGGCGCCGAGTTCCTTCCACGGCAGCTGGCTCGGGTCCTTGGCGGCCATGATGCAGCGGACCGGGTCGCCGCCGACGACCAGCACGTCATTGCCTTCGGCCTTGTCGCTGCTCTTCCGGGCCGCCAGGGGATGCTTGAAGCGGCCGTGCACCGAGTCGTACTTCATCTGATAGGCGAAGTAGTCGGCGTCGGTCGAGATGTCGACGACGCCGACGACGTCGATCTGCTTGCCGAGCAGCCCCTGATCGCACAGTGCCTGGAACACCAGGCGACCTATCCGGCCAAATCCGTTGATTGCTACCTTGATTGCCATGTTCGTCGAGCTCCTTGCGTGGGTCCACAAACCGATCGGGCCGGGGCATTTCGCCCCGGTCAGGGGTGCTGCGCGGGTGCCCGCGGTCACCACAGGGATCAGCGTAGCCCCGCCGATGCAGCCGGGTGTTGCGCTGGATTAGTTCCCGGCGCCGTTGCGCGGGCAAGACGCCGGCGCGCACCGGGCGACGGCCGAGCCGGGCGCGGCACCTGTCCGAAGGCAAGACCTCGTCCGGCGGCGCGGGATAAGCTCGCCAAAGGTTCGTGCTCGCTGGGTGCCCCCAGGCAGTGGAGGCGGCGCGGCAGGAGAAGGGAACGGGATATGAAGACACTCTCCGAAGCGCTGAACGTTGGCGCCAGGGACATTCGACGTGCCACGCAGATCCTGGCCAGCCGTGTTCCCGCACGGCTGGCACCGCTTGCCGAGGTCGCCTACAACTTCAGCTGGACCTGGAGGCGGGACGGCGAACAGCTGTTCCGGAGCATCGACGCCTATCGCTGGCGCGCGTGCCGGCAGAACCCGGTGCGCCTGCTGCAGGAGGCTCCGGAGGAATCGCTGGAACGCGCGGCGATCACGCCGTCGCTGGTCGCCCGCGCCGAGGCGCTTCGCGACGCGCTGGAGGCCGACAAGGCCCGGCCCCTGCGCGAGGCCGGCAACGCGACCGCCGAGCACCCGGTGGCGTTCTTCTGCACCGAGTTCGGCTTGCACCGCTCACTGCCGATCTACTCCGGCGGGCTGGGCGTGCTGGCCGGCGACATCCTGAAGGAGGCGTCCGATCGGGGCCTGCCGATGATGGGGGTCGGGCTGCTGTACCGCCAAGGCTACTTTCACCAGCGGGTCGATGCCGGCGGCTGGCAACACGAGTACTGGTACGGCACCGACCCGGAGAGGCGTCCGTGCGCACGGATCACCGGCGATGACGGTCTGCCACTGGTGCTGAAAGTGCCCGTCTGGGACGAGGAGGTCGCCGCCCATGTCTGGCGGGTCGAGATCGGCAAGGTGCCGCTGTTCCTTCTCGACACCGATCTGCCGGATAACACCCCGAAGCAGCGGTTCATCACCGCCCGCCTCTACGAGGGCAACCGGCAGATCCGCCTGGCGCAGTACGCGCTGCTGGGCATCGGCGGCGCCAGGATGCTCGCCGCCCTCGGCATCGAACCGGGCGTCTTTCACATGAACGAAGGCCACGCCGGCATGGTCACCCTGGAACTGGTCGGCCAGGAAATGGCGCGCGGCGCGCCGTTCAGGGAGGCATGCGAACGGGTCAGCCGCCGGGTCGTCTTCACGACCCACACGCCGGTGCCCGCAGGCAACGAGAGTTACACGAAGGAAGAGATCGAACAGCTGCTGCCCCACCTGAGCGCCGAGTTCGGCATGAGCCTCGAAGGCGTCATGGGGCTCGGCCGCTACGACCCGGGCAATCACCACGAACCGATCGGCATGACCGCGCTGGCCATCCGCATGAGCCGGTCCACCAACGGCGTCAGCCGCATCCACGGCGAGGTTTCGCGCCGGATGTGGCATTCGCTGTTTCCGGGACGCAGCGTCGACCAGGTGCCCATCCGGCATGTCACCAACGGGGTGCACGTGCTGTCATGGACGGCGCCTTCGATGCGCCTCCTGCTCGACCAGTACCTGCCCGCCGGCTGGCACACGATGGAGCGCATCACCGATCCCGACACCTGGATGGCAGTCGACCGGATTCCCGACGAGGACCTGTGGGCGGTGCGCCGTGGGACCAGCCGACGCCTGGTGGGCTGGGTCAAGTCGAGAACCGTCACCGATCGGCTGACCCGTGGCGACACCATGCAGTACGTGATGAAGGCGGCCCGGTCCTTCGATGCGGATGTCCTGACCCTGGGCTTCGCGCGCCGCGTGGCGACCTACAAGCGGCTGCATCTGCTGATCCAGGATCCCGAGCGGTTCCTCCGGCTGCTCGACGGTCCGCGGCCGATCCAGTTGCTCTACGCGGGCAAGGCGCACCCGAAGGACGACGAAGCCAAGCGAATGATCGTGAAGCTGTTCGGCCTGAAGTCCGATCCGCGAACGGGCGGACGGGTGGCCTTCATGGAGGACTACGACATGGGGCTGGCCAGCATCCTGACCGCCGGTTGCGATGTCTGGGCGAATCTCCCCCGGCCGCCGCTGGAAGCCAGCGGGACCAGCGGCATCAAGGCCGCGTTCAGCGGCGCGCTGAACCTGAGCGTTCTCGACGGCTGGTGGGCCGAGGCGTACGACGGCAGCAACGGCTGGGCGATCGACGGCACCGAGGAACCGAACGCCGAGGCCAAGGACGTTCGCGATGCCGAGGCGCTGTTCGACCTGCTCGAGCGGGAAGTGATTCCGCTGTTCTACGACCGCGACGCGCAGGGAATTCCGCGCGGCTGGGTGGCGCGCATCAAGGCATCGCTGCGCACGATCGGACCGCGGTTCTGCGCCACGCGCATGCTCGACGAATACGTGCGCGACATCTACGCCACGCACTGAGAACCCGTGCGCAGATCCGCTGCGCGTGCCGGATCGAGCATCGGGCGGTGCTCGCGATCCTCGCGTGTGTCCATTCGCGCTGCGGTCGCCGCGCCCGCGTCGGCGGCCGCGGTACACGCGCCGCGTGCCCCGTCCTCGCGGGTCGTGCCGCTGGCACAATGAGCCGATGAGGTGGCTGGCCCACGGCGAGCACGAAGTACCCGCAGACGCGGAGTGGCTGACTGCGCGCGAGCAGGCCGTGCTCGGCGGCATCCGCTACACCAAGCGCTACGTCGAGTTCCGCACCCGCCGCTGGACCGCCAAGCGCGCGCTGGCCACCGTGCTGCAGCGTGATCTCACGCCGGCTGCGCTGGCCACGCTCGAAATCGGCAATCACCCGGGCGGCGCGCCGTACGTGGCGGTCGACGGCGAGCGCGCGGCGATCGAGGTCTCGATCAGCGACCGCGCGGGCTGGGCGGTCTGTCTCGTCGGCACCCCTGGCGGCACGCCCGGACCGCTCGGCATCGACCTCGAGATCGTCGAGCCGCGCAGCGATGCGTTCGTCGAGGACTTCTTCACGGCAACGGAACGGGACACCGTCCGGGCGTTGCCGGCGGGCGAGCCACGCGACGAGGCCGCGAACCTGATCTGGTCGGCCAAGGAAGCGGCGCTGAAGGTGCTGAAGGTCGGCTTGCGCGCCGACACGCGCGACGTGCAGGTCGTCATCGACCGGCGGCGGCGCGCCGACGGCTGGTCGGCGCTGCGAGTCACGGCCAGCGGCGGCGCCGTGTTCCCGGGCTGGTGGCGGCGCGACGGCGTGTTCGTGCTGACGATCGCCGGTGCCGCGCCGAGCGATCCGCCCGCGCTGCTGGCCGGCGGCAGCGACCTCGCCGCCGCGGTACCGGTGCACTCGTGGCTCGAGCGGCCGCTCGTCTGAACGCCGGGGGCCGTGTTGCGTTCAGGCGCGCGGCGTCGACGGTCGCTGTCCGGTCCGCCGCTGCGGCGGTTCGTCGATCGACGCCCTTTCGATTTCGCTTTCCAGCGCATTGCCGCCCGCGCCGCTGCGGATGCGCCGGGCTTCTTCCGCAGCCTGGCACTGGTCGGCCCGACGGGACTCAGCGGCCAGCGTGCGCGCCGAGGCCCGGCGGACCGCGTCAGCGGAAGCGCGCCATGCCACGCTCCAGCGCATCGACGATGTACGGACGGATCTCGCGGGCGCTGATGATGCGATCGACCGAGCCCACGCGCAGGGCCCGCTCGACCGTGTGGATCGAGTCGAACTCGCCCGCGACCTCGCCCAGCTTCTGCGAGCGGACCTGTTCCGTCACCTCGACGAGCTGGCCGCGCAGCTTTGCCGCGTTCGGGCCGCTGCCCGCGGCGGCCAGCGCCGCCCGCGCCTGCCTGACGCGCGGGTCGGCGTCGGTTCGCTGCTTGACCTCGCGGGCGAACACGGTCGCCGCCGCCGGCGTGCCGCCGATCACCGAGGCGACCGAGCCCTGCACCGCGGCGATCTCCATCGACGCGTTCAGCGCCTTGGAAAACACCACGAAGGCGCCGCCGTGGTAGCGCGAGACGACCACGAACACGATCGGCCCGTCGAAGTTGGTCACCGCACGGCCGATCTCCGCGCCGAACTCCAGCTGCCGCCGGCGCATCGACTCGGGTGAGCCGTCGAAGCCCGACAGGTTGGCCAGCACCACCAGCGGGCGATTGCGGCTGGCGGCGTTGATCGCGCGCGCCGTCTTGCGCGACGCATGCGGGAACAGCGTGCCGGAGGTCCAGGCCGGCGGGCCGTCGGCCGGCACGAAGCCCTTGCGGCGCACGTTGTGCGACTCGATGCCGAGCAGGCACACGGGGATGCCGCCGATGTTGGTGTCCCACACGATCGAGTTGTCGCCGTCGCGCAGGTGCTTCCACCGCTCCAGCGGCTCGGCGTCGGCGTCGGCCACCGCGCGCATCACCGAGCGCATGTCGAACGGCTGCTTGCGGTCGGGGTTGAGCGTCGGGGAGAACACGTCGCCGACGGTGCGAAACGGGCTTTCGGCCAGCTCGGCATGCGGGCTGGCGCAAACGTCGCGGTCGGCCGGGTCGGTGCTCGGCCGGCGGCGCGGGAAGCGTTCGCCCGGCACCACGTAGCAGAACTCGTAGTGGCGCATCAGCACCGCGCAGGCCTCGGGGAACGATGGCGCCCAGTACTGCCCCTGCCCGTTGGGCCCCATGACCCGGTCGTAGCCGCCGATGCCGAAGTTGTCCTCCGCGCTCACCGCGCCCGAGAAGTCCAGCGCCTGCTTGCCGGTGAGCACCATGGCGGAGGCGGGGGTCATCACGAGGATGCCCCGCGTGTGCATCAGCATCGTCGCCTCGGCGTTCCAGTACGGCTGGCCGCCGACGTTGATGCCGGTGACGACGATGTTGACCTCGCCGCCGGCCTGCGTGTACTCGATCAGCCGGCGCAGCGTGAGGGCGATCCAGTCCATGTTCTCGGTGCCGGAGTCCATCGCGATCAGCGCGCCGCTCGACACCGCGAACCACTCCACCGGCAGCTTGCGTTCGAGGGCGCAGGCGAGCGCGGCGTTGATGCGGCGGCACTCGGCTTGCGCGAGGTTGCCCAGGCCCTGCGTCGGATCGGACAGCAGCGCCACGCGCGTCATCCCCTCCGGAATCACCTGGGTGTGGTTGGTGACCAAGCCGACGACGATGTGCGCGGTGTTGTTGCCCGGTTCGCGGTGGACGGGAACCAGCCGGTCGTTCTCGTCGAGGTCGAGTTCCTGGAAGCTGTCGGCCGGCAGGCCGTCGCGGGCGCCGCGCCGGGCGAGCAGCCGGGCGATCTCGTACGGGTACGGTGAGCCGAAGCGCGTGGCCGTGAGCACCTTCTGCTGGTAGGCGCCGAGGGGGCGGATCGGCTCGGCTCCGGCGCGGCTCTCGGTCACCAGAACGCTGTTGCCGACGGCCTCGAACTGCAGCACGGCAACGCGCAGGCCGCCAGGTGCGCTCTCGTCGGGGAGGCGCACCTTGAGCACCACCTTCTCCAGGCCGACCCGCGCCGCCAGCGGGGCAAAGTGGTGGGCGAGCGCATCGACGTGCTCCGCGGGCAGCGTCCACGGCGCGCGCACGTCGAGCACGAGGCGGTTCGCCGCCGGCCGGTCGGGCGGCGCGTAGCGCGACAGTTCGATGCGCATCGCCGCCATGGCGAGCAGGCCGGTGCGTTCGAGCCGCGGGTACGAGACCTCGCCGGGCACGGCGTCGCGGGCCGGGTCGAGGTCGCGGATCTCGGCCAGCGCGAACAGCCGCCGGTCGGCGCGATTGCTGCGGGCGACGCCGAGGAACAGGTGGACGTCTTCCGGGGCCGGCCGCCGTTCGAGTTCGAAGTTCGACAGGCGCCAGATCTCGAGGCGCCTGGCGATCATCGGGTGCAGGTCGCGGTACAGCGGGTCCTCGACGAACCCGCCGCCTGCCTGAACGAACGTGACGTCGTGCGCACGGAACGGCTCCGCTTTCGGCGCGGCCGAGGTCGTGACGGCGACGTCGATGCGCAGCAGCGGGCGGCCGAAGGCGCAGGCGGCGAGCAGTTCGCCGACCCGCGCCGCCGTTTCGGCGATTTGCCGGCGCACGCCGTCGCGCCAGGTCGCGACGTCGACGACCACGGGCCGGCCGGCGGGGATGTCGGCCAGGTGCCGGGCAAGTGCCGCCGACCACGCCGGCAGTTCCTCGAGCGGGAGGTAGCCGACGACGAGACGGGCGCTCTCGCCGTCGGCCGCGTAGTCGGTGCTGGCGTAGCGGAAGGGCCCGGCCTCGCCGAAGGCGATTTCGCCGAACCGGCAGATCCGGTAGACGCGCCGGAGGTGGACCTCCAGCAGCAGGCGGCACAGCGCGGCGGATCGCGCCGCGTCGTTGCGCCACGTCTCGAGCAGCAGCGAACGGATGGGCTGCGGGCACCAGACGAGGCGCGCGATGCGCGCCGCCCGCTCGGTGCTGTCCGGCTTGCGGGCCAGGTGGGCAAGGTGGCCGGCCATCTCGGCGCGCAGTTCCGCGGCCGCGGCCTGCATCTTCGGTTCGTCGAAGTAGTGGAACCGCACGTCGCGCGCGAGGTCGGCGATCGCCTGCTGGCGCCCCTGCATCGCCGCCGCGAGGCGGTCGAGCAGCGCCTTCGCGGCGGGACCCGAATGCGCCAGCAGCGCGTCGCGATTGGCCATGCGCCGCTGCAGGATGGCCGTGACCACCGGCGCCAGTTCGGCCAGCCGCGCGAACGAACGGAAGAGCCACATCATCGCGGACTCCAGCGCCGCGCTGCGTTCGAGGCTCGACACGCCGAAGCGCTCGAGCGCGTGCTGCAACTGGGCGCGATAGCCGGCAGGCAGGCCGGCGCGGTCGGCGTCGAGCCACTGCAGGAACGAAGCGAAGTGCTCCTGCGTGTTCTCCGTGTGCACGGCCAGTTCGTCGGGCTCGGCCTCGGTCTGCGGACGGTACAGCGCGCCGAGATCGGCGTAGATGTCGAGCAGGCCGTCCTCGCATTCGGCGAGCGCGGGGTCCCCCGGCACGGCGATCTCGGCCATGCGGCGCTGCTCGGTGAGCAGCTTGCGCAGCGCCGCCGGCGGCAGGTCGTAGCCGAACAGATAGTCGCCCAGCAGCGCGTAGACGCGTTCGCACGCCTTGCGGGTGAAGTCGATCCGCTGCTCCAGTCCGGTCAAGTCGACGGCATGCGCGGCCGCCGGCGCCGACGGCCCGCCTCGACGCGCCCGCAGCCGCACCAGCGGTGCCCCGGCCTCGACCTGGGCATTGGCGGTGACCGACACGGCCACCACCTCGCCCGCCATCGGCGCTGTGACGGTGCTCTCCATCTTCATCGACTCGAGCACGGCGATGGGATCGCCCGCCGCGACCTGCGTGCCGGGCGCCACGAGGATGGCGGCGACCAGCGCCGGCCTGTCGGCGCCGACCACGACGCCGTCCTCGCGGTCGACGAGGTGCGTGCCGCCGTCCATCTCGATGCGGAAGCCCGTGCCCGTCGGCGCAATGACCAGGCGGTGGCGCCGTCCGCCACAGGTGATGCGCCGCTCGAAGCTGCCGAGGGCGTCGACGACGACATCGGCGGTCGCGCCGCCGCAGCGGACGGAATAGGTGCGCTGGCCGACGCGGTCGACCTCCAGCCGGTAGCTGACGCCCCGGTAGGCGAGTTCGATGCGGCCGCCCACGTCCGCGGGCTGTTCCGGCCGGCCGCGCGTGGCGGCGGCGTAGAAGGCGGCCTGGGCAACCGCCCGGTCGTCTTCGTAGGCCTGTGCGGCGGCCACCAGCAGCACCACCGGGTCGGCCGCCGGCTCGGCCGGTTCGGCGAGCACGCGTTCGAGCCACTGCGCATCGAAGTCGCCGCGGGCGAACTCGTCGTCGTGGAGCAGGCGCAGCAGCAGCGTGCGGTTGGACGCCCCGCCATCGATCACCACGGCAGCGCGCTGCAACGCGCGGCGAACCCGGCCGAGCGCCACGCGCCGGTCGGGTCCCCACGCGGTGACGACGGCAAGCAGCGGGTCCGAGGCATCGACCGTGTCGCCCCGGCGGCGGTTGGCGTCGATGCGCACGCCGGTGCCGACCGGATACTTGAGCAGCGCGATCCGTCCCGCCGGCACGGCGGGTCCGCCCTGCGGATCTTCGGCCAGCAGCCGCGCCGCCACGGCAAAGCCCTCGCCCTCCGGCGCGGCGGCCGGAAGGGCCTCGCCGCGCTGCGCGCGCAGCCGCCAGCCGATGACGCTGACGCCGGTGCGCTCCTCCGTCGTGGCGTGCAGGGGCGCCGCCACCGTGTCGAAGCCGTCGATGGCGAAGTCCGTCCCGTCGTGTACGACGTGCAGCACGCCCGCGCCGTGGTAGCGCACTGCCGCGGCGATTTCGCCGGCGGCGGCGCGAATGCGCTGCACCAGTTTGCCGTCGATCGCACACGGCGCCTCGACGAGCAGCGGCCTGCCATCGCGGCGCACGGTCACGTCCCGCTCGCCGAACACCCAGACGGTGCCGTGCCGGTCGGCGAGGATGTCGATCTCGACACGCCGCATGGGCGCGCCTGCAGCGAGCGGCCCGCCCGCATGCAGCGCGGCGAGGCTGCGCCGGTCGGCCAGCCGGCGGACGGTGGCGGCGTCCGGCCCGACGACGGCGATGCCTCCCGCCACGCACGCGGCGATGAAGTCGGCGCGCGGTCCGGGCGACCATTCGCCCAGCCACAGCGTGTCGACCTGCGCCCGCTGCAGGACGGCGACGATGTCCTCGTTCGACAGTCCGCCCGGCCCGGCGGCGAGCGGCTGCACGTCGTCGGCCTCGCGGCCGTACCACGGCTGCGGGCCGGCGTCGCGCTCGAACAGCACCGTGGTGATCGGCGCGCCGTCGCCGGCGTGGTTCAGCTCGCCGACCGCGTTGAGCACGCGCACGGCGGTCTCGCCGCGGTCGAGCACGCCGAGCCGGACGATGGGGGTCGCATCGGTCATCGCCGCCTCACAGTCGGAACGCCGAGCGCAGATCGCCGGCCACCGCCTCGGGGATGGGCGTCGGCAGGGGGATGGTGCGGTAGTCGTCGAGCCTGACAATCACATTGCCGTCGGCATCGATGACGCGGCAGTCGTAGCAGCCCGGCGCCGTCTCGAGCGCCACGGCGTGCAGGCCGCCCTTCGCCTTCGCCGGATCGCGCAGCACGCGGGCGGCTCCCACCCGCAGCGGCAGGGCCAGAACGCCCTCGGTCCCGGCCTGCCACAGCCCGGCCGCCTGGAAGCACAGCTCGACGAGCCGCGGCGCAGTGGCCAGCGGCAGCGCAGGCGGCCGGTGGTTGTCGGGCAGCGGATCGGCCAGCGCCGCGACCGCGACCTCTCCCGACCGCCACGCCGATGACACCACCCGGTAGGCGGCGCCGTGGAAGTAGAAGGTGTAGACCCGCTCCGCGGTCATCACGCTGCCGTCGGCCTTGCCGGCGGGCTCGACCTTCTCCGCCGCCGGTGCCGTGCGGCCGAGGCGCACGGTGCCGGTGAAGTGCACGGTGCGCTGCGGCTTGTCCTGGCCGGCGAGCGTGCGCTCGGCGATCAGTTGCGCCCGCGCCAGCAGGTCCTCGCCGGCGGGCGTGAGGACGACCTGCACGGTGATCGTGCGCGGCTCGTCGCGGTAGAACTTCAGCGGCGCGGCGAAGGCCGCGTCCTCCACCGCCAGCACGTGGTGATCGGGCGCCAGCAGGCGTGCCGCCTCGGCGAACGCCTCCATGCCCATCACCGCCGGCAGCACGGGTATGCCGTCGATGCGATGGTCGTTCAGGAAGGGCTGCTGCTTCGGGTCGAGCGTCGTGCGCACGACGACGCCGTCGTGCACGCTCAACGAAGCCGTGCCAAGCATCGGCCCGCGCCGGCTCTCGTCGATGAGCGACGACGGATCGACGCCGCCCGTGGCGTGCATCTCCGCCGCCATCAGGCCGAGGTGGCCTGCGACGATCACCTCGCCGCGGTAGTCGCTCGACAGCAGCTCGCGGCGGATCCACGCCACGCCGGCCTCCGGCGGCAGCATCTGCACGCCGGCCATCTCCATGAGCTTCGGGATCGAGCCGCGCGTGGCCATGCCGATGCCGCCCCACGCGGTCCAGTCCAGCGCCAGAGCGCGGATCCCGGGCCGGCTGCGACGCAGGTGGCTGGTGATCTTGCACAGTAGGTCGTTGGCGGCGGCGTAGTCGGTCTGTCCCTGGTTGCCGAAACGGCCGGCGACCGACGAGAAGACCACGGTGGCGCCGATCGGCAGGTCGCGCGCTGCCTTCATGACGTTGAACCAGCCATCGCTCTTCACGCCGAAGACGAGGTCGAACTCGCGCGGCTCCTTCTCCGGCAGGTTGCGGCTCACCTCCAGCCCGGCCGCGTGCAGCAGCACGTCGATGCGGCCGCTGAGTCTGCGCACCTGGTCGATCGCGGTCGCGACCCCCGTCGCGTCGGTCAGATTCACCGCGTGGTAATGCGCGCTGCCGCCGGCGGCCTCGACCGCCTGGATCGCGGTCAGCGCCGCATTCAGCCGCTCGAGCCGCGCCAGTTCGCGCTCGATCGCCACCGGCGTCGCCTTCTCTCCGCCGGCCTTGATCCGTGCGGCGATCGTCGCCTTCAGCCCGTCGCGGTCCTTGCGGAACGCGGCCAGATCCGGGTCGTTGCGGTCGGGCGCGGGCGTCAGGTCGAGCAGGTGGAACGTGCCGCCGCAGACCGCGGCGAGGTCGGCGGTGATCGCCGAGACGATGCTGCCCGCCGCGCCGGTGACCACGAACACCGTGTCCTTGTTCAAGACCAGCCCTTCTCCCGGAACCGGACGGCCGTCGGCGCCGAGGGCCGGAAACGGCACCTCGACGAAGGCCACGCCGAAGCGCTGCTTGCCGGCGCGACCGATCTCCACGCAGCCGGGATCGAACAGCGTCTCCTCGACCAGTTGCTCGGCAATCGCCGCATCCTTCGCCTCGACGGCGAAGTCGACCGCCTTGACCAGCGCCTGCGGCCGCTCCTTGCGGTACGACTTGGCGAAGCCGGTGACGGCGCCGCCGAGCGGTTGCGTCGCCCCCTGCGCGTCGTAGCCGTGCAGGCCGCCGAGGCGGGTGGCGGCGACGAGGAATGGGCTCGCTTCGTACAGCTGCCGCATCGTCGCGTACAGGTTCTTCACGCGCCGGCGCAGCGCCTCCTGCCACGCCGGCAGGTCGAGCGCGGCGAGGTCGCCTTCGTCGTCGAGCGCCGGCAGCCAGTACACGCCGGCGATCGGGCCTTCCTTCTGCCAGGCACCGAGCTGCTCGCGCAGCGCGTCGGCGGCGATGCCCGGCGCCAGCGCCAGCACCGTCGCGCCGGCCTTGGCCAGCCGCTTCGCCAGCGCCTTCGCCGCGGCGCCTTCGTTGGCCATCACGACGACGCGCGCGCCTTTCAGCTGCATGCCGGTCGACAGGCAGCGTTCGGCCGCGGGACGCAGCGACGGCATCGGCACGCGCCGCGGCAGCGCATCGACCGCGGCGAGGTCGCCGCGCAGGACTGGCGGCGCTTCGGGCCGCGACGCTGCGGCATCGGCGGCCGCCTTCGCCGACGGGACTGCGGCGAGGCCGGTGCGGCTGCGCACCCAGCCGGCCACGTGGCGCAGCGTCGGGAAGTCGCGCAGTTTGAGATTGGGATCGCGCTCGACGTTGTAGTGGCCGCGCACCGCGGCGAAGACCTCCGCCTGCTTGACGGTGTCCACGCCGAGGTCGGCTTCGAGGTCGAGGTCGGGATCGAGCAGATCGGCGGGATAGCCG
>Ga0316622_100001183_pt1 | contig 16663 bp, 16 predicted proteins | sample OWC_Aug_OW2_C1_D_FD_207646 | JGI IMG/M metagenome (GOLD analysis project Ga0316622, IMG submission 207646) | Wetland soil microbial communities from Old Woman Creek delta, Ohio, United States - OWC_Aug_OW2_C1_D5_C | ecosystem: Environmental > Terrestrial > Soil > Wetlands | place: USA: Ohio... | reverse complement strand
TCTGCCAGGACACCGGCTCCGCTGTCGTGTTCATCGAGTGGGGCTGCCAGGTCCTGCTCCATGGCGGAGACCTTTTCAGGGCTGTCAACGAAGGAGTGCGGCAGGCCTACCGCGACGGCTACTACCGAAAATCCATCGTTAACGATCCGCTGTTCGACAGGAAGAACACTGGAGACAACACGCCCTGCATCCTGCATGTCGAGATGGCAGAGGGCGACAAGGTCAGGATCACTGTGGCCCCCAAGGGCGGGGGGAGCGAGAACATGAGCGCCCTCAGGATGCTCAAGCCTGCCGAGGGGCTGGAAGGCGCAAAGAAGTTCGTCCTCGACACGGTTGAGTCTGCGGGGGGCAATCCCTGCCCTCCCGTGATCGTCGGCGTGGGGATCGGCGGCACCATGGAGAAAGCCGCGCTTCTCTCGAAGAAGGCCCTCCTGAGAGAGGTCCACGAGAAGAATGGGGATTCACGATACGCGGCACTCGAGGAGGACCTCCTGAAGGAGATAAATGACCTCGGCATAGGACCCATGGGGTTTGGAGGGCGGGTGACTGCCCTGGCAGTCCATATCGAGTTCTTCCCCTGCCACATTGCCAGCCTGCCTGTGGCCGTCAACATCCAGTGCCACAGCGCCCGCCACAAAGAGGCCGTCCTTTAAGGAACTGATGTGAAGAAGATCACCACCCCTCTCGACGATACCACGATTGCCGGACTGAAGACCGGCGACGAGGTGCAGATAACAGGCTTCATTTACACCGCGCGCGACGCGGCCCACAAGCGCCTCGTCGAGCTTATCAGGAACGGACAGCCCCTGCCCTTCGATATCCAGGGCGCGATCATCTATTTCGTGGGCCCCACCCCTCCGCCGCCGGGAAGGGTCATTGGCTCGGCAGGGCCGACCACCAGTTCACGCATGGACTCCTACACCCCCCTCCTCCTGGAGAAAGGGCTGAAAGGCATGATTGGCAAGGGGGGGAGGGCACAGCCGGTCAGAGAGGCGCTCGTCAAACACAAGGCGGTCTACCTGGCGGCGATCGGCGGGGCCGGGGCGCTCCTGTCGCGTCACATCAAGTCCGCCGAAACCGTGGCCTATGAAGACCTCGGTCCCGAGGCGATCAGAAGGCTCTCCGTCGAGGACTTTCCCGCCATCGTCGTCAATGACATCTACGGCGGCGACCTCTACCAGGAAGGAAAGCAGAAGTACAGGAGAGGAAGAACGGGTTGCGGTTGAGAAGGACGGACTGATATCGGCACGGGATGTTTCTTCTCTGCTGCTCAGCCTGAGCCTGTCTTACTTTGGAGATACCCCGCGTCTCTTTCCTTATTCTGTAGTTGCCACTCCTTGGCCTGTCAGTGTCCTCGTTTTTCTCCATATCCCAGTCCCGCGCTCTCATGACAAATCAGCGGAGCAATTATCAACCGCAATTTCCACTCTTGACACCTATCCCACAACGTGGTACTGTAGGACGTGGTGGGATATGGCAAAGGCGGATTGCCTCGGCCCGGTTGATCCTGGTGTCATCCTGACGGGAGAAGGCGTCTCCGTTTGTCCGAACGGACCCGCAGATTCCGCTGGACGCGTGTCCGATAGTGGGGGGGCATGAACGAGAGTAGTGTTTTTGAAGTCTATCCTTTCTTCATGAAGCGGATCATCATGCCAGTCGCTGCTCGGTTTTCAGATGTAAGCATCTGGACCGAGTATAGGCGCATGATGAAGGTCGAGCGGCTCAGTTTGGACGAACTCAAAGACTTGCAGTTCTTGAAACTTAAGACCATCCTGGCACATGCCAAGCAACGTGTGCCCTTCTACCGCAAGCGTTTCTCCGAGTGTGGATTCGAACCCGAAGAGCTTCGCGACGAGGCCCATCTTCAATGCCTGCCACCAACGACCAAAGACGATATCATGGCCCATTTCCCCGACGAGATTACCGCTCAGGATATGGATCGAAGCAAGTGGAAGTATGTCGCAACCTCCGGCACAACGCGTCAGATTATGGGGATTCATGACTTCAGAAAGGCAAACATTAACTGGGCTGCAGGTCTGAGAGCCCACAAGCTGGCAGGCAATTACGATGTCGGCAAGAAATGGATGGAGATACCGCCGCATATGTGCACAACTATCTGCGGCGCCCATGATACGGCACGAGAGGAACGGCTCTTCTCCCGGACGACGGCTGATCTGCTCCTTCGGGGCCGCATGAGCAGACTTCGCGAGCATCTCTATCAGTGTGCGTATGGACGTCGCCAAGAGCTCTACAAACGTGTGACCCTGCCTTCCTTTGGCTCTGAGGGAACGAATATACCCGAGAGGGAGCTTGCCCAGTACATCGAAAAGATTAGGTCCTACAAGCCCTATCTGCTTGAAGGCTTGCCCCTCTATCTCTACGCCTTTGCAAAGTACATCCGATCGAAGGCACTAACTCCTCCACATGTCAGGGTGATCAAGCCTTTCGGAGGCTCTCTCACCCCTCATATGAAGGAAATCATCTCAGAGGCCTTCGGCTGTAGGGTCTTCGATACGTATGGATGCAGCGAGACGGGCTTCATGGCCTGCGAGTGCGACAAGCATGATGGCCTTCACGTCTTCATGGACCTCTATCACGTTGAGGTATGCCGCAATGGCAAGTTAGTTGCTCCCGGAGAGCTGGGCAGGCTCTACATCACTGACCTCGAAAACAGCGCAATGCCGTGGATACGATATGACATCGGTGACGTGGGAAGATACTTCGTCGAAGACCATGGGTGCGGCAGGAAATCCCTCCGTCTCCACATCGAGGGAAGGGCACAGGATACGCTCTCGAATTCAAAGGGCGATCTCTTCACCAGCGACCGGATCTTTGACTTTTTCCAGGGCTATAAAGAGATCGATAATTTCCAGCTTGTCGAAAAGTCAAAGAACAATTTTCAACTCCTCTGTGTGCCGTCCAACGGTACCGGCCTGAATAGCGAGCGGATCGTGCAGGGATTTAAGGACTTCTTCGACCCGAGCGTCCAGGTCAAGCTCTACACCGTGAAGACGATCAAGGCCGAAGACGGGGGGAAATTCAGGTTCGTCAAGTCCACGCGAGACGTACAGGCATAGGATGCGGTTGTCTCGGATGCGGACGTGAGGAACACTACGGAGGCAGGACGGAAGAATGAACACCGGACAAGCGAGGGTCACCGTAAACATCGAATCGCTTCGCGATGATTTCCCCTATCTCAAGAGAAGCATCAAAGGAAAACCGATCGTTTATTTCGACAACGCTGCCACGACGCAGAAGCCACGACAGGTCATTGAGGCCCTCACCGGGTTTTACGAGAACCACTGTGCGAACATCCACCGGGGTATCCACACGCTCTCACAGGAAGCTTCAGAACTCTATGAGGAAGCGCGGAGAAAAGTGGCGCGATTTATTAACGCAGACGAACGGGAGATCATCTTTGTACGGAATACCACCGAGGGGATCAATCTCGTCAGTAACGCCCTGAAAGGTGAGGGCACGATTCTTACGACAGTCACGGAGCACCACTCGAACATGCTCCCATGGGGGCGGTCCCGGACCGTTGACTTCGTCGACGTCGATATGGAGGGGAAGATCGACCTCTCCGATCTCAGGAGGAAAGTCGGGCCGTCCACGCTCCTTGTTGCACTCACGCATGTGTCGAACGTTCTCGGTCTGGTCAATCCGGTAGGAGAGGTCATCGAAGAGGCTAAGCGTCACGGCGCGTTGACGCTGATAGATGGTGCGCAGTCCGTGCCGCATATGGCAATCGACGTCAAAGAGCTCGGCTGCGATTTCCTTGTCTTCAGCGGCCACAAGATGCTCGCACCTTCGGGCATCGGCGTCCTGTATGTAAAGGAGGATCTCTATGAGAGGATGGAGCCCTACTTGATGGGAGGGAGCACGATCAAGGAGGTCCACCTCCACGGCCACGTACCGGAGGACCCGCCGATGTGTTATGAGGCCGGAACGCCCAATATAGAAGGTGCGATCGCCCTCGGGCATGCAGTCGACTATCTTGAAGACATCGGGATGGGCAACATCAACAGCCACGACAAGCTGCTTGTGATGCGTGCGCTAGAGCGGATGAGCGAGATCAAGAATATTGAAATCTACGGCAGCGCGGATGAGAGAGTCAGGATGTCAGTAGTGACCTTCAATGTCAAGGGTGTGGGATGCCATGCAGTGGCAAAGCTGTTAAACCTTCGCGAAAACATCATGATACGTTCGGGGTTTCACTGTGCCCAACCCCTGCATGACAGGCTCGGCATTGGACCCAGTGCCAGAGCCTCCTTCTATCTTTACAACTCACCGGAAGAGGTCGACTTGATGACAGACCTTCTGGGGAAGGTTGCACAGTTCATTTGAGGCACACAACGCCATCTCATCCTCAGCAATGAATGGAGACACAGTTTCATCCAACCCTGTCTCATTCGGCTACGGACAAATTCTCAGGGACACAGCTACCGGAACGGACCCAGCCGCGCTCTGGTCGTTCCTTGGCCGTGCCCTCAGGTCAACGTGACTCTACAGCAATCCTCACGCTGCGCCGGTACAGAATCCAGCCGCGCAACCATTGGTGCGGCGCCCACCGTCACCAGGCCCGCCGCCGATGATACTCCGAACTGCCTGAAAGTCTCCGGCTTCGGCAAAGGTCACAGCCAGAAATGTGGTAACCAGTCCCTCGGTGAAATGCCCTGACAGCCTCTTGAAATAGTCGAGTACCCGCTCCCCTGCAAAGGCCATCTCTTCCAAGAGTTTGCCTATTACTCTTATTAAGTCTTTCATCAAAGATGGTCTGGAACCATGCCTCCTACGAGTCACCCACTCAGGCCTCACGAAAGTCATACCGACATGTCCTCAGGATCGCCACTTTGTGGTATGATTGTGATGAAGGAGGGAGGAGATCTCTGAATGGAAAAGGAAGAATTCTCTGAAATCCGCAGGCGCCTGGGAAAGAGCCAAAGTCAGTTGGCCCGGCTGCTGGGCAGCTCTGCCAAAGCTGTGCAGAGTTTTGAGCAGGGCTGGCGGAATATTCCCACCCATGTGGAGCGTCAGCTCCTTTTTCTTCTGGCGATGAAGCAATCGCCCCATAAACAGAACAGGCCGTGCTGGGTGATACGGAAGTGCCCCACGGAGACGAAGCGGAACTGCCCTGCCTGGGAGTTTAAGGTAGGGCATCTCTGCTGGTTTGTCAACGGAACAATGTGCCGGGGACAGGCGCAGGGAAGCTGGCAGAACAAGATGACGACATGCAGGCGATGCGAAGTGTTCCTGGCCATGACTCATTTTCAGAAACCTGACGCTGAGGGTGAGTGAATAACTGGGACCTTGCTCCTGAGGTTTCGTGCAGAGACCGGAGGTGATAGGTCCTGGTGAGGGAACTCTCCTCTAAAGTCCCCGGGATCGAGAGGTGATGGCGTGCCGGCGAAGTCTTGTATCGCGGAGCATAGCCACATCGTGCATCGTCTGCCAGGGCAAACTGTGATAACCACGCCTCCTCAGATCCCGATGCTGCCCGGCGCACGCGGACAGGGTATCACGTCGCGGATGTTCGCCATGCCCGTGACGTATAGAACAAGACGCTCGAACCCCAGGCCGAAACCGGCGTGCGGCGCAGTACCGAACCTCCTCAGGTCGAGGTACCACTGCAGGCCCTCCGGTGAGATTTTCATTTCTCTCATTCTCGCCTCGAGCACATCGAGACGCTCCTCGCGCTGGCTCCCGCCGATGATCTCCCCAACTTTGGGCACGAGGACGTCCATGGCCGCCACAGTCTTCCCGTCGGGGTTCGTCCTCATGTAGAAGGCCTTTATCTCCTTCGGATAGTCGCTGACAATGACAGGTCCTTTGAAAATCTCGTCCGTCAGGTACCGCTCGTGCTCCGACTGGAGATCAGAGCCCCACTCCACCGGGAACTGAAAGGCCTCTCGTGATTTCTTCAGCACCCCGACCGCATCCGTGTAGGTGATGCGGACAAAGGGCGTGTCGGTGAGCCTCAGCAGTTCCTCACGGGATGTCCTCCCGTACTGCTTATCGAGAAAAGCGAGCTCCTCACTGCCTCCTTCGACGGCCCGCCGGCAGAGGAACCGAAAGAACTCTTCGGCCAGACGCATGTTGTCTTCAAGGTCGGCAAAGGCCATCTCGGGCTCGATCATCCAGAATTCGGCGAGGTGCCGCGCTGTGTTTGAGTTCTCGGCCCTGAAGGTCGGGCCGAAGGTATAGACCTTCCCCAGGGCCATGGCGAGGAACTCCGCCTCCAGCTGACCGCTCACGCTCAGGAAGGAGCGCCTCCCGAAGAGGTCCTGGCTGAAATCAACGGTGCCGTCGCCTTTCAGCGGCAGGTGCTCAGGATCGAGGGAGGTCACCGAGAAAAGCTGCCCCGCTCCCTCGCAGTCACTGGCGGTAATAATGGGCGTGTGAACCCAGAGGAACCCCTGGCCCTGAAAGAACTCGTGCACTGCGGCGGCCAGGATGTTGCGGAGCCTGAAGACCGCTCCCAGAGTGTTGGTGCGAGGCCTCAAGTGGCCGATCTCGCGCAGGAACTCAAGGCTGTGGCCCTTCTTCTGGAGCGGGTACTGTTCCGGGTCGGCTTCGCCGAGCACCGTGATCTGTGAGACCTCAAGTTCGATCCTCTGGCCCTTTGCCGGCGATTCCCTGACCACGCCCCGTGCGGTAACAGCCGCACCGGTGGCGCACTGTCGCGCCTCCCCTGCGGCAGAGCTCTCTCCGGGCACGATGAGCTGGAGGTTCTCCTGACTCGAACCGTCATTCAGCACGACAAAGGCAAAGCCCTTCAATTCCCTCTTCGACCTCACCCATCCGCAAACCGTCACCTCGTGGCCGAGTGATCCCTGCCTGAGAATGTCCTTTATTAGCGACCTCCGCACAGCCCCTCCTTCACAGGCTCACCTGCAGCCCTCTCCCCTTGAGGTACTCCTTTACCTGACCGATGCTGAGGATGCGGTAGTGAAAGACCGAGGCCGCCAGAACGACCGAGGCTCCGCCCTTCACTACAGCGTCATAAAAGTGCTCGAGCGTGCCAGCGCCGCCGGAAGCCACCACCGGCAGCGTCACCGCGTCGGAAATGGCTCTCGTGAACTCAAGATCGTAGCCGCCCCGGGTCCCGTCGCCATCCATGCTCGTGGGCAGTATGACGCCGGCTCCAAGTTCCTGACACCGCCCTGCCCAGGCCACCGCATCCATACCGACAGGCCTGGTGCCCCCTGAAACCACCAATTCGAAGCCTGACGGCATGGCCTTGTTTCTCCTGGCATCAATGGCGACCGTGACGCGGCCGGAGCCGAAACGCTCCGCTGCTTTCTTTATGAGATCCGGCTCTTTCACGGCCGCACTGTTCATAGACACCTTGGTCGCGCCTGCCTTCAGCACCATCTCGATGTCCTCAAGGGATGAGATACCGCCGCCGACAGTGAGCGGGATATCTATCACTGACGACACGTTCTTCACCCATTCGAGTCTGGTCTTGCGGTTCTCCACGGTTGCCGCGATGTCCAGCATGGCCAACTCGTCAGCTCCCTCCCTCTGATAGAAGGCTGCGTTTTCCACAGGGTCGCCGGCGTCCTTCAGGTCAACGAAGTGGACACCTTTCACAACCCTCCCCTCTTTCATGTCAAGGCACGGCATGATTTTGATCAGACTCATATATCCCCCTTTCGGTTGAAAATCTTTCCAGCCTCGCTACTCTCCCGCCGCCTGGGCGCAAAAAAAGGTTATCAAATGGGACAGGTGCATGTCCATGCTGGGGGGCGTTTCTTCTGAAATCGCAGCCTCCTCGGCATCAACAGAGGCCTACTGAGTCCCAGAAACCCCTGCCGGATGCAACCATTGAGCTTTGCTTTCCTTATTTCCCCATTGACTGCAACTGCAGCGTTACTCGATAATACGGTGCGCGAGCGCCTGGCGTTTTCGCGTGATGTGAATCGTTATTCATCTGCGCAGGAGGCAGAGATGGCAGTAAAGAAGGATGTCAAGAAGATCGTCAAGAAGGCCGTGAAGACAGTAAAGGCTGCGGAAAAGAAGATTGTGAAGAAGGCGGCGTCGACCGCAAAGGCCGTTGAGAAGAAGTTGAGCAAGGAAGCAAAGGGCATGGCCAAAGACATCAAGAAGACAGCCTCGAAGACGGCGAAGAACATCGAGAAGAAGGCGGTCAAGACGGCAAAGGCCGTTGAGAAGACCGTAACGAAGAAGGCGAAGGCCACGGCAAAGGCCGTGAAGAAGATGATCTGACCATTGCGGAGCACTTATCCTTTCCCAGGGCAGGGCGGTTTGTCCGCCCTGCCTTCATCTTTCCGTGAGTCCTTCCCGTGCGGCAGGGCGTCGCCTCTCCTGTTCCTTGCAAGAAGAGCCAAGCATTTGATATCATTAGTAGGCGCCTGAGGAGGTGGCAACAAGGCTCGTCCGTTGCTCAGGGTTATCGCAAAGGCTGTCAATCTCGCTCTTGTCGCCGTCCTGATCAAATCCATACCCCGGGGTAGCTGCCCGTCAGGCCTTGTGCATCTCCTCCTGAGCAACGACCTCTCGGTCGTGAAGACCATGGCTACAGTGAACATTACGCGTGGGGATGGCCTTGTCCTCATACTCGTTCCAGTGATCGGATGGGGTCTGCGGCCTCCCCCGCTGCGTGCGTCTCTGGGTGTTCTTGACTCCAGGGAGGAGCTGGGCCTCGATACTTGTCCCCCTAAAAGGGTAGTCGTGGAAGGTTGACAGGAGGATTGCAGTGTTTTTTCAGAAGATCATGGGTATGTTTTCGAATGACCTCGCAATAGATCTCGGTACCGCAAACACCCTTGTGTATGTCAAAGGGAAAGGAATCATCTGCAACGAACCCTCGGTGGTCGTCTTTAGGAGAGACAACAAACGGCCCGTAGCCGTCGGCAGCGAAGCTAAGGAGATGCTCGGCAAGACTCCTTCGAGCATCAACGCTATCAGGCCCATGAAGGATGGGGTCATCGCCGACTTCGACGCCACGGAGGAAATGCTGAAGTACTTCATTGCCAAAGCGCATAACCGGAAGGGTTTCCTTTCTCCAAGGGTCATCATCGGGGTGCCTTCGGCGATTACACAGGTCGAGCAGCGGGCAGTCAAAGATGCCGCACTGGCCTCGGGGGCACGGGAAGTCTACCTGATCGAGGAGCCCATGGCAGCTGCCGTCGGTGTCGGCCTGCCGGTCGGTGAACCCTCAGGCAGTATGGTCGTCGATATCGGCGGCGGGACAACCGACGTTGCCGTGATATCCATCGACGGCATCGTGTACAGCAAGGCTGTCCGGTCGGGCGGCGACAAGATGGACGAAGCCATCCAGGCTTACATCAAAAGAAAGTACAACCTGATGATCGGCGAAAGGACATCGGAGCGAATCAAAATCGAGGTGGGGTCAGCCTATCCGGTCAGCGGCATTAAACCCATGGAGGTCAAAGGAAGAGACCTGGTGTCGGGCATTCCCAAGGCGATCACTGTGACGGAAGATGAGATCCGGGAGGCCCTCCAGGAGACGATCGGCATCATACTGGACACCATCAAGGTGACCCTTGAGAACACGCCGCCTGAACTCTCGGCCGACATCGTCGACAAGGGCATTGTTATGGCTGGCGGGGGGGCTCTCCTGAAAGGGCTTGACATCCTCATCCGCGAGCATACAGGGGTTCCCGTCATCGTGCCCGACGACCCTCTGACGGCCGTCGTAAGAGGGTGCGGTGCCATGCTGGACAAACTCGACCTGCTCAAGAGGGTTGCCATCAGCACCAACTGATGTCACGAGTTAAGAGACGGGCTCTCATCCTTGCTTCTCTCTCCCTCATTTCTCTTGTGCTCATCACGTATCAGCACAGGACAGCGCCCATTACATCCTTCCGGGGCCTTTCCTATCCCTTCGATGTGCTCAACTCTGTCACCGATCTGACCGTCGGCGCCCTGAAGGACGTCTTTTCAAGCTTCAACGAAAACAGGCAACTCAGGAAGGAGCTTGCCGATGCCCTGCTTGAGAGGCAGCGGGTCTCGGAGATACTGCAGGAGAACAAGAGGCTCAGAGAGTTGCTCCTTTTGAAGGAGCACATGCCGGCCTATCTCACCACTGCCAGGGTCATCGGCAGAGGGTACGACCGTTTCCTGAATACCCTGCTGCTGGACAAAGGCGAAAACAGCGGCGTCAGAGAGGGCATGGCAGTGATCACCCCGAAAGGGCTGGTGGGGAAAGTCTATCTCGTTGGCGGCGACTTTTCGAGAGCACTCCTCATGAGAGATCCGAATTTCGGGGCTGCCGTGAGGCTCCAGGCGAGTCGTGTCGAAGGAGTGCTCTCGGGCAACGGAGGAAGCCTCTCGCTTGTCAAGTACGTTCCTTTCGAGGCAACCGTGGAGAAAGGCGAGGCGATTGTGACGTCAGGCCTCGACGGCGTCTTCCCGCCGGGACTTCCGGTGGGTGTCGTGCACACGGTGAATAAGGAAGGCGTGACCTTTTTCCAGCAGATCGAGGTTCTGCCCTACCAGGCCGACTCGACCATTGAGGAAGTGATCATCGTGAAATCCTCAACATCGCCCCCGCAGCGTCCTCCATTGAAAGCGCCCCGTACCGGTACGCAGGCCCCATGACGGCCGGCTACGGGAAAGCCTCAACAGGGGCGTGACGGGAATCCGGTGCGACTAAGTGCCCTCAAATGGTTCATCCTGGGCTTTGCGGCCTTCTTTGCCCAAACACACTTTTCGGTTTTCGACATTCCGCTGAACGTCACGGCCGTGCTGGTCTATGCCTTCGGCCTCAGAGCGCTGTCCTCCAGGTCAGAGACGTTCTTCTGGTCAAGCCCCGAGTTGAAGAGCACCGTCATGGGAATCCTCATCGGCTTTGTGGGGGACACGCTCTCAGGCTCAATAGTCGGGCCCGAGGTCTTCAGCAAGGGCGCGGTCGGATTCCTCACCCCTATCATATTCACCGACGTGCTCTTCCGCTGGACCCCCCTTCTCGGCGCCCTCGCGCTCTGCTTCTTGAGCATTCTCGACGGCGCGGTTTCCCTTGCGCTCCGGTTCCTCTTCACCGATATCACGGTCTCCCACGCCAGCTTCCTGCAGACCATCGTCGTTCAGGGCCTTATGAACACCGCCTTCGGCGTCATTCTCAAACCTGCAGGAGAAACAGCGTAGGCAGGCCATGTCGCAGCGCAGGATCAGGTTCGGCTCTTGGCTCATGCTCCTCCTCTTCTTGGTGCTCTCCCTCAGACTGTGGCAGCTCCAGGTTCTCGACGGGGACAGATACAATCGCCTGTCTGAGGAAAACAGACTGAGAATCATCAGGACGGCGGCGCCCCGGGGCATAATCTACGACAGAAATGGCGTCCCCCTGGTTGAGAACATCCCCACGTTCAGCGCCTCCATCATTCCTGAAAATCTGAAGGACCTCGACACCGGGAGGCTCTCGTCTCTCCTCGGCCTGCGAAAGGAGGACCTCGAAGAAAAGCTGAACCGAAAGGATACCAGTCCTTTCGTCCCAATAAGACTAAGACAGGGCTTGACCTATCAGGAGGTCGCCCGCGTCGAGGCCTCACGATCAGCGTTCCCGGGCCTCTCCGTGGAAACCGAGGTGGGCAGGCACTACGCCTACGGCAAGATCGGAGCCCACGTGATCGGGTACCTCGGCAAGCCGACGGCGAGCCAGATGGGCGACGGAGGAGCGCGAAGCGTTGCGCCGGACTTGCCCCTGGGGCAGTGGGGCGTTGAAGCCCTCTTCGACGACAAACTCAGGGGTTCTCCGGGAGAAAGAGTCATAGAGGTGGATGCCCGGGGCCGTGAACTGAGAGTGCTCCAGCAGCGTAAAGCTCTCAGGGGCGAGGACGTCCGGCTTGCCCTCGACATCGGCATTCAGAAAGCGGTAGAAGAGACCTTCGGAGGCAAGGCCGGTGCGCTTGTCGCAATCAAACCAACCACCGGCGAAGTGCTGGCCCTCGAGAGCTTCCCCTCCTTCGACCCCAACATGTTTTCGGCAGGCCTCACGCCACAGCAGTGGAAGTCGCTGACCGAGGATCGAAAACACCCCATGCTGAACCGGGCCGTCCAGAGCCAGTATCCTCCCGGCTCGACCTTCAAGATCATCACCGCCGTTGCCGCCCTCGAGGAAGGCGTGATCTCCACTGACACGAAGGTGTTCTGCACCGGCGGCCTGGACTACGGCAGATGGACCTTCGGATGCTGGCGGAAAGGCGGCCACGGCATGATGGATTTCCACAAGGCCGTGGTCGAGTCCTGCGACGTCTACTTCTATGAGGTCGGCAAGCGGCTCGGCATCGAGAGGCTTTACAAGTACGCGACGGCCTTTGGCCTGGGCAGGGAGACGGGTCTCGTTCTGGCGAAGGAGAAGAAAGGCCTGGTCCCGACGGCTGAGTGGAAGAAAGACAAGAGAGGGCTGCCCTGGTACCTGGGAGATACCTTCATCTCTTCCATAGGACAGGGGTTTGTCAGCGCCACCCCTATTCAAATGGCCCTCATGACCGCAGCTGTGGCCAACGGGGGGACCCTCTACAAGCCGGCTCTTTTCGAAGGTGAACCGGTGCAGACCGGCAAGCTCGCACTTAAACCCGCAACAATCAATTTCATCAAAGGGGCTCTCTCGGGAGTGGTCAATGAGCCGAACGGGACTGCGAAGGGCGCCCGCTCATCGCTGGCTACGGTCGCCGGGAAGACCGGGACGGCTCAGGTAGCGTCAAAGAGGAAGGGATCCGTGCCCGAGAAACTCATGGATCATGCCTGGTTCGTCGCCTTCGCCCCCGTCAACAACCCTGAAATAGCCGTGGCCGTCTTCGTTGAGCACGGCGGCGGTGGAGGAGCAGTCGCCGCCCCGATTGCGAAAAAGGCCATTGAGGCCTACCTCTCCGGCAAGAATCGGCATGAGGAAAGAGGTGAACAGACATCAGGCCAGGCCCTCCCGACACGGGAACGGGAAGACGGAACAGGGCCGGGAACCTAGCACAGCCATGGTGAAGATCGACCGCCGTTTGATCAAGAGTTTCGATTGGGTGACGCTGTGTCTTGTTCTTGCCCTTGCGGTCATCGGCATCGCGGCCATTTACAGCGCCACGAGACCCTCCCTTTCTGCCGGGACTCATCCCGACTTCTACCAGAGGCAGTTGCTGTGGCTTCTCATAAGCGTGACTGCCCTCTTTGCCGTCGTCACGTTCGATTACCTGTGGCTCTACAGGGTCTCCTATCCGCTTTACGGCCTTGGACTTCTCCTGTTGGTGGCAGTCCTTCTCCTCGGAAAGACGAGCATGGGCGCCCAGCGGTGGATAAGCGTCGGCCCCTTCACATTCCAGCCGTCAGAGTTCTTCAGACTCTTCTTCCTCATCGGCTTCTCCTCCTTTCTCTCACGAAGAGGCGGGGAAAGCCTTTCAGGCATTCCCCTGAGGGGTCTCGTCTTGTTCGGCCTTCTGCCGGTCGGTTTGCTCATAAAGCAGCCCGACCTCGGCACTGCCGTGCTCCTTCTCTGCCTCTTTATCGTGCTGACCCTCGTCAAAGGGCTCAGCAGAAGGATCATCGCCATCGCGCTCGTCATCGGACTCGTTTCGATACCCTTTGTCGGGAATGTCCTCTGGTCGGGGCTCAAGGACTACCAAAAAAACCGGATCGTCGCCTTCATGGATCCCGAGATTGATCCTACCGGAATCGGTTACAACATCAGCCAATCCAAAATATCGGTCGGCTCGGGAGGCCTCCTGGGCAAAGGCTACATGCAGGGCACCCAAGGGCCCCTGAGGTTCCTGCCGGAGAAACACACGGATTTCATCTTCGCCGTCTTTGCGGAGGAGTGGGGTTTCCTCGGAAGCCTGGGCCTTCTGCTCATCTATCTCTTTCTCTTCCTGAGAGGACTCGATACGGCACTGAAGGCGAAGGACGACTTCGGCCGACTTCTCGCCTCGGGTATCACCGCCATGTTTTTTGTCTACTTCTTCGTCAACGTCGGCATGACCCTGGGGCTTATGCCGGTGGTGGGCGTCCCCCTGCCCTTTGTCAGCTACGGCGGCACCGCACTTCTTAGCAACTTCGTTGCGGCCGGCATCCTCATCAGCATACGGACCAGACGCTTCGAGCTCTTCTACCCGTAGCCCCCTTCCCCTTTCAGCGAGTCTTCGTGGTTTATCACTCAAGGCTCCGAAGGCCGCATCCGATCTAGCGTTCACTCGCCACGCCTGTGTTGCACAAGCCTCGCGCCGCTGCTTTTGGCCGTCAGGCCTTTGTGCTACAATAAAGGCGAAAAATCAGACCTGGAGGACACTTGATGAAGGTTATAGAAGGAGAGCTGCAGGCAAAGGGTCTCAAATTCGGCGTCGTGGTGAGCAGGTTCAACGACTTTATCACGGCCCGTCTCCTGGAGGGAGCCGTCGACGCCCTCGTCAGACACGGCGCCTCCGAGGATGACCTGGTGGTCGTGAAGGTCTCAGGCTCTTTCGAGATCCCCCTCATTGCAAAGAAAATGGCTTCCCAGGGAACCTATGACGCGATAATCTGCCTTGGCACTGTCATACGGGGCGCTACCCCTCATTTCGAGTATGTCGCCGCCGAGGTATCAAAGGGCATCGCCGCAGCCTCCCTCGACACAGGCGTCCCTATTGCCTTCGGCGTCATCACCTCCGACACGATCGAGCAGGCCGTCGAACGGGCAGGCTCAAAAGCGGGCAACAAGGGTTGGGACGCGGCGATGACCGCCATAGAGATGGCAAAGGTCCTCAGGAAACTCGAGAGGAAATGAAACGGAGGAAGTCGCGGGAGTACGCCCTTCAGTTCCTCTACCGAACCGAGTTCGTCCAGCGCGACCCGTACCCGCTCAAGGATGATCTGAAGATCTTCTGGGAGATCGCTGAAGAAGCGGATCCCGACATTCGCACCTTCGCCGAGGATCTCATCCAGGGTGCCGTCTCAAAAAGGGCCGAGATCGATGCCCTCATACAGACCGCCGCTGAGAAATGGGCGCTCCTGAGAATGGCCGCCGTCGACAGGAACATCCTGAGACTCGCCACGTACGAGATCCTCCACAGAAAGGATATCCCGGCAGCCGTCACCATCGACGAGGCCCTCGAAATCGCCAAGAAGTACTCTACCGCTGAGTCGGCTTCCTTCATCAATGGCATCCTCGACAGGATCGCAAAGGACTTCGTCTCAAAAACCGCCGGCAGCGAGGCTGAAGAACCATCCTCATGAAGTGTGCCGTGATCTCGGATGTTCACGGTAATGCCGAGGCTCTCAATGCAGTCCTCCACGACATAGGCAGGAGAAAGGCCGACTCAATCCTGTTCCTCGGCGACGCAGTCGGTTACGGTCCCGATCCGAACGAATGCGTGAGAACGCTGAAGGCTGCCTGCTCGGTCCTGCTCGCCGGCAATCACGACTGGGCAGCGATAGGGCTTACCGAGAAGGAGTACTTTAATCCTTACGCCCGTGCCGCCATCGAGTGGACCGCGAAGGTGCTCGATCCTGATTGTCTAAAGAGCGTCAGAGACTTTCCCCTGACTCACCGGCGTGCCGAAGACAGCCTCTTTCTGGTCCACGCAACCCCAAAGGAGCCTGAGCAGTGGCACTACCTGATGTCGCTCTGGGATGCTGAGATCAACTTCGAGTGTTTTGACGAGAAGGTCTGCCTCCTGGGCCACAGCCACCAGCCCCTCATCATAAAGCGTTTTCCCTCCGGAGAAATGGTAGCCGAGCGGGGCGAGACAACCTTCGGCAGGACCGAGCGGTACATCATCAATGTGGGGAGCGTGGGGCAGCCCCGCGACGGCGACCCCCGTGCCTGCTACGTCATCGTAAACGAAGACGGTGTCAGGCTGCACCGGGTGGCGTACGACATCGGGGAGACGCAGAGAAAGATGGCCGAGGCCGGCCTCCCTTATCCGCTCATCGAACGCCTTTCCCGGGGTCGCTGAGATTTACCATCCACCTCCGCCGCCACCTCCACCTCCGCCGCCCGAGGAGCCTCCCCCGCCGCTTCCAGAGCTGGATCCGGGCGCCGAGGAGGAGGAAGCAATAGAGCTTGCCAAGGAATCTCCCAGCGCCGCGGCAAAGGCTCCTGCCCCAAAGGACTGCGTGGTCGTCCCTGTGTACCACGTCGGGCCGTATGCCCCTGCAGGTTCTCCAACTGCTGCCCCCGCGAGAACGTCCGAGAACTGCTCCGCCCATTGCTGCTCTACGCCAAGCGCCAGGGCATAGGGCAGGAATCTCTCGAAGAGGGCCGGCGTCCTCTCGGGCGGGTTGAGCATGTTGAGCCTGTCCTTTTCAGTGGCAACCAGAAAGGCACGGAAGCCCTCGATGGCGTCGAGAATCTTTCTTCCCGCCAGGGTAGGCTTCTTGAGCAGGTAGTAGAAGAGGACATTGAGTCCTATGAGGGCGGGAAACATGAGGACGTTGAACAGCGAGGTGGCCTTCCACATCATATAGAGGCCAAAGACCTCGCCGGCAAAGAAGGGAAGCCCGAAAAGGGTCATGAAGACGGCACCTACGGCATCGGACGGCTTGGAGGGCTTCCCGCTGAAGACCTTTTTCCAGCTGCCGACAATAGCCACCGCCAGCATGGTCACGCCGAGGCTCCAGATGGAAAGCCAGAGCGACATGAAGAGAAACTGTTCGAGTGTTCCCTTTGCCTTCGCCGCACTGTAGCCGCCGACGACAAGGGCTGCAATCGTGATGAGCA
>Ga0316622_100001181_pt1 | contig 16684 bp, 12 predicted proteins | sample OWC_Aug_OW2_C1_D_FD_207646 | JGI IMG/M metagenome (GOLD analysis project Ga0316622, IMG submission 207646) | Wetland soil microbial communities from Old Woman Creek delta, Ohio, United States - OWC_Aug_OW2_C1_D5_C | ecosystem: Environmental > Terrestrial > Soil > Wetlands | place: USA: Ohio... | reverse complement strand
CCAGGATCTTGCCGTCCGCCTGCAGAGCCACGACCTCGACCTTGACGTTCGCGCCGGGATCGAAGCCCGCGTCAATAGCGCCGCTGGACTCGAGGCGCCCGATCAGGCTGCGCGCGGTCGTGCCGGTGCCGCCGCCGCCCAGCGTCGTGAACAGGCCGCCGACGATGATCCGGCCATCCGGCTGGATCGCGATCGACTCCACGCTGCCATTCGCGCCGGGATTGAAGCCCGTGTCGATCGCGCCGGTCGTTTCGAGCCGCCCGAGGCGGGAGCGCGACACCCCGCCGAGCGTCAAGAACGCGCCGCCGACGACGATCTTTCCGTCCGGCTGGAGCGCGAAGCTGTAGACCTGGCCGTCGGCGCCAGGATCGAAGCTCGAATCCACGGAACCGTCGGGATTGAGCCGCCCGATGTAAGAACGCGGCGTGCCCGCACCGCCGTCACCCAGTGTCGAGAAGTCGCCGCCGACGAGGATCTTGCCGTCAGGCTGCACGGCTATCGCGTTCACGTAGCCGTCGGCGCCCGGATTGAAAGCGGTGTCGAGCGACCCGTCCGGATTCAGCCTTCCGAGATGGCTACGCGCCGTCGTGCCGGTGCCGCCGCCGCCCAGCATCGTGAAGGCGCCGCCGACGAGGATCTTGCCGTCGGGCTGCACCGCCACCGCGTAGATGCCGCCGTCGGCGCCGGGGTTGAAGGACCCCACGGCGGTTTGCGCGCGCGCACTGCTGGCGAAGGCGAACAGGGCGCACGCGAACGCCAGGATGGGTCTGAGGATCCGAGTATGAGAGTTCACCGCTTCCTCCTTCGATGTGTTCATGCGGAGAGGGCCGGCGCCAGTTTCGATGTCAACATTGTGACACGGTTTGCCGCAACGATGCGATGCCCAGACAAGGCGTGAGACGTATGCGGGGAGTGTGCCGGACGTCGGTTGCGCGGCAGCCTGATCCTCCGGCGAGAACAGGCTTTGAAACCACCGCAGCGGCCGAGCCGCCGAAGCCCCGGCGTCTGCCGCGATGGGCTCGCGGCAACGTGCGTCGAAAAGGATGCCGACTTCCTTCACCCGCCCCACTCCTCGATGGCCTCGTACATCGCGACGACGTTCTGCGGAGGAGCCTCGGGCAGGATGTTGTGAACGGTGTTGAAGACGAATCCGCCGCCGGGCATGAAGACGTCGAGGCGGCGCTTCACGTGATCCTTCACCTCCTGAGGCGTGCCGCGCGGAAGGACGTGCCGCGTGTCGCATCCGCCTCCCCAGAAGCAGATGGCCTGTCCGAAGTCCGTCTTCAGCCCATCGGCATCCATGCCTCTGCAGTCCGTCTGCACCGGGTTGATCACGTCGTAGCCGGCCTCGATGAGATCGGGCATCAGGGCGCGGATCGATCCGCATGAGTGGAGAAACGTCTTCATCCCCGAATGCCGGTGGACGTAGTCGCACAGCATCGCGTGACGGGGCTTGAACAGCTTCCGGTAGATCGCGGGTGACATGAACGGCCCGCCGTTCGTGCCAAGGTCGTCGCCGAAGCGCAGGACGTCGGCCACGTCCCCGACCGCACGGCAGACTCTCTCCAGCACGGCCAGGTGGCGTTCCATGAGCGCATCGAGAAGCGCCTCGACCTGCGAGGGCTCGGAGACAAGATCCGCGAGGAAGTTGTCCATCCGGCGCAGGAACGTCCCCCACTCGAACAGGTTGCAGCCGCAGACGATCATCAGCGCGCGGTCGCTCGCGTTGCGGAGCTCGATCGCCCTCGCACGCAGGGTGTCCCAGAATCCCGGATCGCCCGCGTGATCCCACGGGCTATGGACCAGCGCCGCCCACAGGATGCGTCCCATCTCCGCCGTGAGGCCTCCGCAGTCCGCCGGGTAGCGGTCCACGTACGGGAAGTACGTCTGGTCGAAGAACGTCGCGCCCGCAGGCATGCGGGCGATCTCGAGGCCGTCCGCCATGCGCGCGATGAACGAGCCGTCCGGCTGGCGCTCCGGCTCGAACCAGGCGGGATACTGCGCCGCTTGCCCGTCGGCCAGGACCGTTGGCTGCCAGGCCGAATCGTCGGCGTTGAACGCGCGGCCGATGTCCACCACGTCGACGCGAAACTGGTCGAGGACCTCTTCCTCAGGCTGCGCCAGCTGCTGGACGACGTCATAGACGCGCGTCGCGCCATGCGTCAACCCGAGGTGCGCCTTGAGATTGCCGTAGGCGATGGCCGAGATGCCGGAACTGGGCGTCGACCCGAGGTCCACCGGCACGCGGTCGGGTTGCCGATGATCGATGGCGGCGAGGATGCGTTCGCGGGAGGTCATGGGCATGTGGAGATGCCGCGTCAATCCGCGTGAAAGACCTCGTCCATGCCCCCCCACCATTCGCCCGGACCACGGTCGTCGAGCGGCTGCTGGCACGGCTCGCAGAGCGCCCACCACTCCTGCGTCTTCGGATCGGCGGCCATCGTCGCCATGTCCGCCGCGAAGTCCGTTCCGGTGTACTCGAAGTAGCTGAAGAGGTAGTGCCGCCCGTCCGGCATCCGGCGCAGGAAGATCGAGTAGTTCCGGATGTGGCAGGCCGCGATCATCTGCAGCACGTCGGGCCAGACCGCGGCGTGGAGTGTCTTGTATTCCTCGAGCCTCTCGTCGCGCAACCCGATGACGGAGCCGTATCGCCTCATGTTGTGCGCCTCCCGTTGCGAATCGAGGCCCTTGCTGGGCATCCTGTGCGTGACCAGCGTACGCGTGGTCCGCTACTTGACCCGAATCTCAAAAGGGCCGACCGGCAGGTCGCTGCCATCCGCCAGATTGCAGAGCGGGCTCGGCCCCCAGCAGAACCGGACGCGCGCGGGTGAGGGGTCGGGAGACGGGGTGACCGGCAGCACGACCCGCGTGCCTTCGACGTCGCCCGCGACGAACCGGCACGACTCCGGGCCGGGACCGCACAGCTCGAACCCGATGGCCTTGCTGGAACTGTAGCTCACGAGGCTTCCGTCGACACTGCCGAAGGTCACCACGATGCCAGCCGGCTCCCGCCGGGCGGAGAGCGGCACGGGGCCCGACGGCGCGATGGCTTCGCCGTACACCACGTGCCGCGCCGCGCGCCCGAGACGCCGTCCAACGTCACGCTTGTTGATGGGATGGATGTCGGTCCGCTCACCGATGTCGATCGTGACGACGAGGCCCGCCCGGCCGTCGGCTGCGACCGCCCTCCGCTGAGCCTCGCGAATCTCGGACCAGTTCGACTCGGTCGGCGTGGTCGGCACCGCGCCGAAATTGGGCAACTGCACGACGAGAAACGGCAGATCGGCTCCGAACTGCGATCGCCAGCTCGCCATCAGGCCGCCGAGCAGCTTTTCGTATCCCGATGGTTCGTCCGCATTCGTTTCGCCCTGATACCACGCGGCGGCGCGCAGCCCGTATGGGCCAATCGGCGCGATCATCGCGTTGTAGAGCGTTGTGAGACCGGCAATCGACTCCCATGGGGCCCGCGGCGGGCGCCCCATGGCGGGCGGAACCGGGCGATACCGCCAGTGGTCGGCCAGCGGCACCGTCGTCCCGTCATCGAAGGTGAGCGCGAGCGCGTCAGGAGGTCCGGTCAGCCCGCCGGCATCCCACGTGCTCAGCACGTTCACGACCACGACGTTGTCGCCCGCGCGAAGCGTCCCGGCCGGCAGCCGGTACGTCCGCCGTGCACCCCAGCCGAACGTGTTGCGGATGGCGCGGCCGTTCACCCAGGTCTGGTCCACTTCGTCGATCCCGCCGAGCGAGAGCGTGACCGGCTGCCCGGCCTGCGCCGGCGCCAGGCGGAACGACCGCCGGTACCACACCATCCCGTCGTGGCCTGCCAGCTCCGGCACACCCCACGTCTTCCAGTTCCGCAACTCGGGGACGATGGTCCACGGGCCCGGGTCCTCTGGCGTCCACGGTTCGCCGGCGGAGGCGCCGTGGCTGCGCCACCAGTCTTCCCACATCCGCCCGAAGCCCTGGTTGGCCACGTCCTCGTCTCGCGCGAAGAGCCGCAGCAGGTCGAGACTTGCATCGAATCCGCCAACGGCCCGCAGTCCGGCCTCGCCGATCCACGGCTCGATCGCCGTCCCTCCCCATGAGGCGTTGATGAGCCCCACGGGGACCTGCTGCGTCTCGTGCACGTCTCGGCCAAAGAAGTAGCAGACCGCCGAGAACGCGCGAAGGCTCTGCGGGCCGGCACTCTGCCATGCCGGCGCCGCCTCGAAGGTGGCGGCAGGCTGCGGCCTGCCCGCGTGCGCGATGGTGAGAAGCCGGATCTGACCGTTCGCCGACCGGGCGGCCACGAACTCGCCGCCGCGAGACTGGGCCACGCCGAATTCCATGTTCGACTGGCCGGAGCAGAGGAAGACGTCGCCGACGAGGATGTCGGACAGCGTCCGGCTGGCGCTGGACCCGGTCCGGACGTCGAGTGTGTGCGGCCCGCCGGCGCCCACGGCCGAGAGCGTCGCCGTCCACCGCCCCGAGGCGTCCGCGCGGGCGGCCGCCCGGCCCCCGGCGAATGCGATCGTGACCTCGTCGCCGGGTCCCGCCGTTCCCCAGACCCGAATCGGCCTGTCACGCTGGAACACCGCGTGATCCTGGAAGAGGGGCCCGAGCGAGAGCGCTGCCTGGCCGTGAACCGCGCCGACGACGGTCGCGAGGGTCACGACAGCGAGGGAGATGAACGAGCGCGCGCGGGTGGTCACCGGTGCCGGATCATATGGCCCGGGCTGACGCGATGCAACCGGGCGCGGCACAGTACATCTTCCTGTCGCTCGCGGCGACGGACCTACCGCTTTACCCGTTCGGTGTTGCCGAACACGGAGAACTCCGCGACGCCGGGCGTGAGACCCTTCGGCCAGGCGGTGACGACCAGGCGAACACGGGACGCGACGACAGGTTCGAGTTCGCGGTAGTCGACGAGCAGGTCTTCGTCGCTGACGGAGCGGTCCAGCACTGCCTGCCATCCGCCTGGAGAGGTCGCCACTTCGACGCGGTAGCGATACGGACCGGGCAGCACGCCGCGATTGGAGTCCAGGCCGATGTCGCGCCAGGCGATCCTGACCGCGCGAATCGCCGCCGGCGCGTACAGCCGGCTGGTGAGCGTCGGCGCGGCATCGCCCTCGGCCGGTTGCCACCACGTGCGCAGGTCGTTGTCCACCGCCAGGCGGCCGGAGACGTTCGGCGCGCTCGACGAGCCCAGGGTCTGCACGCCGCCGTTGAGGTGCACCCATCTGGTGTCCGCCGGTCCGGTGCCCCCCGGCCCGCGGCCCGGGAGCCACTGCGGCGTCGAGGTCGCGCGCGGAACGGTCAGCTCGCCGCGGGCGTCGAACTCGACCGGGTCCATACCGACGCGCCGTTCGAATCCGTGCGCCACGCCGGCCGCGATCGTATAGAAGACCCACCACCGGTCGCCGGGTCCCTTGATGATCGAGCCGTGCGCCGTCCCGGTGACCAACCCACTCGTGGTCCGGAGGATCGGGTTGCGCGCCTGCGGCGTAAACGGCCCGAGCGGCGATGTGCCGACGTACGCCCCCATCGCATACGCGCGGTGTTCGGTGCCCGCAGCCGAGTATGTCAGGTAGTACCGCCCCTGGCGCTTGACCATCCACGCGCCTTCAACCCAGCCCGCGTTCGGTTGCTGGTTGAACTCGCCGACCCGTTCCCAGGGGTGGGCGTCAGGCGAGAACGGGATGAGCTTCCTCGCCTGTCCGATCGGACGAGTCGGGTCGGCGGCGTCGAGCTCGATGCCGTAGATCCCCGCCGTTTCGGTGCAGCCCCAGTAGAAGAACAGGCGGCCGGTGTCGTCCACGAACAGCATCGGATCGACCGTGTCCGGCAGGCCGGCCGGCAGCTGCGGGCGGCCGAGCTCCTTGAACGGGCCCAGCGGGGAGGATGAGGCGTAGATGGGAGACGAGCTGGCCATCAGGAGAAACCGGTCGCCCTGCCGTACGACGGTAGGCGCGTAACCGACGTCGCGGATGTTGAGCGGGTGATGCTGCCACGTCGCGCCCATGTCGGCGCTGACCCAGGCCATGTCCACCGACGGGTAGAGGACCCACCGGCCGTCGTGCCAGATCGCTGTCGGGTCCGCCAGCTCGCGGTACTGCTCGACGTGATCGAGGAACCACAGGAAGGACCCGTCGGTCTTGTCCCCGAGTCGTGAAGCCCTCGCGAGGCGCCCGACGGGGTAGTCCGGGATGGGCAGCGGGTTGCAGTAGGTGCCGGGCGCATTGGCCGGCGCAGGTGAGCGGCCGGGTGCCGCTTCCACGAGTGCCGAGGCGGCGACGAGGGACAACACGAGTGAGCGAAGATGCACGGGATCGTCCTCCTGGCCAGCCGGATCGTTCGAATCGAGACCGCGGCCGGTCCTACCGGGCCGGCGCCGCCGCAATCACTGCTTCTTCCTGGCTGTGAAGGCGGGCGTCAGTTCCTGAAGAGCAGCGGCGCGAATTCGCGCAGGCTCCGCCGCCACGTCTGCCACTCGTGCGCGGTGTCGGGCGAGACGTACATCACGGTGTTGATCCCGGCCGCCTTCAGCTGCTCGTAGCTGGCCTTCAGGTTCTCGGGACGCTCACGCGATCCGCAGCTCTGGAAGACCAGCCTCATCTTCCTGTTGAATTCCTGCGCATTGGCCATCACGCCGTTGTGCGCGGTGGCGGGGTCGCCCACAGTGCCGCCGCTGAAAAGCCCGACGTGCGAAAAGACGTCGAGATTCTCCATCGCGATGGCATTGGTCTGCATGCCGCCCATGGACAGCCCGGCCATGGCGCGATGCGGCTGGTCCGCGAGCGTGCGGAAGGTGGCATCGATCATGGGGATGATGTCTTCCAGCAGCGTCCTCTTGAACCTGTCGGCCCATCCGGGCGGCGGCCAGTTGGCCGGCCGCTGGCCGGGCGCGGCTCCCGCCGGAGGACGCGGGCGCTCCTGGCCGGGCGCCGGGGCCCAGGTGCCGTTGTCCATCACGATGATGAACGGCCGGGCTTTGCCCTCGGCAATCAGGTTGTCCATGATCAGGTTCGTCTTGCCCTGGGACGGCCAGCCGGTTTCGTCCTCGCCGCCGCCGTGCTGGAGGTACAGCACGGGATAGCGGGCCGCCGCGTTCTTCTCGTAGTCCGGCGGCGTGTAGACGAAGCAGCGCCGCATGGTGGTGTTCACCTTCGAGTGGTAGATCACCTGGCGGACCTGCCCGTGCGGCACGTCCTTGAGCGCGTAGAAGTCCTGATCCTTGGCCGGCACTTCCACGCCGCTGCCCCAGCGGCCGGCACCGTAGTAGTACAGGCTTCCGGGGTCCGGCACCTTCGCGCTGTCCACCCAGAGCTGGTAGTAGTGGAACCCCTCGTCCTGGGGCGCCGAATCGCCGATCCAGACGCCGTCCGCACCCTTGGTCAGGGGATACCTCACCGCACCGATGTCGAGCAGGACGCTTTGGGCATCCGGGGCCTCGAGGCGCGCGCGGACCCGGCGTTCGGAGTTGACCTGGGGGTACTCCTTGCCGGGCTGATTGGCCGACGACGGCTTGAAGTCGTTCACCGCCGGCGCCTGGACGGCCGGAGCCGGGTTCGCCAGCGGCTGGGGCGGCTGCGCCAGGCAGGGCGCCGCAGAAACCACGAGCGACAGGCTTGTCACGCACAGCATGCGCGTCATTCTGATCTCCCTTGGGTTATGGACAGCACGGTCACCGACTTGGGCTCGAGGGTCAGCGTCAACTGGTCGCCCTGAAGCGTCGCCGGGATGCGCTTGGGCGCCACGGCCCGTGGCGCGTCGAACGTATTCACGCTGTCGACGGCTGGTGCGGTGAGGGTCTCGCCGGCCACGGTCCTGCCGCTGACGCCCGACAGGCGTGCCGCGATGTCGACGGAGCGGGTGGGATCCACGTTCGTGACGGCCAGCCACAACGTCCCCGCAGCGTCCTTGGCGGCGATGGCATCGACGCGCGGGAGGGTGACGTTGCCGTGCGTGTAGGTGCCCGCGTCGAACGCGACCGGCACGAACGTGGCGTCCTGGAAGGGGACGTACATCCTGAACACGTGATAGGTGGGCGTCAGGACCATCTTCTCCTTGTCGGTGAGGACCATCCCCTGCAGCACGTTCACCATCTGGGCGATGTTGGCCATCCGCACCCGGTCGGCATGGCGCGCGAAGATGTTCAGGTTGAGCGCCGCCAGGACGGCGTCACGCAGGCTGTTCTGCTGGACGAGGAAGCCCGGGTTGCTGCCCGGCAGCGGCGCGTACCACGCGCCCCACTCATCGACGGCGAGCGCGATCTTCTTCTGGGGATCGTACTTGTCCATGATGGCCGAGTGCGTGCCGATGATCTTCTCCATGTCGAGCGTGGCTTTCAGGAACCGGTTGTACTCCGCCTCACCGAAGCCGACGGACTTGTACTTGGCGTTCCAGTCGACGACGGTGTAGTGGTGGAGCGCGAGGCCGTCGATGTCCCAGCTCCAGCTGCGGCCCTGCCAGGCCTTCATGATCGTGTCGGTCCATTCGGTCCACCGCGGTCCGTCCCCGCCGGGACCCACGGCGATCCTCAGCATCCGCTGACCGTCCTGCTGCTGCGCCGGGTGGAAGTTCCGGACGAAGCGGCTGTAGATCTTCAGCTGGCTCAGGTAGTACTCCGGCGTCATGTTGCCGCCGCAGTCCCAGCTCTCGTTCCCGATGCCAAGGTAGGCAATCCTGTACGGTACCGGGTGCCCGTTCGCCGCGCGTTCCTTCCCGAGCGTCGTCGGCTGATCGGTGGTCAGATACTCCAGCCACTCGGCCGCCTCCTGCGGCGTTCCCGACCCGACGTTCACCGACAGGTACGCGTCGGAGCCGATCTGGGCGAGGAAGTCCATGAACTCGTGGGTGCCAAACGAGTTCGGCTCGGTCACGCCGCCCCAGTTCGGATTGAGCGCGACGGTGCGCGCGCCGGTAAGGCCCACCCCCTTGCGCCAGTGGTACTCGTCGGCGAAGCACCCGCCCGGCCATCGGACGTTCGGTACCTTGAGCGCCTTCAGCGCGGCCACGACGTCGTTGCGAATGCCGCGGGTGTTGGGGATCGGCGAGTCGGGCCCGACCCAGATGCCTTCGTAGATGCCCGTGCCGAGATGCTCGGCGAACTGCCCGAACAGGTTGCGGTCGATCTTCGCGCCGCCCTTGGACGCGTCCACCACCATGTCGATCCGCTCTGCCGCGAGCCCGATGCCATCACGGCCCGCCATGAGCAGAAGACCGACAACGACGGCGCTCGCAGCGACGGCGCGCCAACCGCCAGGGAGTGACAGGACTCGATCCAGGAATTGTCGCGTCATCATTCACCTCACCGGGAACTGGAAGACCGTGATGCTGGTCGGAGGCACGGTGACCCTGCCGGGCGCCTGCGGCAGCGTGCTCTCGGCGGCGGTCGCCGGCGGCCCCCCGAACCGGCCCATGCCCGGGGCGGGCGGCGCGGGCGGCGGTCCGGGAGGCGCCGTCAACTGCGCCACCTTCACCGGCCCGCTGGCGCTGACGCCCGCCAGCGTCAGGTCGCAGTCCTGCGGCGTATCCGTGGGGTTGACGACCGATATAGCCAGCGTCCTGCGATCGGCTCCGAGGGCCGCGAACACGTCGAGCGGGTACGTAGGGCTGCCGGACGGACGGGCCGAGTTGTCGATTCCGACAACCCCCTTCGTGGGACGCTGCGGAGAGTTGCCGCTGACGGCCACCGGCAGCCCGCCCGCGAAGTGGTCGTGCAGCACCTTCATGACTTGTCCTTCCATGCGCAGCCCGATCGCGTCCCCGAAGGTGTCGATCGCCACCGTGCCCATGCCGCCGGTCGCCACCGCCAGGCCCACCCTGTCGGAGTGACGGAAGAACTCGTGGTAGACGAGCGCGTTGGTCAGGGGATTCAGCATCGGATGGCTGACCGCCGCGGGCCCGCTCCCGACGGCGCGGTTCCTCGGCGACCACTCGTCGAACGCGAACGTGATGTCCCTGTCCTTCAGGGACGGCATCCGTCTCACGTACTCGTCCCAGGCCTCGAACTTGAACTGCACGCGGTTCGACAACCGGCGCACCTTGAGGGCCATCGGCTCGTCGGACTCGACGAATTGCAGCGTGGCGGGGTCAATCACGAGGTTGGGGTAGCCGTAGAAGTGCTCGCCGAGGTAGTCGATGTACTCCGCGGACGTCTTGAGCAGCGCGCCCGTCCAATCCTGGCTCGAGCCAAAGGCGAACGGCAGCGGTTCGCTCACCGTTTCCCGCTCTGCGAAGGTGCCCAGTTGCCGGTTCTCGATGTAGCACCAGGAGGCCTCCTCGGGCGTGGCGCCCGAGGCGATGACCTTGATGGCGGGGTCGACCTGACGCATCGCCCTGACCATCAGGTTGTGTTTCTCGGCGTACTGCCTGATTGACAGGTGGCCCCACTGCCAGGGGCCATACATCTCGTTGCCGATGCCCCAGATCTTCACGCCGTATGGCGCGGGGTGTCCATTGGCCGCCCGCTGCCGGCCCAGCCGGCTTGTCGCGGGACCGTTCACGTACTCGACTTCCTCCGCGGCCGAATGGGCATCGCCGAGGCCCGAGTTCACGGCGACGTAGGGCTCCGCTCCGATGAGGCGGCAGAAGGTCATGAAGTCGTCGATGCCCATGTCGTTCGATTCCATCCCGTTCCAGGCGAGCTCCCGCCGCGGCGGGCGCCTGTCGCGGTCGCCGATGCCGTCACGCCAGTCGTAGGCCGACACGAAGTTCCCGCCGGGCCACCGGGCGATCTCGATTCCGAGCTCCTTCAGGTAACGAACCGTCGCGGCCTTGAAGCCTGACACGTTGTCGGCGGGCATCAACGACACGGCGCCGATGTGAAACGAGCCCGTGCCGGTGCCGACGATTTCCAGGTGCCCGTCGCTGGTGTCGGCCCCGGCGGTGAACGCCAGGGGCACCTTCACGTAGGTGGAGGTCAGCACCGGGGCCGCGACCGTCTGGCGATCGGCCGGATTCGGCCCCCACGCCAGGCTCACAGCTACCTTGGCACCGGGGCTGCCTGCCAGTGCCACGCGCCCGCTGTAGGCCCGGCCGCGTTTCAGCACCAGGCCCGCCTGATCGATGCCATGACTGACGGACGCCTCCAGCCGGACGAGCGGACTCCACGCACCCACGTAAGGGTCCTTCCTGTCCATGGTCACGCAGGCATCCGGGCCGACAGGCACCCATCGGCGCTGCGGGCCGCGTCGCCCGAACCCACCGGTCGCCACCGCGGGCGGCTTGGAGCTGATTTCGGCGTAGAACTTTCGATCCGCGAGCATCTCGGCCCACACGAACGTCGTTGCCGGTTCCATGAAGCCGCCGAAGACGAGCTTCGAGATCGGCGGAGCCATGCGCGCGGCATCGATCGACACCGCCACCGGTTGTGCAGCGGCTGTTCCCGCGAGCACGACCGTCAGCGCCGGTATCAAGACCCATCGGCTGGAGCTGTGCATGTCTGCTCTCCGTTCGACAAGGGGGGCCTGCGCGAGACGCACGCGGCCGCCGGCGGCTACCGGCGGGGCATCTCGATCCTCAGATTCCCGCTGAAGAACGTCATCACGTGATTCTGGAAGCGATCCGCGACCTTGCTCGTATGCGTCCCCGGATAGACCTCGAAGGTGTTGGCGATGCCATGCAGGTCGAGGATGTCGTGCAGTTTCTCGGCATCGACCCTCAGGCCGTCCTGATCACCCACGTCCATCGCGATCGCACGGTACCGGCGGAGATTCCCGACGTACTGGTCGGCGAATGCCAGCGGCGCGTTGGCCGCCCACCGCGCAAGTACATCGGGCCGGGGTTCTCCCGCCTTCGTCGGGAGGTCCAGGTAGAGCGGCGGGCTCTTCGGGTTGGGCGACCATGCTGCCGCGGCGGCCAGTTGGGCGCGGGCGAAGAAGGGCAGCGCCGCCGAATCCGCCGCCGACTTGACGGTCTCGAGGGTCCGTTCAAGTGCGGCCGGGTCGCGACCGGCGCCGCGCGCCGAGAGGCAGCACGGGCTCATGATGTAGAGGCTGCCGAACACGTCGGCGTGCTTCATGCCGATGCGCGCGGCGCCGTACCCTCCCATCGAGTGACCCACGAGGCCGCGGCTCTCCCGGTTCGGGATCGTGCGGTAGTGCGCATCGACGTGCGCGACGACGTCGTTCGAGATGAAGGCCTCGAAATCGCCGGTCGTCACCGAGCTGGAGTACATGGACCCGCCGTGCAAGGTCTTCGAGTCGGGAAGCACCACGATCATCTCGCTGGCGCCCCGTGCGAACGCGCCCTCGATGGTCTGCGGCACGTGAATCTCCCCAGCCCACTGTTCGGCGCCGATGGTGTACCCGTGCAGGGCGTACACAACCGGGTAGCGCCGCGACTTCTCCTTCACGTAGCTCGGTGGCAGGAACACCAGCACGTCGCGGTCGACGGCATTGCCTTCCAGGTTGCCCGCAAGAGTCGTCCCGTGGATCTTGATGCGCTCCACGGTTACCGGCTTGGCGCCCGGAACCGGCGCAGGCACCTCGGTCGGCGCTTGCGCGGCGAGCCGAATCCCCAAGCCGATGAGCACGGCAAGCCTGGTCCCAGCCAACAGTTTTCTGGTGATCATCTCGTCCTCTCCGACACGCGTGTCCGGGCGTGGCCTGTCATCGAGTGACGCCCTGAAGGCTGCCGGCCAGCGCGGCCGGCTTGCCTGGCCCAACCCTCGCGGTGACCGAGTTCAGCGGAAGAGGCGAGGCGCGAAGTCCTTGAAGCAACGCCGCCACGTCAGCCATTCGTGGGCTGTGCCCGGCGACTCGAAGTAGACGTTCGTGATGCCGGCCTGGGTGAGTTGTTCGCTGAACGTCTTCGTGCCCGCCCCTTCCTCGGACCCGATGCCGAGAAAGAGCACCTTCACCTGCTTGTTGAATGCCGCAGCATCTGCGAATACCCCGCCGTTGGAGGTCTTCGGATCGAAGCCGCCGCGGCCGCCGCTGCTCCCGCTGAAGCCGCCGACGTAGGCGAACTTGTCCAGGTTGGCCAGGGCGGTGGTGAACGTCTGCATGCCGCCCATGGAGAGCCCGGCCATGGCGCGGTTCTCCCGTCCGGGCGCCACCCTGAACGTGCGCTCGATCATGGGAATGAGGTCGGTGAGCATCATCTCGGTGAACGCCGGGCTCGCGAGCGGTCGGGCCGCCCCGCGGCCGCCGGCGCCTCCGCGTCCCGCGGCAACCGGAGGGGCGCCCGGGGCCGCGGCGGGCGGCGGCGGTTCGGGGACGGCCTGCGTGATGGCGCCGCGAGCGCCGTAGAGGGCGGCGCTTTCGCCCGGCTTCACGGCATTCAGGTTGTCCATCACGATGATCATCGGCCTGGCCTTTTTCTCGGCAATCAGGTTGTCCATGATCACGTCGACATGGCCCTGGACGTGCCAGCCCTGTTCGTTCTCGCCCCAGCCGTGCATCAGGTAGAGCACGGGGTACGTGGCCTTCGTGCCGGCGTCGTAGTCGGGCGGCGTGTAGACATAGGCCCGCCGCCACTTCCCCGTCACGGTCGAGAGATACCAGCGCTGGCTGACCTGGCCGTGCGGCACGTTCCTCAGCGCGAAGAAGCCGCCGTCCGGATCCGGGACCTCGATGCCGCTGTTGTCGAAACCCGAACCGAAGAAGGTGCGGGTCGCGGGATCGGCGACCACCGCCCCGTCGATCGACAACGTGTAGTAGTGGAAGCCGACGACTTGCGGCGTCGTGGTGACGTACCAGAACCCGTCGGGCCCTTTCGTCATCTCGAATCCGCGGCCCAGCCGGACCGTCACTTTCTGCGCGTCCGGTGCCACCACCCGGAACATGACCCGGCCGTCCGGAAAGATGCAGGGGTAGGGCGCGTTAGGGATGTTTAGGGCATTCGGCGTGCAGTCTGCCGGTGGCTGGGCCCAGGCGTGGCTGGCCATGCACGCGCAGGTCAGGGCAGCGAAGAGTAGTGTCTTGCTCACGGGCGCTCCTTCCGAGACATCAGTGGCGGCGTCGCCGGGGAGTGTATGCGCTTGCATTCTCATCGTCAAGCAATCAGACTGTTGTTCCAGTCAGGTTCAACTCGGCTTGCATCAAGCGCTTACATTCCGTGTAGCCATCGCCTGCGCGGAAGCCGAGAACGGCCTGACCCTGCCGGTCGAACGATGCGCACCCGACGGCGAAACGCTGAGGGGAACCTGCCAATGCGGAAGGCGCACGGAATGATCCACCTGCCGGCGCTGCCTGCGCCGGATGTCTGGCATGCCTGGAGCAGGCTGACGCTCCACGCGATCGAACCACTCTCCATCGTGACGGTGACGTTGGATGCGGGCGGTCTGAGGACCGGGGATGTCGCCGGGCTATCCCTCTCCGGGAGTTGCTCCGCCTGGCTGGGCGTGGAGCGGGTTGGCAGGGGTCTCACGCTGACCCGGTCCGATGAACAGGGCGGCACGACCTGCCGGGTGGTGCTCGGGAACCGGCGGGTGTGGCTTCGGGCAGAGTGCGATTTCGCCAGGAGGAAGGCCGCCTTCCGCTACAGCACCGACGGGAGTGGGTTTAGCCCCATGGGCGAGCCATCTCCCATGGGCGAGGGCCCCGCTGCCGCGAGGGGCATCGCATGCTCGCTGTTCTGTTGCGCGACGAAGACCGGTGCCGGGGGCGGCCATGCGGATTTCGAGAGCTTCGTCCTGACCACTGAGCCGGCGCCGCACCTGAACGGGTCGGGATGAGCCCAATCAGGGCAGGTCTCAGGTTGCAGCCGGGCCGGTCGAGTCGCGGAGTACGAGTTCAGGATCGACGACGAACTCGTGTTCGAGCAAGACGCTCTCCCGGTTCATGAGGCACTCGCAAATCGTCCGCCCGATCTGATCTCTCGGGATGTGCACGGTCGTCAGCGCCGGGTGGCAGAACTGCGCCAGGTTGACGTTGTCGAAACCCGTGACGGAGACGTCCTCGGGCACCCGAAGGCCGCTCTCGCGAAGTTCCCGCAGCGCGCCCACCGCCATCAAGTCGTTGACGCAGACCATCGCGGTCAGCCGCGGACTGGCGGCGAGCAGCGCCCGCGCGGCGCGGCGTCCGCCTTCGAGCGTGTCCGCGTCGGCGGCCGTCTCGACCTGGAGGCCCGCGTAGCGCGAGGCCGCGTCGAGCAGCACCTTGACACGCTCGTTGATTGGCCCGAGCGTGGCGTGGTGTCCTACGAATCCCACCCGCCGGTGCCCGAGGCTGTACAGGTACGAGGTCAATGTCTCCATGCCGCGCTGGTAGTTGACCCGGATGTTCGTGATGTTCCGCCGCGGGGCGCCGACGTCGTAGAACACCACGGGAATCCGGTTGCCGTTGAGCTCCTCGATCAGGTCCGAGTCCATCTCGGAGACGATGGCCGCCAACCCCGCCACGCGCCGGCCGATCATCAGCCGGACGCTGGTGACCAGGCGCTCAGAGTTGTAGTCGGTGTTGGCCATGACGAGCTCGTACCCGGCGTTGTGGGCGCCCGCTTCGACGGCTTTGTAGATGTCGAGGAAGAAGGGGTTCTCGATGTTCGAGACAATCACCCCGATGCTGCGGCTCTTGCCGCCCGCCAGACTGCGGGCGTGGAGGTTCGGGCTGTACTTGAGCTCGTCGATCACCTTCAGCACGCGCGCGCGAGTGGTGTGCTTGACGAGCCCCGTGTGGTTGAGCACGCGGGACACAGTCGCCGTCGATACCCGGGCACGTCGCGCAACCTGATCCAGCTTCATGACGTCGCCCACGATTCTATGCACGGCGGCACGAATGCACAACCGACGGCGCGGCTGTCAATGCCCGGACCCGCCCATCGGCAGGTGAACGGCGAGCGTGAAGACCGGCCTGATGATCGCCAGCCAAACCGCCGACAGGCACAACGCCAGACGTGATGCGCAGAGCGACGCCAGCCGAGGATCCGTCCTCATCGCCCGGAACCCGCGCGGAGGCTGATCCGCCCGCCTCCCCGCCGTGATACAGTTCCGCCCGCGCATTGCGTCGAAGGCCTTAACTGGATATATTGACTCCAGTTTTCCGGCTGCCCCGCCCCCCGCGTTCCCGGACGCTCCCCGACGATGGTCACTCGCGCCGCCGATTACGCTCTGCGAGCCACGCTTGCGCTCGCCGGCCTCCCGCCGGGCGCGCGTCTGTGTCTGAGCGAGCTCGCCGACTCGTGCGAGGTCCCGCCTTCCTATCTCTACAAGGTGCTGCAGTCGCTGGCCCGCGGCGGCCTGCTCGCGGCGCATCGCGGCGTCACGGGAGGCTATGAACTGACGCCGCGCGCTCGCCAGGCCAGCGTGCTCGACATCGTCGAGGCGGTGAACGGCCTGCCGTTGCTCAACACGTGCGTGCTGGCCGGCGGCTGTCACCGGGCGCCGACCTGCCCGGCACACCCGGTGTGGCATCAGGCGCAGGAACGCATGCGCGAGGTGCTCGCCGGCGCACGCATCGCAGACCTGGCTGGCGACCACCCGGTGTCTGCGCAGCGCCCGGACCGCCCGGCGCGGCGGCCCCGCACGATCCAGGTTCTCCGGGAACGGCCGTGCGTCGAGCACGGCAATCGCCAGCCGGGGCGCGCGCGCCGGCGCCCCCGCTCAACGTACCCAAACAGGATGGAAGACCGATGAGCGACACCGTGCGCTACGATGATCAGACTCCGCGGCTGTTCTTTCTGGCCGCCGTCGTGTGGGCCGTGGTCGGCATGCTCGTTGGCGTCCTGATCGCGGCCATGCTCTTCGTGCCGGCGCTGA
>Ga0316622_100001180_pt1 | contig 16689 bp, 12 predicted proteins | sample OWC_Aug_OW2_C1_D_FD_207646 | JGI IMG/M metagenome (GOLD analysis project Ga0316622, IMG submission 207646) | Wetland soil microbial communities from Old Woman Creek delta, Ohio, United States - OWC_Aug_OW2_C1_D5_C | ecosystem: Environmental > Terrestrial > Soil > Wetlands | place: USA: Ohio... | reverse complement strand
TGCTGATGATCAGCTGATCCCCGTCAACCGCCGTGGTTTCTCCACTACATATCAGTGTAACGCATAAGCTTATTAAATCATGTAGTACATGCTCCGTGTTTTCCTCCGTTGTTATGAAAACCGGGATCATGAGAGATCCCTTTGCTGAGAGGGTTGCTACCGGGAGATTCCCTGCTCCCGCTTTCAACCCGTCGGGATTGATCCGTATCGTTTCAAATAACAGCTCATCCGGGAGTCTGACAACCTTCGGAGTCCCGTCTTTTACTTGAGAAGAGAGACTAACATCAGAACCGGGAACAGCTTCTTCTGCCACTCTTCGTATCTTTTCCCAGGTAGACCAGGAAATATTCCGTATCTGGAGAAGTTCATGTTCTGAAAGACGGGGAATACCGAGATTCCCAAGTGCGGTCATGACCATTTTCATTTCAGTGGGGGTAATTGCCTTTTTATCGATGTAAACCGCTCTTGCATGACTTTTCTGTACGAGGGTCGCTATCATGGATGAGTCGAGGGATGACACAAACCTGCTATGCACGATGTGGCCAAATGCGGTCCTGGACTGGAGAGCGATCGTAGTCTCCCTCCGTGCATAGTGAGTACCGCCAATTCCGAGTACATTAATCGTATCCATCGGATCGGACTCAAGGAGACTCCGGGCGACCGCGTACCCTGCATGCGGATCGGTCCATTCTTTTTCCGTGCTTCCGATCTCAACAAAGAATGAGGGCGTGGTTAACTCTGTCGGGCCATGATGGGTGACTTCGTAAGTCGTCTGGTATCCTTCAGGAGCAAGGTTCTCCAGATTACCGAGTACGGCATGCATCCATTCCGGGGAGGCAACTGCAAGTGACCCGGCAATTCCCCCTAGTCCGGCAGCACCGATGTTGCCAGTGACATGCACCGTCAGGAGCGGTCGGGGATGCTCCGATGAATGCCTGGAAAGAAAAATGATGAGATCGCTGTCAAGTTCCTTGTCAAGATTGTCAAGGTATATCAGCCGGGTATCGGCCTCATGAACGATCAACTCATGCTTTTCGATTGGATAGGGGCGATCCGGGCCTGGCTCTGCCAATAAATATTCCAGACATGTTTGGATCGTCTTTCCCGCAGGATCTAAGCGGGAATGGACGAATGCTATATTCAGAGTGAATCCCCTTCGGAATCGACAGACATGGTAAACACTATTTCTTTGGAAACATACTATTGTTACTATGGACGAAGAGAAAATACGGTCCGCTTTCAAGAAAGAGGGAATCGACAAGGAGATCAAATGCCCTGATGCGTTTGCAATTTCTGAAAAATACGGGATCTCAAAGACCGATATTGCACGGTTCTGCAACATCCATGGAGTAAAGATCCGATCCTGCCAGCTGGGCTGCTTCAAATGAGTCTTTTTCTTACGACAATATCTGTTGATGAAGCAGTAAAGACAGCACGAAGCCTTGGCACAACGGTATCTCAGGAAGAGATCGCACTCTCTTCAGCATGTGGTCGCATTCTTGCCACCGATATAAAATCTGACATCGATATCCCTGGATTTAACCGCTCGTCTGTCGATGGATATGCGATACGATCCCGTGACACAACAGGGGCATCAGAATCTCTCCCTTCCATGTTCAGGCTCATCGGGCGCGTTGCGATGGGCGGGGACGGTTTTGGAAATCTTCCTTCCGATAGCTGCCTCTATGTTCCGACAGGGGGGCCTGTCCCCGAAGGAGCTGATGCGGTCATTATGATTGAATACACCGAATCGATCGGGGAGGATATCCTTCTGAAACGGCCTGTCGCACCGGGAGAGAATGTTGTTCTCAGGGGCGAGGATTTCAAAGCGGGAGAGGAAATACTGCGCAGGGGAACTCCCTTGTCACCCCGTGAAATCGCAGCGCTAGCCGCAGTTGGCAGGACAGCCATTCCGGTCACGAGAAAACCCCGGGTGGGAGTAATATCGACCGGAAACGAGCTGATCCCTGTCAGCGAAATCCCTGTAGGAAGCCAGGTGCGGGATATCAACAGCTGGATGTGCGGTGCGGTCCTGGAATCTACTGGATGTATCCCAGAGTATTTCGGGATCACCAAGGATGACCGCCCGACGTTGCGTAAAATCCTGCAAAACGCCCTGTCTGTCTGCGATGCAGTGATCATCTCCGGGGGTAGTTCAAAGGATGACAGGGATTTAACTGCCGACCTCATCAGTGAATCCGGCGAAGTGCTGGTGCATGGCATCTCCATTGCTCCGGGAAAACCAACCATCATCGGGAGGTCTGGGCAGAAACCCGTGATCGGTCTTCCTGGCCATCCGGCGTCTGCGTTTGTCGTCCTTTTGGTTATTGCACGCCCACTTCTCCAGGAAATGACCGGGCAAGGAGATCGGGAGATGGTGACAAAACGGCTTACGCTGGGCGAGAATATCCCCTCAGCACGAGGAAGAGAGGATTATGTCCGGGTGCGTATCCGGGAAGGGAGGGTATACCCTGAATTTGGTAAATCCGGTCTTGTCAATACGCTCATCAGGAGTGATGGACTTGTCCGGGTGCCTTCCGGAGTTGAAGGGCTGGAGGAAGGGGAATTTGTGGAGGTGATCCTCTGGTAAAGCGCTATTTGTCGGTCAGGCCACTCGAAGAAGTTCTCGGGATTATCTCACGTGAGTTCCCCTCAAAGCGAATCTCTTCTGATGTCCCGCTTGAATTATCGGTGGGAAGGATTACTGCCAGGCCTCTTTTTGCATCCTACTCAGTACCGGGAGCAGTACTTGCTGCTATGGATGGTATTGCAGTCCGGAATGAAGATACGTGGGGTGCTAGCGAACAGCGGCCCGTCAGGGTTACTAACTTTACAAGAGTGAATACAGGGAATGTGATCCCTCCCGGATATGATGCGGTTATTATGATTGAGGATGTGACCCTCGATGGACATTCGGCAGTAATCCGGAAGGCGGCAGCACCATGGCAGCATGTCCGGCCTGCGGGTGAGGACATTGCCGAATCGGAGATGATACTTCCCTCTTCACACTTGATCCGGCCTCATGAGATTGGGGCATTGGCCGCTTATGGGATTTCTTGTGTACCGGTCCTGACCGCACGGGTAGGACTGATCCCTACCGGATGTGAACTGGTCACACCGGGAACGAAACCTGCGCCAGGGCAGGTCGTGGAGAGCAATACCGTGATGGCAGCGGCATGGCTCAGGACCCTTGGTGCAGAATGCATGCGTTACCCGGTTACGCCAGATGACCCGGATCTTATTTCGGATAGGATGAAGCAGGCTGTTGCAGAGAATGACATCGTGGTCGTATCCGCCGGATCATCAGCAGGTACAAAGGATTATACCGCTGAGGTCATTTCCGGGCTCGGTGAGGTCCTGGTCCACGGAATTGCGATAAAACCGGGAAAACCGGCGATTATCGGAAAGATCGATGGGAAACCTATTATCGGAATGCCTGGCTATCCCCTATCGGCACTGACGGTAATCCGTGAAGTGATGGTGCCTCTGCTTGGTCGTTTTGGCCTTTCTTTCCCGGACCCGGATGAACTCACCGCGATCCTGGCACTTAGTCTCCATTCTGATATCGGAACCTGTGAATATGTTCTGCTCGCGATCGGCCGGATTAATGACCGGTTTATCGCCATCCCTCTCTCGAGGGGGTCCGGGGTCCAGATGAGTGGAGTTCGGGCACATGCATTGCTCCGTATACCCCCCGATAAAGAGGGGTATGAGGCCGGAGAAAAAGTGTCGGTCACCCTGATGGTACCGGAAGCGATCGCGGAACAGACCCTCCTGATATCAGGCAGCCATGACCCGGTTCTTGATTACCTGCTCGAGCTTACGCAGGGGGAAGGGGTAACACTCCATTCATCCCATACCGGGAGCATGGGGGGGATACTCTCATTGAAACGAGGCAGTTGCCATGCAGCGCCGATGCACCTTCTTCACCCTTCCGGTGAATATAACCTGCCTTTTCTCTCGCAATACCTGCCAGGAGAGGACATTACTCTTGTCTGTGTTGCCGGGCGGGAGCAGGGTATCGTATCCCGCGACGGGCTCTCCCTCTCTGACCTTCCCTCCCACACCTTTGTGAACCGCCAGAAAGGTTCCGGGACCCGGATACTCCTTGATTATCAACTTGGACGGCTGGGGATCGATCCTGGTTCGATAAGAGGCTATGATCGGGAGCTGACCACCCATATCGGCGTTGCCCTTGCGGTCCGGCAGGGCGAGGCAGATGCCGGGATGTGCGTCTATTCTGCAGCACGGGCCCTGGGTCTTTCGTTTGTGCCCATTGGAAAAGAGCGCTACGAACTTGCCATCCGGTCTGATGACCTTGCCGACCCAAGGATCAGGACACTGGTTGATGCCATCCGGTCCGAACGTTTCAGGGAGATCCTCCGGGACCTTGGCGGGTACGACACCACCTGTACTGGGCAGCTGCGGAACACGCTTCCCTGACTGCCTCTTTTGGGGTGTTACATCTGATTATTCCTGGTATCTCCCAGGTGCGGTATCCGGCAACCGCGAGGCCGGTTTTCAGAGCCAATGCAATCTCCGAAAGGGTTCCCTGCTTGCCTCCGATAGCAACAACCGCGTCGGCAGACTGGATCAGGACCGCGTTTCTTGCATGACCCAGGCCTGAGCGGATAGTGACAGAGAGATGGGGATTTTCACCGAAAGTCCCGGGAATTATTCCTACCGTTGTTCCTGATTCCTCCCGTGCACCCCGGCAGGCAGCCTCCATCACACCATATAGTCCCCCGCAGATCAGGATCGCTCCCTCTCTTGCAATACATCGCCCGGCCTGCTCTGCAGCTTCCGCTTCGTCGAGACTGCATGTCCCAGGCCCTATCACCGCAATCTGGAGCGGCATCCCAGTCCCTCGTATCTCCACTGGGGCAAGTGACCTATGGCAATCCCCCCTGCGGATTGATAACAAGAATTTTTTCTTCAGTCATTTCCCTGATTGCATACCGGGGACCTTCCTTCCCCGCCCCGGATGCCTTTATCCCTCCGTATGGCATCTGGTCGGCCCGAAATGTCGGGATATCATTCACTATCACACCACCGACTTCAGCATCCTCAAACGCCTGCAGGATGAAAGGGAAGTAATTGGTGAATATCCCGATCTGCATGCCAAAATCGCTCCGGTTCGCCTCCGAGAGGGCTTCATTGAATGTTTCGTATTTGTGCACCGTGATGAGTGGGGCAAACGCTTCCTCGCAGTTGATCCGCATCTCATGAGAGGTATCGGTGACCACTGTGGGGGTAAAGAGTGCGCCGGTCTGCTTTCCTCCACAAAGCAGGGTTGCGCCCTGCTCAACGGCTTCCCGTACGAGGTTTTCAGCCCTGGAGGCTGCCTCTTCTGTTATCATCGGCCCTATATCGGTTCCGGGATCCCTCGGGTCCCCGGTTTTTAATGCTGCAACGGATTTTTGGATCATATCCAGTGTTTGATAGTAGACCGATTCAGCGATAAAGACCCGTTGTACTGAGATGCAGACCTGCCCGGCGTTTGAAAATGCTCCGGTCACGATGCGCGACACAGCATAGGGAAGCATCGCATCGGAATGAACGATGACGGCTGCATTGCCTCCGTGTTCGAGAATGACTTTTTTGCTCCCGGAAATCTGTTTCAGATGCCAGCCGACCATGGGGCTCCCGGTAAAGGTGAGCACCGCGATCCTGGGATCGCGAACCATAATCTCCGCTGTCGCAGCCGGACAGGGAAGAATACTCAGGGCTTCCGGGGGGAGGCCGGTCTCGAGTGCCAGCCTTCCAAGCAGCAGTAAGGAGACGGGAGTGGCCGACGCCGGTTTCATGATAATAGGATTTCCCGCTGCGATGGCAGGCCCGATCTTGTGGCAGGCAAGGTTCAGGGGAAAGTTGAAAGGAGTGATTCCGAGTACAGGACCGAGAGGGACCCTCTTTGTGATCCCAAATCTCCCAACCGTGTCAGCAGTCCAGTCCAGGGGCAGGAGTTCCCCGTTTATTCTTCCCGCCTCTTCTGAAGAAATTCGTAGGGTCGTGGCTGCCCGGACTACTTCCTGCTGCGCAGAAGACCTGGTTTTCCCACCCTCCAGGACCAGGATATCCACAAATTCTTCGGAATGTTTCGCTACCAGGCAGGAAAGGTCAGACAGGATTCGACACCGGTCTGCAGAAGAGAGTCTCCTGGTGGTTTCAAATGCCATCTTGGCACAGGCAACAGCATCCAGACAGTCCTGCTTCCCGGCCTGATGGACCAGGGCTACAGATTCACCAGTATAGGGAAACCGTACTTCAATGGGCGCGGCGCCGGTTCTCCACCGACCCCCTACAAGAAAAGGATATTCATTCATCATAGCTGCTCCACATAACTACCTCTGTTTCGGACAGCCCGGAACATATCAAAGAAAATACTTTGTGGTCGCGGGGATAATATCTCTGGACGCGCACCTCTGATCAGTCGCGGTAATAACACAATAGTTCGGGGGATCCCGGTGAAAGAAGTCACCAGTAGTTACCATGCAAACGAGATTGAGGAGTCTGTCCGCCAGTTCTGGCTGAAGGATTCGATCTTTGAAAAGACAAGAGAGCTCCACATCGGAGATCCTGACTTTTTCTTTGTAGACGGGCCCCCCTATACGACCGGCAACATCCATCTTGGCACGGCCTGGAACAAGATCATCAAGGACAGCATCCTCCGCTATACCCGGATGACCGGGAGAAATGTCATTGCACGCGCCGGCTACGACATGCACGGGCTTCCCATCGAGGTCAGGGTGGAGCAGCAGCTTGGTTTTGTCTCAAAAAAAGATATCGAGCGGTTCGGTATCGGCAGGTTCATTGAGCAGTGCCGAACCTTTGCCGCCGACAACATGGAAGTGATGAGCAGGCAGTTCGAAGCGCTTGGCATCTGGCTCGATTTTGCTGATCCCTACCAGACCATGAAACCGGAATATATCGAAGCAGCATGGTGGACACTTTCGAGGGCTGATGAGGAGGGGATGCTTGAGCGGGGTCACCGGGTGGTGAACTGGTGCCCCCGGTGTGCTACGGCCATCGCAGACTCCGAAGTTGATTATGCTGATGTCACCGATCCCTCGATCTATGTCAAATTCCCCATCATTGGGAGGGACCATGAGTATCTGGTCATCTGGACCACCACCCCCTGGACCCTTCCTGCCAACGTTGCGGTTGCGGTTCACCCTGACATTCTTTACGCCCGTGTCGAGGCTGTCAAGGACGGAAAAAAGGAGATCCTCTGGATAGCCGAGGATCTTGTCGAATCAGTACTCAGGAAGGGAAGGTATCAGGATTACCGGCTGCTCGAAAAGGCTGTCGGCAGCCACCTGACAGGATTCACCTATTCCTCCCCTATCGAGGATACCGTGACTCTCCAGCGTGATATCGCCCATCGTGTTGTGACAGCCGATTTTGTCACTCTCGAAAATACCGGAATGGTGCATATCGCACCCGGTCACGGATGGGATGATTACCTGCTCGGATGCCGCGAGCAGCTGCCGATCATATGCCCGGTCGATGCTACCGGGCGGTTCACAAGCGAGGCGGGTACTCTGGACGGGATGTTCATCAAGGAAGCAGACCCGGTTGTCCTTGAAGACCTCGGGCATCACCTTCTTGCCGTGGAATCGGTATCCCACCGCTACGGGCACTGCTGGAGGTGCAAGACCCCGATCATCTTCCGTGCTACCGAACAATGGTTCCTGAAGGCATCCGATATGCGGGACCGGATGCTCGAAGAGGTTGGGAAAGTCACCTGGTATCCCGAATGGGCAGGAAGTGCCCGCTTTTATGACTGGATCAAAGAAGCCCGGGACTGGTGCATATCGCGCCAGCGGTACTGGGGAATCCCCATTCCCATCTGGGAATGCAGGTCCTGCGGCAAACACCGGGTGTTTGGGACATTCAGCGAGCTCGAAGAGGCGAGCGGGAGATCCCTCCCCGATCCCCATCGTCCTTTTGTCGATGAGATACCAGTACCCTGTCAATGCGGCGGTGAGATGCGCAGGGTCGAGGACATCTTCGATGTCTGGTTTGATTCAGCAGTGGCGTCATGGGCAACGCTCAGGTTTCCGGGAGAGAAGGAAGCATTCGAACGCTTATGGCCCGCTGACTTCATCACTGAAGGGCAGGACCAGACCAGGGGTTGGTTCTACTCCCAGCTTGGGGCAAGCACCATTGCGTTTGGATGTTCTCCCTACAGGAGCGTGCTGATGCACGGCTTTGCCCTTGATGCAGAAGGGCGGAAGATGAGTAAAAGCCTCGGCAATGTCGTGACACCGGATGAGGTGGTAACGACCCAGGGTGTTGATGTCCTGCGTCTGTATGTCCTCTCCTCAAGTGCTCCATGGGACGACCTGAAGTTCAACTGGGAAGGGGTAAAGACGGTGAATCGGGCGATCAATATCTTCTGGAATGTCTACCGCTTTCCTCTCCCCTATATGATCCTTGACCACTATGAGCCGTGTACTTTTTCTGACGGGCGTTGGGATGATACCGCTATCCAGTCAAGGCTTGGCACGATGGCGGCCGAGGACCGGTGGATCCTCTCCCGGATCAATTCCTGTGCTCTCCTTGTCAGCAGGGCAGTGGAGGAGCGCCAGCTCCATCGGGCAACCCGGACACTTATTCAGTTTATCCTTGAAGATCTCTCCCGCTGGTATGTCCAGCTCGTCAGACCCAGGATATGGCTCGAGGGAGAATCTGATGCAAAGACCGCAGCGTACGAGACCATATACTATGTGCTCCGGCGACTGTGCGGGCTTCTCTCACCTTTCATCCCCCATATCACCGAGATGATGTTCCGGAACATCCGGACTCAGTCAGATCCCCCAAGCGTCCACATGACTGACTGGTGGGGAGGAGATGAGAATCTGGTCGACGGGGTGCTGGAACGTTTTATGGACATTGTCCGTTCTTTTGACGAGGCGTCGGCAAATGCCAGGCAGGCAGGAAAGAGAAAACTCCGCTGGCCGGTCCCTGAAGCCGTGGTTGTTACCGACAATGAGGAGGTCATTGCCGCCATCGGCTCCCTCTCATCAATCTGTGAAGATCGGGCAAATGCACGAACGGTCCGCGTTGTCCGGGGAGCCTATGACAGGATCGGGTGGAAGGCCGAGCCGGTTATGAAAGCGCTTGGCCCGGTGTTTGGAAAGAAAGCCCCTGTTGTGCGTGACCTGATCAGGTCTCATGATGCAGCTGCCCTGAAATCACAGCTCGATAATGGTGAGATGGTGACCCTCCCAGGAGCGGATGGGGTGTATCAGATTCAGCCGGGTTTTGTCACCTTTATCGAAGAACTTCCCCCCGACCTCTACCAGGCACCGATGAGCGGGGGAACTGTCTACGTGGATGTTGCGCTCACGGCAGATCTTGAAGCAGAAGGTTATTCCCGTGAAGTGATCAGGCGAATCCAGGAGATGCGGCGGCAGAGGGACCTCAACGTTGAGGATTACATCATGGCAGCCGTGGTCATAGATGATGATCGGGTGTGTTCCCTTCTTCAGGGGAGATGGCGCGAAGCGATTAGGGAGGAAATACGTGCAGGAATCTTCATGATTTCACCCGGATCTGCGTTATCTCCTCAAAGTTCCTTTGAACTGGAAAAAGACTGGGAAATTGAAGGTGTCCCGGTTGTGATCGGTATTTCAAAGTTCACGGATCAGCCCGGAAAGAAATGAACGGCCTTCAGGAGATGAGAATACCGGGGGTTCGGAGATACACTGGACCGAGGTGCGAAGGGTCTTTACCATCCTGGATTCCACAGGATTGAATCCTTCAATCTCTTTTGCCGTCTTGTAGACCAGGATCCCTCTCCTTTGCCACGACGGGGTTTTGGCGAGATTAAGTCCCCGTGAAAACATCATCTCGTGCAGTTCAGAAGACGAGCGGCCCTTTAACATCTGTGCAGCCTCGTGGGGGTCCTTCCCCCCATCAACCAGCGCCTGGTGGCAGTATGAATTGATGTGGTTTCTCCACGCCTCAGCCTGGCGGTCGATAAGATACCGCACGGCGAGGGCAGGGCTGACCTGGATGATGCGGGAGTCAAAAGCAACAGGGAATGCGGATGCAATCTCTATTGTCAGGGCGCTCGCAGCATATGATGCGGTAATCGAATCGATCTTCTCCACCCTTCCTGAGTAAGGAACATGTGAAAAATAGAGGTTGATCTCATCCGAGAAGGTAAAGGCGAGATCAGGGGAGAGTCCGCTTGATGCAATCATCCGTTCGCCGACACGGGCCATGGCCCTGGCAAACCGCTCGTCGAAAGGCCGTTTCAATCCCCATTCATCGGCTATCCCATGAAATCCCCGCCCATCGAGACGTACAAATATAGGGGGTACTGAGAGCAGATTGCTGAATATCTCGCGGCTTTTCATTTCATAAACCCTCGCAGACATCTGAAAAATATTCAGTAATTATCACCTTTTTACCTGCCGCCATCGGCGATAGAACAGCCAATTTTCAGCTTGTCTCCGATAAAAATTCCCTGCATCCGGGCTGTCTGGATGACGTTTGGCAAGGCGGAACCTTTCATGGGCATCGGATGCTTCCAGAAAACCGAAGAGGAGTATCCCGAAATGAAAAGATCCCTCTCCTGCCCGGTTTTCAGATGTCTTCAGACCTGAAAGCACCCGGCAGGTGGCGGATCAGGATAATGTCCCCGATGCTCCTGATAATCCGGAACGGGATTTTCAGTCCCTTGTAATTCTTGATATCCACCAGCTGCGGGTTCAATTTCCCCACAACGATCGATTCCATCTTCTTTGATTCGACATCAATGAGGATATCCTCCACTTCGCCGACAAAAACACTTTTCTCGGTATACACCTTGAGATCGAACAACTCGGTAATCTGGTTTTTCATCCTAATCAATGAATAATATATACTATTCGCATAAAAATATACTCCTTTTATGAACGGCTCGCTGAAAATCGGGACCTTATATGGTATTCCCATCCAGCTCCACTGGACCTTTCTCATTATCATCCCCCTGTTTGCCTGGATCATCGGCAGCCAGATTCTCGTAACGACGGGGTATATCAGCGACATCTTCAGAATTTCTATCGACACAAGCATGATTGCTGCCGGGTACATGCCCTATATCCTGGGGACCATTATTGCTCTCGGGTTATTCGGCGGGGTTCTTATCCACGAACTCGCGCACTCTGTTCTTGCCAAGAGCAAGGGCATTAAGATCAACGGCATCACGCTGCTGATCTTTGGTGGGATCTCATCGATGGAAGAAGAGACCCCGGATCCAAAGGTGGAACTCCCCATGGCAGCAATCGGTCCGCTGACAAGCCTTGCCGTCGGGATTGTCTGCATTGCCATCATGTACCTTGCCGGGTCCTATACGGGAAATCCTCCCCTTGCAGGAGTACTGGTCTTTCTATTCGGGTATCTGGGCCTCCTGAATGTGTTCCTGTGTGCGTTCAATCTCCTGCCTGCCTTTCCCATGGATGGTGGACGGGTGCTTCGAGCATTCCTTGCCCGATCGATGTCGCTTCCGAGGGCTACCCGGATTGCAGCAGATGTCGGCAAGGTCTTTGCGGTATTTTTCGGGATTTTAGGCATCTTTGTCCTGAATCCCATCCTGATCCTAATCGCATTCTTCATCTATATCGGGGCAAGCCAGGAATCAACGGCAATGAAATATAATTTTCTCCTCAAGGATGTCAGGGTATCCGATATCATGGCAGTCAACGTGAGAACCATACCCCCCGAACTCCCAGTCAGGGAGGTTATTGACCTGATGTATGCGACAAAGCACCTCGGTTTTCCGGTTGAAGAGAAGGGCCATGTGACAGGGATGGTGACACTTGCCGACGTGCACAAGATACCCCCCCTGGATCGCGATGCAATGCAGGTCCGGGACATCATGACAAGGGGAGTTATCTCCCTCCCGCCCCATGCACCTGTTACCGATGCACTCCGTATCATGTCGGGAAACAATATCGGGAGGATCCCGGTGATGGATGGTGACCAGCTCCTCGGGATTGTGACGAGAACTGATATTATGAAGGTTATTGAGCTGAAGGATATGTAAATGAGAGGAGTTGATCAATGGGAGTTGTTCCCGCTATTGCATGGAATGCTGCAAGACCTGGAAGAGGCCGGGCCCCTGAAATCCTTGCAGCAGTAGTTGGACTTATGCCCGGTATCCATTTTAAAGCCGGGATGGGGAGGAGATTCACCTCCACCGGCACAGGGAGCGCGGTGATCGATCGCATTCCATGGTCTACGACCACCGCATCGAGGATTGTTCTTTTGGTAAGACGGATCGGTATCCCTGCAAGGATCGGGTAGGATCCCATCTGCCGTCCAAACGAGAGCGCCCCCTGTTCCTCGATAACGATCTCCCGCAGGATAGTCCCAACAGGAAATACCCGCTTCAGCATCATCAGATCGAAATTCTTTCTCACGTGCTCCTTGAATGCCCTGAACTGAGAGGCATGCTTCCCAAGGACATTATCAAGATAAGCCCGTGTCCCCTCAAAAGGCATCAGCTGCCGGATATTCACCCGTCGGACGAGAAGCCCTGATGCAAGCACCCGGGCAAGGAACTGTTCGTTCAGAAAGAAGGTATTTTTTGTCTCTCCTGCAAGCCCGGCAATAAAATTCAGGCCGGGAAGGAGCTCTGGTATTCCTTCCTTCCGGTCTCCTCCCACTTCGTTTACAATCTGGATCGCATGCATTACTTCATCAGGACCTGCTTTGAGATTGTTTCTCTGTACCACAATGGGATCGGCCGTCTCCATACCGAATGCTGCCACATCCCCCGGGGTATGGTATCTGACAATCTCTTCGAGAGCCTGCCTGCCTGCCTCTTCATGCCGTGCAAGGGTTCCCGGATTAATATTGTCAATATGAAGGGTCCGGAGCCCGGGTGCTGCTGAACGGACAGCCCGGAACAGTTCACCTATCAGGTCAGGTTGCGGCCGGGGAAATTCCCCCGGGCCCGCATTAAAGGTGAGGAGATCAGGCTGTCTGCCGAGCCGGAAATGCCTGGCTCCGGCAGCAGAAAGTGCCGAGATTTCATCGTAAATTCCATCAATTGCCCTATAGCGGGGACGGCCATAGAACGGCTCGGTACAGAATGAACACCCTCCCGCCACTTCTCGTGCACATCCGCGAGCCGTCTCGATCTCACACATGATTGAGGGGTATGAAGGATGCTGGCGGATGATGCTGCTCCCGGCAACCGCCCAGGGATCAGAACGTGAATAGGAATGATCACCTTGCGTAGCTCCTCCGGAGAGCCAGGAATCGAGCGCTTCAGCAGGGGAGCCAGAAAGGAAGTGATCGAATCCCGCAATCGTCTTCCGGACCGCTCTCTCGCCTCCCCCACGGGAATAGCCAAAACCTACAGGTCCCGCGATGAGTCGATCCATTCCCCGGAGCCGGGTCCCGACCTGCTGGATCTCGGTACGGGTCGCAGGAGTCCCACCAAGGTACTTGCCGGGAACGGTCACCCCGGCAATCATGACTGCGATGGCCCCAGGAATAGGCGCAAGAATTCGCGGATCCTCCCGGATCTGGTCGATAGTGATATAACGGGTCTCAATACCATGCGTTGCGAAAACACCAGCTACTGTCCTGATATAGGGGGAGATATAGGGGGGAACTCCAAGACATGCTGGTTCATCAACATATCCATCGATGATGAGCGCGTTAGCACTCATATCCAATCAGCCGGAGAAGCAGCCGGGCCCACTTCAGTTTTCCCCTCTTCATGGGACCCACCTTCGTGTCGTCAAGGTCAAATCCGACAAAGACAATCCGCTCTGCCCCGAGGGCATCGGCAGCGAAGGCTGCCCGGTCTCCGTCTGAAAAGCCCCCAAAATTATGGAGCGGAGGGACTGGTCGAGACTGAGTGGTCCCAACAACCGGGCCGGGGAAGAGCGGGACCCAGTAGAGCAGCTGGGGGATGTTGTCCCCATGAGCATGGATGACCATGATGGTCCCTTGGTTGTTCATGGCGAGGTAATCCTCATCCGCTCCATCAAGATCGGTAAAGACCGCGTCAGGTATCATCCCGTGATTCCGCAGGATATGGGATGCAGCATCGGCAGCAAAGATGGTTCCTTCAACCTGATCGAGCTCATCAGGGAGGCAGGGAGCATTTCCGCAAACGGTTACGACCTGATCCCTGCAAAGGGATGAAAGGAGCAAGCAGTCATCCCGCGTGATCAGGGAGGCAAGGATCCGGGCAGCCTTCTCGTCATCCTCCCGTGAAATCCCGAAATATTCGAGAATTTTCTGATAATAGGGTTCCCATTCCTCAAACTCCATTTCTGCCCTCGTTTTCCAGGCCGACGATTTTGGCAAACCGGCCGATGAGCGGGTCCGTGATCAGGGAGAGAAGATCTTCCTTGGATTTGACAAGGTTAAAAAAGGAGAGGGGAATGGTGGCAGCAGCCATGGTCGGATGGCCTCCCGCTTCGCCCATCGCTCCGAATGCTTCCTGGAGGACGTTGCCGATATGGAGCCGGACATCCCGGTTCCGGGCTGACATGATGATCGCCTCATCTGAGATTCCATAGACGAGAGCCGTGTTGATGCCTTCAAGACTTATCAGGAGATCCGCTGCCTGGGGGAGGGCATCCCGGTTCCGGATATACCCGACATTGGAGAAGAGATACCCGCTCTGGATCTTCCGGTTGGCTATCGCAGTTCCCAGGATATCGAGTGTCTCTTCCGACAACGAAGGTGACATAATCTGGTCGAGAAGCGAGTTGTCGGTGAGGGGAAGAAGAAACGCCGCATTGTTCAGGTCCTGTGGGGTGACATTCCGGGAAAAATCCCGGGTATCCGACCTGATCCCATAGAGGAGACCCGTTGCGACCCGTTTATCGACGCTGATATCCAGTTCCTGCAAATACTGGGAGAGGATACTGGCTGTTGCTCCGATGCCGGGCCTGCTGTCAACAAATATCGCAGGGAACTCCCCGATCTTACCATCCTGGTGGTGGTCAATGACGATATGCACCCGGGTCCTTGGAGGGAGCGTATTATTCACTCCAGGCGCAGGAGAATCGACGAGTGCCAGGTAGGTGCATTCCTGAAGGGTGGAGGGATCCATCTTCTCCATCTTGATCTCGAGGAGGTTGACAAGCGTCCGGTTCGCCTGGTGCCCGATAATCCCATCATAAAAGATCCTGCAGACCAGACGGTTCGGATTGGCGTTTTTAGCAATCACGGCAAGGGCAAGCGCACTTGAGATAGCGTCGGGGTCAGGATTTTTATGGGTGATGATCCCAAGCGTCCCCTCCCATGATGCAAGGAGGGAGTAGAGGCGCTGCGATACCTGGTTTGCGTATACCTTGTTGATCTGATATACGGCGGCCTTTGCCATCAGCTGATTCTGATTGAGGACAAAATCAGCTCCTGACTCTTCGAGTTTTCGCGCAACGATGGGATCTGAAGCCCGGGCCATTATCCGGGAATGGGGATAAGTATCCCGGAGTGCTTTTACTGCAGAGAGGTTGGCTTCGTGATCTCCTGAAAGGATGAACGCGATCTCAATTGCGGGAATACCTGTAAGAAAATCCACGGCAGATATGTCACGGCGCACAGCATCGATCCCCTGATCCCGGAGTTCCCGGACCCGGTCATCGTTTTTATCGATCACGAAAACATTCCCCGTGGTATCCCGCAATTCCTGGAGAACATGATATCCCGTGCTGCCACATCCGAGTACGGCATATAATACCCGTTCCCTGCTTCCGTTCTGCGCCGAATCTGCCATAACAGATTAGATGTAAACCCGTCAGGATATAATGGTTACAATTTTACGGACACTTGCAGGCTTTCGGAACACGTAACATGCTCCGTTTCCTGATTCGGGCAAGAAATCAGGGAAATTCGAAACATTTATCAATAAAGCACAGCTAATGGTATAGGTCAGATCCGGGGCTTGTAGCTTAGTTCGGAAGAGCGACGGACTCTTAATCCGTAGGTCAAGGGTTCAAATCCCTTCAGGCCCGCTGTTTTCCTGTTTTTATCGATTGTCTTTGGGTTATTTTTTCCTACTGCTCGTTAGACGAGGTAGGATCATATTCAAAAAGGGTTTTATTTCTTTTCTTCCCCAGACGATTGAAGTATTGGAATAAAAGATGCACAAAACTTCAATTACACATGATTCAGCGGAAAGATAGTGAGAAATACGGGCTTCATACACCGTGGATTTATCTGGGTATGAATTTACTAGGGTATGAAATTATTATTTCTAAAAAAATAACCCATGAGGGTTATTCATCTGGATTGGGACTATACCCGCCTGACTCCAGAGATCCAGCCCATGTCCTTGTCAAACAGCGTGATATATCCGTCAATCGAGATCCGCTCTTCAAACGCGACATTCTCGAAGTAACCGGAACTGTTGCCACGACCTTCCATTATAGATCCCTTAATATAGGCTGCTGCCCGGCCGATAGACGGCGAATCATCCAAGGTATCAATGCGAATGGTGTGGTAGACTTCTACCGGGGTGTCTGCAGACTTCACGACAAACCTGGCACCAGTAGTGGTCGCAACGTTGACAACAGACATATCAATGGAGCTGCCCGTATCAATTACATTGCAGAAAGCCGGAATGTACTCGCTGTTCGAGGTCCCAAAAACGCAAATTACATTGTTGGCCGTCTCTGAAGCATAGCCTGTACCATCGACAAACATACTTTCATCGGAGATGAT
>Ga0316622_100001179_pt1 | contig 16690 bp, 15 predicted proteins | sample OWC_Aug_OW2_C1_D_FD_207646 | JGI IMG/M metagenome (GOLD analysis project Ga0316622, IMG submission 207646) | Wetland soil microbial communities from Old Woman Creek delta, Ohio, United States - OWC_Aug_OW2_C1_D5_C | ecosystem: Environmental > Terrestrial > Soil > Wetlands | place: USA: Ohio... | reverse complement strand
CCCCCGCAAGCGCACTACACGCCTTGTCGTTCAAGGTGATCCGGTTCCTGGCCGCGCCGCTCCAGCCCAAACCATTATGTTTGAAGTTCGCCACAGCCTGCGCATTTATTTCTTGACGGACGCTTAGGAGGTGTCGACAGCACTTCGGACGGGGCCCGCGCGCGCCCGGGCGGCAACGGTCCCGGGCGGCAACGGTCCCGCACAGCGCCGGCACCCCAGGGCCGGCGGCACTTGCACGAGCGTTGACACCCCGTTCACCTGCCGGGCGCTTTCCGCTATGGTGCGCCGCCATGAAGCGGCGCGTGCAGCGACACAAGGCATGGGCGGGGCGGATGGCAGAGCCGACGCATCCGCTGGTCGAAGCGTTCACCACTTCGCTGCCGGTGGATCGCCGCCTGTATCCGTACGACATCGAAGGCAGCATTGCGCATTGCCGGATGCTGGCCAAGCAACGGATCGTGCCGAAGCGGGATGCCGACCGCATCGTTGCAGGTCTCCGGGCGATCAAGCGCGAGTTCGACAGTGGCCGCTTCCAGACCACGCCGGCAGACGAGGACATTCACATGGCGGTGGAACGGCGGCTGATCGAGAAGATCGGCCCCGCGGCGGGCAAGCTGCACACCGCGCGCAGCCGCAACGATCAGATCGCGCTCGACCTGCGCCTGTACGTCCGTGACGTCATCGACACCATCCGTGCGCAGATCGAAGGCTTGCAGCACGCCCTGGCGGCCGTGGCGGAGCGGAACATCGAGGTCATCATGCCCGGCTACACACACCTGCAGCCGGCGCAGCCGGTCCTGTTCGCTCATCACCTGCTCGCCTACGTCGAGATGTTGCGGCGCGACGCGGGACGCTTCGCCGACTGTCGGGCGCGCGCCAACGTCTTGCCACTCGGGTCCGGTGCCCTTGCCGGAACCACCTTTCCCATCGATCGCGCCTTCGTCGCGCGGCAGCTGAACTTCCCCGCCATCAGCCGGAACAGCCTCGACGCCGTGAGCGACCGTGATTGTGTTGGTGAGTTCCTCGCCGCCGCGGCGATTCTGGGTATGCACCTCAGCCGTCTCGCCGACGAGCTCGTCCTCTGGTCGTCGCAGGAGTTCGGCTTCATCGAGTTTCCCGATGCCTTTGCCACCGGCAGCTCGATGATGCCGCAGAAGAAGAACCCGGATGTGGCCGAACTGATCCGCGGCAAAACCGGTCGCTTGTACGGTAACCTGGTTGCGCTGCTCACGATGATGAAGGGCTTGCCGCTCGCCTACAATCGGGACCTCCAGGAGGACAAACCTCCCCTCTTCGACAGCGCGGACACGGTCACGGCGACGCTGGAGCTGCTCAATGAACTCGTCCCCCGCGTGCGGATTCTCGCGAACCGCATGCGCGCCGCGGCCACCGCCGGGTATACGCTGGCCACCGAGCTCGCGGACTACCTCGCCGCGAAAGGACTCCCCTTCCGGGACGCCCACGGCATCGTCGGCCGCATCGTGCGGGCCGCGATCGCCGGCAACCGTGGGCTCGAGGAGTTCAGTCTGAGCGAGCTGCGGGAATTCTCACCCCTGTTCACTGCCGACGTCCGCCGATGGGTGCGCTTGGAAGCGGCGGTCCGGCGGCGGCGGACACCGGGCGGCACGGCGCCAGTCAACGTGCGGCGACAGCTGCGCGCGTTCAAGAAGACAAGGCAAGAGGCAAATGGCAAATGGCAAAAGTAGGAAGTCGGACTCGGTGAAGCAGATTGTCGGTACTCTTGCCTTTTGCCTTTTGCCGTTTGCTCTTTGCCTTTTTGGTTGCGGCCGTAAGGCATCTCCGAAACCGCCCGAGTTGGTCTTGCCGGAAACGATCCAGAGTCTGAGCGCAGAGCAGAGCGCGGCAGGCGTGGTGCTGCTGTGGCGCCGGCCGGAGAAGTACGCGGATGGTTCACGGATGAGCGACCTCGGTGGATTCCGCATCGAGCGCAGCGAAGATGGAGTGCCCTTCACTCCCATTGCGCATCTGGAGGTGAGCGACCGCGACCGGTTTCGCAAGATTCGGCGTTTCCGCTATGTCGACGCTGGCGCGCTTCCCGGCCACCGCTACCAGTACCGTGTGTTTGCTTCCACGCTCGACGCGTACGTCAGCCAACCGTCAAACATCGCCGAGGTCACGCTGCCTGCCTCGGCGGAGCGATGAACGTGGACAGACGCGGCGACATTGGTGCCGAAGATCGCCGCGTCGACCGGCGATGGCACGGCCGCTCGCGAATGTGCTAGGCGATTCACGCGATGAGTCGGCTCCCGTTCACGAAAATGCATGGCATCGGCAACGACTACGTGTACGTCGACTGCTTTGCCCATCGCGTTCTCGATCCTGCGGCGCTGGCGCGCGTCGTGAGTCCGCGGCGCACGGGCGTTGGCTCCGACGGGTTGATCCTCATTTGCCCGTCGCAGGTGGCGGACTGCCGGATGGAGATGTACAACGCCGACGGCAGCCGCGGTGAAATGTGCGGCAACGGCATTCGTTGCGTGGCCAAGTACGCCTTCGAGCGCGGGCTCAGCCGTGCCAACCCGATGCGGGTCGAGACCGATGCCGGCATCAGGATTCTCGAGCTCCACGTGCGTGACGCGCGCGTGGCTGAGGTCACCGTGGACATGGGCGCGCCGATTCTCGACGGACCGCAGATCCCCGTGGCTGCCAGCGGACAGACGATCGACGCGCCGCTCGAGGTGGCTGGGAAGACGTACCGGGTCACCTGCGTGTCGATGGGCAATCCCCACTGCGTCGTTTTTGTTCCCGACGTGACCGCGATCGACCTGGCGGGCTTGGGTCCGCAGTTCGAGCATCATGCGTTTTTCCCCCGGCGCGTAAACACCGAGTTCGTTCAAGTCGTTGGGCCGCACGAGTTGACCATGCGGGTCTGGGAGCGCGGTTCGGGCGAGACTGCCGCCTGCGGCACCGGGGCGTGCGCAACGGTGGTGGCTGCCGTCCTGAACCGCCGCAGCGAACCGACAGCGACGGTCCATCTTCCCGGTGGCGATCTGCGCGTCGAGTGGCGGCGGACTGATGATCACGTGTACATGACCGGTGGAGCGACCACTGTCTTTACCGGCGAAATCGAGGTGAATCCGTGAGCGCACATTTCTCGGGCTCCATGGCGGCCCTGATCACTCCTTTTCAGGACGGCGCGATCGATCGCGAGGCCCTCGCGAATCTCGTCGAGCGGCAGATCACCAGCGGAACGACGGCGCTGGTTCCGTGCGGCAGCACGGGAGAGTCGGCGACGCTGACCCACGCCGAACATGCCGAAGTGGTGAAGCTCGTCGTCGCGCAGGCACGCGGCCGGGTGCCGGTCATCGCCGGCACGGGATCCAACTCGACAGCGGAAGCACTGAGCCTGACCCGGGCGGCGAAGGAGGCCGGCGCCGACGCCGCGCTGCTGATCTCACCCTACTACAACAAGCCGACCCAGGAAGGCATCTACGAGCATTACAAGCACATTGCGCAAGCGGCGCGATTACCGCTGATCGTCTACAACATTCCCGGCCGCACCGCCTCGAAAATCGAGGCGACGACGATCGCGCGGCTCGCCGAGCTCGACGAAATCGTCGGCCTCAAGGAAGCCACCGGCTCGCTCGATGAGGCGCAGGAGGTCATCCGTCTGTGCGGAGACCGCATCGAGGTCTACTCCGGCGATGATGCGCTGACGCTTCCTCTGATGGCGGTCGGCGCCGTAGGGGTCATTTCCGTGATCGCCAACGTGCTGCCCAAGGAGAGCGCGGCGATAGCCAGCGCCGCACGTCAGGGGAACTGGGACGACGCGCGCCGGCGTCACTATGCGCTGCTGCCGCTGATGCGGGCCCTGTTCCTCGAGACCAACCCGATCCCGGTGAAGGCGGCCCTGGCGATGATGGGGCTGTGCCGCGACGAGCTGCGCCTGCCCCTCTTGCCGATGACGGCCGCCCGGCGAGAGACCCTGCGCGCGGCGCTGCAACAGGCGGGAACAATCTAAGGCAAAAGGCAAATGGCAGAAGTCAAAGGTATGAAGTCCGATCGTTCCGATCCTGGGTTCTTTCCTTTTGCCTTTTGCCTTTCCTGGAACGCCCTCCAATGAGCACTCCCATCATCGTCTGCGGTGCCGCCGGTCGCATGGGTCGCACGCTGGTGCAGTTGGTGCACCAGCATCCGGACACCACGCTTCGCGCCGCGGTCGAAGCTGCAAATCACCCCTGGCTCGGCAGGGATGTGGGCGAGATCGCCGGGCTCGGGACCGTGGGCGTCCGCGTCACGGACGACTACGCTGGGGCCGTCGCCGCCGACGCGGTCACACTCGACTTCACCATACCGGCGGCCACGCTCGATCACTTGCGCACCGCGGCCGCCACGGTTGCGCCGATCGTCATCGGCACGACCGGATACAACGAAGCGGAGCAGGCGGAACTCGACCGCCTGGCACCGCAGACGCGGGCTGTGGTGGCATCCAACATGAGCGTCGGCGTCAACGTGCTCCTCAAGCTGGTCACAACGGCGGCGGCGATCCTCGGGCCCGACTTCGATCCGGAGATCGTCGAGATCCATCATCGCCTCAAGGTCGATGCGCCCAGTGGAACGGCGCTTGCTCTGGGCCGGGCGGTGGCGGGAGCGCTCGGGCGCGATCTCAGGCGCGACGCGCGTTACGGCCGCGAGGGCGTCGTCGGGAAGCGAACGAACCAGGAGATCGGCATCATGGCGTTGCGGGGCGGTGACGCGGTCGGCGACCACACGGTCATCTTCGCCGGCCTCGGCGAACGCCTCGAGCTGACCCACCGCTCGCAGAGCCGCGACTGTCTCGCCCGGGGCGCCCTCCGCGCCGCGTTGTGGGTCGTTGGCCAGCCAGTCGGCCGCTACTCGATGATGGACGTCCTCGGGCTGTGACAGCGGACGGGCACGTCAGATCTTTCGTGCCGCGATTGTAGCTGACGGCGGGACTGCGGCGATCCAAAGCCGCCCGTTCAACTCTTGCATTGATCACAGCGCCTGCATCTGGTAGCCAAGCGCCCTCGTGGAGCCGGAAGTCCCGCTACAGGGCCGCGCGTGCGCACGGCCCGGCCAAGGCATCGCTTGGATGATCCTCGCCGCTGCACAACTCCTGGCAGCCGTGGCCCTGGCTTCCACGCCGACACCGTCTGCCACGCCCAACGCCACCTTGGCTGCCTGCATCGGGAACTGCGATGGCAGTTCGACGGTCACCGTCACCGAGCTGATCCGTGGGGTGAACATCGCCCTCGGGCAGTTGCCGGTCGAGGCGTGCCCCCGCTTCGATTCGAACACCGACGGCGCCGTGACGATTGACGAGCTGGTGCGGGCGGTCAACAACGCACTCTACGGGTGCGGTGTCATCCCGCCGACCCCTCGGCCGTCGAAGACGCCAACACCGACGGCGACGGCAACGGAAACACCGACGCGCACGCGCACGGCGACGGTGACGCGGACGCCGGTGGCGACGCCGACGCCGACACCCAGCGCGCCTCCGACCTCGACGCGCACGCCAACGCACACGGCGACACCGTCGACGGTCACCAGCGTCTGCGGCGGCACGGTCACGTCGGCCCCGAAGCTCTGCGACGTCGAGGTGATCCCCGACCCCGTGCGCTTCCAGGACTTCTTCCACCTGCGCTACTGTCTGTCCGATCGCGAAGGGGACATCGTCAGCGCCTGCCTGGTGATACAACCCGTCACCGCGCCGCCAATTCTTCCAACGTGCCGGTCGCTCCAGCCTGGGTTCGACCTCATCAACGACTGCTTCGAGGGCGGCCCGATCCGGGCGACCAACCCGGCCGGAGAGTACGAGGCCATCCTCTACGTCGAGGATGCGCGTGGCCAGCGCAGCACCGTGGAAGCGGCGCTCTTCTACATCCAGTGACGCGCGGGTGCGTCGACGCAGCGCCGCCCGGGCGCCCCGGCGCCTGCCCGCCGACCCCGGGAACTTGCGCGACAAACGTCCGTCCGCCAGAGTGAGCGCATGCACCTCGATGCGCGCGGGCACCCGTTACACACCCGCGCGCTGGGTGTGGTGCTGACGCATCGAAACGATGCCAAACTCGACGCGCAGGCCTACCTGCTCGACGTGCGCAAGTGCGGCCTGGTCCCCGTGGGCGCGGACTTGCACAGTCCGGGCGTCCTCCATCACATGCTGCTGCGCGCGGTCATCGATCCGGTCACCGCGGCCATCGAGTCGATCGCGGCGGAGCAGCCGAACGTCGCCTTCGAGCCGTCTGCGTTCACCGAGGGGGAAAGCTGCCGCGACCCGACCGGCCGCATTGCCGCCTTGGCGCGTACGCCGCTCGACGCCGACTTCGGGCGACGCGTCAGCGCCGCCGTCGGCGGACCGCGCGGCTGCTCGCACATCTTGACGCTCACTCACTTCATGGCTTCAGTCGTCTCGAGGGCACTGACGCAGGACCGAGCACGCTACGGCGTCAACCCGAGGCGACGGCCCGGCGAGCGCGTCTTCCGGGCTGATCTCGTCGCCGATGGTTGCCGGATGGCCGCTGGGCGGGTTGCGCTCGCGATTCAGCTGGCGGAGCTCCACCTCGCGCCCTCCCCTGCCCTGAGCCGTCCCATGGAGCGATTCGCCGGGCATCTCGACGTGCGCGCCCTCGTCGAGGTCAGCGTCCCGGCGTTCCAGATCATCCACGTCGAGGCAGCAGAGCGATCGCGCCGCCTCGAGGACCTCGACCGCGCCGTGTGGCGTGACCGCCACGACACCGTTGCGCAGCTGTGTGGCTTGCCATTATGGGCAGGCGGCACGGCGGAGCTGATCCGCCGCCTCGGCCAGGAGGCCGCCGACCGACCGTTGCTGGATACGCTCCTCCTCATCGGGCCGACGTTGGTCCAGTGTGGGGGCGCGCTGTCCGAGTCGTGGCCACTCCTGGCAAGGGACAGCCCCTCGCTCCTGGGCATCGCCGGGATTCCCGACTCCTGCTACATGTGGCGCTGCGACGGCGCGCTGCACCGAAGCCGTCGCCCCGATGATCCCGTTCCGTCGGTCTGACGATCCCGTTCCGTCGGTTTCTTGATGCCGCGGCGTCCCTCGATGACGTGCGCTTCACCCGGTAAGCGTTGCCACGCGCGCCCCGTGCGCGGCAGTGATCGTACACGGCTTCCGCGGCCCCGCCATCCCAGGTCAGGCGCACTGGCATGCGCGCGTCGCTGCCGTCGGCGCCGCATATAGCACGCTAATCATAAAGATTACTTCTATTGTGACCGTGGTCGCTTGATTCCTGATCATGGACAGGTATGGTGGGAAGGCATTGAGCAGGGGCGGTCGCGTATCGGGCGCGCGCACAAACGACGCACGGAGAGACCACAGTGACACGAGTCGCGACGTTTCTATCGTCGTCCATCGGGCGTAAGGTGCTGATGGCCCTTACCGGCCTGGCGATGATCGGGTTCCTCGTCGCCCACCTCATCGGCAACCTGCTGATCTTTTCCGGCCCCGACATGTTCAACGGATACAGCGCGAAGCTGATCTCGAACCCGCTGATCTACGTCGCCGAGGCCCTGCTCGTCGTCTTCTTTGTGTCGCACTTCACTGCCGGGTTGGTCGTCACCTGGTCCAACTGGGGGGCGCGCCCGGTTGCCTACCAGGTCAAGCGGCGAGCCGGTTACACCAGCCACAAGAGTTGGGCGTCGACGACCATGATCTTCTCCGGGCTCGTGCTGCTGGTGTTTGTTCCGCTGCACCTGTGGCAGTTCAAGTTCGGCCCCGAGTACGAGGTCGCGGGTCAGCCGCACGTGCGCGACCTCTACCGCCTCGTCATCGAGTTTTTCCACAGACCGAGCGCCGTGGTGCTGTATATCGTGGTGCTCGCCATCATCGGGTTTCATCTCTGGCACGCGTTTGAGAGCGCTCTGGAATCACTGGGCATGAACTACCGCCCGTTCATTCGGCGCGTTGGACAGTTCCTCGCCGCGGTGCTGACGGTCGGGTTCATCCTGGTTCCAGTGCTCATCTTCACGATGGGAGGCCGCCCGTGATCCTCGACGGTAAGGTTCCTGGTGGTCCACTCGAGACCCAGTGGGAACGCCACAAGGCGTCACTCGGCCTGGTGAGCCCCGCCAACCGCCGGAAGTACACGGTCATCGTGGTCGGTACGGGGCTCGCCGGCGCGTCGGCCGCCGCCAGTCTCGGCGAGCTCGGCTACAACGTGCTCAACCTGACCATCCTGGATAGTCCGCGGCGGTCGCACAGCATTGCCGCTCAGGGTGGCATCAACGCGGCAAAGAACTACAAGAACGACGGTGACTCGATCTACCGCCTGTTCTACGACACCATCAAGGGTGGCGATTACCGCGCCCGCGAGTCAAACGTCTATCGCCTGGCGGAAGTCAGCGTCGACATTATCGACCATTGCGTCGCGCAAGGTGTGCCGTTTGCGCGGGAGTATGGTGGTCTGCTGTCGAACCGCTCCTTCGGCGGCGCCCAGGTGTCACGGACCTTCTACGCGCGCGGTCAGACCGGCCAGCAGCTTCTGCTGGGCGCGTACGGCGCGCTCATGCGCCAGGTCGACAGCGGCCAGGTGAAGATGTTGCCGCGTCGCGAGATGCTCGACCTGGTGCTGGTCGACGGCCAGACGCGCGGGATCATCGCCCGCAATCTGGTGACCGGGGCCCTCGAGCGCTATGCCGCCGACGCGGTGCTCCTTTGCACCGGTGGCTACGGCAACGTCTACTTTCTGTCGACCAACGCCGGCAACTGCAACGTCACCGCCGCCTGGCGCTGCGCCAAGCGCGGCGCCCTGATGGCGAATCCAAGCTTCGTGCAGATTCACCCGACGTGCATCCCCGAGAGCGGCGAGTACCAGGCGAAGCTGACGCTCATGAGCGAGAGTCTGCGCAACGACGGGCGCGTCTGGGTTCCCAAGCAGCCGGGCGACAAGCGCGCCCCGAAGGACATCCCCGAGTCCGAGCGCGACTACTTCCTCGAGCGGCGTTACCCTAGCTACGGGAACCTCGTGCCGCGCGACGTGGCCTCGCGCAACGTCAAGATGGTGTGCGACGAGGGCCGCGGTGTGGGGACCACGGGACGCGCCGTCTACCTCGACTTCGCCGACGCCATCAAGCGGCTGGGACGCGACACCATCGTCGAACGGTACGGGAACCTGTTCGAGATGTACGAGCGCATCACGGCAGAGAATCCCTACGAAAACGCCATGCGCATCTATCCCGCCATCCATTACACCATGGGCGGTCTGTGGGTGGACTACAACCTGATGAGCAACATCCCCGGGTTGCACGTGCTGGGCGAGGCGAACTTCTCCGACCACGGGGCCAACCGGTTGGGCGCCAGCGCCCTGATGCAAGGGCTTGCCGATGGGTACTTCGTGATTCCGTACACGTTGGCGCATTACCTCGCCGGCGCCCAACTGAATCCGGTGACGACGGATCACGACGGCTTCAAAGAGGCGGAGGCGGCGGTCCGCGAGCGTATCCACACGCTGCTCTCGATCCGCGGGTCGAAAACCGTTCTCGACTTCCACCGCGAGCTCGGAAAGGTCATGTGGGATCAGGTCGGGATGGCGCGCAACGAGGCGGGCCTCACCGACGCGTTGCACCGTGTCCGCACGCTGCGCGACGAGTACTGGCAGAACGTCAAGATCGTCGGCCGCGACGACGACGTCAATAAGAGTCTGGAGTTCGGCCTGCGCCTCGCCGACTACCTGGAGTTCGCGGAGATGCTCATCATCGACGCGCTGCATCGGAAGGAGTCGTGCGGTTGCCACCTGCGCGAGGAGAGCCAGACGGAGGATGGCGAGGCCAAGCGGAACGACGCCGACTTCGCATACGTCGCGGCCTGGGAGTTCACCGGCGTTGGCAAGCAACCGGAGTTGCATCGGGAACCGCTGCGCTTCGATTTCGTCGAGGTCAAGCAGCGCAGCTACAAGTAGGCTGGCGTGAGAGTCGCATGCACAACATGACGCTGAAGCTTCGGGTCTGGCGGCAGCCCGGCTCCGACGCGCCCGGGAAGCTGGTGGACTACGCCGCTACCAATATCTCCCCGGACATGTCGTTTCTCGAGATGCTCGATGTCCTCAACGAGGAGCTGACCAGGCGGGGCGAGGATCCGATCGCCTTCGACTACGACTGCCGCGAAGGGATCTGCGGGTCCTGTGGCCTCGTCATCAACGGCGTGCCGCACGGGCCGAAACCGGCCACGACCACCTGTCAGCTGTTCATGCGGCACTTCAAGGACGGCGACACTGTCACCATCGAACCGTGGCGGGCGCGGGCCTTTCCCGTGATCAAGGACCTCATCGTCGACCGCGGCGCGTTCGACCGCATCATCGCCGCCGGTGGCTACGTCTCCGTCGACACGGGCAGCGCTCCGGAGGCCAACCAGATTCCGATCGGCAAGGACGTCGCGGAGCGGGCAATGGACGCCGCGGCCTGTATCGGATGCGGCGCCTGCGTGGCCGCCTGCAAGAACGCATCCGCCGTGCTGTTCGTCGGGGCCAAGCTCGCGCATCTGGCGCTCCTGCCTCAGGGACAGATAGAACGGGAACGGCGGGTCATCCGGATGTTCGAGCAGATGGAGCGCGAAGGCTTCGGCGCGTGCTCGAACGAAGCCGAATGCCAAGCCGTCTGCCCGAAGGAAATCTCGACGAAGCACATCTCTCTCCTCAACCGCGAGTACCTTCGCTCCCTGCTGAAGAACCTCTAATAGCGAGCCTGCCGGGCCGAGCGCCCGTGCCGCGGTGGACCGCGCCTGCGAGCTGCGAACCCGACGATCTTTGCAAAGCTGCGGCGCGCACGGTAAGTTGCTCGGCACCAGTTCAGAGGAGTTCGTGCGGAAGGCTGATGAGCGCGAAGCGGTTGCAGTCGCGAACGGGGTCGTGGCGGCGGTTGCAGATCGAGGGCATTCCGGCGTATGAGGATCGCGCCGGACGATGACCCACGCTCGATCGAGCCGACGAGCAACCGCACGGCGGAGGACTGGACGCGGGTCAGGACGGGAAGACAGGGGAATCACGTACAAGGAGGGAGAGCAATGAAGCGACCTGTAATTTCAATCACGCTACTGGCGGTCGCACTCGCGGCGAGCAGCAGGGCAGGCGCCGACGTTCAGCCGGGCGAGGTGATCACGGCCAGTAACGTCGACAAGGCGAAGGACCTCATTTCACCCGGCCTGGAATGGGTGGTTCGCCACGGCATGAAGATGAAGATCATCGAGCCGCGAAAGATCGAGTGGCCGAAGGCTTACCGCGAGGCGACGGAGAAATACTCGGGGCAGGTCAAGCTGGGGGCTGACGGGATCACCGTCGAGAACTACGTGGCGGGCCAGCCGTTCCCAAACCCGGATCCCAACGACCCCAACTTCGCGATCAAGGTCATGTACAACTACGAATACAACTTCCAGATCACCGACGATGTCGACCTGCGCGAGTTCGATGCCGATACGGGACCACTCGGAGAGGGCGGGGCCGGCATGACGGTCGAGCGCCATTTCATTCTCGACCATTTCCGCCGGCTCTACTACAACGGCCGGCTCTTCGTCGATCCGAAGCCCGAGATGCCGAATCCCGAGGGTATTCGCCGCCGGGAATCCCTGCACCCGATCCTCGAGCCGTTCGACCTCAAGGGTGTCGGCGGAACGAACATCCGTTACATCTCCCCGCAGAAGCAGGACGACAGCTGGCTGTACCTGCCCAGCCTGCGGCGTGTCCGCCGGCTGTCCACGGCGCAGCGCTCCGACGCGCTCTTCGGCCAGGACACGGACGCCGACAGCTATTTCGGCTACGCGGGGCAGATTCCGTGGATGGAGTGGAAGTATCTTGGCGAGAAGACCATTCTCGCCTGCATGCACGCCGAGAACTTCCCGATCAAGTGGGGGGACGGCAGCGCCGACTTCACGTTCGAGGACGTGTGGGAAAAGCGCAACGTCATGGTGGTCGAGGGGACCTCGAAGCTGCCACAGTATGCGTATTCGAAACGGCTCCTTTTCATCGACAAGGAGGCGTGGGTGATCCCGTACTCCGATATTTTCGACCGGGCCGGTGAGCTCTGGAAGATCTGGATCAACGCCTACAGCTTCAAGACCCGACCGTTTCCCGGCGCCCGGGAGTCGGTGTACACGGACGAGATGGCTTTCGCCCCCGGTATCGTCATGGTCGACATGCAGTTGACGCACGCCACCCGCGTCGGCCTGCCGAGTCAGAAGATGGAAGGCTCCGAAGGGTGGTTCTTCAATATGGGCGACAAGTCTGGCGTGACCGAGGACTGGTTCAAGATCGCCCACCTGATCGAGTCCGGTCACTGATCAGCTGCTGGATGCCTGTGCAGGGCCGCGGAGATCAGCGCATCGGTCTTCGCGGCCCTGCTGTTTCTGGGGCCAGCAGCAAGCGACTCGGCTGCCGGTGCCGACGACCGCTCACGAGCCCGCGGTGTGTTCTGGGCAGATCGCGAACTGCCCCTACCCGCCCAACGATACCCTGAGTACGACCTTTCCGAAGTGTGCGCTTCCCTGAACCACGCGATGCGCCTCGGCCGCGCTCTCCAGCGGCAGGATGCGGTCAATCACCGGTCGGATGCGGCCAGCATGAATGCCCTCCCCGAAACGGTCGAGGAACCCTCGGACGATGGCGGCCTTGTCCGCGTTCGAACGGGTGCGCAGCGTCGATCCGATGACACTCTGCCGCTTCATCAGAAGCGACGCGAGATTGAGCTCGCCGCGTGCGCCGCCGATCAGGCCGATGATCACCAGCTTGCCATCCCTGGCGAGGCACTCCATGTTCGCGGTCAGATACCGTCCGCCGACACAGTCGAGAATCACGTGCGCGCCGACGCCGCCGGTTGATTCGCGCACCACCGTGGCAAACTCCCCCTCCCGGTAGTTGATCGCCACGTCCGCGCCGTGCGCGCGGCAACGCCGGCATTTTTCCTCACTACCGGCGGTCACCAACACCCGCAGCCCCGCCTCGCGACACAGCGAGATCGCCGCGGTTCCGACGCCACTACCGCCCCCGTGGACGAGCACATTGCCGCCCGCTGGCGGTTGTCCCAGCATGAAGATGTTGAGGAAGGCGGTGAGGAAGACCTCGGGCATCGCGCCGGCCTCTTCGTCCGACAAGCACTCCGGCACGGGAAGCACGGAGCCGGCATCGACGACGACCTCCTCGGCGTAGCCCCCTCCGGCGAGCAGCGCCATGGCGCGGTCCCCGCGATTCCATCCCTGGACGCTCGCTCCCACCTCCGCGATCAACCCCGCGCATTCGAGTCCCAGCACCGGCGATGCGCCTGGCGGTGGCGGGTACAGCCCTTGCCGCTGCAGCAAATCCGCGCGGTTGACCGCGGTTGCGCGCACGTTGATGCGAACCTCATTCGTTCCCAGCGCAGGCGCAGCAATGTCGCCGATCCGCAAGACGCCCTCTGCTCCTGGTTGCTCAAACACGACTGCTTTCATGACTCCTCGTCAGTGGGTTGCTCGCTTTGCGCGGCCAACTCTCAATCCCTTCGCCGTCGCGACCGCGCCATTCTTCCCTTCCGGTGGCATGCCGATCAAGCATCATTCACGATCGTCGCGAATCCACCGCCGGACGTACGGCAGGAACGCGTAGGCCGGCAGCGCGAGGAAGAACGTGAGCAGAAAGTAGTTGTCATACCCGAGGCGAGTCGTTGCCCACCCGCTGACGCCTCCCACCACATCGCGGGAAAGGGCAAACACGGCCGACAGAAACGCATACTGGACCGCGGCGTGCTCCTTCTCGCAGATGTGCATGAGGAAGGCGAGAAACGCGGCCGTCCCCAGCCCCCCGGTGAAGGACTCAACCAAGCCGGCCGAGTAGACCGCCAGTCGGTCCCCGTTGGAGTGCGCCGCGGCCGCGTAGCCCAGATTGGAGAGTGCCTGGACGAGCCCCAGTGTCCAAAGGCCGCGAAACAGACCGTAGCGGGACGTCAATGCTCCCCCGGCCAGTGCGCCGACGACGGTCGCCACGACGCCGAAGGTCGTTGACACGAGACCGATTTCCTCCGGCTGGAAGCCTCGGTCGACCCAGAAGGGTTTGATCATCGGGGCCATGCTGGCGTCACCGAGCTTGTACGTCAAAACAAAGGCCACGACTGGGATCGCACTCGGTCGTCCCAGCCAGCGCCATGTCGACGCGAGCCAGTCGCGCTTCGCATCCGCCACCCGCCGAGCGGGCGCGCGGGACATGGTCGCCGCGAGCAGGACACAGACGAGCGCCGCCGCCGGGAAGACCGGTGCCCACCCCACCCACCGCGGAAGAAACAAGAGCGCCCCGCCGGCGACGATCAGCCCGCCGCGATACGCCGCGACGCGGACGCCGTTCGCGGCGCCTTCCTCTCCAGGCTCAAGAACGCCGATCGTCAAGGCGTCAATCGCGATGTCTTGCGTGGCGGACGCGATGCAGAAACTCAGCAGCACCACCCACAGCGCGACACTCGGATAGGCGGCGTCCAATGTCGGCAGGACGCACAGGAGGATCGCCATGGTGCAGAGCGCCGCCGCAATCCACTGCTTCAAGGTGCAATAACGATCGACCAGCGGAGACCAGAGAACCTTCCAGGTCCACGGCAGCCCGAGCAGGCTCATCCAGCCGATCGCGGTGAGCGACACGCCATGAAGCCGGAAGTAGACGGGAAAGACATCCTTCACGAGGCCATACGGAAAGCCCTCGGCGAAGTACCACAGCGCCACCCAGGCGAGCTTGCGCCGCAGGTTCATCCGCATGCGCCGGCCCTCCGCGCGGCGAGGGCCCGCTGGCGTTCACGGCGGCCACCGGCCGTCAACATCGGGGCTCTTCCCGGGCGGCGCGCAGCGAGAAGCCCCTCCGGGCTAGTCCGCGTCCGCGTCGGCGTCACCCGCCTGGTAACGAACGAACTCCTTGGTGAACGCCAGGGACTCCATCGATCGCATGCGGTCGAGAAACACCTTGCCGAAGAGATGGTCGCACTCGTGCTGGACGACCCGGGCGTGGAAGTCGGCAGCGGTGAATCGGACCTTGCGGCCCGAGCGGTCCCAGGCATCGACCTCGACTCGTGTGTAGCGTGGCACGCGGCCGCGCAGATCCGGAACGCTGAGGCACCCTTCCCAGTCTTCTTCCATGTCCTTCGTGGCTGGCGTGATCTTCGGATTGATCAGCACGGTGAGGGGGATGGACGGCGCCTCCGGGTAGCGCGGGTTGCCCTCGACCGCGAACGCGACGATCTGCTGCGAGACGTGCACCTGCGGCGCAGCCAACCCGACGCCATCGTACTCCGCCATTGTCTCGATCAGGTCGTCGATGAGTCGCTGAATTTCGGGCGCCCCGATGCCTTCCGGTGGAACCGGTGCCGCGAGCTGCCGAAGGATCGGATGGCCGAGCCGAGCCACCTTGAGGATTGCCATGTGCCGTCCTTAACCGACTGAATATGAGAAAGCCAGGCGGCATGGTACGGGAATGCCGCGCCGTCGCACCGGCGGGTCCGCCGACGTCGCATTTAGTCGCGCACGTCTCATTGACAAGCACAACCGCGAGCGCGAACATGCTGCTCAGCTGACGACCTTGGGGAACCGGCCGTATGTCGAACGAAACGGGGTCACTTGCCCCGACGCTGCTCGTGGCAATGCCGCAGTTGCAAGATCCAAACTTTGCACGAACGGTGGTGCTGCTATGCGAGCACGGCGCGCAGGGCGCAATGGGACTGGTAGTCAATCGGCGCTCGGGAACGTTCGCGTCGCAAATCGTGCAGCTCGATCCCCCATTGGAGCGCGAGAGTTCCCTCGAGGTGTGGATCGGCGGGCCGGTCGAACCCGAGCGCGGCTGGCTGTTGGTGGCCGATGGTTCCCTCGACGGCACCGAAATCTGCGCTGGCCTATATCTTTCGGCCTCGCTTGAGCGCCTGCGCCAGGCGATGGAATCTCCCGCGCCCTCACGCTGCCGTTTCCTGGTAGGCTATGCGGGCTGGGCGCCGGGGCAGTTGGACACGGAGCTCGCGGCTTCGGCATGGCTCACCGTGCCGGTCGACCTCGACCTCGTCTTCGACACCCCGAGCGACGACATGTGGGAGGCCTCGATTCGCCGGCTCGGGATCGATCCGAACTCGCTCGCGCCCGGCCCCGGAGTGCATTGACTCAGTTCACAGTCAAGCGTCGACAGTCGGGAGCCAAGAGCCGGAGGTCCACCGCATCAAAGACTGTCGACTCTGGGCTGTTGGCTTTGCCTTTTGGCCTTTGATTTTTGACTTCTCCTACCGTCTCGCCGGAGGCGTTGGTGCCTGCTTCGGCTGCGGGGTTCGCGGATTCTTGACCCGAAGGAAGTCGCTCAGCTCGTCGATCTGCTCGGCTACGGTTGCACGTCGGGGATCGCCGCCCGGCAGCAGCGCCTCGGCGCGAACAAACTGACTCAAAGCCGGCTCGTACTCACCACGCAAGCGAGAAGAGATCGCCAAGTGGTAGAAGCCCTCCGCCTCCTGGCCCGCCCGGCCGGCGAGAACAGCGAGCCCGTGATGCGCCGACTCCATGTCCGGGGCAAGTTCGACGGCGCGCCGGTACGCCGTGAGCGCGGCATCGGTCTCCCCCAACTTCTCGTATGCCTGTCCCAGGTCGGCAAGCGCCTGCGCATCCTGCGGATCGGCCTCGACCGCACGCTTCAGCAGGTCGCGTGCCCGATCCGGCTGGCGCGAGCGAAGGGCCAAGCGACCCAGCTCTCGATCCGCCGCGGTCACACCGTTGGCTCGCGCGGCT
>Ga0316622_100001178_pt1 | contig 16691 bp, 12 predicted proteins | sample OWC_Aug_OW2_C1_D_FD_207646 | JGI IMG/M metagenome (GOLD analysis project Ga0316622, IMG submission 207646) | Wetland soil microbial communities from Old Woman Creek delta, Ohio, United States - OWC_Aug_OW2_C1_D5_C | ecosystem: Environmental > Terrestrial > Soil > Wetlands | place: USA: Ohio... | reverse complement strand
CCTGGGAGATCCTCCTCTCCGAGGCCCAGGAGCGGATGTCGCTTGCCGTGGAGCCGGGAAAGATAGATGCGTTCCTGGCCCTGTCGAGGAAAATGGACGTGGAATCCACGGTCCTCGGCGGGTTCACCGATTCCGGAAAGTTCCATGTCCGCTTCGCCGACCGGACGGTTGCATTTCTCGACATGGAATTTCTCCACGACGGCCTCCCGCAGATGCAGCTCCGCGCGAAGTGGGCCCCCCCGAAGCATCGGGAACCCGGATTCCCCGAACCGGACAACATGGGTCATGCGCTGCGCACCATGCTCTCGAGGCTCAACATCTGCAGCAAGGAGTCCGTCGTCCGCCAGTATGACCACGAGGTCCAGGGCGGGAGCGTCGTCAAACCGCTTACCGGCGCTGCCAACGACGGGCCCTCCGATGCCGCCGTGGTCCGGCCGGTACTGGACTCCTTCGAGGGGATCGTCGTCGCCAGCGGGATCTGCCCGCGGTACAGTGACATCGACACCTATCATATGGCCGCCTGCGCCATCGACGAGGCAATCCGGAACGCCGTCTCCGTCGGCGCCTCCCTGGGGCACCTGGCGGGGCTCGACAATTTCTGCTGGTGCGATCCCGTGCAGTCCGATAAGACCCCCGACGGCGAATACAAGCTGGCGCAGCTCGTCCGGGCAAACAGGGCCGTCTACGACTATACGAAGATCTACGGCGTGCCCTGTATCTCCGGCAAGGACAGCATGAAAAACGACTACCAGATAGGCGACACCAAGATCTCCATCCCGCCAACGCTTCTCTTTTCCGTCATCGGCCGGATCGAGGACGTGCGGAAGGCCGTCACCATGGATGTGAAAAAAACCGGCGATCTCATCTACGTCCTCGGGGAGACTTTCCCGGAACTCGGCGGATCGGAGTGGTTCGCCCAGAACGGGTTCATCGGCAACCATGTCCCCGCTGTCAACGGTGAAAAGGCGAAAAAGCTCTACACAGCCCTGGGTGCCGCCATGCGGGCGGGGCTCGTGGCCTCCTGTCACGATTGCTCGGACGGCGGGCTCGGTGTGGCGCTGGCGGAGACGGCCTTTGCGGGGGGGCTGGGTTTGTCCGTGGACCTCTCCCGGGTTCCCTGCTCGGGGATTTACAGGGATGACCATCTCCTCTTCTCAGAGTCCCAGAGCCGCTTTGTCGTCACGGTTTCGCCGGAACACAGGGACCGTTTTGAAGAGGCCCTGAAGGGGAACACCTTCGCCTGTGCCGGGCAGGTGCTCGAGGATGGCCGTTTCAGAGTGAACGGGCTCAGGGGGAACCGGATCATCGAAGACGATATCCGGGTGCTGAAGGAGATCTGGCAAAAACCATTGAAATTTTGATTCATCAAAATTTCAGGTCTATTTAGTCTGTCTGGTCTATCCGGTCTGTCTGGTCGAAGGCGTATTAGGAAAAAAGGTAAAGAGGAATGGCGAGCAAAGTAAAAACCATTGTGATCACCGGGAAGGGGACGAACTGTGAGATGGAGATGGCCCACGCTTGCAGGCTGGCCGGCGCCGACATCGTGGACATCGTCAATATCAGCGAGCTTCTCTACGGGGAAAGACGGCTGGACGACTATCACTTCCTCAATCTACCGGGCGGGTTTCTTGACGGCGATGACTTGGGTTCCGCCAAGGCCGGTGCGCATCGCATCATGCACGCCCGGGTGGTCGGGACCGGCGAGCCTCTCTACGAGCAATTTTCGCGGTTCATCCGGGATGGGAAGCTCATCCTCGGTGTCTGCAACGGCTTCCAGCTCATGGTCAAGCTGGGGATCCTGCCGGGACTCAAAGGCGAGTACTTCAAACAGACCACGACGCTGACGTTCAACGACTCCGGGCGTTTCGAGGACCGCTGGGTTCACCTCAAGGTCAACGATCGGTCGCCATGCATCTACACGAAAGGGGTCCGGGGGGTCTATCTTCCCGTGAGGCACGGCGAGGGGAAGTTCATTGCCAAAAACGCGACGGTTCTGAGACAGCTTCACAGGAAGAACCTTGTTGCCGTTCAGTACTGCAAACCCGATTACAGTGAACCGACGATGGAGTACCCCCTGAACCCCAACGGTGCCTATGATGCCGTCGCGGGCATCTGCGACGAGACGGGACGGCTCTTCGGCCTCATGCCTCACCCGGAGGCCTACACGCACCGCACCAACCATCCGCGCTGGACCCGTGAGGATCTCCCCGAAGAAGGGATAGGGCTCGCCGTTTTCAAAAACGCAGTCGATTTCATTCGCAGCGGCGATTTCTGATCGCCCGGTTTTTCGCTGCGGCATTTTATTTCATCACGGCGTAGAAAGGAGTTTTCCATGATACACGTTCTTGCTACCGTTGAAGTTGTCCCGGGCAGGAGGGAGGATTTTCTCAAGGAGTTCAGGAAGGTCATTCCGGATGTCCGCCGCGAGAAAGGATGCAGCGACTACGGCCCCACCGTGGATATGCCCACCGGCATGCCGATACCCGTTCGAGACGACGTCGTCGTCATCATTGAGAAGTGGGAAAGCCTCGATGACCTGAAAGCCCATCTCACGGCGCCCCACATGAAAACCTATCGCGCGGCCGTGAAAGACATCGTGAAAGGAATGCAGGTCCAGGTCTTGCAGCCGGTGTAAGATGGGACTCAAGGGATCGGAAAAGAAATATCTCAGGGGTCTCGCCCACGGCCTCAAGCCCCTGGTGCAGGTGGGCAAAAAGGGCGTGACCGGTGAAGTTATCACGTCGGTCGATCTGGCCCTCGGCGATCACGAACTCATCAAGGTCCGGTTTCTTGAGTTCAAGGAAGAGAAGAAGGCGTTGTCGGAAACAATCGCCGAGAAAACAGGAAGCGAACTTGCGGGCCTCATCGGCAACGTTGCCGTCTTTTTCCGGCGGCACCCCGACCCCGCGAAAAGAAAGATCAAACTGTCCTGATCATTGAACCCTTCCTCTGAATATGAATAAAATATTACTGATACCAGCTGTTTACTTCCCGTACTTTTATTTTTTGTGTAATCCTCAAATATGCCACATTTCAAATGCAAACCTTCAGCTTGGGTTTGAAAAAGAGGCATTTCCAGTGGTCGTTTATCTCCTTGACTAATCTTGAAGCTGAGAGTATTTTTTTTATAAGAATTTCTTCGTCTGTAGCCCCATAAATCCAACCACCTAGCTTCTAATCCTCGGGAGCGCCAGATGTCAGGGTGTAACCGGAAAATGCCCATACGATAGAAGGCAAGGGATTCTTTTTCCCCTTGGCTCCTTTTTTTACCTTTCTCGAACTGCCCCTTTCTGTACAGAAACCAAATAAGCCGATCGGACAACGTCAAAAGGAATGTCCGAGCTGTACGGGACACGAGTTTAGAAGTTATTCTGAACCGGTTCTGATCGGGTTAACTTACATCAAACCTTACTTTCACCTCTGTTGGCTCACTAAAACAACTCGCGGCTCTAGGTAACAACCCAACAAAACCTTAATCTACATGAAAAGGAGGGACGATACTTATGTCAGATAAACCGTATGAAACATACTGCAGAGAGCTGTTTGATCCGGATAAACATTTTGAGAAACCTGAAGCATTGGATGACATCAAGGTGCTGGACATCACCAACTACATCCTCGGACCTGAGGTACCGCAATACCTTGCCATGTTTGGTGCCGAGGTGATCAAGGTCGAGTGGCCGCAAGGAGATCCGTTTAGGTACATCGGACCTTATGGCTGTGCGAAAGTCAAATCGGTTCAAGGCGTTGAAATGGGTCTGACTTATCTGGACCATGCCACCAATAAACATCATATTTCACTGGATCTCCATTCGGAGAAGGCTCGGGATATCGTAAGAAAACTGGCTGCGAAAGTGGATATCCTTGTAGAAAACTTTAGGCCTGGCACCTTCGATAAACTCGGTATCGGATATAGGGCTTTGAAGGAGATCAACCCTGGCCTGATCTATGTCTGGGAAGGCGGATGGGGCCAGTGGGGTAAGTATAAAGATAGACCATCGTACGATCCCGTCGGTCAGTGTGCCAGTGGTATCGTCGCTATTACAAGCAACAAGTTGGGAGGAGAGCCGACCAAAGCTGGTTTCTGGCTCTGTGACCATGTGGGCGCATATCATGGAGTTATTGGTGTCATGATGGCTTTGTGGCACAAGAAAAAAACAGGCGAGGGACAGCTGCTCGAGGTCACTCAGAACGAGGCCGGCATGCGCATGCTGGATTACAGGTTCATGGAGGCCAATCTCCTTCAAAGAGATCATGAACCTTTGGCTGAGGGGCCGTGGGAATTTTGTTTAGCCCCATACGGATTTGTTCACTGCAAGGACGGTTTGCTGTGGGTCGGAATGGCGGCATGGAGATTATTTACGGATGTCATGAAGGCTATAAAGCGAAGCGATCTCATTGAGAAGCTGAACCTGAAATCGATGTTCGACCTCGGGCCGATGGAGGTTCAGGAAAAGATTTACGGGGCCATCGAAGAAGTGACCAAGAAATTGACAGTAATCGAAGCGGAAAAAATGTTCATGGATCATGGTGTGCCCTGCTGTCGCATCTTGTCACCCTGGGATTGTATCAATGACGACAACTATAAAGACAGGAAAACCCTCTTTGAGTTTGATTGTCCGCATTATGGCAAGCAGATGGCAACTCAGCCCCAACCGAGACTTTCCCGTACTCCCGGTAGAATCAAATGGCTGGCCCAGCCCATCGGATATGAAACATTCGAGGTCCTGAACAAGTATCTCGGATACTCAAGGAAAGAAGTACAGCAACTGATTGATGAAAAAGTGAGCATCATTCAGGGAAAAGATGAGTGGAAAAAGAAGTGAGAAGAGTAAGCGATGACCTTTAATTAAAACGTGAAACGAGAAGGGCATGGCTGATAACAGCCATGCCCTTTCTGTATGACGAGGGTGGTGAAATCAGTAATTTTAATCTCGAAGGTGCGAACCAGTAAAAGGCCATTGATGACAGGTTATTATCATGTACTTGAACGGCCCCATATCCACTATTTCGATCAGTTATCATCAACTTTTTTACCCTAGTTGAAACGATCCTTAGGAGGTGAAGTCGAGCGGAACGATTATGGGTAACAGTATCTGGAATTAGAAGCTATCCGATCAGGGCTGGATCTCTTTATGGGAAAAAAATGCCTCCAGAGGTTCCAAAAGGGACTGTTCGGGGCGGGGAATCCCGGGCGCCACAAATCCATAAAGTCTGTCATAACAGCCAGTTAGAGAAAAAGTGGTCTTCGTTTCCCGATGGCACAGTTACTGCCTTTAAAAGGGATAAAAGCAAACCGAAAAAAGGAGTCGCCTCATGATCGGACAAGCCATTTGCTCTCTGCTTTTTCTGACGGCCATTTTTGTTATAACGTTCAACCTGGAGATCAGAGAGATGGGGCTCGCTTCCAATCTCTGTGCCCTGTTGATCGTCCTGGGGGGGACCCTTGCGGCCACCCTGATCGCCTACCCTCTGAAAAAGCTCATCTGGACTGTCCGGATCCTCGTGAAGTCCTTTACCCGCCGCGATGAGATGAAATCGACGATCGACAGCATCGTCAAACTGGCTCACATCTACCGGACAAAGGGGATTCGCCCCCTGGAGCAGGAGTTGAACAATCTGCCGCCGGGTCTTTTGAGGACGGGCGTTGAACTGCTGGCCTATCGCTACTCGCGGGACAAGATCGAACAGATCCTGCACAAGGAGGCCCTGTGCACGCACAACCAGTGCGAGACATCCCACAAGATGCTCTACAACATGGCCCGCCTTGCGCCGGCCCTGGGACTTGCCGGCACCATCATCAGCCTGATACGCGTCTTCGGGCACATCAGCGATCCCCAGAATTTGATCGGGTACATGGCTATTGCACTCCTGAGCACTTTTTACGGCGTGGTTCTGGCCAATGTCTGCTTTGTGCCCCTCTCCAACAAGCTCAGGGAATCTATGGACCAGAACGAGTTGCAGATGGATATCATCCAGGAGGGGATCCTGGATCTCTTCGACCAGGAAAACCCGCGGGCGATTCGTTACAAATTGGAGACACTCTCCGCGACCATGGGGATGTCGAATCGTGTCCCCAACAGGCCCAAACTGGTATTGTTACCTTCCCATGAACAGGCCAAATAAACGACCCGATGAAGAACTCATTACCCCCCGCAACTGAACAGACCCCGGATTTGGTGCCGCGGAAAAAGGCGGCTGGATCATCACGGCGGTTCCAGAGGAAAGCGTCCCAGGCCGATGCGGGGAACGAGATCTGGCTTCTGACCCTGACAGACATGTTCATGCTGTTGATGATTTGCTTTGTTCTTCTCTTCGGGATGAGCCTTTACCGGCAGAAGGAGGCTGCAGTAGCGGCGGCCCCGCCTGTCGCTGCAATGATGCCGGTCCCTGCGGCGCAGGAGCCGCCGGTGATACAGTCAGCCTCTTCTCTGGAATCGGAGTTGCTGGCCATCCTGGCTGGTGACCGCCAGGACGTGACGGTGGAGCGGCGATCCACGTATATCATTCTGACCTTTCCGGAGCGTATCATGTTCGATTCCGGACAGGCTGAAGTCAAGGCCACCGTCCAACCCCTGCTGGAAAAGGTGGCCGTCGTTATCCTGAACCGCCCCGAACTGGTGGTCGCCATACACGGCCACACGGATGACCGGCCTATCCACAACCAAAGGTATCCCTCCAACTGGGAGCTTTCCGTCGATCGGGCCACCCAGGTCGCCAGGGCCCTCGTACAGACGGGCATTCAGCCCACCAAGCTCTCCATCAAGGGTTTCGGGGAAGACCACCCCCTCTACCCCAACGACAGCGACGATAACAGGATGAAAAACCGGCGGGTGGAGATTCAATTCTTTCTGACGCCTTCCAATACCTGAAAAACCACTCACGGATCGACCAGCCCGGCTGAGCCTGATTCGCTGCTATCTTCCCATCGGCAAATGGAAGTCTTCCCTGTAAGGCAGGTTTTCTGAGAGGATTGAGACGGACAGGATATAGGGGGCGGCCTAAAGGTGCGAGACGAACTCCCGGACTTTCTGATCCCATTGGCGGGTTACGATTTCAACTTTTGTTTTCTGTTTCTCTTCGTGCAGTGAGGCGGTGACGAAACCGCCGCCGCCTTCAAAGGTCAGGCAGCCCGGTTTTTCTTCTGTGAGTTCGAGGCCGAGATCCCTCCCGAAATATACTTTAAGGCGCTGGATGATCTCCTCGGGTTCCAAACTGCTTCTGTATTCCACGGAGAGCATCTTGACTTTCCCCCGGGCGTAATGGAGAGGACAGTCGTTCTTCATTTGGATTTGCCCGCCGTTTTTTTCTTTTTGCCCTTTGTTTTTGCCAGCCTGTTCTTCAACGAAGCACCGATAAATTTCACGAAGAGAGGGTGCGGGAGCATCGGCTTGGATTTGAATTCGGGATGGAACTGGCATCCCAGGAACCAGGGGTGATCGCTGAGCTCCACGATCTCGACGAGCTTCCCGTCCGGCGACGTCCCCGTGACGCGAAGGCCTTTCTTGACGAGCGCATCCCGGAACTGGTTGTTCAATTCGTAGCGGTGCCGGTGCCTTTCATGGATCTCCCGCTCACCATAGGCCTCGAAGGCGAAGGATTTGTTGTTCAGGATACAGGGGTAGGCCCCCAGACGCATGGTCGCCCCCTTGTCGGCAATGCTCCTCTGCTCGGGGAGAAAATCGATGACGGGGTAGGAGGAGTCCCCGTCGAATTCGGAGCTGTTGGCCTTTTTCATGTGGCAGACGTTTCTCGCGAACTCGATCACGGCCGTCTGCATACCGAGACAGATCCCGAAGTAGGGGACGCGGTTGGTCCTCGCGTAATGGATCGCCTGTATCTTCCCCTCGATGCCGCGGCTGCCGAAACCGCCGGGGACGAGAATCCCGTCGACGTCTTTGAACTTGCTGCCCACGCCCTCCTTTTCGATCTTTTCCGAGTCCACGAAGACGAGATTCACCCTTGCGCGGTTCGCAATGCCGCCGTGGGTGAGGGCTTCGTTCAGACTCTTGTATGAATCCGCGAGATTGACGTATTTCCCCACAACGGCGATGGTCACCTCGTGGAGGGGGTTCTTGAGTCTTTGGACCATGTCCTCCCACTCGCCGAGGCGCGGCTGGCCCGTCCAGATGTTGAGAAGGCTCACGACCCTGTCGTCCACCCCTTCCTTGTGAAAGATAAGCGGGACGTCGTAGATATGTTCCACATCCTTCGCCGTGAAGACGGCTTCCACCTCGACATTGCAGAAAAGGGAGATCTTGGCCTTGATTTCGTTGGAAAGATAATTCTCCGACCGGCACAAGAGGATATCCGGCTGAATACCGATTTCGCGAAGGGCCGCCACGCTGTGCTGCGTGGGCTTCGTTTTCACTTCCCCCGCCGTCTTGATGTAGGGGACCCAGGTCAGGTGGATGAAGATGGCGTTCTGCCGACCCACTTCATTCCGGAACTGCCTCGCCGCCTCGAGGAAGGGCAACCCCTCGATATCGCCAACCGTCCCGCCGATCTCCACGATCGCCACGTCATAACCTTCGGAAGCTCTCTTGACGTAATCCTTGATCTCGTTTGTGATGTGGGGGATGACCTGGACGGTCCCGCCGAGGAAATCCCCCCGTCTCTCCTTGGTGATGACGGAATAGTAGACCTGACCGGTCGTGAGGTTGTTCGACTTTCCCATGCGGGTGCCGGTGAATCGTTCGTAGTGCCCGAGGTCGAGGTCCGTCTCCGCGCCGTCGTCGGTGACGTAGACCTCGCCGTGCTGAAAGGGATTCATGGTACCGGGGTCCACGTTGATGTAGGGATCAAGCTTCTGGTTCGTCACGCTCAGTCCGCGGCACTCCAGGAGACAGCCGATGGACGCCGCCGCCAGACCCTTGCCCAGGGAGGATAGAACACCCCCCGTGACGAAGATATATTTCGTTCTCATGCAGTCATCCTTTCAGGATGTAGGGGTTCAGGGTTCAGGGGCCAGGGTTCAGGGAAGGAAAAATATTTTTTCTAACCCTGTACCCTATGCCCGGTACCCTTGGCCCGGTCTTTATTCCCATTCGATCGTGCTCGGGGGCTTCGTGCTGATATCGTACACCACCCGGTTGACGCCCTTGACCTCGTTGACGATCCGGCTCGAGATCCGCTCGAGGACCTCATGAGGAAACCGCACCCAGTCGGCCGTCATGCCGTCGGTGCTCGTTACGGCCCTAACGGCGATGACGTTCTCGTAGGTCCGCCCGTCGCCCATGACGCCCACGGTCCTGACGGGCAGGAGCACCGCCAGGTCCTGCCAGACGTGGTTGAAGAGCCCCGCCTTCCAGATCTCCTCGCGAACGATGGAGTCGGCTTTCCGGACGACGGCGAGCTTGTCCTTCGTGATGGGGCCGAGGATCCGCACCGCGAGGCCCGGTCCCGGGAAGGGGTGGCGCCCCACGAGAGACTCGGGAAGCCCCAGCTCCCGGCCGAGTTCCCGAACCTCGTCCTTGAAAAGCACCCGGAGCGGTTCCACGAGGGACATCTTCAGCTTCGCGGGAAGTCCCCCCACGTTGTGGTGGCTTTTGATGACGACCGAGGGCCCCCCGAAGGAAGAGGTGCTCTCGATCACGTCGGGGTACAGTGTTCCCTGGGCAAGGTATTTGATCCTGCCCAGCTTCTTCGCTTTCTCTTCGAAAACCGCGATGAACTCGCGGCCGATGATCTTGCGCTTGCGCTCGGGGTCGGAGACGCCGGCGAGCTTTTTCAGAAAGCGTTCATCCGCACGGACGAGCTTGAAGTTCAGGTGGTACTGATCCCGGAAAGTGGAGACAACCTCCTCCACCTCGTTTTCCCGCAGGAGGCCGTTATCCACGAAGATGGACGTGAGCTTCTTCCCGATCGCCTTGTGGAGGAGCACGGCCAGGACGGAGGAGTCGACGCCGCCGGAGAGTGCACAGAGCACGCGCTCGTCCCCCACCTGCTTGCGGATTCGCCGGATGCTTTCCTCGATGAAGGATCCCATGGTCCAGGTGGGGCTGCAGCCGCAAATCCGGAAGAGAAAGTTCTGGATGACGGCGATGCCGTTCACCGTGTGGTGGACCTCGGGGTGGAACTGGACGCCGTAGAGTTTTCGCGACGGGTTCTCCATGACGGCGACGGGGCAGTTCACCGTGGTGGCCGCGATCCGGAACCCTTTCGGAAGTTTCGTGATCCGGTCTCCGTGGCTCATCCAGATCCGCTGGCGGCTTTCGAGCCCCGCAAAGAGAAGCGATGCTTTTCCCGTCTCGTTGAGCACGAGCTCCGCGGGGCCGTATTCCCGCAGGGGCGAGGCCGTGACCTTCCCTCCCAGCCTGTGGGCCATGAGCTGAACCCCGTAGCAGATACCGAGAACGGGCACACCCAGGTCGAACATCCCCTCCCGGATCATCGGGACCCCCCTGTCGAAGATACTCGCGGGACCGCCGGAGAGAATGATCCCTTCCACCTGTTTGGCTTTCAATACGGCGGGGGAGACGTCGTGGGGCAGGATTTCGCAGTAAACGCGGCACTCGCGCACTCGGCGCGCAATGAGTTGGTTGTACTGGGACCCGAAGTCGAGGATCGCGATCATAAAGAATTCTTACCGGTCTTCAGTAGACTTTCTGATTTTTGCGGCGATGAACTCCACGGACTCGCTGAGGAGGATTTTCGATGGGAAGAAGATCGAGATGACAGTTATCCCGGATCAGGTCTGAATTCGTTGACGAGATTCCGCCCGGAGTCCAGGTTGCTTATATCATACAATGTGTATTCCGGGACAGCGGAAATCGCGTTCTAAACTCTTTTAATCGTTACGATATTGTAACGGCGGGCTCTGAGCGGAGAAATTCAATTCCTCTATTTTTTTGTCAGGTCTTTCAGGACAACGCTCCTGCTTTTCAGCCCGCTTTGGTTGGCCAGGAGTTCCCTCCCGGCGACCCGGTCGATCACGTAGATCAGATCGCCGCCTTTTTCGGCATAAGTCTGGCCATAAGATATGGGGATCTCAGGGGTCACGCCACCCAGGAGCGATTGCGTCACAGAAGCGGTTTTCCGTTCGCCGTTTGCCAGCAGCAGGACCGTATTCGCCTGATAAACAAGTTCCGCCCCCATGGACACGGCATAGTTCGGGGAATCACCGACGGTGGCGAAGTGGCCGTCTTTCACGGCGTTGGCGATCGTGTTGTCGTCAAGCTTGACCAGCATGACGGTGGAGCCTTTGAAAGGAATCCCTGCCTCGTGAAAAGCCACGTGGCCGCGACCGCCCACTCCGATGATCTGCAGGTCGATCCCTCCTGCCGCCTTGATCCTCCGGCTGTAACCGTCCAGGATCTCCTTCCGGATCCAGGCGAGGTAGGCGGACGCCGTTTTGCCCTTGATGACAATGGACTTCCCGGCGTCGGTCCCTCTGAACGCCCAGTCATCCTTGTTTTCCTTCAATTCCCGGATCAATCTTTTCTGTTCGATCAGCGATCCGTAGGGGACGTGTGTTTCAATAAATTTATTTTTGAGCAGTCCGAAGAATTCCTGAATCATGAAGTAGGCGTAACTCTCCGGATGGACCACCCGCTGTTGAACATTATTGCCGGGCAGGCCTACATACTCATCGAGGTTGAAACTCCGGACGCGGCCGGAGTCAAATTGTCCGCTGTTGGCCGCTTTTGCGAGTTGTTTATAAAGTCCTGTGGGTGAGTTTCCGGTAGCAAGCCCCAGCACAATCTCTTTTTTCTTCCTCTGCGTCTCGACGATTTTTTTGATGACGATGTCTGCGGCGATTTTGCTCATGTGATCAAAATCGCTCGTGACAAATACAGTGATGCCCATGGCTTTTCCCTTTCCGATATGAATCAGCCGAGTTCGCTTTTCACGACATCGGCAATCTGCCGGCAATACTTTTCCGTCACGGCGTCAGACGGCCCCTCCACCATCACCCGGCACATGTTCTGGGTGCCGGAGTACCGGACCAGTACGCGCCCCTGTTCGCCCAGTTCGCCTTCCACTTGCCTGATGACCTCCATGAGTTTGGGGACCGACGTGATGTCGGGCTTGCGCTGCACGTCAACATTGATCAGTTTCTGCGGAAAGATGTCCATCATGGCCGCCATCTCGGAGAGGGGCTTCTGTTCCCGGACCATGGCGGCAATGAGCTGCATGGCGGCAATGATGCCGTCGCCCGTGGTATGATGGTCGAGAAAAATCATGTGGCCCGCTTCCTCTCCGCCGATGTTCGAACCCATGCTCAGCATGTCTTCCAGGACGTAGCGGTCCCCCACTTTGGAGGCGTGGTGTTTGAATCCGTATTTTTTACAGGCGACCTTCAAGCCCAGGTTGCTCATCACGGTGGTCACAAGCAGGTCGTTCTTTAAGTTCCCGTCTTTTTTCAGTATATTGGCGCAAATGATGAGCACCTGATCGCCCGTGATCTCATTGCCCTTTTCATCCACGGCAATGAGGCGGTCGCCGTCCCCGTCAAAGGCCAGACCGATGGCCGCCCTGCTCTCCACCACCCTTTTCTTCAGGTCCTGGGTGTGCTGCGAGCCGCATTTGTCGTTTATGTTGATACCGTTCGGCTTGTTGTGGATGACTTCCACCTCGGCGCCGAGTTCGATAAAAGCTTCGGGCGCGACCCTGTATGTGGCGCCGTTGGCCGTGTCCAGCACGATTTTCATCCCTTCCATGGAGAGATTACGGGGAAAGGTGTTTTTCAAAAAGACGATGTACCGCCCGTGGACGTCTTCCATACGGAAGGCCCTTCCCATGCCTGTTGCCGTGGGCAGAAGATCTACGAGCCGGTTGTTGAGGATCAGGTCTTCAATGTGGTCTTCCTGCTCATCCGTCAGTTTGAAGCCGTTTCCGCCGAAGATCTTGAGCCCGTTGTCCTGATAGGGGTTGTGGGAAGCGGAGATCACGATGCCGGCATCGGCGCGCATGCTCTGGGTGATGAAGGCGATGCCCGGGGTCGGCAGCACGCCGACCAGGTAGGAGTAGCCTCCCATGGAGGTGACCCCTGCCTCGAGGGAACTTTCCAGCATGTACCCTGAAAGCCGGGTGTCCTTCCCGATGATCACCCGGGCGCGGTGGCCGTTTTTCCTGAACACGTATGCCACGGCCTGACCGACACCGAAGGCGATGGCCGCGCTCATGGGGTGCCGGTTTGCCTCACCCCTTATCCCGTCGGTTCCAAATAATTTACCCATTTGTTTTCTCCTTCATCATCGAATTTGGACTTTATTCTTGAACAGGCTCAAAGACGGAACGGCAGCCGCGGCCATTGCGCAAAGGTCATCCACCAGAGAGTTGAGCCACCGGACGCCTTTTGAAGAGACCTCTGCAGGGAGACCCTGGATCGCCGCGATGTAATTTCCTTTGTTATCGCCTGTTGCCTTCCGGAAGTCTTCCAGGAAAGACTCTCTAGATTTCTTCGTTTTGTCGCTCTCTCCCCCCTCGGTAAACATGCCGACGATGGGTTTGAGACGTTCATGAAATTCCCGCCTGGACCGGATCGATTCCGGCAGCCGCTCCGGCGAGACCGCGGCAGCGGCTTTTTCGGCCATCGCCTCGAGCCTTTTGTTGCGTTCCTTCCTGGCCGCCGAAAGCTGGTCCAGAACGCCGGTATAAAGAAGGGTGCCGAATTCCTGCTTTTCCAGGAAGGGCTTTCTCACCTCCCGGTACCACGCTTCCAGGGCCGCCAGATTGGCCAGGTAGAGGATATTGTTTTCCACGACGCGCCTGAAGCCGGGGTATGCCGCCGGCACATAGTCTTTCACGCAACCGGTGCCGGCCGTTTCGTAGATCAGCTTGTTGTTTTCCGGATGATCCTCTCTCAGGACGCAGCCGGCCGCCACGACATTGCCGTATCCAAGGCGCAGCGGTCCGATGATGCCTCCCTGGCCGCCCAGAAAGATGGGCGGCTGGTTCAGCATGACGCCCCGCGGCACATCGCCGATCAGGGAGGGTGTCGTCTTGTCCGCATCGGGCGTGAAGTTGAAATGGATGTAGGAGCTCCCCACCTCGCTGTGATTCTGGCGGCTTGTTCCCCCGGCCATCAGACAGTCGCAGAAGTTGATCAGGCTCCCGAGCGTCACGAAGGGGAACAGGATGGTCTGTTTCAGTCCGACGCAGTGGGCGCCGCCGGCCTGCTCTTCCAGAATGGAGCCTTCACGCACGTGTGCGCCCATGCCCATGTTCGACTTCTCCAGGAAGACGGAGGAGCTGAAGAAACCGCCCTTCAGCTCAACGCCGGTCCCGAGCTGGCAGTTCTCAACGGTTGCCGGGGCCTCATAGCCGAGCTTGCTTCCTGCCGAAATCACCGTCTTTTTCCCGTAGATTCTGCAACCGGAGTAGAGGGTGACACCTTTCGCGGAGATCTGATCGATATTGACGTCATCCCCTATGTCGAGGGTCAGCGGATTGGGGATGTCCACGCCCTTTTGTATCAATTGGGCGATTTTCGCTTCGGCTCTCGGCTTCAGTTCCATGGAACCTCCTGGGTACATGTCCGGCGGAAATAAAATCGCGGATGCATAACAGTTATCTTCATACGGATCAACATGATTCTATGGTGTGCTCCCCGAAATGACCCCCCTCCATATCTGAAACATCACAGAATATTTACTACGCGTTCAGTTGCGTTCGTATCTGTCCGGCGATGATTTCAACCGGCTCGCTGAAAATAGATTCAAGAGAAATGGATTCGAGATACCGGTCGCTCCACGGGAGGTTGTACTCGTTGACGAGGTTGCGGATATCATTGAACCGAGATCCCAGCACGTCGATTTTTTCCGACAGGCTCAACGCTTCATTGTACTGGATGTGAATGAGGAGCAGATGACGAACCCCGGGGCCTTCCCCCAACAGCGGGACGATGATAATCGACGCGCCGTCTGTCTTGCCACGGCCAATATAAAGATGACCCACGCTGACAATAGATCTTTTCGCGCCCATGAGCATTTTGGATTTCTCCACCCGGGACTTCATCTCGAGGGCAATGCCCCCCCGTTTCACGATGGAGATCGTCGTGTCGTCGGTTGGACCCCCTTCCGCATCGAGGTTTCCGATTTCATAAAGCGTGTATCCCCGCACGCCGGCGACGGCCTTCTGGATCCGGTCGAGGTCCAGAATATTCTCCGCCTTCAGGTTCTTGGCGGAGAACTTGAGGATGGCGACCAGGTCGAAGAGCACGCCCCGGAGTATTTCTTCCTTGCGGCTCGTGCCGACGGTGACCGTCTTGGCCTGATGGCGGATGGCGTCGATGGGGCGCGACAGCTCGTCAATGGCATGCCCGAAGGCGATGTTGAGCAGATCGACGGGGGAGGCATTGCCGCCGCTCTCGCCGAAGTCGCTCCAGAAGTCCTCCAGGGGAAGCTTCCCCGCCACGTACTTCGTCAGAAGAGAAATGTCGGTCATCGTGCGGGCATTCATCAGGGTGAAGACGCCACGGTTTTTGCGCTCGTTGAATTGCGCCGAAAAATCCTTCACCACCCGGTGGAGGTTGCGGTCGAGAATTCGCTGGTAGAGGGTGTAATTCCTGTGGTCCTGCTCAACGACGGCGAGGCTCAGTTCGTTGCGGAAGCCGCGGAAGAAGGCGGCGTCATCGTCGATCGACGAGGCGGCGAAATAACCCCAGAGGTGCCCGGCCAGCGTGTTGAGGATCACCGGCAGCGGCATGGCCGCCCGTGGGATGCGGATCACGGAGTCGGCGATCCCGTCGAAGCGGGTCTCGCCCTCGTCGGCGAAGACGACGACGGAGGCCTTGTGGGCCTTGAAGATGGCCGTGTCCTTGATGACATCGCCCGTGACCGTCCCGGGGTTGCCTGCGGCGCAGACGAGGATGAGGGGCTCCGATGAGAGGTCGATGTGCTTCTTGTCCTCGATGAAGTCCGACGAGATGGTCTTATAGCAGAGTTCCGAGAGCTTGATGCGGATCTCGTCGGCAGAGGCCTTGTTGGGGCCGTTTCCCACGACCGCCCAGTATTTCTTCGTCTTCGCGAGCTTCTCTGCCGAAGCCCGGATGTCATCTTTCCGCTCCAGGACACGGTTCATCAGATCCGGCGCTTTTTCCAGGCAGAGGAGTTCTCCGGCGATAAAATCATCGCTCCGCGTTTTCAGAAACTGGGCGAGGCAGAGGCCCAGCGTGTAACCCGCCACGATTTGCGAGTAGAAGGCTTTCGTGGAGGCGACGGACATCTCGATGTCGCGCCCGTCGCTTGTGTAGAATACACCGTGGGATTTCGTCGTGATATCCGACTGGCGTCGGTTCACAATGCACAGGATCGAGGCGCCGCGCTCGCCCGCCATGGCGACGGCGCGGTTCGTGTCCGTTGTCGTGCCCGATTGCGTTACGGCGATAATCAGGGTGTCTCTGAGGTCCTCCTTGAGGGCGAACCCGCTCATCTCGGATGCCTTCTTGGCTTCGATCTGGATGTCCCGTCCCGTGAGATATCGGGACAGACCGTCGGCGATGGCGGCGCCCGCGATGGCCGCTGTGCCCTGGCCGATGACCACGATGTGCCTGATCTGTTTTCGAAGGGCCTTCAGGAGCCTGTCCGGCAGAATGTCGTGTCCAAGATTGAAGACGACTCCCTTCCGGCCATCGGGTTTTTCGAGGATCCGGTATTTGCCGCGCAGGGTCTTTTTCACGGAAAGCGCCGACTCGGAGATCTCCTTCAGGAAATAATGGGGGTAATTCCCCCGATCGATGTCGCGGG